>Ga0307441_1000806_pt1 | contig 11042 bp, 6 predicted proteins | sample SalMarWE160420MG_FD_202149 | JGI IMG/M metagenome (GOLD analysis project Ga0307441, IMG submission 202149) | Salt marsh sediment microbial communities from the Plum Island Ecosystem LTER, Massachusetts, United States - WE1604-20 | ecosystem: Environmental > Aquatic > Marine > Intertidal zone >... | reverse complement strand
TTAATCAAAGATGGTTGTCATAGCTGAGAAAACTATTGCCGTAAGAGTGCCATTTAATTCCTAATGATTGGAACGGTAAACGAAAAGTTGGAACCTTTATTCTCTTCACTTTCGACTGAAATTGTGCCTCCATTTTTTTCAACAAATTCTTTGCATAGTATTAACCCCAGTCCTGTTCCAGATTCTCCGCGGGTACCTTCGGTTGATTTGGATTTATCGATTTCGAAAATCTTATCGATTACTTCCGGGCGTATTCCTATTCCCGTATCGATCACACTTACTTTCGTATAGGTGTCATCTTCCTGGGCTATGATAGTTATTTCACCCAATTCAGTAAATTTTATGGCATTTGTCACCAGGTTTCTGATAACTGTGATAATCATATTCTTATCGGCATGGATTGTCAAATCTTTTGGGATCTTACGAGTGAATTTAATTCCTTTTTCGATTAATGAATTCTCACTCAGTGTATAGATACTTTGAACAACATCATATAAGCTGAATTTTTCGGGTGTATAAGTAATATTCCCCGTTTGTGAGCGCGACCATTGTAATAAGTTTTCAAGTAGTCTGAATACATTTTGGGCTGAACGATCTATTACTCCAATCAGATGTTTACGTTTTGTATCATCATAGTTATCATATCGAATGGTAAGGACTTCGCAAAATCCTAAAATTGAGGAAAATGGATTTTTCAGATCATGCGCAATAATGGAGAAAAATTTATCTTTGGTGGCATTCAGAGTAAGCAGTTTCTCATTTTTATTACTCAATTCTTCAGCCTGGGTTTTTAATTCTTCAGCTTGTTCTTCGATACGTTGTTGTCTTTCTTCCAGAATAGTATTAATCTCATTAAGTTCATGGGTTTGCTTGATTAGAATAGTATTTTTATCCTCAATTTCACGTGTTCTTTGCGCTACCATTTCCTGAAGCCGGTGCTTCTGTCTGTTAAGCTGGTTTAACCGGTAATAATAAAAGCCAATAATGAGACTTATGGTAAGTAAAATAACTAATATTTTGAATAAAATGGTTTGCCACCAGGGTGGTAAAATAGTTATTTTAACCGAAACTCCTTCCTCATTCCAGACACCATCATTATTTGAACCTTTCACTCGGAAAATATATTTCCCCGGGTCAAGATTCGTATAGGTGGCTTCTCTTTTATTGCCTACGTGATGCCAGTCTTCATCAAATCCTTCCATTAGATATTTATACTGATTTTTTTCGGGTGCCAGATAATCAAGGGCAGCAAACTCGAACGTGATAACAGATTGCTTATGTGATAGAGTAATCTGTTTTGCAACACTTATATGTTTTTTTAGAGGCGAGTCTTTCTCATTTATTACTACAGGTTTATTGAAGAGGAGAAAATCAGTAATAAGAACAGGGGGGATAAAGGAATTATTTTTAATACTATCGGGATGAAATACATTATAACCATTAGTTCCCCCGAAATATATGTATCCATCAGTATCTTTAAAATACGATCGCCGGTTAAACTCGTCGCCCTGTAATCCATCACTCACGCTATAATTCTGAAATACCGGTTTATCAGGTCGCATAATTCCATCATTGAATTTTGAAATGCCTTTGTTTGTGCTTAACCAGAGATTGCCATGTTCATCTTCACAAATACCTTTAATTGTATTGTCAGGCAATCCATCTTCTTCCTGGTAAAAGATAAAAGATGAATCTTCTCTTATAAAGGAATTTAATCCACCCTCAGTACCCAGCCAGAAATTATGTTTACTGTCTTCAAAAAATACTATGGCACCGTTATAACTAATACTTGTGGAATCATTTGCATCGTGCGTAAAATGGATAAACCTTTCAGTTTTTCTGTCAAATACATCAACTCCTACCGAAGTGGAAATCCAAAATTCACCATAACTGTTTATAAACAAGGTTCTGACCCAGTCGCCCGAAATACTGTTTTCTGCCTGAAAATCGGCACGATAGGCTTTAAATATATTGGTTCTGTAATCGTATCGGTTCAAACCTCCATTCATACATGCAATCCATAGGTAACCTTCCTCATCTTCAATTATGCCAAAAATATTATTACCTCCTATGCTGTTTGGGTTATCAGCATCATTAAGAAAGCGGGTAAAATTTTTCTTTTCCCTGTTAAACAGATTCAGTCCTCCGGCCCATGTGCCAATCCATATATTCTTACGACTGTCTTCAAAAATGGACCAGATAGCGCCTGCTCCGATACTGTTATTGTTATTTGGATAATGTTTATAATATTCTGGCTGGTCAGATACATTATTATAAAAATAGAGTCCTCCTTCCGTACCGATCCATAGATTATGATCCTCTTTATAGATGACATTTATTATGTTATTCCCGTTGGGAATTTTAAAATGATCAAACTTGTACAGCAATTCATTATAGTAATTGAGTCCTCCTCCGTATGTTCCAATCCAGATTGTACCCTGCTTATCTTTTAACAGAGAGTATATGGAGTTGTTTGAAAGGCTTGTTTCATCATCCTCATTGTTTTGATGATGAATAAAGATGGGTTTGCTTTTTTCACAGCTCGATAAATCCAGAATATCCAATCCGCCATTTTCAGTTCCAATCCATAAGCTTCCTTCACCATCATCCAGAACATCTCGAATTCTTCCGCTATTAATACTATTCGCATTTTGAGGATTGTGTAAAAAGTTGATGAAGTAAGGATCAGTGAATTGATCATTTCTGTATTTCATTAAACATAATCCGTTGTTTACAGTTCCTATCCATAATCGCCCCTTACTGTCTTTGGTGATGCTTTCCAGTTGATTGTCACTAATACTTGTGGGGTCATGATCATCATGTCTGAATATTGTAAAAGTTTTATTCAGAGTATCCAGTAAATAAAGGCCATTTGTGCTCCCAAGCCATAAATTACCATGAAGATCTTCTATAATTGCATCGACAAATATATCTTGAAGACATCCGCCTGCTTCCGTACAAAAAGGGATTGCAGAATAATCAGTAGGATCTATCTCATAGATATTATTTACCGATACTACAAATAGTTTTCCATCTGAAGTTTCGTAGAACCCTGTAATGAATATAGGTTCAATGGTGGGAAACACAATAAAGCAATCATTATCTCTATCGTAGAGATTGAGTCCAATCTGTGTACCAATCCATAAATTTCTGTTATGATCTTCAAAAATTGCAGTGATTGAATTGTTTGACAGGCTATTTTTAATTCTCGGATTGTTTTTATATACGGTAAATTTATATCCGTCATATTTATTCAGTCCATTACCCCCGGTACCAAACCACATAAATCCATAGCTATCCTGATAAATATATCTTATCCAGCTTTGTGAAAGGCCATCGGTTACTGATAAATTCATAAAACGCAGGCTTGAATTTTGAGAATATAAGCCAGTTAACACAATAAGTGAGAATGAAACAATGCATATAATTCTTTTGAAGGAAGAAATTGAAACCAGCTTCTTTAGCAGAGTATGATTGTGAAATTTTTTAATGTGAAATATCACTTTGCAATTGATATAATACATGACATCAATTAGGAGTTGATTTCCCTATAAAAAAATGCTGAGTAAAGTAAGTTAAGCATTTTCTTAATAATCTCCACGAATAGCTTGGAAATAATATGTACCTATTAAGTAACTAATAAATTGCTGAGATTCTTTTAATATGTATCTAACCTAAAACTACCTGAATATTAAATTATATTTATTTTAAAGTTTTCTTCCATCCTGTCCGTGAAAGATTACTATAAATAACTACTCCGGCTACCAACGCTATGAGGAGATAGATTACACCCTCAAAAAATTCATGAAATATAATTTTACCAAAGCCAAACAGGCAAAGCATTACAAGAACACATCCGCAAATGTAATTCACAATGAGTCGTAAATATCCGGAATCACCTTTCACATTGGGTAATTCAGCAGCAATTCTTTTCCATCCCTTGCCGCCGGGATGAATGTGTGTGTAAAATTCTTTCAATTTCTTATCTTCCACCGGACGGGTTAAAAAAGTGACTATTATCCATACCAATGTTGACCAGGCTACTATGATCAGTAATGAACTTTCATAACTCATTTTAAACCGATAGTACAGGATTGGATAAACTGCAAAGGGAGCCAACATGGCAGCAATTTCCGACCAGGCATTAATGCGCCACCAAAACCAGCGCAGTATCAGCACTAAGCCTATTCCTCCGCTGCAGGCCAGGATAAATTTCCATGCTTCGCTTATTTCCTGCAGTTGCGATGTAATAAAGAATGAAAAGATGATCAGAACAAAAGTTGCAATTCTCGAAATAGTCACATAACCTTTATCATTTATCCGTGCTTTGTACAAGGGACGGATGAAGTCGTTGATGATGTATGAAGTTCCCCACACGGTATGGGAAGCAATGGTCGACATATAGGCGGCCAGGAAGGCTGCCAGCATCAATCCCATTAAACCTGAGGGGAGCAGATCGCGGATGGCCATCACATAAGTTTCACCTTTATCCGGAGCATCAGGGTACAATACGAGGGCAACCAAAGCAACTATAACCCAGGGCCAGGGTCGGAGTGCATAATGTGCAATCTGAAACCATAATGTCGCCAGAAGGGAGTGTTTTTCATCCTTTGCTGACATCATTCGCTGGGCTACATAGCCACCTCCACCGGGTTCAGCTCCCGGATACCAGCTGGCCCACCATTGAACTCCCAGGTAAGCTATAAAACCGGTTATACTCATCTTCAGCAAACCCATAGAGCCGGAAGGAGAACCATTATTTCTATTTACTTCAGGGAAAAAGTCAAATATCCAGTCGACATGTGCAAGTTGTGATTTCAGATTGGAAATACCTCCCACATGCTTTACTGCAAACACTGCCAATGTTATACTACCTCCCATTGCCATTATAAACTGGAAACTGTCAGTGAGTGAAATTCCCCAAAGACCTGACAGGGCCGAATATACTGCAACAAATATCATCATCAGGCCGACTACCAGTTCATGAGAAGTAAAAGAAATGCCAAAAATTTTTGTTTCTTCAATACCAAAAAGTGTAAGATCGGGAAACATTACCCGAAGAATTTTAACCATTGCCAGGTTAACCCATGCCATTACAATGGCATTCATTCCAATACCAATATACAGTGCCCTGAATCCCCTTAGAAACCTGGCTTCGTATCCCGAATAACGGATAGCCACAAATTCAGCATCGGTAAGAATGTCGGCACGCCGCCATAAGCGCGCAAAGAAGAAAACAGTCAGCATACCTCCAAAAAGCATGTTCCACCAGAGCCAGTTGCCGGCGATTCCATTTTTAGCAACAAGTTCGGTGACTGCCAATGGAGTGTCGGCAGCAAAAGTGGTTGCAACCATACTGGTACCTGCTATATACCAGGGCAGATTCCGGCCACTAAGGAAAAAGTCACCTGTGCTCCGGCTGGCTCTGCGCGACATGTAAATACCAATACCAATACTAATAGCCAGGTAAGCCAGAATGATTATCTGATCGATAAGGGAAATAACCATACCTACATTTCTTTCCTGCTAACCTAAGAAATAATGTCTGATGTTGACATAGCAGTGTAAGAAAAGATATTAAAAGAAGGTAAAAATTCCTATTTGTCCAGTTTATCTATGATATTTGGATCTCCTTCCAATTGGATAGTCGACATAAGTATATTCCCCTGCTCAATAAACTCTATACGGGGTTGTTGTCCTCCAATAAACAGTTCCAACTTTTCAGGAACTACGATGCGTTCATTATTGTTATTAATAACTGAAAGTTGTTTTGGCGAAAGAGTAAAACTCACGGTTTTCTTTTCACCTTTTTCGAGGTGAATTCTTCGAAATCCCTGCAGGGCATGAACAGGAACCGGAATATCCGTAACCTGATGTTTAATATAAAGTTGTACTACCTCATCACCCGCAAAAGCCCCTGTGTTTTCAACTTCCACTTCGATTGTTACGTTGTCCTTAGTTGAAAGCGTTTTGGGTACCTTCAGGTTGCTGTAACTGAATTTTGAATAACTCAGTCCATAGCCAAATGCATAAAGTGGCTCACCCTTGAAATAGCGATAGGTACGTCCTTTCATGTCATAGTTTTCAAAAGGAGGGAGTTGATCAACCGATTTATAAAAAGTCACCGGTAACCGACCTGCCGGATTATAATCTCCAAACAGTACATCGGCAATGGCAGTGCCGCCTTCCTGCCCGGGGTACCATGCTTCGAGAATGGCGGGCAGGTTTTCATCGGCCCAGTTAACAGAAAGGGCGCTGCCATTCATCAGCACAAGAACAATGGGTTTTCCCAGGGCATGAAGTTTTTTCAGCAATTGTATTTGAATCTCTGGCAGATCTATGGATACCCTGTCACCCCTGTTAAAACCTGAAAGATCGACATACATTTCTTCACCTTCAAGTTCCGGAGAGAGTCCGCCAACAAATACTACTGCATCACTTTGGCTTGCAGCATCTAATGCCTGTTGCTCGATGTTCTCTTGTGGTAATCCCCATTCAAGAGTGATTTGTCCGTACCATGCATGTTGATAATAATCAATTTCAATACTATGAGTGCTGCCCTCTTTGAAATTGAGTGATACACTGAGTTTTTTCCATCCATCCTCCCATGAATCGATCAGCATTTTATCATCGATATACAAACGGAAGCCATCGTCACCAGTGATATAAATAGTGTATTTCCCTGTTTTTGGAGCCAGGAGGTTTCCGTGCCAGCGAATTGAAAAATCTTCCTGAGACATGCCATGAGCTGGAGATCGGTTAAACCATCCAAAATTAACCACAGAATCGGCGCGAACTAAGTAGGGAGTTCCCTCCAGATAGGGGTTATTAAAATACTCACCCGTTAATCCGGGTTTTCCTTCCGAACTCAGGTATTGCCAGTGTATGATTTCTTTTTCTATATAATCGGCATGATACGAACAACCTTTTGTATAGAGCACTTTGGTTTGAGGAGATACTTTTTTCCTTATTCCCTGTAGAGGAGTCACATACTTTGAGGGGTAACCGTTATAATTACCATACATTGTGGAAGGTTCATCGGCATTCGGTCCGATCACCGCAATTACGTCAAGATCACCGGAAAGAGGGAGGGTACTATTTGTATTTTTTAGCAGTACCATGGATTCCCGGGCTGCATCGATTGAAAGCTGACGGTGTGCCGGACAATCGTTTACTTCAAAAGGGATCTTGTTATAGGGGACTATTTCTTCCGGATCGAACATACCTAATTGTATACGCGCTTTAAATAGTCGTTTCAGGGCGATATCAATATCTGACTCGGTACAGTATCCTTTTTCAATAGCTTCTTTAAGATGATTATAGGTTCGGCCACAATTCAGATCACATCCTGATTTTAATGCTATGGCTGCTGCTTCAGCTTCGGAAGTAGCTATTTTGTGATTAAAAAAGATATCATAAACGGCACCGCAATCGGAAACCACATATCCATTGAAGCTCCACTTTTCTCGGAGTATATGAGTGAGTAGATAAGGACTGCCTGTACAGGATTCGCCGCGAAACCGATTGTAGGCGCTCATAACCGATTGTGCATTACCCTCTTTCACACAAGCTTCAAAAGCCGGTAAATAAGTATCTATAAAATCTCTTTGATCAACATCGATATCAAATTCATGACGTACAGGTTCGGGACCGCTATGCACGACATAGTGTTTTGGTGTGGCGATAGTTTTAAAATAGTTGGGATGGTCACCCTGCATACCCTTGACAAATGCAACACCTATACGGGATGTAAGGAAGGGATCTTCACCATAGGTTTCCTGACCCCGGCCCCAACGGGGATCACGAAAAATATTGATATTAGGTGACCAAACGGTAAGTCCTTTATAGCGGTCACGTTCATCTTTTTTAATAAAATCGTTATACTTAGCCCGGAATTCATCGGAAATAGCTGAAGCTACTTCGTACATCAAACTGTCGTTGAATGCGGCGGCCAAACCGATAGCCTGGGGAAAGACCGTAGCTGTTCCTGCACGGGCCACACCATGAAGACCCTCGTTCCACCAGTTATATTCTGGTATTCCTAACCGGGGAATAGCAACAGCATAATCCAGTAACTGGGAAATTTTTTCCTCAAGGGTCATTCGTGAGATCAGATCATCGACGCGTTTTTCAACAGGTAATTTTGGATTCTTAAAAGGTTCGGTTTTATTGCATGCTGTAGGAAGAATTACAGCCATAATGATAATAAACCGGAACCATGTGGAAGCTGAAGTTTTTTTCATTTTACTTAGGATATGTGAGGATCAAATTAAAAACTCATCTGAAATGCAGCTAGAATTCAGAACAGGAATTTGAGTGCATTACTAACTAAATTAATAAAAAAATTTTATCTGAATAATGCATATTAAATTGTCTGAACAATACTTGAATAATTATAGGGGGAAGAAGCTAATTTATAAATCTGATTACTATGTTGGCAGTACTCGTGCCACCTTCGAAATCGATAATCTGGTAGGTTATCAGGTCGTCGCCCGGCTGCATAGAATTTCGCTTATATTCGATTGTTGAGTGCAAATACCGGTCAAATTGACCACCAACAATTTTCACAAAAAAAGAACTCTTTCCTGCTGTCAGGATTTAACGATATTAAGTATTTCAGTAAATGTTTTAAAAACTATTTTGGAATGACTCCCTCAGAATTCAAACACAAATATTCAGATAAAACAGAGAAATAGAGAAGAGCCACCTGCGGGATTTGAACCCGCGACCTGTTGTTTACGAAACAACCGCTCTGACCAACTGAGCTAAGGTGGCATGAGAAGGATCTTCCGAATAACCGGGCAACTACTTTTATCTTTTTTATCAGCACGAAAATAGAGTAACAAATTTAATGGCAATGAATATATCAAACAATTCCGGCAAATGAGTATATAATGTTTAAAATAAAATGAGGTTGTATGTTATCATTGTTAATTTTTGGATACAACCTCATTTTTAAGTTCTAATAAATATTATGAAATTTTTATTTCTCTTGCCGGTTTGGGTTTAACCTCTTCTTTCTTCGGCAACTTAATATAAAGAATCCCATCAGCATATTTTGCTGAGATTTTATCTCTGTCAACAATGTGTTCTGGCAGTGTGAACGTACGTTGAAAAGATTGATAACTGAATTCTTTGTGAGTATAGTTCAGTTCTTCTTTACTTTCAGACTCTTTTTTAAGCTCCGATGAAATAGTCAGTTGATTGTTATCAAGATTTATTTTAAAATCATCCTTTTTCATACCCGGAGCGGCAACCTCCAGTTCATATTCATCATCAGATTCTTTAACATTTATTGCCGGTAATGTAGTATTCGTGCTAGAGTAATTTGAAGTTGACCAATCCATCCAATCCCTTGAAAAAAGACTATCAATTAATGAAGGAATCGATGGATTATTACTGTTTGATCTTTTAATTAGTGTCATGGCTTTACCCTCCATATTTAAATTGTTAGACTTAAAAATTGCTTTTGAAAACAGGAACAAGTAATATGCCAATACGCTAATAATGAAAAAATTGCATACTAATTCAAACAGATATGACATAAATTAATGTCATTTTGATTGTGTAGTATTTAGGCGAAGTCAAAATGTCAGGTAGTAAACTACATCTTGCTCATTTTTAATCATGAAAACTTCCCCATTCCAGTCCGGTATCATTTGCAATTCGATTCTCCAGATTGAGATCATGCATGATGGTTTGTAATTCACTTTTTCGTCCTTCAAAATAATCAAAATTTATACCGTTATATTTTCTTTGTTCCTCCAAAGAAGGATTAAAATTTCCACTGCCAAGATGAACAACCAGTTCGGATTTTTTTCCCTTAGGAAGATAGCGTAGTATTTTTTCCAGGTGCTTTTTGTCCCCGTTTTTATAAAAAGTATCAATAAAATGATCAGGGCATTTCACTCGGCCACCTTTAAACACCTGCATTTTATGCTTAATACCTTCGGATGAAAGTGTACCTGTATTAATCAATACCTGACAGAAACCTTTATTTATTATACATTCCAGTCCTCTGAACAAGCCTTCTCGTTTCATAGCCGATAATTTATATCCTTTAATTTTTTCTCTGCTAATAAGAACCGGATTACGTATCGGCACTTTAAACTCGGCAGCAAGCAGCAGGTAGATCTTGAGATATTCCGGGAATAGCTGCATGATGCCATGATGACAACTAAGATGATCAAGTCTTAGTCCTGTCTGGGTAAAAAGTTTGATTTGAGCGTGAGCTTCTTCATAGATTTCAAACGGATCGGTACTATCATAATCGTAAGCATTCACTGCATAAAACTTGCCATCACTTTCAGTTAGAGAGGGTACTGCATCGCCCAGTACTGGTGATCCGGCAGTTAAACTCAGGTGTACTCCGAAATATACATTGAGATTTCTGTTCTTAACTTCCGTCGCAAGTTGAATCAATTTTTCTCCGGAATTTTTGAACGTCATAAGCGCACTAACTGTATTTACACATCCTGCAAGTACTGCTTCCCGAATTCCACGATCGATATAAGGATGTGCACCAAAATCGTCGGCAGTAACAATCAATTTTTGCATGCTAATTTGATTTCTGTAAACGGTTTATTGGTTTTCTCATGCTAAGATAGTAATAGAATGGGTTTTATTATAAACTAATTATAAATGCATTGGTTACTTTTTAGTACGAATTAAAATTTACATCGATGAACAAAATTGGCATTATGGGCTCATGAAGTTTAGGTCAGGCACTGGCACTTGGATTTGAAAAATATGGTTACCCGATATTGATAGGTTCCGGGAGGTCTTCAATTTACTACCGATTCAAATACTTCTTTGATGGAACAATTGCAGGCTGAGTTTCCTCACATTCGTTTTGTGAAGGCTTTAAGTTGTATAAGAGCTTACTATAAGGTTGATCCCGATTTTGAAGGAGTGAAACCAACAATGTTTATCTGCGGGAATGACGCTGAAGCTAAAAAAGAAGTGAAAGGAATACTCAATGAACTTGGTTTTGATATTGAGGATATGGGAAGTGTTGAGGCGGCACGGGCCATTGAACCTTT
>Ga0307441_1000805_pt1 | contig 11043 bp, 9 predicted proteins | sample SalMarWE160420MG_FD_202149 | JGI IMG/M metagenome (GOLD analysis project Ga0307441, IMG submission 202149) | Salt marsh sediment microbial communities from the Plum Island Ecosystem LTER, Massachusetts, United States - WE1604-20 | ecosystem: Environmental > Aquatic > Marine > Intertidal zone >... | reverse complement strand
CGCCCGAAGGGGAACCCTGCGCGACACCAGCGCCTTCGACCTCGCCCACCACGTGGTGACCGAGGCCGCCAGGGATCTGGACCCGGCGCAGGTTGACGACGTGATCCTCGGCGAGGGCCTCTACGGTGGCGGCGTGGTCGCCCGCCACGCGGCGATCACCGCGGGGCTGGGCCACGTGCCCGGCCTGGCCAACAACCGGCACTGCGCGGCCGGGCAGGCGGCGGTGCAGAGCGGGGCGGCCAGCGTGCGCGCCGGCATGGACAGGCTCGTCATCGCCGGCGGCGTGAACTCGGCCTCCACGTCCCCGCGGTCGCGGATGCAGGTCAACGGCGACTGGGTCGACTGGTTCCCGCCGACCCACCCGGACCGCCCCGACGCGCCCAACCTCGACATGTCGATCACCGTGGGGTGGAACGCCGCGGTCAAGGCGGGCGTGAGCCGCGAGGAGATGGACGAGTGGGCGCTGCGATCGCACCGCAACGCGATCGCCGCGATCGACGAGGGCCGCTTCAAGGAGGAGATCGTTCCCATCGAGACGCCGCACGGCCTGTTCGCCGTCGACGAGCACCCGCGCCGCGACACCAGCATGGAAAAGCTGGCCGGGCTCAAGCCGTTGCACCCGGAAATCGAGGGATTCTCCATCACCGCCGGCAACGCCTGCGGCGCCAACGACGGGGCCGCGGTGCTGACCATCGCCAGCGACGAGCTCGGCCTGCCGGCGCTGGCCACCGTGCGCTCCTGGGCCTCGGTCGGGGTCGATCCCGCGATCACCGGTCTGGCGCCGGTGGAAGCGATCCCGAAAGCCCTTGCCCGCAGCGGACTTTTGACATCGGACGTGGACCTGTTCGAGATCAACGAGGCCTTCGCGACGATGTGCGTGGCGACCATCAAGTTGCTCGACCTTGACCCGGACACGGTCAACGTCAGCGGCAGCGGCTGCTCGCTGGGGCATCCGGTCGCGGCGACCGGGGCCAGGATGCTGGTCACCCTCGTGCACGAATTGCGCCGTCGCGGCGGCGGAATCGGCGTGGCGGCCATGTGCGCGGGCGGCGGCATGGGTTCGGCCACGGTGATCGAGGTTCCGGCGCCATAATGCACACGTGACCATTGCCGACCTGATCGACAGCGCGCGCAACGGCTCTCCGCGCGCCGCGGGTCGGCTCCTGAGCCTCGTCGAAGGTGAGCAGCGCGACGAGGTGCTGGCCGGCATCGGGCCATCGCCGGTGCACGCCGTCCCCATCGTCGGCATCACCGGACCACCCGGCGCGGGCAAGTCGACGACGATCGCCGCCCTGGTCGGGGCCTACCGCGAGCGGGGCTCGCGGGTCGCCGTGCTGGCCGTGGACCCCTCGTCACCCTTCAGCGGCGGGGCCCTGCTCGGCGACCGCATCCGGATGGCCGCGCACATCAACGACGCCGACGTGTTGATCCGATCGGTGGCAACCCGCGGTCATCTCGGCGGCCTGGCCGCCGCGGTGCCGGCGGCCATCCGCGTGCTCGCCGCGATCGGCTACGACGTGGTCCTGCTCGAGACCGTCGGGGTGGGGCAGTCCGAGATCGAGATCGCCGCCGTCGCCGACCCCGCCGTGGTCATCCTCAACCCCGGCGCCGGCGACGCCGTGCAGGCCGCCAAGGCCGGCGTGCTCGAAGTCGCCGACATCGTGGTGGTCAACAAGGCCGACCGGGAGGGCGCCGAGCAGACCGTGCGCGACCTGCGCGCCGAGACCGACGCCCCGATCGTCAGCCTGGTCGCCGCGCGCGGTGAGGGCGTCGCGGATCTGGTGGCCGCCATCGACGACCATCGCCGCACCGACAGCCGGGCCCGCCGCCTGGCCCGCGCCAGGGCGCAGATCCTGTCGCTGGCACAGACCCGGTTGCGGGTGCGCCCGGAACTCGAGCGGCTCGCCGAGTCGGTGGTCGACGGGCACGACGACCCCTACACCGCGGCCGAGCGGCTGCTGTCTCCTCCTCGATCCGGACTGGGGTAAGTCCCGCGCTTCTGGGTACGCACCTCCGGGAGGTATTACTGGACACAACGGCGCCGCAAGGCTACGAGCCCGACGAGCAGCACAACCTCGACATCGTCCGCGAGTACATGGAGATCGCCTACCCGCCCGGCCGCGCCAGCGCGCAGGCGGTCGCCCACCTGTGCGCGCCGGGCAATCGCTTCATCGCACCCACCACGTTCCCGGACGTCCCCACGCTCGAGGACTACGCCGAGGACCACGGCCGGCTCATGGAGCAGGTCAACGACCTTCATCTGGTCAGCTTCGACGTGCAATTCGCCAAAGGCGACCGGGTCTGCCTGCGTTACACCCCCGCCCGCGAATAGGCTTTCGCCGTCGTCATGACGACCCAGGTGCGCGATGCCGGATTTCGGGCCGTCAGCGCCGGTGCTGAATCCGCCCGTGACAGCGGAAATTTGGGCCCCGCTCAGCGACGGAATCCACCCGGGCGGTAGCCGGCTCGGCGAGCAACGCTGTGCTCGCCGCGGCCCGTCCTCAGCGGTGGTCGCTGACGAGTAGCCGGTAGCCTGCGTCCAGCCACTGTCGGTCGAGCAGCGCCGAGTGCCGTTGGTGCCAGCGCCCGGAGCGCAAGTCGGCCGCGAGCCTGGCCAGGCCGTCGGCGAGTGCTGCCTCGCTCGCGTAAGCCAGCATGGACATGCCGGCACGGACGGCGGGGTCCAGGTAGGCCTGCGGGCGTCGCCAGTAGGCGGCGCCGAACCCGTCGGTGCAGTCGTGGGGGACGGGGACCGTCTGCACGTGCGCCCCTCCCAACAGGTCCACGAGCCTGTCGAGCGGCACGGACAGTTCTTCGCTGATGCGGGCCGCCTCGGGCAGATAATCACGCAGCAACCAGAAATTCCTGATGACGGTCTGGTCCCAAGTCAGGATCACTATCCGGTGGCGACTGACTCGCCGCAGCTCGTCGATTCCGGCGGTGAGATCACTCCAGTGATGCACGGTCAGCATAGCCATCGCGGCGTGAACGCACCTGTCGCGCAAAGGCAAGGCTTCCGCGACGGCCTGTACGCACGGCGCCGAGCCCGCCGGGCGCTGGGCGATCATCACCATACTGGGCTCAACCGCGGCGACCGTCTGGGCCGGTTCGTAAGAACCCGTGCCGGCTCCGACGTTGACGACGGTGCCCATCGTGGACAGCGCGGCGTGAACCTGGGAAGCGATTCGCGGATCGGGCCGTCGCGTAATGCGATAGCCAGCACCTATCCGGTCGTAGGCGACCATCGATTCACGCGGCGCTCAACGCTTCTACAGCAGGTCGACGGACTTGCCGGTGGCGGCCGCGTGGCCTGCCCGGTAGCCGAAAACCATTGCCGGGCCAATGGTTCCGCCGGCACCACCATAAGCCCGGCCGGTCGCACCGGCCATGGCGTTGCCCGCGGCGAACAGCCCGGGTATCGGCTCGCCGGTGACGTGCAGGACGCGGCCGTCGGGGTCGGTGCGCGGGCCGCCCTTGGTGCCCATCGCGCCGATACACACCGGCACCGCGTAGTAGGGGGCGGTGTCGATCGGGCCGAGGGTCTTGCCGGCGAGTGTGGTCGCGCTCTCGTCACCCCAGTAGCCGTCGTACGCGCTGGAACCGCGCCCGAAGTCGGGATCGGCGCCGGCGGCCACGTAACGGTTCCACCGCTCGACCGTGTGCGTCAGTCCCTCGGCGTCGATGCCGGTCTTGGCGGCCAGTTCGGCGAGATCCGCCGACTCACAGAACCAGTCGGGCACGGGGTCTCCGGGAGCGACACCCAGGAATCCGTAGCGTTGCAGGTGCACCGAATCGAACACCATCCAGCCGCGATCGTTGACGTATCCGCCGCGGGGGTCCAGGTATTGGAACGCGCCGGCCATGGAGTTGTAGTCGGAGGCCTCGTTGACGAACCGCAGCCCGGCGGCGTTGACGATGATGCTCCGCGGCCGGGTGCGTTCCAGGCGCACGCTGCGGCTGCGGGGCTTTCCCTCGATGGTGTCGCCGGGGATCTGGACGATGGGCACCCACCACGCCTCGCCCATGTTCGCCAGATCGGCGCCGTGCGTCATCGCCATGCGCAGCCCGTCACCGGTGTTGTTCGGCGGCGACACCGCGCCGTGCATCGGGCCGCGCAGAAAGGCTTGCACCAGAACGGGATCCCATTCGAAGCCGCCGGTGCCAAGGATGACCCCGTGGCGGGCGCGCACGTTGATGGTCCGCCCCGCCTCGGTCACCCGAACCCCGGTGATCTCCCCGCCGTCGGCGACGAGTTGTTCGGCGCGGGCGTTGGTGTGCACCGTCGCCCCGAGGTCCAGCAGGCCCTTGAGCAGCCCCGCGATCAGTGCGGCGCCGGCGACGCACAGGTTCCCGGGTTGGCCGTCGGCCGCCGCGTGCAGGCGGGCCCGCGTCTCGGCATCGAAGCCGACATTGGAGAAGTCGGCGGGAAACGCGGTGATCCGGGTGGCCCATTCACCCAGGCGATCCAGGTCGTAGGGGGTTGGGATGAGGGAGCGGCCGCCGGTCGGTTGCCCTCCGGGCAACTCCGGCCGGTAGTCGGGAAACCCGGTCGCGATCTCGAAACACACGTCGCTGTGCGCCTCGACGAAGTCGAGCATCGCCGGGCCGGTGCGCACGAAAGTCTCGACCAGCGCGTCGTCCATCGCGCCATGGGACTGTGCGCGCAGGTATCGCAGCGCGTCGGCGGGAGTCAATTCGCCGTCGGGAGAACGGTTATGGGCCGGAATCCACACGACGCCACCCGACACCGCGGTGGTGCCGCCCACGGTCGCGGCCTTCTCGAAGACCTCCACCGAGGCGCCGGCAACCGCGGCCGTCAGCGCGGACGTGAGCCCGGCGCCGCCGCTGCCGAGCACGGCGACGTCGACTTCATGGTCCCAGGACATGGGCGGTCATCCCTTCAGCTCAATACCTCTGACAACTGCTTTGCGGCCGTGATGACCGCGTCCTTTCCGCGCATCACAACGTCTTCCCGATGGGAGATGAGGTTGATGCAGGTCGGCGGGGCCGGCGCGCGCCGCCGTACGGGAACCGCCAAACCATAAGTGTTCGGTTCGATTTCGCCGTAGGTGGTCACCCAGCCGCACTCCCGGGCGCGGGTCACCAGATCCCGTTCCCCGGGCCGCGGGGGCATGCTCGCGAGCAGGGCGATCCCGGCGGCGCCCCGGTCCAACGCGTACCTGCTGCCCTCGTGGAACGAGAGTTGGTAGGCGACATGGCTGGGCACGATCACCGCCACCGCCACCTGCTGGTCGCCCTCGGCGATGAGCAAGGACACGGTGATGCCGAGCTCGTCGGCCAGAGCGCGCAGCGTCGGCAGGCTGAGTTGGCGCACGTTGCGGTCGAACGAAGCGCCGAGGACGGCGAGCCCGGCCGCCGGCCGGTAGCGCCCGTCTTCCCCCTTGGCCACCAGGCGGAACTGGACCAGCGTCGACAGCAACCGATAGGCGATGGTGCGATGCACCCCGATCTGGTCGGCCAGTTGCTGCACCGTCAGCCCGCCCGGGGCCTCCGCCACCATGTGCAGCGCGGTCAATCCCCGGGCGAGGGTCTGCGAACCGGTCGCGGAACCCGTCACGGTCGCGACGCAATCCTTGACAGAGCCCCGCGTGAGAGCCAAGCTCTATATATAACGCACATCAGTGTGCGATATTAGCACATGATGTACGCCGAATACGAGAACGAGATTTCCCACCGCCGGTACGCCAGGAAGGAACCGTGACGGAGTTCGAGAGCATCTGGAGCGATCTCCAGGGCGTCGCGTTTGAACAGGGTTACCTGGACGCCGCGGGAGTGCGAACCCGTTATTTGCGGGCCGGCAATCCCACCCTGCCGGTGCTGATCCTGCTGCACGGGTCCGGCGGCCACGCCGAGGCCTACGTGCGCAACCTGGCCGCCCACGCGGAGCACTTCTGGACCTGGTCGATCGATATGCTGGGCCACGGCTACACCGACAAGCCCGGCCACCCGCTGGAAGTCGCGCACTACGTCGAACACCTGATGGTGGTGTTGCGCACCATCGGTGTCGAGCGCGCCTGCCTGAGCGGTGAGTCGCTCGGGGGCTGGGTGGCCGCCCGCGCCGCCGTCGACCATCCCGACGTCGTCGACCGGCTGGTGCTCAATACCGCCGGCGGCTCGCAGGCCGATCCGGCGGTGATGCAGCGGATCGTCACGCTGTCCATGGCGGCCGCCGAGAACCCGTCGTGGGACACCGTGCAGGCGCGGATCAAGTGGTTGATGGCCGACAAGTCCAAGAACTACGACGACCTGGTCGCCAGCCGCCAGCGGATATACCGGCAACCGGGATTCGTCGCGGCCATGCGCGACATCATGGCGCTGCAGGACCCCGAGATCCGGGCGCGCAACATCCTGGGACCCGACCAGTACGGTTCGATCACCGCGCCGACGCTGGTGCTGTGGACCAGCGACGACCCGACCGCCGACGTGACCGAGGGCCGCCGCATCGCGTCGATGATCCCCGGCGCGCGTTTCGAGTTGATGCCCGGCTGCGGTCACTGGCCCCAGTACGAGGACGCCAAGACGTTCAACCGCCTACACCTCGACTTCCTGCTGGGGCGGTGATGGGCGCGGCTGGGCAGGGCACACCGGAGGTGGACGTCGACGTCGTCGTGGTCGGCGCGGGCCCGGTCGGGCTGACGTTGGCCAACATCCTTGGCCTGCAGGGAATCCGGACGCTGGTGGTCGACGAGCGCGACACGCTCATCGACTACCCCCGCGGCGTCGGCCTGGACGACGAGGCGCTGCGCACCTTTCAGTCGATCGGCCTGGTCGAGCACATCCTGCCACACACCGTGCCCAACCAGATTCTGCGCTTCGTCGACGCCAAGCGGCGGGTCCTCGCCGAAATGGCGCCGCCCGACGCGCGTTTCGGCTGGCCGAAGCGAAACGGCTTCGTGCAGCCGCTCGTCGATGCCGAATTGCTGCGCGGCCTGGACAGATTCGAGCACGTCGACGTGTGGTGGCAGCGGCCCATGACGGAGTGCCGGCAAAGCGCCGACACGGTCACCGTCGAGCTCGGCGGCCCCCACTTCGAGGAAGCACACCACGACGGCGGCAATTCCAGTGTGCGGGCGCGTTACGTGGTCGGCTGCGACGGCGGCCGCAGCATGACCCGCCGCATGATGGGGGTGTCCTTCGACGGCACCACGTCCTCGACCCGATGGCTGGTGGTCGACATCGCCAACGACCCGCTCGGCCACCCCAACAGCGAGGTCGGTGCCGACCCCGAACGGCCCTATGCCTCGATCTCTATCGCGCACGGAATTCGCCGGTTCGAGTTCATGATTCACGCAGACGAGACCGACGAACAGGCCGAGGATCCGGCGTTTTTGACCACGATGCTGGCGCGGATGGTGCCGCACCCCGACCGGGTCGACGTGATCCGGCGCCGCGTCTACACCCATCACTCGCGGATCGCCGGCGCCTTCCGCAGCGGCAGGCTGTTGCTGGCCGGTGACGCCGCGCACCTGATGCCGGTGTGGCAGGGGCAGGGCTACAACAGCGGCATCCGGGACGCCTACAACCTGGGCTGGAAGCTCGCGACAGTGGTCAGCGGGCGGGCCGACGAGAAGCTGCTGGACACCTACGACCTGGAGCGCCGCAAGCATGCGCGGGCGATGATCGATCTCTCCACCATGGTGGGGCGGGTCATCTCGCCCACCAACCGTCGCGTGGCAGGCGCGCGGGACCTGCTGGTGCGGTCCGCGTCGATCGTGCCGTCGCTCAAGCGGTATGTGCTGGAAATGCGCTTCAAGCCGATGCCCCGCTACGAGCACGGCGCGGTCGTGCACGCGGTGGGTCCCCAGGAGTCCGGCCGCGCCGACTCACCGGTGGGCACCCTGTTCATCCAGCCCCGGGTCGACACCCGCACCCGACAAGACGTGCTGCTGGACGAGGTGCTGGGCGACTGGTTCGCCGTGCTGTGTTGGAACAACGACCCCCGCACGCTCCTCGGCGAGGCCGCCTTCAAGCAGTGGAAAGCCTTGGGGGCGCGCATGATAACCCTTCGGCCCCTGACGCAGCTGCACTGGACGGGCCAGGACGATCCCGACGTCCTGATCGTCGGTGATCGCGCGGGCGGGCTGAAGTCGTGGTTCGACAACCATCAGGAATCCGTGCTGTTCCTGCGCCCCGACCGCTGCATTGCGGCGGCCTGCATCGCGCAGCGGGCGCCCGAACACAGCGCCGCGCTCTTCGACGTGCTCACCCTCACGCCGGAAGGGGGTGATGTCCGCGGTGACACTGGCTCTGTGCTGTATGTCGCACAGCCCGCTGCTGAATCTTCCGGGGCCGTCGCAGGACCTGCTTGACGACATCGAGGGCGCCATCACGCTGGCGCGGGAAACCGTCCAACAATTCGACCCCGAACTCGTCGTCGCCTTCTCCCCGGACCACTACAACGGGTTCTTCTACAAGGTGATGCCGCCGTTCTGCATTGGCCTGCGCGCCAACGGGGTTGGCGACTACGGCACGCACGCCGGTCCGCTCGACGTACCCGAAGACCTGGCGTCGGACTGTGCGAAAGCCGTGCTCGCCGCCGGCGTCGACGTCGCGGTGTCGGTCAGCATGGACGTGGATCACGGCACCGTGCAGCCGCTCGAACGGCTTCTCGGCGGCGCGACCGCACGGCCGGTGATACCGATCTTCGTCAACGCCATCGCGGTGCCGCTGGGGCCGTTGCATCGCTGCCGTGCGCTGGGTGCGGCGGTCGGGGCCTATCTGGCGGGCCTGGACAAGCGGGTACTGGTGCTGGGCTCCGGTGGCCTTTCCCACAGCCCGCCGGTGCCGACGCTGGCCACCGCGCCGCCGGCGGTGCTCGAGCGGATCGTGGACGGCCGGCCGATGACCCCCGAGCAGCGGCAGGCCCGGCAGACGGCCGTGATCGACGCGGCGAAGGACTTCGCCGGGGGCGGCAGTGCACTGCAACCGCTCAACCCCGCCTGGGACCACACCTTTCTCGAAATCATCGACGGCGGGCGGCTCGACGACCTCGACCACTGGTCGAACTCGTTCGTCACGCACGAGGGTGGCAGCTCCGCGCACGAGATCCGGACCTGGGTAGCGGCATTCGCGGCCCTGGCCGCCGCAGGCCCCTATCGGACCACCACGCGGTACTACAAACCGGCGCCCGAGCTGATCGCCGGCTTCGCCATCAGAACGGCGGTGCCGCAATGACCGCGCCGACGCCCGCGATGGACGGCTTCGACCGGATGGTCGACGTGCTCGTCGTCGGGTCCGGCGGTGGCGGCATGACGGCCGCCCTGACCGCGCGGGCGGCCGGCTTGGACGCGCTGGTCATCGAAAAGTCGGCCCGTTTCGGCGGTTCCACGGCCCTGTCGGGCGGCGGCATCTGGGTCCCCGGGGCACCGGCGCAACGCCGCGCGGGGTATGCCCCCTCGCCCGACGGCGTCGTCGAATACCTGCGAAACATCACCGACGGCCTGGTCAGCGAGGCGCGGATACGCCAGTACGTCGAATCGGCGCCGCAGATGCTGGAATTCCTCGAGAAGCTGTCCGGCTGGCTCGAGTTCGTCTGGAAGCCGGGCTATGCCGACTACTACCCGGAGCTGCCCGGTGGTTCCGAACTCGGCAGCACCATCAACGTGCCGCCGATCGACCTGCGCAAGCTGGGCCCCGACGAGCAGACGCTGCTGCAGCCGCTGGCGCTCGCCCCAAAGGGAATCTGGCTGGGACCCAAGGAGCTTCGTTCCTTCTACCGCATCCGGCAGTCGTGGGCGGGCAAGGGTGTGCTGCTCAAGCTGATCGCACGGATGGTGCGGGCGCGGGTGTTCGGCGAGCGGATGGCGGCGATCGGCCAGTCCCTGGCGGCACGGCTGCGGCTGGCGATGCGCGACAGCGGGATACCGCTGTGGCTGGATTCGCCGATGATGGAGTTGCTCACCGACGCCGGCGGATCGGTGACCGGCGCGCTGGTGGAGCGGGCGGGGGCCCGGCAACGCATCGGCGCGCGGCGGGGAGTCATCCTGGCGTCCGGGGGCTTCGACCACGACCTGGCCTGGCGCAAGGAGCAACTCCCGGTCATCGAACAGGATTGGAGCTTCGGAAACCCGGCCGCCATGGGCGACGGCATCCGCGCGGGGGAGAGAGTCGGCGCGGCGACCGACCTGCTCGACGAGGCGTGGTGGTTCCCGGCGATCCAATGGCCGGACGGCCGAATGCAATTCATGCTCAACGAACGGATGATGCCGGCGCAGTTCATCGTCAACGGCGCAGGGAAGCGCTTCATCAACGAGGCGGCACCCTACATGGACTTCGGCCACGCCATGATCGACGGCCAGATGTCCGGGGTCACCCACATCCCGTGCTGGCTCATCACCGACCACAGGTCTTGGAATCGCTATGTCATCGGCGGTCACCTGCCGATACCCAAAGTCCCCGGGGCCCCGGTGCCCACCGGGCGTAAGGTCCCGGCGGCCTGGCTGGACTCGGGCGTGGTCAAGGCCGCGACGAGCTGGGACGGCATGGCGGCCAAGATCGGCGTTCCGGCACATGAACTCGCGGAGACAGCGCGTCGATTCAACGAACTCGCACACAAGGGTCACGACGACGATTTCAACCGGGGCGACAGCGTGTACGACAACTACTACGGCGATCCCACGCTGCCCAACCCCAACCTGTATCCGCTGGGCGATCCGCCGTACTACGCGTTCCGGATCGTTCTCGGCGACCTCGGGACGTCGGGTGGGCTGCGGGTCGACGAACACGCCCGGGTCCTGCGGCCGGATGACACCGTCGTGCGAGGGCTGTACGCGGTGGGCAACACCTCGGCGCCGGTCATGGGTCGCAGCTATGCCGGTGCCGGGGCGACCATAGGCCCGGCCATGACCTTCGGTTTTGTGGCAGCCAAACACGCTGCCCAGCAAGCCGTTGACTCTCATAGGAGGTAACTGATGAAGATTTCACTGTTCTACGAGTTCGCCCTCCCGCGGCCCTGGGCGCCCGACGACGAGCGGGTCATGCTGCAGGACTGCCTGGACGAGGTCGAGGCCGCGGACCAGGCGG
>Ga0307441_1000803_pt1 | contig 11049 bp, 10 predicted proteins | sample SalMarWE160420MG_FD_202149 | JGI IMG/M metagenome (GOLD analysis project Ga0307441, IMG submission 202149) | Salt marsh sediment microbial communities from the Plum Island Ecosystem LTER, Massachusetts, United States - WE1604-20 | ecosystem: Environmental > Aquatic > Marine > Intertidal zone >... | reverse complement strand
GACCTACGACTGTTTCTGGGTCTACAGAATGATGTCCGTCATCCGCCAGCTGTTGTGCTCCAACCGCATCCAAATGTGGCTTGCGTCCTTGCCCAGGGCCTGGTCCAGGCGGAAGGCCTGGTAGTAGGGCCAGACGCCAAAGGCGATGAGCGCCAGGAGGAAGAGGTACCCGACGAAGCGCATCGCATCTTTCCTTGAAAAGTGGGGGCGGCTCGGGGGCCGTGCCTGTGCTGCGATTCTATACGATGGGGACGGGTGGCCGAATCCCCCCCGTGCCGGCCGCTATAATGTCGGGACCTCTTGTCCGCAGGAGCAACGGCATGGAGAACCTGACGCAAACGCTTGCCCTCACCATGGGGGCCGGCTGGGCGAGCGGCATCAACCTGTACGCCACCATCCTGGTGCTCGGCTTCCTGAACGCCACCGGGCACATGACTCTCCCGCCGGGGCTGCAAGTGTTGTGCGACCCACTCGTGATGCTCGCGGCGGGCGTCATGTACGTCGCGGAGCTCCTTGCGGATAAGGTGCCCGGGGTCGACGAGGAGGCGAAGGCGCTCTCGCCGCCAAGGCAGGGGCGGGCGCCCTCCGAATAGACTGGCCCGTCGTGAAGGTGTATCTGGTGGGAGGGGCGGTGCGCGACCGGCTGCTCGGCCAGCCGGTCAAGGAGCGGGACTTCGTGGTGGTCGGGGCCAGGCCGCAGGACCTGCTCTCTCAGGGATTTCTCCAGGTCGGGCGGGAGTTTCCCGTCTTTCTTCACCCGCACACGAAGGAGGAGTATGCGCTCGCCAGGACAGAGCGGAAGACCGCCGCCGGCTATCGGGGCTTTGCTGTTCACACAGACCCGGATGTCACCCTGCAGGAGGATCTCCGCCGTCGGGACCTGACCATTAATGCGCTCGCGGAGGACGAGCAGGGGAACCTCATCGACTACTACGGGGGACGCGCGGACTTGGAGGCCCACCTGCTCCGCCATGTCTCGGATGCCTTCGTCGAAGACCCGGTGCGCATTCTGCGGGTGGCCCGCTTCGCCGCCAGGTATGCGGACTTGGGCTTTGCCGTTGCGAATGAGACCATGGCCCTTATGCGGGCCATGGTGGAAGGTGGCGAGGCGGATGCCCTCGTCCCGGAGCGGGTTTGGCAGGAGCTCGCGAAGGCTCTGGGGGAGGCGCGGCCCTCCCGCTTCTTCGAGGTGCTCCGGGCCTGCGGCGCCCTGTTCCGGCTGTTCCCCGAGCTGGACCGCCTGTTCGGCGTTCCGCAGCCGCCGCGGTGGCACCCGGAGATCGATACGGGTATCCACACCATGATGGTGGTGGATATGGCGGCCCGATTGTCCGAGAGCATCGAGGTGCGGTTCGCGGCGCTGACCCATGACCTTGGCAAGGGCACCACCCCGCGGGAGACTCTGCCGAGCCATCGTGGACATGAGGCACGCAGTGTCGTGCTGCTCGATGCCATCTGCGAACGGCTGAAGGTACCTAAGCGCTGCTGCGCCCTGGCGCGGGTGGTCGCCCGCTATCACGGCCTGGTGCACAAGGTGACGGAGCTGAGACCGGGGACCGTTCTCGATCTGCTGGAGGGCATGGACGCCTTCCGCCGTCCGGAGCGGTTTGCGCAGGCGCTGGCCGCCTGCGAGGCCGACTACCGGGGTCGCACGGGCTACGAGGAGCGGGAATACCCCCAGGCGGAGCATCTGCGGCGCGTTCTCGGGGCCGTGATGGCAGTGGACGTGGGTGCCATTGCCGCGGACGTCGCGCAGCCCGCCCAGATCCAGCAGATGATCCGCGAGGCACGTATCCAGGCGATTCTCCGGGCCAGCTGATCGGGGTCCGGACGCCAAACGGCCGCGAGGCGGGAGCACGGTCCCGGACACCTGAGTGGCTGACTTTGTGAGCTGTGTCAGGCTTTCGCATGCAGCCGTCCTCCTGTCCGGGCGCGGCTGTCACACGATGACGACAGTTGGCGAGAAACGCGGCGCGACGCCGGCATGGTCGGCGGAGTCGATTCCCCCCGAAGAAACCTTTCCGAGCGGAGGCTTGAGCGGATCGCAACGCCGGATCGCGGACGGCCTTCCTTCAGGGCGGGGCTGCTGGCCCACATCTTGTAGAGCTCTTCCCGGGACGGGCGGGTCGTCACCGGGCGCACCCGCCATGTCCCTCCGGAGCCTCTGCCTTGCTCTTTGGGGAGAAAGCCGATGAACTCGACTCAGTCTGAAACGGCTGGCAATCGCCAGGGGTCGGACCTGTATGCCACCGATGCCGGCGCCTTCATCCGGCTGTGCAGGGTGGTCGAAAGCTATGCGAATGGCAAGCACGTCCGCACCCATGCCTACTTGCATGCCTCGATTCGGCGCCTCTCCGTCTTCGCGAACGATGAGTCTATAAGCGTGCACACTCCGGAGCGGGTTGCCAAGGCACTTTGCATATACGGTCAGCTGCTGTGCTCCCGGCAGCGGGGGGCGCTGGAAGGGTGGCTCGAGAAACGACCTGGGTCCGACCGCCAAGCCGCAGCCTAAGCTTTGACAGAAATCGCCTTAGTCCCATCTTCCCGCGCTACCGGTATTGCACCGCCTCGACTGGAGTGCCTGCCGTCGGCCAGCCTCTGATCGGAATCGAGCAGTGCTTCCCAGGGGCCTAGCCGTGGTGCCGTAGCCGGCTACGCAGACCGCAGTCGCCCTGACTCTAGCGGCCTTCCTCAGTCCGCAAAGTCCAGCCGATCCTGCAGGCCCTTGACCGCAGCGGCGGCCCAGGACTCATCCTTGTTGCCGCCGGGGTGCCGCTCACGCCGAGCGCCCCATCCGGGAGCCGGCCGCACGAATGGGCATGCCTGCGTCCAACACCAGGATGCCGTCCACCGGGTCCATCTCCTGGCGGTCGAAGCGACCACTTCTGTCGGGCTCACCGAACGGAGGAGTCTTTCGGGAACCGTAGAGCGCTTACGGCGTCCTACTGGTAACTGCTCAGAGCAGTTCTGAGGAAGTGCTGATCGACCCCGATTCTTCGCGGCGACGGCTTTCTTGTTTGTGCTGGTTTGGTTGCGCACACTCGGCCAGCTCCAGAATGGGTCAGCGCTTCCCCCACCGAGCAAACGTTACTGACTCTTATAGCCTGATGAATTTAGCCGAGAGCCTGATCGAGACCGACGCGATTGATGTTCCGGAGGAGGTGGAGGAGGCGGCCGGCCTTGCCGGCGGCACGGGTGGGCTCCTGCAGGGATGGCGAGTGGGGGCGGACGACTCGTCAGACCCTGTGAATGACGACCTGTACGTCTCGGACAGCGGCCCGGGGGACCTCGACCCGCGCGGGCGGAAGGTCCTGACCGGGGTTCCGAGACGCTCGGAGCCGAGCCGGGATCCCTTGCACAACTACCTGAAAGACATGGAGGCCTATGGTCTGCTCACGAAAGAGCAAGAGGTCGAGCTGGCCATGGATATCGAGCGGGGACGGCGGATGGTTGCCCAGGCGCTGGTCGCCTGTCCCCTCGTCGCAGCGGAGGCTTGCCGCGAGCTCGACAGCGTTCGGCAGGGACGGCTCCCGTTGGGGGCGCTCGTCGCCGAGCGGCCCCAGGAGATGGAGCATGCGTCGGAAGAGGCCGGTGAGTCTGAGGCATCTTCATCCTCGAATGCCGCCGACTTGGGCTCTCTGACGCGCTGCTTTTCCGACGTTGCGCGGCTTCAGGCCGCGTTGGCCGGCGTCTGCGCCAGGCACGGCGTGGCCAGCGGGGAGGCGGATCGAGCGCGGGGAGCCCTCCGGGACGCCTTGGCCCAAGTCGCCTTTTCGCAAGCAGGCCTAGAGCGACTCGCTCATGTCCTGGACCGCCTGGTGTCGGACGTTAGGCGACAGGAGCGCTTGATCGGCCGCATCTGCGCGGATGGTTGGGGCCTGCCACGAGATGCCTTGCACACCGGCCTGGACGATCCGGGTGACACCGCTTGGTGGGAGGGGCTGCTTGCAGGCCAGGGCGCCGAGGGAGACAAGCTGGCCCTACGCGGTGCCCGCGAAGAGCTGCAACGTCTGGAGAAGGCGGCGGTACTCCCGCTGCCTGAGATCAAGCGCCTCGGCGCTCTGCTGAGCCGGGGGAGGGCCCATGCCCGCCGGGCACGGGATGCGATGATCAAGGGCAACCTTCGGCTGGTCATCTCTGTGGCCCGCCAGTACCGTGGCCGCGGGCTTTCGTTTCCCGACCTCATCCAGGAGGGAAACGTCGGCCTGATGCGGGCGGTGGACAGGTTCGATTACCGGCGGGGGTTCAAGTTCTCCACCTATGCCCATTGGTGGATCCGGCAGGGGATCACCCGTGCGATCCAGGAGAAGTCCCGCAGCATTCGCGTACCTGTTCATGTGCAGGAGCGCATCCATAAGATGCGGCGGGCCTCGCGCGAGATCGCGCTGACGACCGGACGGCACGCCGGCATCGATGAGCTGGCGGAACACCTCGACCTCCCGGCGGACAAGGTGCGTGAGCTGCAGCAGATCGGCAGAGGCACAGTATCCCTGCAGACCCCGCTGGGCGACGACGAGGAGACGGCCTTGGGCGACCTGATCCCGGATCAGGGGACGGCGTCGCCGGAGTTTGCGGCCGTCGGCCGCGGGCTGGAGCAGAAGGTCAGAGACATGTTGAGCTTGCTTGGTTCCCGGGAGGCGGAGGTGCTCGCCCTGCGCTTTGGGATCGGGGCGGAGCGGGAGTACACCCTCAGCGAGATCGGGGACCGGTTCGATGTCTCCCGGGAGCGCGTGCGCCAGATCCAGCAGAATGCGGTCATCAAGCTCCTGCGCGCCGGGTTTGCGGAGGAGCTGAGACCCTACGTCGAAGGGTGAAGGGCTGACCGGCGCAGAGGGTGTATGCCGCGGCGGCAACGGCCGTTGGGCCAGCGCCACCCCGGAGAATGTAGGTCGCTGCCACCATGACTGCTTCCCTCACCCCGCTCTTTGCCGAGGTGGATGGCATTGGGACGTGACCTCGGAGAGGCCCGAGGAGAAGTGCCGCCTGGAGGTCCTTGTGGAGTTGCCCGGCGGTCTCGGAGAGACTTCGTTGCCGAGCCTGGGTGAACCAACGCAATGCAATCAAAGCGTTGCAAGCCCAAACCCGCCGCAAGACAGGGGTGATCGGTGCGTCCCTATCCACCGACCTGGGCGTCGGACCTGGCCCCCTCGTGCAGGGCCAGCCATCTGAAGATGTCCTCACGACTCACCATGCCCACCAGACGCCCACCGCTGATGACCGGCAGCTGGTTCACACCCCGCTGAACGAGGAGGTCCAACGCGCGGGACGCAAGCTCTTCCGGGGTGACGGTGGACAGCTGCGCGACGGGCGTCATGACTTCGCCGACGCGCACCTCTCCCAACTTGTCTCGTTCCAGGCGCCGCACGTCCTCGAGGCAGATCAACCCACGCAGTCCGTCCCGGTCGAGGACAGGGTAGGCCCGCTGGCTGGTCCGCAGCAGTCTGGTTTCGACCAGCTCTCGGACACTCATGTCGGGCGCCGCCGTTTGGTAGTCCGTGCTCATGATCCGCCGGACGTGCAGGTCCCCCAGGGACTTCACCACCAGCTGACGCCGGTAGCTCAGGATCGCGGCGTTATTCAGAAACCAGCCGATCAGGGCAAGCCAAAGTCCACCCACGAGTCCTGTTCCGAAAAGGGGCACCTCTACGCCCAGAATCATTGCGAAGCCGGTGCCGATCAGCGCCCAGGCGACCAGCTGCCCAGCACCGGAGGCCCACCGGGTGGCACGCGTGAGGTCTCCGGTGATCCCCCATAGGACGGCCCGCAGGACCCGCCCACCGTCCAACGGGAACCCGGGGACGAGGTTGAAGAGACCGAGGAGGATATTGATGGGCCCCAACCACAAGAGCAGGGTTGCCAGAGGTCCCAGCCTCGACATCGCCCCCGTGGGTCTCTGCGGGTCAATCTGGATCGGGCCCGTGAGCAGGCTCGCCACCCACAGGAAGGCGATGCCCAGCACGAGGCTGGTGACAGGGCCGGCAATAGCCATTGCCAGCTCGGACCGCCAGCTCGCGGGCTCGGACTCCATGTGGGCCATGCCGCCGAACACGAAGAGGGTGATCCGCCTGATGTCGACTCCGAGGCGTCGGCCAACCACGGCGTGCGACAGCTCATGCAACAGCACCGACACCAGAAAGAGCACCGCGGCCCCAAAAGCGGTAAGGACAGCAGGCCCGACTCCCCAGTCCGGGTGCCAGTAAGGGAAGAGTCCCCAGCCCAGGGCAAGCATGATGAGGGCAAAGATGATCAGCAGGCTCCAGTCAAGGCGAACCTCCACGCCGGCGACCCTGCCGATGGGCAACCCCCGGGCCGCCAGGGGGTGCCTCTGGGTGGGATGGCGTTGGTCTTCCAGGATTTCGTCCTTCACTTGGCGGTCCCTTATCTCGGCCAGGTCTCCGGGCGCTGCCTGCGAAGCGTCTGCAAGCTGGTCCGCCCCGAGAGCGGTCTCGTTCTCGTGGTCAGGTGCGGGCGTCGAGGCGACTTGCCAATCCGTCCGAATCCCGCGAGTCCGGCCGACGGCTCTCATCCGAAGGGAAACGGGCGCCTGCTTAGATTCCCTGGAGCATCCGCTGAAGCTCGATCGCGTTGCGCACGGCGTGCCCGGCCTCATCGTTATCGAAGTAACAATAGACGCGCAGCCCCTGTTTGGCCCAGTTCGAGATGGCCCCGGCCCAGCCCGCCAGCGCCTGCGGATCGTAACGTCCCCGATAGGGCCCGCCCGGTCCGTGGAGACGGATGTAGACGAAATCCGTGGTGACCTCTCTCGGGGACAGAAAGCCGTCCAGCTCGTAGATGCAGAAGGCAGCGCCGTAACCCCGCAAGAGCTCGTAGGCTTCAGGATTGAGCCAGCTATGGTCCCGCAGCTCGAACGCGTAGCGGTACTCGTGGCTCAGGGAGGCGAGAAACCGTTCGAGCCGCTCCACATTGAAGCCCCAGCGGGGAGGCAGCTGGAACAGGATGGGACCCAACCGATCGCCGAGCAGCCTGATGCGCTCGAGGAATCGGGGTACCCCCGTTTGGGGATCCTTGAGCTTTTTCACATGCGTGATGTAGCGACTCGCCTTGGCCGCGAAGATGAATCCTATCGGCACCGTCTTGCGCCAGGCTTCCACTGCCTTCTCGGAAGGGAGGTGGTAGAAGGAGTTGTTGATCTCGCTGCTGCGCAGTTGTCGGGCGTAATGCTTCAGACGTTGATCGCTAGCGAGATCGAGGGGATAGAAAGGACCGGTCCAGTGGTCATAGGACCAGCCGGATGTCCCGACAAACACGGACGAGGAAGCTTTCATGGGAGGACCTCCCGGGTGGGCGCTCGGGCTGCATCCCTCAGAAGTTACTCACATGCAGGTCGTTTTGTCTGTCGTTCGGATGTACGGCCGATCACCGGCTTGGGGCGTATTCTCCAAAGGGATCGGGAAGGCATTTTGCACCTGCCATCCCGATGGACGATAGAAGTGACAGGGAGGGACAGGCGAGATGTCCGAGCTCCGCCAGGATCCGATCACGCACGAGTGGGTCATCATCAACCCGGAGCGGGCTGCCCGGCCCCACGATACGGGGCCACAGAAGGGTCCGCACCGGTGTCCCTTCTGTCCCGGGAACGAGGATCTTGCGGCCGACTCGGTCGATTCCATCCCTGGAGAAGATGGCAGCTGGTCCGTCCGGGCGGTGGTCAACAAGTATCCGGTGCTGGTCCCGGCGCCTTATCCCGCCGACGGCTATGAGGTCCTGGCGGAAGGCTGGCGGCGGTTTATCGGCTACGGCCGCCACGAGGTCATCATCGAGACCCCTGACCATGGTGCCACCCTCGGCTCGATGCCCGCTGGACAGGCACGGCGGGTGCTGGAAATGTACCTCCGCCGGTTTCGGGCCCATGAGCAGGCCCAGGAGCCTGTGCGCCAGGTAGTCCTCTTCCGGAACCACGGGCCGCGCGCGGGCACCAGTCTTGTCCACCCCCACTCCCAAGTAGTGGCCACGCCGGTGGTCTCGCCGGATATGCGCCGCCGCATGGCGGCGGAGGTCGCCTTCTTCGATCGTACCGGCTGCTGCGGGCAGTGCACTGTCATCGCCAAGGAGCAGGCAGCAACCACCCGGGTGGTGCTGCATACCGAGCGCTTCGTCTCGATCGCTCCCTTCGCCTCCTTGGCCCCGTTTCATCTGCAGGCAGTGCCCCTGCGGCATTGCGCGCAGTTCTCCGGGGTGGGGGCGAGCGAGCTGGATGACCTTGCGGGCCATCTCACCCGGCTGTTGGCGGCGTTTCATCGGCAGCTCGGGGATGCGGACTATAACCTGGTGATCGTCACGCCGCCCCTGGATCAGGTGCACGCGGGGGCGAATCACTGGTACATCGATATCCTTCCCCGCCTCACCACCCCGGCGGGCTTCGAGCTGGGGTCCCGCATTGTTGTCAATGTGCACTCGCCGGAGACCGTGGCGGAGCAGCTCCGCTCCGCGCTGAGCGCACAGGGCCAGGAGTGGCCACTATGAAGCATGAGGAGGACCGAATTGTCATTCGTACCGCCACGGACAGCACGCTGGTCAATGCCCTGCAGCGTCGCTCCTTAGAAGGCGAACGAAAATCCTGCCCACTCTGGTATGTGATTTTCCGGCAATCGCCTTAGTCTGCGGCCGGCTGTGATGCCTCCTTCTTGGTCGCCTCCAGCAGCTGGTTGACCGCGCGCTCCGTGAGGCGGTCCCCGCTCAGGATGCGCGCTGAGCCTTCCCGTAGCCGCTGGGCAAGACGCGCCGCTGGTAGGGAGAGGGGATCGTCCCCTTGCCGCCCCGCGAATAGGTAGATGGTCTTCAGGCCGCTCACCCAGGTAAGGCGCAGGGTTCTGCGGGTACCACGTTCGCTGGTGAATTCGACCCAGGCGCCAAGGCTGAGCTCTCGCGCGGCTTGGACGTATTTGTCCCCTGGGTCTGGAGGCGAGGATGGGGCGGGGGCTGGCTTCGGGTCGTCCGGGATTACCGTGGACTCCGCGGCTTCCTGTGCCTGCGACACCGGGCTGTCTTGTGGTGGTGCGGAGAGGACGAGGCCGGCGCTGTTATCGGCGTGCGGATCCGCGTCGTCCTCCGGCAGGTCGGCCCGCATCGCTGCCATATGGAGCCGGACCAAGGCCCGGAAGAACTCATCCCTGTCTGCCTTGCTGATGACCAGCCCGTCGAGGCCGGAGCGGAGCCTGTGCAGCAGATCGGGGAGCGTATTGAGGAGTCGCCGACGCTCTTCCCGGTCGTGTTTCGGCAACACGCTCCAGACCAAATCGTCCATGGTTTGGAGTGCACCCCTCCAGCTTGCGCTTTCCTTGCCCTTGTCGACGAAGACCCGGAGCAGGTACAAGCGCCAGAGCTTGCTCAAGAAATCGCTAACGAGGGGCGGCACGTCCCGATTCTTGATGCGTCGGTCGATCTGATCCGAGACGATCGATCGGGCGCGCTCGATCCTGTCCCGTCGCTCGAGGCCCTCCACCAGCTGGATTGCCTGCGTCTGGGCCTGCTCGTCCTCTTGGGCAAGGAATGCCTCCAGGCGCTCGAGCTGCGCGCTGAAGATAGCGGTGTCGTTATCGAAGCCTTCGATCACCGCGTCGATGAGGGCCTCGATCTCGGCCAAGAGGGCCGGCATTTGGTCCGGGCTGCGCCCGATTGTGGAGCCGGCGATCGCGTCCAGAAACCGGCGGGCCGGGTGCTGCTTATCGGAGAAGAAACGCTTGTCAATCAGGGCGACCTTGAGCGCCGGGATCTGCAGTCGTGCGATCTGTGCCCTCAGGGCGTCGGGGAGCTCGTGGTCGCTGAAGATCAGATCGAAGAGGGTCGCAACGACGTCGATCGTGACCCCATCGAGCGGACTGGCGAGGCTCGCGATCGGCATGCCGCGGATCTCGCGCAGGATACCCTTTGCCCCTGACGCGAGCTGCGGCCAACCAGGACCCGACCCTGTTCGTACACCAGGCTCGGCGCGTTGAAGGCTGGTCAATCCTTGCAGGAGCTGCGCGGCCATTGGCGACGCCGGCTGTGCGTTTCCTTGTGTCGGAATGCCCGCCGAAGTCGCCGGCGATTGAAACGCCCGAAGCCCGCTCACGAGCTGAAGAAAGAAGTCGTTCGGGTTCCCTGCCTGTTCGCGCGTTGAGTAATCGGCGTCTCCCGCCCTCCTCGAGAGAGGGCCGGGGGGAGAGGCAGGGCTTTCCGGCGCCGGCAGCGGCTCACGCCCGGCGGCTGTCTGTTCCGGAACGGGGATAGACGACATTCCGCCGGCCGAGGGTTCGCCGCGGTGGACGCGCTCCCCTGGCCCCTGCGGGAGGTCGGGCAGGATGTCGTGGTCGATGAGGAGACGGTTGAGAGACTGATACAGGCCGGGCAGCTGGTCTCCGATCTGGCGATCGAATTCCTGAAGCAATGCGAGCGCGATCTGATCCCCCACCTCCAGGTCCAGGGCGGTCTCGAGGAAGGCGTTGAACATCGCCTTCGGGCCGAGCGGGTTGTCCTCAGGTTCCAGGCTCCGAATCTCGAGGAGCTCGGCTACGCGCCGTGCCAAGGTCGTCAACTGGTGCGCGCAGTTGTACGACACCCGGGCGGCGAGCTTGCCCACCGCGAGGTCACGCTCAAAATCCAGATCATCCACCAGCCGGAGCTCGCCCAGGTCTTCCAGCGGCGGCTGAGCCGACTTGTCTTGCGAGGCTACGGCCCTGTCGAAGATGCGTGTGAACTGGGACTGAAACGCCTTGAGCAGCTCCTGACCCCTCTTGCGCAGCGTGCCGTGCGCCGCGAAGTAGAGGTTCTGCATGTCCAGGCTGCTGGCCCGATCCGCCATCTCGAAGAGGTGGTCCTGGGAATCGGACAACCCTTCGAGGAAGGCGGACGCGACCCTGCTGGCCAGCTGGTCGCGACAGCTGTTGAGCACCGCCAGACGGTTGCCCGAAGGCCCGGAATCGCCCGAGTGACGACGACCGTCAAACGGAAGGACGTTGCTATAGACGGTCTCGGTCACGGACACTCCTGCACAGGCCCGATGCACCTCGTGGGACGCTCAACTTGGAGGTCTCCGTTTCCGGGAGACGG
>Ga0307441_1000802_pt1 | contig 11057 bp, 12 predicted proteins | sample SalMarWE160420MG_FD_202149 | JGI IMG/M metagenome (GOLD analysis project Ga0307441, IMG submission 202149) | Salt marsh sediment microbial communities from the Plum Island Ecosystem LTER, Massachusetts, United States - WE1604-20 | ecosystem: Environmental > Aquatic > Marine > Intertidal zone >... | reverse complement strand
TTAAGCGTATCACCAGATTTAACAACCTGGAAATTCCAATCTTTTTTGTAATGTCTCTTAAGTCCTTTCTCTCCACGAGTTGATGTAATAACCTTTGCATTTGGGCAAACCTGTAGTAGTTTTGGAAGTGAGCCAGTATGATCCATTTCCACGTGATTTGAAATGATATAGTCTATCTTTGAAGGATCAACTGTTTCTTTTATCCTTGAAAGTAGTTCATCAAATAGATAGTGTTTTACTGTATCAACTAGTGTTATTTTTTTATCAATGATGAGATAAGCATTGTATGTTGTTCCTCGTTGGGTCAAATATCCATGAAAATTTCTAATATCCCAGTCTATACCGCCAACCCAGTAAATATCCGGCTTTATCTCAACACTGTTCAATTCAGATCACTCCTGCTTTTCAAAATCGGATTTTGAAGCTCCACACAAAGGACATACCCATCCATCAGGAATATCTTCAAATTTTGTTCCCGGTGCTATCCCGCCATCTGGGTCTCCTTTCTCTGGATCATATACATATCCACATATGGTACAAACATATTTTTCCATTTTTTCCTCCTCCTTTTTTATTTCTTTATCAACCACACTACTATAAGTTGGTGCAGTTTTTGGTGAAAAACCACCCTTAACCTTATGATAGTACTCGTAGGTCATAGGTTTATCTTCCGTTAGTATCTCTGCATCTTCGACTCTGCCAATAAATATTGTATGAGTCCCAACATCAATTCTATTTATCATTTTGGCTTCGATACAAGCAAGAGTATTATCCAATACTATAGGAACCTTGGTTTTTCCAATCTTGTAGTTAATGCCTTCAAATTTTTCGATATCTGTCCCAGATTTAAAACCAAATGTTCCAATAAGTTTCATAGGTGTTTTTTCAGAGAGAACAGATACTGTGAAAACCTTGCTCTTTTCAATAAATTCATGCGTAAGATTCTTTTTATTTATACTTACAGCTATTGCAGGTGGTTCTGAAGTAACCTGAAATAATGCATTAGCAATCTGTCCGTTAATTTTTTCTACATTTTTTGAGCAGATTATGTAAAGCCCATATGAAATATTATGTAATGCCTTTGGGTTCATATCGATCCATAACCTTTGAAATATCCGTGAACCTCCTCCACCTTGTGTCCACTTTCCAACATTTTTCCAATATTTGGACATTTTATATCAATATCAATGATATCGCCACATTTTTTACACAGAAAGTGTTGATGCATATCACTTCTGAAATCGTATCTTGCCTCTAAATAAGATAATGTAAGTAATTGAATTATACCATGGTTCTTTAGTGTTTCTAATGAATTATATACGGTTGTTTTAGAAAGTGATGGATTGTTTTCTTTTAGTCCAGCATATATTTGATCAGCTGTTGGATGGATTCTATTTTCATCAAGATACTTTAATATCTCTAATCGTTGAGGGGTAATTTTTATTGAATTTTCTTTTAAAAGTTTTACATATTTTTCAAACATGGTAGTCCCTTTGTTATAATCATTTCTAATTTGTAATTATTACAATTTAACATGAAATACAGATTGGGTATTTAAATCTTTCTAACAAGGCCCTATTTCTAAATGTAAATGTTTATAAACCAATATCTTTAACTGATTTTGTGCTGGGCGTAGGTGGACGGTTGACGGTGAACTTTCAGTTCGCTGAGGAAAGTCCTCCCTCGCTCTGAATCGGGACGCCGTTCAAGCGGTTAAGGCGAGAGTCTTAGCAGAGGCGCAGAAACGACACAGTCCTTGGAATACGCAATGATTCACTTGGTGATGAGGTCTCCAAGGGATTTGATGAAACGGCCAATCTGCTCCTGGAGCAAGCCCAAATGTTGGGATCAGTTATTCAGACTGCTCAAAGGTAGGGCGCTTAGTAGAATACCGTCTAAAACAGAAGGAGGCTTATGGCCTACACCCAGCACCTAAATATCCTTGTGAATATTCTTACGATGGCCAATTTTTATAACTAAAATAATAAGTTTATCTCTTTCAATATCTAATATTACTCTATATTCTCCAACCCTTAATCTATAACTTAGATCCCCTACAAGTTTTTTTACATGTACTTCTGGTCTAATTCTGATTCTTTCAAGTGCTTTTATTATTCGTTCTTGTACCTCTTTTTCAAGTTTTTTAAATTGTTTTTTTGAGGTATCTGTGAAAAGGATCTCATAACTCATTTAGCCATCTCTTTTTTGATTTCTGCCAGAGTGTGAGTTTTACCTGCTTTGTATTCAGCACGAGATTGAGCAATTTCTTTTTTTGTTTGTTCACTTAATTCTTGGTTATCTTCTATCAAATCCCAGATGACTTCTTCATAAGTCTCTTTATTAAAAAATTTTCTTTTCAGAAGTTCTTTTTTAAGAATGTTACTTATTTGAATCGTAGTGTCCATAGTAAATTATAGTACACTATAGAATATAAATCTTTTGGTAAATCTTTCCACTTACGTCTTATAAAATACCTAAAAAATACGTTTTTATCGATAATCTCAGTTGTTAATACTGCGTTGGTCTGTAGCGTAGCGTAAGACCCGCAGATAAAACAGGCGTCTAGCTTTTCTATTATAATTCATAAGATTTTTAAAGATTTTAACACTCTCTCTTTCGTTTGAAATACGATGTTGTAATAATTGGTGCTGGACCGGCAGGGCTTTTTGCAGCTCATGAGATAACTGAAAAAAGTTCTCTCAAAGTGTTAGTAATAGATAAAGGAAAGGACATCAATAACAGGCAATGTCCTTCAATTTCAACATTTGTAAGATGCAAAAAATGTAATCCTTGCAATATTTTATGTGGTTTAGGTGGGGCAGGAGGATTATCTGACGGGAAATTGAATTTAAAGTCTAATGTTGGTGGAAATCTTGAGGAGTTTGTTTCAAAGGAGGAAGCCCAGAATCTTGTATCAAAAGTAGAACAAGTTTTTGTTGAACATGGAGCATCTGGAAAAGTATATGGTCAAAATTCAGCAGATTTAGAAAAAAGGGCCGCATCTTGCGGAATTCAATTTATTCCTATTCCTCAAAGACATATTGGATCAGATAGACTTCCTTCAATTGTTTCGTCATTTAGAGATAGCATTGAAAAATTTGGTGCTAAATTTTTATTGAATGCTGTTGTGAAAGAAATTCATCATGATGGTTGTTTTGAATTACAGGTAAATGAAAATGAAAAAATTGAAGCCGATTATATTCTTGCTGCTCCTGGTAGATCAGGTGGAAGCTGGCTTTCATCGGAGGCAAAACGATTGGGCATTTATACGAGATTTGCCCCTATTGATATTGGGGTCAGAATAGAGGTGCCAGCAGTTATCATGGAAAGTGTGATTGAAAAAGCTTGGGATCCAAAATTCCATATCATCACAAAAACCTATGGTGATTTCATACGGACATTCTGTACTTGTCCTAATGGATTTGTCGTAATGGAAGATTATGGTGAGTATATCTGTGTGAATGGTTATTCAATGGCAAACAAAAAATCAGAGAATACAAATTTTGCTTTTCTCACAAAAGTCAAACTTACGCATCCTGTTGAAAACACAACATCATATGGTGCTTCAATTGCAAAACTTGCGACAACCATTGGTGGAAAAATGCCAATTATTCAACGATTGGGAGATCTACGACAAGGGCAGCGTTCAACAACCAAAAGAATTGAAAAATCATTTATTAAACCCACATTAAAGAATGCAACCCCTGGAGATATATCAATGGCACTACCACATCGCATTGTTACCAATATAATGGAAGGGCTAGAAAAGTTAGATAAGGTAATTCCTGGAGTGTCCTCAGATTCTACATTGTTATATGCACCAGAGATCAAATTTTATTCAATGAGATTTATCGTGAATAAAACGCTTGAAACAAATATAAATAACTTTTTTGTCGCTGGTGATGGAGCAGGTCTTTCAAGAGGTATTGTTTCCTCTGCGGCTACGGGCATTATTGCTGCTAGAGGCATTCTAAAAAAAGCAGGCTAAGAGTCTGTCTGAGAAACTAAAATTGTAGACCATATTCTTTCAATATGGCCCATTCCAAGTCATTTTTTCAAATGCATTCGAGATCTTGCTTGGAATACCGCCTATTTTCACTTTGTACGGCGTGTATACCTATTTTCCTTCAAAGATGTCTTCTATCTACTATTATCTAACCAGAAACAGTTGCTGTTTTCCTCCAAAGTTTTAGTATGTTGTGGGTAGTACATATAAAGGTCCATTCCCTTTTTCCCTTCTGTAATCCCCTCAGTGACAATCGATCAAATCGTCTAATACTCTTAATTTGACCATTAACTGGTTCCACACTAGCACCTCGTTTCTTGTAAATGCCTTTCCCTTTCCTGGTTAGCAGTTTTCTTTCCATTCTCTTCCGCAATGTCAACTTCTTTGGAATTCTACCTCTCGGCGGAGGTAGCTCCCTCATCGCTTTGCGTTGTTTACAATCTTTCTGCGTTGGAATATACAAATCAACATCATCACTGAATTGCTTTATCTGTTCTTCATTGTCATATCCAGCATCCATTGTCCCACATTTCGGCAATCTTCCCGTGTTTTTCCTTATCTTATCCATCATGGGAACAAGTTGGTTCTTATCGTTGCAGTCTTGTGTAAGATCAGTTGCAACAATTACTTGACTGTCACAATCAACAGCAACTTGTGCATTATATCCTTGCACATAACCTGTTCTGGTTTTCATCATGCGGCTATCGGGATCTGTAATGTTGGCTTTATCCGATTCATATGGTTGGTCTTCGATTTTCTTTGGTTTACGGCCACGAAGTTTCTTACCGGTCTTTTCCTTTTTCTCAGCTCGTTCTTTCATCTTTTTATCATATTTGTTTTTCTTTTCTCGTTGTTTCCTTTCAATGATCTCTTTTGCTTTCCGGATTCGTTCCAACTGCTCTTTTTTTGTCCGAAAGCCTTCTGGAAGTTCATCTCCCCTCCTGTCTTGCCCATAGATCCGGTCCTCTTCTTCATCGATCTTTTCTGCTTCTTCAAAGATATCTCTTGCAATCTTACGAAGTCGTTCTTCTTTTTCTTTTAATGTCTCGTGGCAATAGTTCTTATCAATACTAGCATTGGCTTTTACTTTCGTACCATCAATTGCAACTGTTCCAAGTTTCACCAAATCTGCCTCCTCACACAGATGCAGTACTTGAGAGAATAACTCTTCCAAGGATCCAAGATGGATTTTACGGAAATCACTGATTGTCCTGAAATCCGGAAAGTTACCAGCACCTAAAACCCTAAAGGCAACATCTTCATACATTGCCTTGTTGATTTTCCTTGAAGAAGGCATCCCAATGCAATAGGCATAACTCAAGATTTTTGTCATCATCAATGGATTGTATGGAGGATTACCTCGATCGGATCGTTCATAATACTCTGTGATAGATGAAATGTCAGCATTGTCAATGAGTTTGTCGACAAAAAATGCGAGATGTCCTTCCGGTAGCCACTCACGGATATTCGGAGGGATTAATAGCTCTTGATTTGGATCATAAAAACGATATTTTTTACCCATCCATACACCTAATGGATGTAATGAATTTTCTCCTGATATAGATGCCGGTATTCTCCTGATATTAATTATGTATTACTCGGACAGACTCCTAACTTATTAATAAACAGTTATATGAAATAAAACCATTTCAATTCTGGAAATCATATGTGGCAAGATATTGTAATAGCCCTTGTTGGCCTATCGTTTGGATTAATGCTTTTTCCACAATTAAGAGATGTTATCCATGGAAAATCTGTAAACATATATACTGCAGGGCTCACAACAACTGGATTGTATGTTCTAGCACTAACGTTTTTTACACTTGACATGTGGATTACAGTAATTGCGGAAACGTTTGCAGGTACCGTATGGTTTTTATTATTCTTCTTCTCCGTAATAAACAAAAGAAAAGCTAATTGAGGCTGACTAATAACTTCAATTCTAGAAAAGCAGGGTGCTTAAAACAGTATTTCCTATATGGAAATCCCGGATTTTCATTGGACAAATGTCTTTTTGATTACTAGTTTTTTGCAATATTTGGTTGTTGGTCAGCCTCAATTAATATCTATTTTGTAACTCTCTTAAGCAAAACCCTATTGACCTGTGGATTGCCATGTTTTTCAATAAGTTCCGGTGAAGTAATGACTGCATGTTTTAATGCATTATGACATTCACAAGTTCTTTCATATTTGATTCTTGGAATAAGTTTTTTTATGATATTGGCCATGTTTTTATCATTCTTTTTTAGGTTTTCTACTACTGATGCAACACTTACGTATTCTTCTCCGTCATACCAACAATCATAATCTGTAACAGTAAGAATTCCACATAGGCACATCTCTGCCTCTCTTGCTAGTTTTGATTCAGGTGCTAGTGTCATACCGACTACATCAACATTCCAACTACGATACAGGTTTGATTCAGCCCTTGTTGAAAACTGTGGACCTTCCATGCATACATAGGTTCCACGGTGGACGTCAACGCCTTCTTCTTTGGCCACTTTTAACGCAATATTTGACAAAGTTTTGCAAAATGGATCTGCAAAACTGACATGAGCTACAATCCCATCTTCAAAAAATGTCGTAATTCTTTTTGCAGTTCTATCGATTAACTGATCTGCGATTACAAAATCACATGGTTTCAATTCTTTTTTGAGGCTGCCAACAGCCGCAGTAGATACAAGATATTCTACACCACACTCTTTTAATGCAAATATATTTGCTCTGTAGTTTACTTTATGGGGTGCAATTGAATGTCCTTTTCCATGCCTTGGTAAAAATGCAACATCGACATCACTAATCTTACCAAGAGTTATTTTATCTGAAGGTTTTCCAAAAGGTGTGTCAACGCTAATCTCTTCAACATCGTCCATTATTCCCATTTTGTAAAGACCACTACCACCAATAATTCCTATTTTAACAGACATGGGGTTTATGAACAGAAATTACTAAAAAAAGCTTTCTGCCTATGTCAAAGTATATCTAGGAGGAAAACATATATTCTAGACGGGTGAAAAAATGACAGAATCAATAAAATCAAAAATACGAACAATTCCTCATTGGCCAAAAAAGAATATTATGTTTAGAGATATTACAACACTTTTAAAGAGTCCAGAGGGACTAAAAGAAACCGTCGATCTTTTTCATAAAAGATATGTGGATAAGAAGATTGATACAGTCATCGGAATTGAAGCACGTGGATTTATCCTAGGTGCCCCCCTTGCTTATCTTTTAGGATGTGGTTTTGTTCCTGTTCGAAAACCAGGGAAGTTACCAGCAGAATGCGAATCTGAAGAATATTCATTGGAGTATGGCAAAGATAGAGTCGAGATACATAAGGATGCGATTAATAAAGCAGACAGAGTTTTGATTGTTGATGATTTGCTTGCGACAGGCGGAACAATCAATGCCACAAGAAATCTTGTAAAAAAATTAGAAGGCGAGATTGTTGAATGTGCTTTTGTCATAGAGTTGCCAGATCTAAATGGAAGAGATAAAATTAAAGGTGAAAATATTTTTTCTATTGTGAAATTTAAAGGAGAATAGATCAAGTAGGTATGGTTGACTAAATACAAAGAATAAGTAAACGGACAGGCTGAAAGAGAATCAATCCATCCCACTTGTTAGTGAGTTTTAATGTTATCCCTCACTCAAAATCTTACGTCTTAGTTTATTATATAACTAGTTGAAATTTAACGTTGTAAGGGAGTTTACAGCCTACACCCAGCACCCTTTTATACAAAAATAGTATTGTCTCCAGAATCTTGCATTACTTCGAAGTTATAGTGTGTTTTCCATAATTGCAGGCAACAGGTGAACCAATGGAAAAAACAGGAAATACCATCTATGAACATACTCAGGTTAAGAAGATACTTCATCGCGTGAATGTATGGTTTTTACCCTTTCGATGGGGCATCAACACATATCGGGGATGCGAACATAACTGCACGTATTGTAATGTGCGATACACTCATGAATATCTTGGACTCCCAACTGGGGAATTTGCATATAAAATCATGGTCAAAGACAATGCGGCAGAAGCACTTGACAAAGAACTCTCAAGAGAAAAATGGAACAAGAAATGGACTGTTAATATGGCAACTGTTACAGATCCATATCAACCAGCAGAACGTAAATTCAAAATCACAAGGGAAGTCCTAAAAGTATTTCTTAAACACCATAATGCATTGATGGTTACCACTAAATCAGATTTGATTTTGAGAGATTTGGACATACTCACAGATATTGCTAAAACAGGTTTTCTCAATGTAGTGATCACTATACCTATTTTGGATGAAAATTTAAGAAAAAAGGTTGAACCAAAAGCAGCAAGCATACAAAAGCGACTTGAGGTAGTTCAAAAGATTCATGATGCAGGAATAACCGTAGGAGTGACTTCGATTCCTTTGTTCCCGTATATTTCAGATAGTGAGAGTAACGTGGAAAAACTTGTCAAAACATTGTCTGAGAATGGTGCAGATTATGTGATAATAGACATGCTTAATTTTCGTGAAGAAGCAAGGGACCGAGTTATGGAATTTATCAAGAACTATTATCCAGATCTAATCTCAAAATATGATGAGCTGTATAAAACAAACTACTGCGATAAAGAATATGCAAAAGTGGTAAGAAAACATGCAAACAAACTCATTAAGAAATATGATGTAGACAATTATGATAAAATGTTTTCTTATCGAAAGAATTCAAAAAAGTAGAGATGGGGTGGATTTTTTTCAAGTTCGGCGCTAGAATTGCGGCATAGATTCAGTGCATTGCATTATGGTTTCCAGATAGCACTTCCCATGGGTAGTATGGTCTTGCCAGCCATTGTATTTAGTAATATCGCAGCGGCTGCATAGAATGAAAACACAGAAGTCAACAGTAGGAATATACCTGCAGGTACAGCCGAAGCACTATAGAGATAATGAGCTATCAATGCTACCACTGCTAAATCAACGAATATCAATATTGCAAATAATATCTTGTTTGTCATCAGGGAAGCGGCAGTGGCTATGGTGCTGAATACCAAAATAGCAATGAGGCCATATGCATAGTGTGTTATGTCAAATTCAACATCTGTAAAGATAGTGATAAATAGTGTTAGTGATATGGAGTACATTGTCATAGAGTATGTGGTAAACACAGTAGCTCCAAAGATATTTTTACGTTTAAATTCCATCGCACCTGCTATCAATTGGGCTGTCGCACCAAAGAAAAGGACCCATGGTATCATGAGCGATTTAGAAGAGCTTGATGCCAATCCAAGATCGGTAGATGCTAGCACAAGAGCTGCAACTGCTAGACCAATAAGGCCCAACGCCGCAGGTTCAGCCGTAAACATAGGGAAAGCCTTTACTGTTGTTTCAGATTTAATGATATTTTTCTCAGTCATGTAAATCACCCATTATTTTTCTCCCAGTATAGAATTCCATATTAAAACCCTATCTCTCATTTTTATAACAAAAATTTATATTAAATATATAATTTAAATTTTACAACTCTATGCCATCGTTGCCTTGGATGAGTATATATATTTCATGGTTTTTTTGCACAAGTTCGAAGGTAAGTGTTGTTTTTCCACCATTACTAGATATGAAACCCTGTTCTCCATCATTTATAATCCATTTGTCATCAGCGAGTTCTCCCTCTCTAAATCTAAATCCTTCGTCAGGTAACCATATGACTTGCTTATTGTCGCCCATGACCTTATAGAATATCACTGAACCATTACATGTCAAACCAGTCTCCAATATCCCGTCATTATTTGGATCAGGATCCACACCAAACGCTAGAAATATCAAGGTGTCTGGAAGATTAAACGTATGAGTTCTTTTTGTACCCTCACAACTGTTGATTTCATCCACATTTCTGGCTATGCCGCTAGATATCATTGTATAAAGCTTTGACTCTAGAGTTCTGCATTCATTTTCCACCTGATTTTTAGCAAGTACGACAATAAGATTGTTGTATCCAACAGATATCATTATCACCATAGCTGCAATTACTGCTATGCTAATGATAAGTCGAATAGGAATCATATCAGATGCAATATTATCCATTTTTCTCATAACAGTACCATCCAGACAATATGAATTAGTTTGATTTCGGTTCCATGGCAAGAGACTCATCACCACCATGCCAACTACGGCGATGTTGTATCTTGATAACATGTGATGACTCTGAGGTATCATCAATTACAAATGCGACACCTTTTTCATCTCCTACCTTTCTGATAGAATCTTTGATATTACCATGCATGTAAGTGGGACGAATTCTACTCAATGCAGAGATATCATCCTGGGATGTAAGCCTATGACAAATGATGAGATCGCAGTGAGACATAACCTCCTGATCTAAAGCACTAGGGCGCTGAGTAGCCATTATCATGGAAAGACCCGGTTGTCTCCCTTGTCGCATCCATTCATTGATAAATACATCCTTGCTTATGACATTCTTGTCATCTGGCAGGAAAAGCTGTGCTTCGTCAACAGCTAGCCAAACCATGGGGATACCTTTTTCCTCTACATCATATCCCATCTTCTTAAGTTCATGAATTTTACGCTCCCGTACACGTTCTTCAAAGATTTTTTCACCGATAATACTTGCTAATATGATCTTCAGATTTGGATCGGGCAAATAGCTGACATCAAGAACAGTGATGCCACCCCGAATTACAACGTTTTTAATGCTCATTCCGTCTCTATCAAAAACGTCCCAGGACTCTGCCATGGTTAAAAAATTCTCGGCAGCACCCTTAACATTGTCATTAATTCTTTCATCGCTTTTGATGCATTCCAATAAATCAAAGATCGAAAACTGGTTAGATTTTGACTGCATTTCAAGAACAGCGCGTGTCAATACAATCCCAAAAGGATCTGTAGATTTAATATTGAAAAGTTGGCACCAATGAAATGGGGATAACTCAGATGTTCTGATGGAAAAGCCATGTGCATTGATGTCTCTTTTCTTATATTCCTCAACATGCCCTTTTGATACAAGGAGATTGATATCGATGCCCTCAGGTTTATGGTTCCATTCGTTTAGTTTTTCA
>Ga0307441_1000799_pt1 | contig 11077 bp, 7 predicted proteins | sample SalMarWE160420MG_FD_202149 | JGI IMG/M metagenome (GOLD analysis project Ga0307441, IMG submission 202149) | Salt marsh sediment microbial communities from the Plum Island Ecosystem LTER, Massachusetts, United States - WE1604-20 | ecosystem: Environmental > Aquatic > Marine > Intertidal zone >... | reverse complement strand
TTCCTTCGCCCGCCGTGTGGACATGCCGCCGCGCACACCGAACATCTTCGCCTCGTATGAAGCGGCAAGCACAACCCCCGCCCCGACCGCCATCGGCTTGCCAAGCAGGCTCGGGTCCTTCAGTTGCTCGACGGACGCGTAGAACGAGTCGAGATCGGCGTGCAGGATCGTGGCTTCGACCGCCATGAAGCCAGGATACTCGAACATCTGTTCGCCGTTCCGGCTTCATGGAGACTTCATATTCGCCACACGGCTCCTCGATGTCCCTGTCCGAGACTATCCGTAGAAACCCCAGAGAAGGAGTTCAGCAATGAAGCGCAAGATCATCATCACACTGACCACCGTGGCACTGGTGGTTGGTGTCGTCGCAGCAGTGGCGATCGCCGCCACCCCCGACAGCACTCCTGTTGCCGCAACCGTCGGAAACGGCAACGGAAACGCATACGGCCACAGCCACAGCAACGCCGGAGAGACCGGCCAGGCGTTCGGCGCCGGAGCCGGCGAGAACTTCGTCGACGTTGACGGCGACGGTGTCTGTGACAACTTCGTGGACGTCGACGGTGACGGTGTGTGCGACAACGCCGCCGGCATGGCACAAGGCGGCTCAGGAGACAACTTCGTGGACGTCGACGGTGACGGTGTGTGCGACAACCAAGGCTCGGGCTCACAGCAGCAGATGGGCCGGCAGATGGGCCACAGGGGCGGCCGTTAGCCGAGAGATCGATAGCACTGGGGGGCGTCTCTACCGAGACGCCCCCTTCCCGATGAATGGAGATGACCATGAAGAGACTGAAGACACCGCTGGCCCTCGGCCTTGCGGCGGCGCTCTTCCTCGGCGCGTGCTCGGCACAGTCGGCACCGATGACAACCGACACCGCAGCCACGTCGACGACCCTGGCCGACGCAACGAGCGTCAACAGCAATGGCGCCATATCCGTCGAGGCCCAGGCACTTCAAACGAACCTCGATGCAATCCCCCTGACCACACTCACCCAGGAGGAAATCGACGGGCTCCTGTGGATGAGAGAGGAAGAGAAACTCGCTCGCGACGTGTACCTCGCTCTGTATGACCTGTGGGGTCTCCGACCCTTCTCGAACATCGCGTCGTCCGAGCAGACCCACATGGACGCAGTCCTTCAGCTGCTCGATCGCTACGGGATCGACGATCCGGCCGCTGCAACGGCCCCGGGAGAGTTCACGAACCCTGATCTCCAGAACGTGTACAACGACCTGATCGCGCAAGGCAGTCAGTCACTCCAGGCAGCCCTCACCGTCGGAGCAACGATCGAGGATCTCGACATCGCGGACCTGCAGGCCCGGGACACCGAAACGCCCGATATCGCACTCGTGTACGCGAACCTCGAAATGGGCTCTCGCAACCACATGCGAGCGTTCGTCAGGAATCTCGAGCAGCGAGGTCTCACCTACACCCCCGTATACATCTCGCCGGCCGACTTTGACGCCATCGTCACCACCCCGACGGAGCAGGGCGTCGGATCGTAGACCACCAACGGAGGGCTCCCTACCATGACCACCATGCGACAAGAGCGGATCTTGGTCGTCGACGACGAGGAACGAATCCGGTCCATCGTCCGTTCCTATCTCCAGCAGGAGGGATACCAGGTCGATGAGGCAGCTACCGGAGAAGACGCGGTGGCACGGATACGGGAACACGCACCCGATCTGGTCGTGCTGGACATCCGGCTGCCCGGAATCGACGGATTCGACGTGCTCCGCCAGGTGCGGCGCACGTCCGACGTCTACGTGATCATGCTGACGGCCAAGACCGATGAGACCGACAAACTGATCGGCCTGGAAGTCGGCGCCGACGATTACATGACCAAACCGTTCAGCCCGCGAGAACTCGTCGCCCGGGTGAGAGCCGTACTCAGACGAAGCCGGGGTACCGCGTCCGTCGATGACGAGCTGCTGCAGTTCGAGGGGTTGGAAATCGACCTCGGGCGCCGCGAAGCCGAGGTCGACGGTGCCCCCGTCGACCTCACGAGCCTCGAATTCGACCTGCTCGCAGCCCTCACCTCAGCCCCAGGCCGGGTCTTCAGCAGGCGTCAACTCATCGAGCGCGTGTGGGGTTGGGATTTCTTCGGCGACGATCGGATCGTCGATGTCCACATTCGCAACATCCGCAAGGCTCTGGGGGACCCAGTGGATTCGCCCCGGTTCATCGGAACCGTCAGGGGCGTTGGATACAAGTTCGTGGGGAGCAAAGCATGAAGATCTGGAGACGACTACACACACGCCTCTTCGTTTCGTACCTGTTGGTCATTGCTGTCGGGTCCGTCGCGATTCTGAGTGTCAGCAGCCTCCTGACAAGATCCCTGTTCCAGACACATCTCGGTGGCATGCAGCGCGGCAATGGGGGCTTGCGAAACGTGCAAATCAGTCAGCTGAGGGTGGCCCTGTCCGACTCCCTCAACGTGGCGCTCCTCGTCGGGCTCGCCGTGGCCCTCGTGGCAGCTGGAACGATCGCAATCCTGCTCGGCCGCCGTCTCTTGCGCCCGATCGAAGACATGCGATCCGCTGCAGAAGCGATCGCCGCAGGTCACTACGACCAGCAGATCCCCAAGCCCAATGTCGAGGAACTCGCCCAGCTTGCCAATGACGTCAACACCCTAGGCCACTCCCTTGGCGCAACCGAGGAACGAAGAACCCGGCTGATCGGTGAAGTTGCCCACGAACTCAGATCCCCCTTGACGACCATCCGTGCATCCATGGAGGGGCTGATCGATGGCGTGATAGCGCCAGACGTCAACGTATTCTCGACCATCGCCGACGAAGCGGCAAGGCTCGAACGCCTTGCCGACGATCTCACCCTCCTCTCACAGGCCGAAGAGAACGCCCTTCCGATCTCGCCGACCGACTGCGACCTCGGGGAGATCGCCAGGCGGGCAGGAGAACGGCTCGGACCGCAGTTCGATGATGCTTCGGTATCGCTCAGATTCCGCGGTGATCGGAATCTTCCCGTGCATGCCGATCCCGATCGCCTGTCGCAGGTCCTCATCAACCTGCTCGGCAACGCTCTCATCCACACACCGAAAGGCGGGATTGTCACCGTGTACACGCACGTTGAGAAGGACGGTGCCGTCGTCGACGTTTCAGACACCGGAAAGGGGATCGATCCGGGTCAACTCGGACACATCTTCGAACGCTTCTATCGCATCGCCGATCCGTCCCATCCCGCCGGACGCGGTATCGGCCTGACGATTGCTCGAAGCATTGCGAGAGCACATGGCGGCGACGTGACCGCTTCGTCGCCCGGCCTCGGCAAGGGAGCCACCTTCCAGGTGACGATTCCACTGGCAACGAACGACTGAGATCGGACAGTCGTCAGCGGCCAGCAGACAGAAGCCGGCAAGAGCGCGGCCACAACCACCGCGAGACCGTAGGGCGATCCTTCCCTCCCCCAGGGAAGCCGCTGGGCTGAACCGTCATCTTCCCCAGTGAGGCCACGAGGGCGGAGCGTCAGCGGAGATGGGGCAACACGACCTACGTCTGCCAACAATCGGCAGCAAGTTTCTCCGCATGCCCAATAGAATCGCACCCATGAGGGGGTCTCATGTCCGAGTCTCGTCGTTCTGGCGGTTCGTGCGTTCTCCCGCCGGCGCCGTGGCGCTGGCAACTGCCTTCTCGGCCCTGGCGTACGGGACACTCGTTCTCCACAAGCAGGCAGTATTCGGCACCCAGGCGTTCGACCTCGGCATCTTCGACCAGGGCGTGTGGCTCCTCAGTCGCTTCAAAAACCCGTATGTGACCCTCCGGGGCCTGAACCTGTTCGCCGATCACGCATCCTGGATTCTCCTCCTCGTTGCTCCCCTCTACTGGATCTGGGCCGATGTACGAGTCTTGCTGCTCCTCGGCGTGGTCGCCGTTGCTGCCGGCGGCCCGATGCTCTACGCGATCGCCCGCACGGAGGGAGTCCGCAAACCTCTGGCCGCCGGCCTGGCCGTCGCATACCTCCTGCACCCCGCGGTCGGATGGAACGTGTGGGACGTGTTCCATCCGGAGGTGCTCGCGATCCCGCTCCTGATCGCCGCGTACCTGTTCGCTGTTCGCCGCCGAGTGACGCTGGCCGGCCTCATGCTTCTTCTGGTTCTGCTCATCAAGGAGGATGCCGCCCTGGTCGTGGTCCCCTTCGCTCTCTACTTCGGGTGGCGCTTCAAAGCCTGGCGTGTGACCGCGGTCGTGATTGGCACGAGCTTCGCCATGTTCGCGTTCGACTTCTGGTACGCACTCCCCCACTTGTCTCCAACCGGCGCACTCATCTACACATCCCGGTACGGCGAGTTCGGCAACTCGATGACAGAGATCATCCGGAATGTGGTGGTACACCCCGGCAAAGTGCTTTCGTTGCTCGCCACATCGAAACGGCTGATCTACCTGGCCTCGATGCTGCTGCCGCTGTTCCTGTCACTTCTCGCGCCGGAGGTTCTCCTCATAGCGGCACCGGTCACACTGGCCAACCTGCTCTCGCTTCACGGCTACCAGTCAGAGATCAACTACCACTACACCGCCTACATGATGGCTGTCGTCGCCATCGCAGCGATCCACGGCGCATCTCGTCTCGACCGGGAGCGACTTTCCAGATCGCTGGTGCCGGCAGTGCTGATCGCCGGGATCCTCGGCATGTTGTTTGCCGGCCCGCTGCCGGACAACGGAGGCCCGTGGGGGGGCTCCACATCGAACCCTCAGGCCATCAACGATGCGATCGCGCTCATTCCGGACGATGCGTCCGTATCGGCCGACTGGTACATATCGCCCCACATGTCGCATCGGACCGACATCTACATGTATACGAACCCGTTCATTCGCGACTACTGGTCGGCCGACGAGGCACCTGGACCGCCCCCCGATGCCGTCGACTGGGTGATCATCGAAGCCGGCACACCCGGAAACGGAGGCGGCAAGACGGCCGATGCGCTCGCGATGATCGAAGCCGATCCCCATTGGCAGGAAGTCGTCGCCAACGACTACGTCCTCGTCTACCACAAGGTTGATTGACGAGCGCAGGAGCGTGCCGCTTGCCCCGAAGCCTGCCAACCCAGGGCTGTCAGCGGCGGAATACTCCGCTGACAGCCCTGGGTTCGGAAGAGTGACCGTCTTGTGCGATCAGGAGTACGGCCACTTCCAATCGCTGAACTCGGGCTTGTCGTAGCCCTCCTTGTAGGCGAAGGCCAGGTTCTCGATGATCTCGGTGCGCATCTTCTCTTTCACGTGTGCTCCGGCCACACGGAGCCGGGGAACCCGGTTGATGACGTCCATCACGAGATCGAACCGGTCGATCTGGTTCTGGATCGCCAGTTCCATCGGCGTGTTGATGTTCCCGTGCTCCTTGTAGCCCCGCACATGCATGTTGTGCGAGTTCGTCCGGCGATACGTCAGGCGGTGAATCAGGTACGGATACCCGTGGAAGTTGAAGATCACCGGCTTGTCGACCGTGAACAAGCTGTCGAAGTCGTAGTCGGAGAGCCCGTGCCGATGCTCGGATTGGGGTACCAGCCTGAACAAGTCGACAACGTTGATGAACCTCACTTTCAAGTCCGGGAAATGCTCCCTCAGAAGTGCCGTGGCGCCGAGCGCTTCCATCGTCGGGACGTCCCCGGCGCAGGCGATCACGACATCCGGCTCGGCGCCGTCGTCGTTGCTTGCCCAATCCCAGATACCGAGACCTTTCGTGCAATGCTGGATCGCCTCGTCCATCGTCAGGTACTGGAGATGGAACTGCTTGTCGGAGACGATCACGTTCACGTAGTCGGTGCTGCGCAAACAGTGGTCTGCCGTGGAAAGCAGAGTGTTCGCGTCGGGCGGCAGGTAGATCCGGGTCACCGTCGGACTCTTGTTGACCACGAGGTCGAGGAACCCCGGATCCTGGTGACTGAATCCGTTGTGGTCCTGTCGCCACACCGTCGATGTGACGAGCAGGTTCAGCGATGACACCGGCGCACGCCACGGGATGTCCCGAGCCTTCTCCAACCATTTGGCGTGCTGGTTGAACATCGAGTCGATGACGTGGATGAACGATTCGTAGGAGGCGAAGAACCCGTGCCGTCCGCTCAGCAGGTACCCCTCGAGCCATCCTTCCAGCGTGTGCTCGCTCAGCATCTCCATGACACGGCCATCTCGCGCGATGTGGGTGCCATCGGCATCCTCAGGAAAGATCTCGGCCATCCAGGCCTTCTCGCTGGCTTCGTACACGGCGTCCAGACGGTTCGATGCCGTCTCGTCGGGGCAGAAGAAGCGGAACGTGTTCGGGTTGTTGGATATCACGTCGCGCAGCAGGGTCCCGAGCGGACGGGTGTTCTCTTCAGAGACCGTCCCCGGCTGGGTCACCTCGATCGCGTAGTCCCTGAAGTCCGGGAGGTGAAGGTTCCTTCGTACCAGACCGCCATTGGCGATCGGGTTGGCGCTCATACGCCGGCTTCCTTCCGGAGCGAGTGCCCGTAGCTCCTCAACCAGCCGCCCGTTCTCGTCGAAGAGACGTTCGGGTTCATAGCTGTGCATCCACTTCTCGAGCAGTTCGAGATGTGCGGGGTTGTCGTGCACATCGAACGGAATTTGGTGGGCACGCCAGAATCCTTCCACGCGGTGCCCATCGACTTCCTTCGGACCCGTCCAACCTTTCGGAGACCGCAGCACGATCATCGGCCACTCGGGGAGTCCGTCGATACCGCTGGTGCGAGCTTGGTGTTGGATCCCTCTGATGTCTGCGAGAGCACTGTCGAGTGAGGCGGCCATTCTCTGGTGCATTTCGGTCGGATCGGACCCTTCGACGAAGTACGGCTTGTAGCCGTAGCCGATGAACAGGCTCTCGAGCTGTTCGTGGCTGATGCGAGCCGGGATCGTCGGGTTGGCGATCTTGTACCCGTTGAGGTGGAGAATCGGCAGCACGGCTCCGTCCCGTGTGGGGTTGAGGAATTTGTTCGAGTGCCACGCGGTGGCGGCAGGCCCGGTCTCCGACTCCCCGTCGCCGACCATCACCACAACAATCAGGTCGGGATGGTCATAAGCGGCTCCGAAGCCGTGGGAGAGGCTGTAGCCGAGTTCACCACCTTCGTGGATCGATCCGGGGGTTTCGGGAGTGCAGTGACTGCCGATGCCCCCGGGAAAAGAGAACTGCTTGAAGAATCGTTGCATCCCCTCCTCGTCGGCGCTCATGTCCGGATAGACCTCCGAGTAGGTCCCTTCGAGATACGCCTGCGACAGCATCGACGGTGCGCCGTGACCTGGACCCGAGAGGTAGATCATGTTCAAGTCGTTCTCTGAGATCAGCCGATTGAGGTGGACCCACGTGAACGTCTGACCGGCGTCCGAGCCCCAGTGACCGAGCAGCCTGTGCTTGATATGCTCGATCCGCAGTGGCTCTCGCAGCAGAGGATTGTCCTTCAGGTAGAGCATCCCGACGCACAGATACAGCGAGGCGCGCCAGTAGTCGTTCATGAGCCGAACCTGCTCGTCGGTGAGCGGTCTCTTGGTGGTGTGCTCGCCAGTCATGACGAGTCTCCTTTCTGAACATGGGTTGTCGATGCGCGGGAGGAGTCGGTTCGGTCGGATGGACGCCCGGCCTTTCTCGCCACCGGTCGATGTGCCCGGGTGCCGTACAGGGTGCCGAGTGGATGGATGGCCTGGGTTGCCCTGCTGATGAAGCGACGGTGGTGGGTGCCCGTCAGGTTCAGATGGTGGTAGACGGCCAGCTTCGCCTCGTCTTCGATGAACACCCAGATGAGGCAGTACGCCCAGATGATCCCGATCGCACCCCACGAGATGGGGGTCACGAGTCCGACACCGAACGCCACCAGGAGGGTCGCGAGGAGCTTGGTTACGATGGCCGACCAGAGGACGAGCCTCGACGGGTGTGGTCGAGTGAGGAACCGGCGTTTCGTTCTGGTCACGAAGAGGGTCAGGTGACCGGCAACGGCGAGCTTCAGGAAGATGAACGTCTGGATCTGCGAGTCGTCCAGCTTCAGCCACTCTCTGGCGAGGACGAGAATCCCGAAGGTCTCGACAACACCCACCAGACCGAGCACGGTGGATACCGTCAGGACTCTGCGCATGTCCCACCGGACAGGTTTGGGGTCGAGCCACGTCTGGTCGCTTGCGATGGCCATGATCGGCACGTCGTTGAAGAACGCGAGCAGGATGATCATGATCGCGGTGATCGGATAGAAGTTGAACACGATCATCGCCAGCACGACGAACACCATGATGCGGATCGTCTCGGTGATTCGATAGATCGCATAGCTGTTCATCCGCTCGAAGATCCGCCGAGCCTCCTCGACGGCGCTGACGATCACCGACAAACCGGGGGACGTCAACACGAGGTCGGCCGCGGCGCGTGCCGCGTCGGTGGCGCCGCTGACGGCGATACCGGTGTCGGCCTGCTTGAGCGCCGGCGCGTCGTTGACACCGTCGCCGGTCATCCCGACGATGTGTCCGAGCGACTGGAGTGCTTTGACGATGCCGAACTTGTGCTCGGGGAACACCTCGGCGAACCCGTCGGCGTGCTCGATCGCCTCGGCATCATCGATCGACGGACCGTCGCCGGAAAACACGTCACCCACCGCTTCGATGCCGGTGCCCAGCCCCAGCGCATCGGAAATCTGTACGGCGATGGCCACGTTGTCACCGGTGACCATCTTGACGTCGATGCCGTGGTCGATCGCCCTGGCGATCGTGTCGGCCGAGTCCTCGCGAGGTGGATCGAATAGTGGAAGGAGTCCGAGGAATTGCCATGTGTCCCCGTCGTCGGATCGAGCCACTCCGAGTGTCCGGTAGCCCTTGGCAGCGAGGTTATCAACGCTTTGCGTCACCGAATCGGCAGCCGATCCAGTCAGCTCGCAGAGCTCCCGGATGACCTGCGGCGCGCCCTTCGTGGTCTTGAACATCGCCCCGTCGGTTCCTTCGAGGGTGACCTCGGTACGTTTGTCGACCGGATTGAACGGCAGGAACCTGGTGCGGCGGTAGACGTTCAGAGCGGAGGGGTCGGAAACGCTGCTAAGCACAGCCTGATCGATCGCGTCGTCGGCGTTGTCCGGGTTGGAGGCCAATGCTGCAGCGAGTGCCAGTTGATCCTCGGATATGTCACCGAATGGAACAGGCTCGCCGACCGTGAGTCGATTCTGGGTGAGTGTGCCGGTCTTGTCGGAACACAGGATGTTCATGCCGGCCATCTCTTCGATCGATTCCAGCCTGGAGACGATTGCCTTCATCTTGGCCAGCGCACGAGCACCGACAGCCATCGTCACCGACAGCACCGCAGGCATGGCAACGGGAATGGCGGCAACGACCAAGATCAGAGTGAACTGAACGAGCGACAGGATCGACGCCGCACGCAGGAGCTGGACGACCAGCAGCACGATGGCGAGTCCGATGCTGATGTAGATGAGATAGTTGCCGATCCTCAGGACGGCCGCCTGGAAGTGTGATGCGGGCTGCGCGGTCTCTACGAGTGCTGCGGTTCTACCGAAGAACGTGTCTGCGCCGGTCTCGGTGACGACCGCCACCATCTCCCCTTCGCGTGCAATCGAACCCGAATACGCGCTATCCCCCGCCGTTTTGGAAACCGGCAGGGACTCGCCGGTGAGTGCCGACTGATCGACACTCAGGTAGTCGCCGTCGATCAGACGCACATCGGCAGGGATGATGTCCCCCAGCCGGATACGAATCACGTCACCCGGAACCAGACCGGTCGCGTCGATCGTCTTCCACGAGCCGTCTCTGCGAACCTGCGACTCGAGGGCGAGTTGCTCTTTCAGCGCTTCCACGGCGTTGGCTGCCTGATGTTCCTGCCAGAAACCGACCACCGCGTTGAACACGAGCAGCACCAGGATGATCACGAAGTCGGGCCAATGGCGGACGACCGCCGACAGCACCGCAGCAACCTCGATCATCCACGGGATCGGCCCCCAGAAGAACCCGAGGAACTGAAGGAGCGCGCTGGTTCGGTGCTCGACGATCGCGTTCGGGCCGTAGACACCCAGACGGTTGCCGGCCTCCTCGTCGCTCAGCCCGTCGCGGGTGGTGTCTAGGCGAACGAGAAGGTCATCGATCGATTCGCCGGTGGTATCTCCAGATGGTTCGGATTGAGGGACTTGTGTCGCTGCCATCCGCATCACTCTCCGGTTCGAGCGTGCGCTCTACCTGAGAGCACCGGATTTCGAGAATAGCATCCAGCCTCCAACGCCCGAACGTGCCGTGAAACGCGGAATGCCCCGTCCTGTCGATCTCAGAGTGTTTCCCGAGTGTGCCGTGCGATCATCAGCTCTTCGTCTGTGTGAACTACCAGCACCGTGACGGGAGTATCGACAACAGAGATGGTCGGATTGTTTGCGGCGTTGGCCCCGTCGTCGAGTTCAATACCCATGAACTGGAGCCCGTCGCAGATGCGACTCCGAACGACGGGGGCGTGCTCACCGATCCCGCCGGTGAACACAACGGTATCGACCCCGCCCATCGCTGCGGCCAGGCCCGCGAGGTGCTTGCGAGCATGGAACACGAACTGGTTCACGGCTGCGCCCGCAGACGGTCTTTCGACGGTCCGCTCCAGGAGCGTCCGCATCTCTGCAGAGACCCCGGACACTCCCAGTAGGCCCGACTCGTGGTTGAGTATGTGGTCGAGGCGATCGACGGTCACGCCGTCTTGGCGGAGGAGGTAGATGAGCACGCCGGGGTCGAGGTCGCCCGAGCGAGTCCCCATCACCAGACCGCCCAACGGAGTCATGCCCATTGTGGTGTCGACACTGCTCCCTTTGTGAACGGCCGTCATGGATGCTCCTCCACCCAGGTGGGCGATCACGATCCGCCCTGCTTCGTCGACATTGGCCCTCGTGGCGAGTTCGCGCATCACGTACTCGCAGGAGATGCCGTGGAACCCGTATCGGCGGACACCCAGGTCGCGGATGTCGGCGGGGAGCGGGAGCTGCTTGGATTCCGGCCGGATCGTCGTGTGAAAGGCCGTGTCGAACACCGCCACCTGAGGAACATGGGGGAAGTCGCTGTGGATCGCACGGATGGCTGCGAGTTCGCCGGGAAGATGATCAGGGGCGAGTGCGACAACCGTGTCGAG
>Ga0307441_1000798_pt1 | contig 11077 bp, 9 predicted proteins | sample SalMarWE160420MG_FD_202149 | JGI IMG/M metagenome (GOLD analysis project Ga0307441, IMG submission 202149) | Salt marsh sediment microbial communities from the Plum Island Ecosystem LTER, Massachusetts, United States - WE1604-20 | ecosystem: Environmental > Aquatic > Marine > Intertidal zone >... | reverse complement strand
CGACGGTCACAAGGTCAGGGGCCAGATTCCAGTGTTCCATGGCAAACATCTTGCCGGTGCGTCCCATGCCGGTTTGAATTTCGTCGGCGATAAATAGAATCCCGTGGTCCCTGCATATGTTGACCAGTTTAGGGAAATATTCCGGCGGCGGTGTGATAAAACCGCCTTCTCCCATTATCGGCTCTGCGATAACGGCCGCTGTTTTTTCAGCGGCGACATGGCTGATAAAAAATTCTTTAAGATGATCTGCACAGACGACATCACAGCCGGGATACTCAAGGCCGAAGGGGCAGCGATAACAATAGGCAAAGGGCATCCGGTAAATTTCAGGGGCAAAAGGGCCGAATCCGAACTTATACGGCTTGACTTTGCTGGTGAGTGTCATGGTTAAGAGTGTGCGGCCGTGGTAGCCGTTTTCAAAGGCAATGACGGCGGGTCTTTGGGTAGAATACCGGGCGATTTTGACCGCATTTTCAACCGCTTCAGCTCCACTGGTGATAAAAAGGGCTGACTTCGCAAAAGATCCCGGCGTTGCATTGCATAACTTCCGGGCCAGTTCCACCGTCTGCGCATAGGGCATCACCATAAAACATGTATGGGTGAATTTTTCCGCCTGATCCTTGACGGCTTTCACCACCTTGGGATGAGAATGGCCGACATTCATCACACCAATGCCGCCGGCAAAGTCGATAAACTCGTTGCCCTCCACATCCCAGATCAGCGCGCCTTTGGCTGAGTCTACGTAGCTGGGTGTGATACTCCCGTGGCCGGGCGGTATAAATTCGGCCCGTATTTTTTCGAAATGATCATTGGTAAAATGCGTCATCGGAATACTCCTTGCTTGATGGTTGCATAAGAAGTTTATTTCTCTGAACGAAGATTGTCGCTTCAAGAGTGTGTTTAAGTATTAACGCAGAGCAATATCCATTCCAATATTTGCCCCAAGAAACAATACGAGGGATTTAAGAGGTTTGGGCGTTTTGTTGAGGCGTGATGACCGGACCGGTCGATTCAATTTTGAATCAAAAATTCCACCAAAACACCCCCGGACGAGCCACTGCCATATGATGCTAAAATGAATCAACAATAATAGCACTTTAAATGTAGTTAATACAAATAATTAAAATTATACTCGATTCATTATTGGATCGTCTCTCGGTATAGACGATGTTTTTTGAGTTTGCGGACGATGGTGGGTTGGCTGATTTTCAAAAACCGCGCCATTTCGCGGGTGGTCCCGCAGCATCTCATGGCATGCTGTAAAATTTCCCTTTCCAGGTTCAGCATCTGGCCAGCCAGTCCTTTTTCCTGAGACGAATCATCCGCTGAAGTCATAACGGTGCACATACCTGATGGCAGACTCTGGTAGATAACATCATCGACAAAATGGGTTTCACTCATCAAAACAGCCTTTTTAATAACATTTTTCAATTCCCGAACGTTTCCCGGAAACGGATAGTCCTGCAATAATTTTAGGGCATCCGGAGAGATCCGCCGGTTTAAGCCGTATGTTTGGCCATATTTTTTCATATAAAAGCTCACCAGTTCAAAAATATCCTCGATTCTTTCCCGAAGCGGCGGAATTCTTATGGTAAATGTGTTAAGCCGGAAAAAAAGATCCCTTCGAAACCGTTTTTCTTGAACCAGACGCTCGATGTCTCGATTCGTAGCGGCAATAATCGTGCAGTCAATTTTCTTGGATTTAAGCCCCCCCAAACGCATCACCTCGTGATCATCCAGATATTTCAATAATTTTGCCTGGAGAGAATGCGGCAAATCCCCGATTTCGTCGAGGAAAAGAGTCCCTTCGTGGGCCAGTTCAAATAGGCCGGCTTTTCCTTCTTGCCGTGCACCGGTAAACGCTCCTTTTTCATAGCCGAATAGTTCAGCCTCTAACAAGTTTTCGGGCAAAGTGGCACAGTTGATCTGGATGAAAGGTTTCTTGATTCGATTGCTGTTTTTATGAATAAACTTGGCCAGAAGCCCTTTGCCGGTTCCGGACTCTCCCAGGATCAATATATCCGATGCCGCAAGATGGGCCAGTTTTAAAGCAAGGTGCAGAACTTGGTGCATCTTTTGATCTTCAGCCACAATCTCCTGATCTTTTAATTCCATAAGGCTGAGTTCAGCCAGTTTGTCCTTATATTTTTCCGTGACCATACGGGACTGCTCAAGCTGTTTTTGGATGGCGTTCAATTGGGTCATATCCCGCTCATTGACCACCACAAGAAAGATGCGGCCATTATCGTCAAAGGCCGGTGTGCCGGTGGCCAGCAAAAGTTTCTCCGTCCGTTTTATTTTTTGGATGACGCTGACCTGACGTTTGGTTTCAAGTACTTCCAGGGTTACCGAGCGATCGAACAGACCGCCTTTTACGAGATCGACCACATTTTTGCCGATGATATCCGATGCATGAATTCCATTGAGTTTTTCAGAGGCTTCATTGACGTCAATCACTTTGCCTTGTCCGTCGCAGACCCAGATGCCATCGTGAGACGCTTTAAAAATGGTTTTCAGTTGCTGATTCAGATAACTGCTCGACGCCAGTTCGTCCGGCGAAATTTTAAATTGCTTCATGTCATGGAAATTGCAAACGGCCCCCAATAGCTTTTTCCCCCTGCGAATCAAGGTAATATTGAGCGCCATATCGAGCTTTTCTCCGATAACATGGTGGCCCCAATTGGACCTGCCGGTTTTAAGGCATTCCAGGACTTGGGGCCCCGTGACGGGGAGAAGCTCGGAAATAAAAACGCCGCTGTGCTTTTTGGCGCTGCAACCCAGTATTTCTTCAGCCTGTTGATTGATGTAAACAATCGTTCCCAATACATCCGTTGCAATGATGCCGTTTGATGTCGCATTAAAAATTTGGTTATATGTGGGCTGTTCTCTCATAGGTTTTATAAAAAACAACTATCATAAAGATAAAATGATGGCAAATTTTAAGGCACGATGCACAATTATATCTGCACGTTTTTGATTTTTATGTAAAGGAGCGCTTCCCCGCTATATCGATTTTTCTACTTTAAGAACGCTCCGATAGAAACAAGAGCCTGACTTGTTGCCAAAAGATATTTTTCGATACCAGACCTCAAGACGAGCCGTCCGGGCTTGACCTTTAACAAACATGTGAATATTATAGTGGCGCATTAACGTCTAAGGAGGAAAAATGCGGAAACAGAAAAATTCCCGCGGTTGTTTTCTGTGCGGCCTTGAGAATGAATTGTCGCTGAAGATGAAATGGTACGAAGATCATCAGGCCCGTCAGGTGCGGTCGACGGTGACGGTTCCGGAGCAGTTCAACGGCTATCCGGGAGTGGTTCACGGGGGTATTGTTTCGGCAATACTGGATGAAACATCCGGACGCGCCGTTATGTTGAAAAACGGCGAGGATGCGTTAATGGTAGCGTTGAAACTCGAAGTGACCTTTCGCCGTCCGACCCCGACCAATACCCCGCTGACGGTTATCGGTTGGGTGATCAAACAGACCGCCAGCCGGGCTCAGGTTGCTTCAGAGATCCGTCTTTCCGACGGAACCCTCACGGCCGAATGCAAGGCCGTCGTCGTTCGTCCACCCCGGGAAATACTCGAAAAATGGGAAAGCGAAAAACCTTATTGGAAAATTTATGATGATTGAACCGTCCTCTATTTAAAGGTGTTATCGTCAATGGCATCGGCTGGCGGCGAAAATGTTTGTGCCGGTTTCATACAATGTGTCAAGGAGGCTTTAAATGCAAATTTTGGTTCTTTATTTTTCTAAGGGCGGCAACACTAAAAAACTGGCTGAAGCGATCCTCAAAGGGGTTGAAAGTGTCGAAGGTGTTCATGGCGTATTGAAACATACCAATGACGTCACCAAAGAGGATTTTGTATCATCAGGCGGAATTATTGCCGGTTCTCCGGTCTATTTCGGGATCATGGCGGCCCAGCTCAAGAAGATTTTCGACGAATTTGTGGGCATCCGGAAAAAGATGGAGGGTAAGATCGGCGCTGCTTTTGCAACATCCGCGGATCCTTCGGGCGGAAAGGAAACCACCATGATGTCCATCATCCAGGTGATGTTGATCTACGGAATGGTGATTGTGGGGGATCCCATGTCCGCCACCGGACATTTCGGAACAGCCTGTGTCGGCGCGCCGGACAGTGGCATTCTTGAAAATGGTATCAAACTGGGCCGGAGAGTGGCGGAACTGGCAAAGAAACTGGGCGATTAAAACATTAAACTCGTGTTTCGCGAGCGAATATTTGCCAGACATCCCTGATGACAGCGGTCGGAAATATATTTTTTGGGGAAAATACAATGAAAGGAATTTTTCTGAGATGGTTGATCCTGACATTTTCAATCATCGCGACATCATATTTGATTGACGGGATTCAGGTCAGCGGCTTTGTATCCGCATTTTTTGCCGCTGCAATTTTGGGAATACTGAATGCTTTTTTTCGGCCGATCTTGTTCATATTGACCCTCCCGGTCAATATACTGAGTTTGGGACTTTTTACCTTTGTGATCAACGCATTGATGCTGATGATGGTTTCCGGCGTGATACCCGGCTTTGAGGTTTCCGGATTCTGGTCCGCCGTGTTTGGATCGCTATTGATCAGTTTGGTCAGTTGGCTTCTGACTTCATTTATCAATGAACGAGGAACGGTTCAGTATATTGATCTAAAAAATGTCGGCGGCAGTCGGTGGGAAAGATAACTTATGGATCGCCGGCTTTTCCAATCAGATACCCCTTCTCACCCTGTTACCTAAATTACTCACTATGTAATGTATGTAACAGGAAATATGGTATTCATTTCCCAAATATATTCTCCGCATTCACGCTGTCTATGCTAACTATCTGAAATAAAAGGAATCAAAAAATCAGCCTAATTTTGCATGATTTTTGCATTATTCTCACAGTAATATTTTCGCCATTTGAAAAATCTGACTTCGATGTTTTTTCTGCAATCGATTTTCGGCGACTTCCTTTTTAATTGTCACCGGGAAACTCGGGAGACGATCCAGATTTGGCTTCCAATAAAATGATGATTCTATAGGGAATCATCAAAGTTACGTACGATTCCAATAAATTAAATGAGCACCGGTATTCATGGCAGAGTGCACCATGAACGCCAGTGTTGTCTGAGGAGAGATATGAATAAGAAATATATAGGAGTGGCCGTACTCCCATTCATTTTTATATAGGGGTTTATCGTTGTTTCGGCATTTGCCGGAACCGACTCGGAATCTGTAATCGCCAAATTACCCCCCGTTCCGGAGCCTGCCAGCATTTTTTTGCTCGGTGTTGGTTTGGTCGGCTTGGCCGGATTAGGGCGCAAAAAGATTAAAAAGTAGCGGGTCATGAATACGCCATGGCCCGCAAATAACGATCGACGCCTGGGTGTTGATCGGCGTCAATTTTCCTACGATAAACATATTCCGGAACGAAGATCCGGCAAGGAGAGGAGACGCAATTCCGACGGACGCCTGGAGTCGAAACGATCCGAATAGTTAGAAGTGGTTTCAAAACCTTCCGGCAGGATCCGATAGGATTCTGCTTTTTTATTGATTCTTGCTAAACATACCGGGTGCTTTGCACCCGGATGTAAGTTCAACGCAGAAAGCACTGACCCGCCCGCCTCGCAAGCGAGAGTGTTGCGGGCAGCGGTTGACTAAAGAATTCGAATATCCGCAAAACGCCATGCATTCTTTGATATCAGATGCTTCAAAATACATTTCTCCATATTCCGGGTATCGGGGTTAAAACAGAACAGCGCTTATGGGAAACCGGCATTTTTAGCTGGGACCGTTGCGCAACAATCGGCGGTTCTGGTTTTTTGCCGAAGAAAATGGAGACAATGGCCAAATGCCTCCGGGAATCAAAACATCAGATGGTTTCTTTGAATGTAAACTACTTTGCCGACCGTTTGCCAGCGAGTCATCACTGGCGCTTTTTCCCTGAATTTAGAGATGTTACCGTCTACCTTGACATTGAAACGACAGGGTTGAGTCACTATGGCGAAACCATCACCACCATTGCACTTTATGACGGGAAATCGATTTTCCATTATGTCAACGACCGAAATCTGGATGATTTCCCTGAGGATATCCAGCGATACAAAGTCATTGTGACGTATAACGGTAAAAATTTCGATGTTCCGTTTATCGAAAAAACTTTCGGCATCGAATTGAACCAGGCACACATCGACTTAAGATATATCCTGGCAGGTTTAGGATATAAAGGCGGCCTGAAGTCCTGTGAAAACCAATTGGGATTTTATAGGGGGGATTTAGCGGGCATCGATGGATTCTTCGCGGTCCTTTTGTGGCTTGACTATCGAAACAACGGGAATGAAAAAGCACTTGAAACGCTGCTGGCCTATAATATTCAGGATGTGCTGACCCTTGAGAATTTGATGGTAACGGCTTACAATCTAAAAATCAAAGACACCCCGTTTTACAGCAATTTTTTGCCGGAGCCGGATTTGACGAATTCGCCGTTTCGTGCGGATATTGAGACGGTAAAAAGGATACGATCCCGGCAAAATCATTTCAGGTTTTTCTAAACGTCGAAACATGTCCCGTTAGACGGTGCATCATGTATTTCGACGATCTTTTCCCCTTATTTTTCCGCCTTGACACGCTTTCTTCATTTATCTATATTTTCTCTCCAAAATGTAATACACTGTGTGGGTAAGGATGATCGGCTTATGCCTATTAAGAACACCAAAGAATTCATCAAAATATTGGAATCCGAGGGCGAACTGAAAAGAATCTCCGCAGAGGTGGACCCGGTGCTGGAGATTACGGAAATCGCTGACCGGATGAGCAAGACTTATGGTCCGGCGCTATTTTTTGAAAAAATCAAAGGCTCACCGTTTCCCCTGCTCATCAATGCCTTCGGCAGTTTTCGACGCATGGAATTGGTGTTGGGATGCAGCGGGTTTGACGATGTCGCCCGACGTATCGAAGCGCTCATCAAATTTAAGCCGCCCGGCAGTTTTAGCCAAAAGATCAAAATGCTCTTCGATCTTAAAGCATTATCAAAAGTCACACCGAAAAAAGTAAAACATGCGCCCTGCCAGGAACAGACCTACGAAATGGACGGCCCTCTTTTAAATCTTCTCCCCATACTGACCTGCTGGCCCCACGACGGCGGGCCGTTTATTACGCTTCCGGTTGTCATTACCAAAGATCCGGATACGGGGATTCAAAATATGGGCATGTATCGCATGCACAAATACGATCATGCCACCACCGGCATGCACTGGCAGTACAATAAAGACGGCAACCGCCACTTTGATAAATACAAATCCCGGGGAGAGCGAATGGAAGTGGCGGTGGTCCTCGGCGGATCGCCCCTGGTAACCTATGCTGCCACAGCGCCGCTTCCCCCTGATATCGATGAATTGCTGCTGGCCGGTTTTATCGGATCAAAGCCCATAGAAATCACCCGTGCCAAAACCGTTGATATCTTTGTTCCGTCGGAATCCGACTTTGTGATTGAAGGGTATGTGGATCCGAACGAGGTTCGTACCGAAGGCCCCTTCGGGGACCATACCGGATTCTATTCCCCTGCCGATCGTTATCCGGTATTCCATGTCACCTGCATCACCGCCAGAGATGACGCAATTTATCCGGCAACCATCGTTGGAAAGCCTCCTATGGAAGACTGTTATATGGCAAAAGCGACGGAAAGAATTTTTTTGCCGGCACTGAAAATGCTTGTACCGGAAATTGTGGACATGGAGCTTCCCATAGAGGGCGTGTTTCATAATTGTGCATTGATCTCCATCGATAAAAAATTTCCGGGCCATGCCAAGAAGGTCATCAACGCGCTCTGGGGGCTCGGACAGATGGCGTCCACTAAATACATTGCCGTATTTGATAAAGATATCGACCTGAAAGATTCGCGCACAGTGGTTTGGAAACTTTTAAATAATGTCGATCCCAAAAGAGATCTGCTGGTGTCGGAGGGGCCCCTGGATGCATTGGACCATTCCGCGCCCTATTCGAATTTCGGTGGTAAAATGGGAATAGACGCCACCCGAAAGACCCGTGAAGAAGGCATGGGCCGAAAATGGCCCGATGAAATCAAAATGTCTGAAGAGATCATCAAAAAAGTCGACAGCCGTTGGAAAGAGTATGGATTTTAAAACATTCTCCGAACTGATGATGATCGAACAGACCTTTTTTGCCCTGCCTTTTGCATTGCTGGGGGTGCTTTTTGCCGGCGGAGGAAATTTAAGGACCTGGTTTTTCGTGATTATTGCAATGGTGGCGGCCCGAACCGCCGGGATGTCTTTCAATCGCGTTATCGATGCCGGTATCGATGCCAAAAATCCACGAACCCGGGATCGACTGATTCCAAAAGGAGATGTTCGGCCGAAAAGCGTATGGCTGATGGCGATGGTGTCTTCGCTGATGCTCGTCGGGGCATCTTTCATGCTGAACAGAATCTGTTTTTACCTGTCCTTTCCGGCGGTTTTTTTGCTGTTCACCTATTCCTATTTTAAACGCTTCAGCGCTTCTTCTCACTTTTATTTGGGTCTTGTCGAGGCTGCGGCGCCCATCGGCGGATACCTTGCCGTGACCGGAAAATTTACCCAGGTTCCCTTTGTGCTGGGACTGGTTATATTGACTTGGATTGCAGGACTGGATATTGTCTATGCGATACAGGATATGGAATTCGACACCCAAGAGAATCTTCATTCCATACCGGTTCGTCTGGGAAAGCAAACGGCGCTTTTTATCTCCGCCGCTTGCTATACGATATCCGCCGGTGCTATGATATATGCGGGATTTATCACTCACAAAAACGGCTTTTACTGGATTGCGGTGATATCGGTTTCTCTGATATATTTATATCAGCAGCGACTTGCCAGGCGTCAGGATATTGCCGAGGCGGTGAAAGTTTTTTTAAAAGTCAACATGTATATATCCCCGATCCTTTTTTTGGGAACACTCACGGACGTCTTTTTCTCGTAGATAAGGCGCTTCATCAATGTTTTGGAGAGAAACATGGTAAATTTAAACATAAAACGCGGAGTATTTTCATCAAGATGATTGTTGTTGCCATTTCAGGTGCCAGCGGCCCGATTATGGGGATTCGTTTAATTGAAGAACTCCTCAATTTAAACGAGCGTGTGGCGGCCATCGTATCACAGCCGGCCGGCCGGATCATCGAGTATGAAATGTTGTTGGAAAAAGCGCCTTTTTCATCCTTGAGAGATCTCCTTGAAGCGCGGGGTGTTGCAAAAAACCTTGATCTTTTGAACGAATATAAAAATAATAATTTCTTTTCTCCGGTTGCCAGCGGTTCCGCGCAATTTGAAGCGGTTGCGGTGATCCCCTGTTCCATGAAAACACTTTCCGCCATCGTGCACGGTTATGCCGATTCCCTGATAACGCGGGCCTGTGACGTGGCGCTCAAAGAAAAGCGAAGATGCATTGTTGTGCCCAGGGAAACGCCGCTTAGCGTCATCCACACTGAAAATTTACATAAAGCGGCCCGGGCCGGCATAGAGATTGTGCCGCCGGTGCCGGGATTCTATACGCGTCCCGAGTCCATTTCTGATGTGGTCGACTTTGTAGTGGGTAAGATACTGAACCTTTTGGGCAGGAAACACCGTCTGTTTGTAAGCTGGGGCGAGTAAACAATTATAAAATGACATTTCCGAATAACATCAAAAACAAAAATCTTCGCAGTATCGCCGAAAAAGTCGCCGGTAGTGTTCCGGTGAGCAAAGAAGACGCGTTTTGTATGCTCACCACAAACGACATCCTCGATTTGGGGGCCATCGCCCATCACGTCAGGACAAGGTTGCACGGAGACATTGCCTATTACGGTGTCAATATGAATCTGAATTACACCAATATCTGCGAGCTGAGATGCCCCCTTTGCGCCTATTCCTGCGACGAGGGGGATAAACACGCATTTTTGCTTTCACTCGAGGAGATCGAAAGGCGGATACGAAAAGCCGTTTCCATGGGGATCGACGAAGTGCACATCGTGGGCGGTCTTAATCCCGAGTTGACCCTGGACTTTTTTGAAGAGATGTTACGTCTTATTAAAAGAATAAAGCCGGATTTGCACATCGTCGGCTTTACTGCCGTTGAATACGATTACTTCGCGAAAATAAATCGGATGCCCTTGGAAGAAGTATTTAGAAGATTGATTGACGCCGGCGTCGAAGCCCTGCCCGGGGGCGGGGCCGAGATTTTTTCTTCCCATGTGCGCGACATCATCGCTCCTAAAAAAATATCCGGGACAAAATGGCTGTCCGTCATGCGGACGGCCCATAAAATGGGCCTTAAAACCAATGCAACCATGCTGTATAATCATATCGAGAATCCTGAAGATGTCGTCGATCATCTGTCGCGGCTCCGTGATCTCCAGGACGAGACCGGTGGTTTTAAAACCTTTGTCCCTTTGCAGTTTCACGGAGAAAATACGAAAATCAATGCCAAGCAATCCACCACCGGATATGACGACATTCGAATTTACGCCGCGAGCCGGATTTTTCTTCACAATGTACCGCATTTAAAAGCCTTATGGATGTATGTCGGGGATAAAATGGCCCAGGTCCTTCTCAGGTTCGGTGTCGATGATATCGGCGCCACTTATCACAATGAAAAAGTGGTGCATGCGGCCGGTGCAAAGACGCCCGATTTCGGATCGGAACCTTTTTTAAGAAGGCTCATTGAAAAGGCTCGTCTCGTCCCCGAACGGACCACCGCCAGTTATCGCATTGCATCATCCTGTTCGAAAGAGGTGTGTGCATGAAACTGGGCTACATCGATTATCTCAATTGTTATCCGTTTTATTTTTCAATGTTCGAAAGACAGACCGTCGAGGGAATCCGCATCTATCCGGGATATCCGTGCAAGCTGAACCAAATGATGACGGATCACCACCTGGACATGAGTCCTGTTTCTTCGGCCGCCTGTGCCCAGATTGCCGATGACGTGGTGGTGCTGCCGCAATTTTGTTTAAGCTCGGTGGGATACGTAGGCTCGGTAATTCTGGTGAGCAAAATACCCATCGAGGATCTCAATCATAAAAAAGTGGGAATCACCAGCGCATCCCATACCTCA
>Ga0307441_1000796_pt1 | contig 11089 bp, 11 predicted proteins | sample SalMarWE160420MG_FD_202149 | JGI IMG/M metagenome (GOLD analysis project Ga0307441, IMG submission 202149) | Salt marsh sediment microbial communities from the Plum Island Ecosystem LTER, Massachusetts, United States - WE1604-20 | ecosystem: Environmental > Aquatic > Marine > Intertidal zone >... | reverse complement strand
GCTCCTGCACGGTCAGCACCGAATTGGCGATCGGCACGCCCGTCACCAGCGCAAGGTGAGACAGTCCCCCCACCGTCTGTGTTGCCACATGTTCATAATGATCGGTCTCCCCCTTGATCACCGCCCCGATGGCTACCACACCGTCACAGCCGGCTTCGACGAGGCGCCGAGCGGCCACAGGCAGCTCGAGTGCGCCAGGCACTCGAAGCACGGTCACCTGAGCCGTGTCCGCCGTCGCGAGCGCCTCCATTGCACCCTTCAGAAGCGCATCCGTGATCGTGCGATTGAAGTCCGAGACAACGACACCGATGTTCCTGCCACGGGCTGGTGATCCGGTGATCTCGTCAACGTGCATCCGCGTCCTCCAGCTGAATCAGGTGACCGAGTTTCTCGGCCTTGGTGCGCAGATACGCCAGATTCTGCGGCGTCGGTGGCACCACGAGCGGAACGGTTTCCACGATCTTCAGACCATATCCTTCGATTCCTGCCCGTTTGGTCGGATTGTTGGTGAGGAGCCGCATCGTGGTCACACCGAGATCAGCGAGGATCTGTGCTCCGACCCCATAGTCACGGGCGTCGGTCGGAAGGCCAAGCTCGAGATTCGCCTCAACCGTGTCGCGGCCGTGATCCTGAAGTGCGTAGGCCTCGACTTTGTGCATCAAACCGATCCCCCGGCCCTCGTGCCCCCGAAGGTACAACACCACGCCGCACCCCTCCTCTTGCACCTGCCGCATCGCGTCTCGAAGCTGAAAGCCGCAGTCGCAACGAAGGCTCGAGAGCGTGTCCCCGGTGAGACACTCTGAGTGCACTCGGACCAGCACGCCTTTCTTGTCGGACACATCGCCCTTGACCAGCGCGATGTGCGCCCGGTGATCGACCAGCGACTCGTAGGCAATTGCCCTGAACTCGCCGTACTCGGTGGGAAAACGAGCCTCGGCGCCCCGGCGAATGAGCCGTTGCCGTTCCCTCCGATACGCGATCAGGTCGGCGATCTGGATGATCGGAAGGTCATAGCGAGCCGCGAACTCCTCGAGCTGGTCCAAGCGCGCGATGCTTCCATCATCGGTGACGATCTCCGCGAGTACCCCCGCCGGTTGCATGCCTGCCAGGATGGTGAGATCGACGGCTGCTTCCGTATGCCCGGCGCGCCGCAGAACTCCCCCCGCCTGGTATCGCAGAGGGAAGATGTGTCCTGGCCGGCTCAGGTCGTCTCCATCCGTCCTCCTGTTCACGAGCGCCTTGATCGTCGCCGACCGGTCTCCGGCCGAGATGCCCGTCGTCGTCTCAGGTACATAGTCCACAGACACGGTGAATGCCGTGTGCCGGCGGTCCGTGCTGTGGGTGACCATCATTGGGATCCGGAGTTCGTCGAGCCGCTCACCCGTCAGGGGCACGCAGATCAGCCCGCTCGTGTGGCGGACCATGAATCCAATCTTCTCCGCTGTTGCCATCTCGGCGGCCAGGATGAGATCCCCTTCGTTCTCCCGATCCTCATCATCGACGACGACAGCGAAGCCACCCTCGGAAATCGCAGCAATCGCCTCATCGATCGTGGCAAAGGACATCAGACACCACCGCCCATCATGCGTTCCACATACTTCGCAAGCACGTCTACCTCGATGTTCACCTTGTCGCCCGGCTCACGTACCCCCAGGACCGTGACATCCAGCGTGTGGGGTATGAGCGCCACCTCGAACCACGAGTCCCCGACGGCCGTCACCGTCAAGCTGACTCCGTCGACCGCCACCGACCCTTTCTCGGCCACATAGCGGGCGGCATCAGCCGGAACCTCAATCTTCATCCGGATGCTCTCCCCTTCGGCCTTTCTGGATGCAACCGTTCCGGTGGCATCGACATGCCCTTGGACGATGTGACCATCGAAACGCCCATCCGCAGGCATCGGACGCTCCAGGTCGACAGGATCCCCCGATGCAAGAGCCCCTAGATCGGTCCGTTGAAGTGTCTCATGCACCACGTCGGCTCGAAAACCCGACCCGGTGCGTGCCACAACGGTGAGGCACACCCCGTTCACCGCCACGGAGTCGCCGACCTCGAGTCCCTCGAGATCGGTCCGTATCGATAGCGTCCGCCCCATTTCGAACGGCTCGACGGACTGGATTGTTCCCATGGTCTCAACGATGCCCGTAAACATCAGATCTCCTCTGCGTCGATCTTCAGCGCCCCACCGACTTCTCGAACGTCACGTATGCGCACCTGGTGCCGGTCGGTGAGTGTTCTGAAGGGTGCGTTGAACATGCCTCTTCCGGCCCCACCCGCGATAGATGGAGCCAGATAGAAAACAAATCGGTTGACGAATCCACCGGACAGCAGCGACGCCGAGAGCGTCGGACCGCCTTCGACCAGGACGTCGAGGAGACCGCTATCGGCAACTGTCTTCAGTGCCGCGCGAAGGTCGACTGACGCCTCTCCATGCGCCGGCTCCAGTACCAGCGGGTCCCGCCCGAGCACGCGCGCTCCCTCAGGAAGGGGCTGCCGTCCTCGTACGATCACCGGGACGGGCTGTGGGCCTTCGTACTCTTCGATTCGGACGTCGAGGAGTGGATCGTCTACTCGGATCGTGCCTGCCCCCACCATCACGGCATCCGATTCCGCCCGAAGCAGGTGTCCATCCATCCGTGCAGTCTGCGATGTGATCCATTGTGAGGTGCCGTCGGCCGCAGCGGTCTGCCCGTCGAGGGTGGCTGCAACCTTCAAGGTCAGGTATGGGAGGCCCGTTCTGCGATGGTGGAAGTAGGCGGGATCGAGGTCGTGAGCCTCCCGCTCGGAGACACCGAACGTCACCTCGATCCCGGCCTCCCTCAGGAGTGTGAGACCCAGTCCCGAAACTCGCTCATCGGGGTCCTCGGCGGCAACGACCACCCTCGTGATGCCCGCGGCGACAATGGCGTCGGTACATGGCGGAGTTCGTCCATGGTGAGCGCACGGTTCCAACGTCACGTACATGGTGGAACCGTGGGTTGCCTCGCCGGCCTCTCGGATAGCGAGCACTTCGGCATGGAGGGAACCAGGCCCTTGATGGCTGCCCGTACCCACGAGGGTGCCGGCGCGGTCCACGATTGCTGCGCCGACTCGGGGATTGGGATGGGGATGCGCGGCGCGTGCAAGCTCGAGGCTCAGAGTCATCCAATGCTCGTCCACGGTCACCTCGCGTCATAGGGCGACCGCGCGCGTCGGCGAGCGCCCACCTTCTTCCATCCGGACTGTCACCGTCGGTCCCGGAGTTCCACCGGGTCAACCCTTGCGGGGTCGCGGACTGTCACCGCCGGTCGGGAATCACACCCTGCCCTGAAGGGGGCTGGACTTCAGTGTAGTAGCGATTTTCAGGTCGTTCTGCGGTCGACCTCGTAGGAGGAGCCGTCGGTCGCCTTGGCGAACTCCTTCATCTCCACGGCTACCGCGGAGGCCTCCCACTGTGTGGTGATCGAACGATTGAGGTTGGTCGCGACGCCCAGCGAGATCGACACGATTGGGAACGCATGCTGCTCTCCGCGACGGTCACTCACCTCCACGTACCCTCTCAGTGCGTCACCCGTGTCGTAGAAATCGAGGATGCCGGCATCGAAGATCCGGATCGTCGCCTCACAGAACTCCACCGCCGAGTCGGGGTGAACGATCCCAACGAAGTCGTCGCCCCCCACATGGCCAACGAAGACTCTGGGATCGGAACTCTCACCGGCAGCTTCGAGCAGCGCGTGGGCGGTGAACTTGATGACCTGGTCTCCCCGCATGAACCCGTAGTGGTCGTTGAACGACTTGAAGTTGTCCAAATCTGCGTGGATGACTGCGAGCGGGCCACGTTCGGCCACCCGTCGTTCCATCTCTTCGGAGATCCTGAAGTTCCCCGGCAGTCCCGTCAAAGGGGAGACGTCTCTCATTGTCTGTGACCGGCGAATCACCGCCTTGACTCGTGCGACAAGCTCGTCAACGTCGAAGGGTTTGTTCACGTAGTCGTCGGCACCGAGATCCAATCCCCTGATCCGGTCCTCCGGCATTGTCCGTGCGGTCAGGAGAATCACAGACGTGTTGGCAGCCCCTGGATGAACTCGAAGGCGTCGCAAGACATCAAAACCGTCGAGTTCGGGCATCATCACGTCCAGCAGCACGAGGTCCGGTGGTTCTTTCATCACGGCCTCCATGGCCTCCCGTCCATCGCTCGCCACGGCGACCTCAAACCCTTCGAGTTCCAGATTCACCCGAACGAAGTTGAGGATGTCGGGGTCATCGTCGGCAACGAGAATCCGTTGGGTCATTCCTCGGCTACTCCAAGATCGCTTTCAAAGTTCTCACCGCCAGTTCAGGATCCTCGGCTCTGAACACCGACGATCCAGCAACGAAGATGTCTGCACCGGCATCTCTCGCTTCCCGCGCGTTGCCTGTGGTGATGCCGCCGTCTATCTCTATATCGGCAGCAAGGCCCCGAGAATCAATCGCCTTTCTGGCGGCCTCTATCTTCCGAAGACTCGCATCGATGAACGCCTGCCCACCGAATCCCGGCTCAACCGACATGATGAGCAGAAGATCGACGAGATCCAGGAACGGTTCCACCGCCTCGAATGGCGTGAGCGGATTGATTCCAAGTCCGAAAGCCAGGCCGTTGTCCCTGGCTTTCGTCGCAGCCCCTGTGGGGTCCGGATACGCCTCCAGATGGACGGTGACGAGATCGGCCCCAGCCTTGCGGAAAGGCTCGAAGTAGACGTCGGGGTTGGTCATCATGAGGTGGCAGTCGAAGAACAGCGACGTCGCTTTCCGGAGGGAGGCGATCACTGGAACACCCAGGCTGATGTTGGGCACGAAGTGGCCGTCCATGACGTCGAGGTGAAGCAGATCCACATGGGCTTCGACCTTGGCCACATCGTCCGCCAGATGCGCGAAATCGGCGGCGAGTATGGACGGCGCGATCCTTGGGGGCTGCATCATGCGAGTGTATCAATCGAATGCCGCGACGCGGTGACCCCTCGCCCAGGCGGCCGCGTCCATACGCCGCCTCCCGGACGGCTGAACTTCCAGAAGTCTCAGCGTTCCCTCCCCCGTGCCAACCAACACTCCTTGACGGGTGACGGTTATCTCCCCTGGGCGCATGGAACCCTCGGCCGGGACAGCTCTCCAGATCTTGAAGGGGGCACCATCCAGAAGCACGAATGCCCCACCCCGAGTCGTCGACGCCCTGATCACTCGGTCGATCATCTCGGCGCCTTGGGACAGGTCCAGACGCGCCTCCTCCCGGTCGAACCGGTGGGCGTACGTTGCCCCCTCAACGGGCTGCGGTACGGGTTCGAGGTCCCCCGACAGATACGCAGGCAGCGTCGCGCTCAACAACGCGGCCCCCTCAAGGGCGAGCCGCTCGCTCAGCGCATCGGCATCCATTCGTGGACCCATCCAAACTCGCATTGACGCAAGGGTCGGCCCCGTGTCGAGGCCCGCGTCGAGCTTCATGATCGTGACACCGGTCTCCTCGTCGCCGGCGAGGATGCACCGTTCGACGGGAGCTGCCCCTCTCCAGCGAGGCAGTAGAGAGAAGTGGACATTGAGGAAGCCATGTGGCACAGAGGAGAGGATACGTTCCGGAATGATCCGCCCGTAGGCAACCACGATTGCGACATCCACCTGCGCCTCTTCCAGGACAGTTGCGAGTTCGCTCCTTCCTACAGGCTGTCTCACGTCGAGGCCGAGGCCAAGTGCGGTGGTCTTCACCGGAGGCGGAAGAGGCGACCTCGATCGCCCGCGGGGCTTGTCTTGACGAGTCACGACCACCGAGACCTCCGGAGCGACCGCCTCGAGGGACGGAACTGCCGCTCTGGGCGTACCGAGAAAGGCGATGCGTGTCACCGGCCGAGCCCCAGGGCCTCCTCGCGGAGCTCCTTCAGTACCTGCTTGCGGGAACGACGGTCGAGCCGCTCGATGAGGAGCATGCCGTTCAGATGATCGATCTCATGCTGGAGCACCCGGCCCAGCAACTCGTCCCCCGCGTATTCCACCTCTTTGCCGCGCTCGTTGAGCCCTCTCGCTCGAGCGAAGGCTGCTCTCTTGATCGACCAGAAGCGCCCCGGCACCGACAGACACCCTTCGTCGAACGTCCACTCACCGGACGTCTCGAGGAGTTCGGGGTTGATCAGTGTCTTCGGCCCCTCCCCCGCATCGAAGACCACGACCCGCTTGGAGATGCCGATTTGGGGTGCGGCGAGCCCGACTCCGGGAGCGTCGTACATCGTTTCGATCATGTCGTCGACGAGCCGTCGGATGGCGTCATCGACGACGTCGACGTTGGCCGCTTTCGTTCGGAGCACCGGATCACCGTACGTGCGGATGGGGAAGATGGCCATGGCCGAGCAGCTTACCTCACAGGTCCAGTGGATCTACGTCGACTCTGACCGCACATCCGCCCTCCCTCAGCGACGAGACAACACCCCTCAGCGCCAGTTTCGTCGCCGTCAGGTCTCGTCCCTGGATCAGCCATCGCAGTGTGTCGTCCCGTGCGGCAGGACCGTAGATCGTTGCGGTCTGAGAGAGCGGTTCGAGAAGGGGCAGAGGGTCCCGGCACCCCCCACCTACCTCCAGCACGATGACCTCTCCGGCTGGAGGAAGCCCATATTCACGCCGCCGCTCGAGTTCGCCTCCGAGGTACGAAAGGGGGTCACCCGATCTGAGTGCCGCGATGACCGGATGATCCGGCAGGTTTGTCTGGATGATGAGACGCCGTCCCCTGCCGAACGGGATGGCCCGAGCCAGACGCGCACCGATCCGAAGCGCCTCTTCCCCGGCGTTGTACGCGCTGCCGAAGATCAAACCGTCCATATCGATGATCACCCCAAGCGTGACTTCGCTGAGCATCGGGATATCCCGCTCGGTGCCGACCCATATCGATGCGTCTTCGCCAACGGGACCGACCGACTCGCCGAAGAGCCGTCGCATGACCTCGGTGACCCTCCCGACGCCCGCACCGAGCGGCTCGAAACTGACCCCTCCACACGCTTCGCACGGTCCAAGTGTGGCGCCGCACCGGCTGCACGTCTCACCCGGGTCCGGTCGAGATCCGCATGAGCGGCATCTCCGCAGCGTCTTGCAGGAGACGCAACGCAGCGCCGGAGCGTATCCGTGCCGATGGCTGAAGGCGAAGACTCGTCCACCCCGTGCCAACACACCCCGAATCGCCTTTCGGGTGTGTTCGGAGATGATCCCGGTTCCGGGAGGGTCCTCGCTGCGATCCACAATCTCGACAGGGGGCCAGCCTCGGGCGCCTTTCATTCGAACCTCGACACCGGATGCCAGGAGTTGCGTGCTCGGGACTCCCCCCACATACACCAGGTTGAAGCGTTCGACCAAAGCCCGCCGGCGGAGGATCTCTCGAGCGTGTACGGTGGGCGTCTGCCGATCCTTCATCGAACGCCTTCCCTCCTCCACCACTACCGCGGTACCAAGCCCGCAAACCGGCCAAAACGCCAACCTGTGGCTCCCTACCGCAACCGTTCCTGTTCTCAAGCAGCTTCGATTCCACGCGTCTGTGACGGCTCGTGCCTCCCCCGAAGGAGGAACCTCGACCACCTTGTCACCGATCGCCTCCCTGAGGATTCCAGAGAAGGTCGCGACCTCGTGTGCCGTCGGAAGGATCGCCAGGCCCGAGTGGCCCTCTGATACCGCCCTCGACAGCACTTCGCGTGCCTGCACGTAGTCATCCTGACTGGTAACGATGTAGCTTGCTCTTCCGTGGTCGTGTCGAGGTGCGGGGGTGGTTCTGCTGCCTCGCGGAAGATTCGGCGGTCCCGCTCGAGGAAGCATTGCTGCGACCGGGGCGACATAGTATGACGCCGCCCATCGCAAGGTCTCGAGTAGCTCTGGTCCGAAGATCGGAGTCGAGGAGGACACCGACTTGATCGGCTTCAGATCCGAGGCATCGTCCTCATCGATGCCGACCACCCAACCCCGGATGATCCTGCGACCCAGCGGAATCCTGACGATCTGCCCAACGCCGACCGAGTCGTCTGCCGTGTAGCGGAAACCTTGATCGACTGCGAACGTCGCCAGGTCAGGAACGACCCGGACGGTGATCAGGCCAGCTCCCTGGCCAGTTCATCAGCCATGTCGACTGCCTCCCATGGAAACTCCGCTCGACCGAAGTGCCCGTAGGCAGCAGTCTCGGTGTAGATGGGGCGTCGCAACCGGAAACGCTGAATGATCGCCTCCGGGCGGAAGTCGAATGCATCCATCGCAACATCGTTGATCCGTTTCGGGTCCACATGCTCCGTGCCAAAGGTCTCGACCCTGACCGAGAATGGCGTTGCACGACCGATGGCGTACGAGAGCTGAACTTCACACTCATCTGCGAGACCTGCCGCAACCAGGTTCTTTGCTGCGTGCCGTGCGGCGTACGCGGCGGACCGGTCGACTTTGGTGGGGTCCTTTCCGGAGAAGCTGCCTCCTCCGTGGCGAGCGGTTCCCCCGTATGTATCAACGATGATTTTGCGCCCGGTCAGACCTGTGTCGCCTTCCGGACCTCCGACCTCGAACCGGCCACTCGGGTTGACGAGTATCTCGACGGTGCTCAGATCCAAGTGCCCGATTTCGGGCTGGATCACCGCCGTGATCAAGTCCCGTCGCATTTCAGACTGGTCGATTCCTGGACGGTGCATGCTCGACACCAACACCCTGCTGACGGACGCAGGCTTCCGTCCCTTGTATTCCAGGGTGACCTGTGTCTTTCCGTCCGGTCCCAAGTAGGGAACCGTGCCATCCTTTCGCACGATCGACAAGCGCCTGGCGAGGCGGTGTGCGTACTGGATCGGCGCGGGCATCAGCTCCGGGGTTTCGTCAACGGCGTAGCCGAACATGATCCCTTGGTCTCCAGCTCCTAGCCGATCGAGGGGTTCGCTGGATCCTTCCCGGGCTTCCAGCGAAGCGATGACCCCACCTGCGATGTCCGGACTCTGTGTACCGATCAGGTTTTCCACCGTGCAGGTCTCGGCCGAGAAGCCGGGGCCACTGTCATATCCGGCCTTGGCGATGGCTCGCCGCGCAATCGAGTCGACGTCGATCTCCACATCGGAGCCGATCTCCCCGGCAACGATGACCTTCCCTCTTGTGACGAGCGCCTCACAGGCGACGCGCCCGTAGGGGTCCCTGCGCAAGACTTCGTCGAGAACACTGTCGGAGATGCGGTCGGCAACCTTGTCAGGGTGACCTTCGGTTACGGATTCGGAGGTGAAGAACCAGTTTTGCACGGCCGACAGTATACGGTGGCCCGGGGACAGGAAGAGCGAATCGCCTCAGTGGCCGGGCGTCGTCCTTTCTCGAATCGTGTCCCACAGCCTCGCGGCGACGTCCGTCTTCGACATCAGCGGCCATGAGTCGGCGGGTCCGTCGTTTTCGAAGATCGTTACTTGATTGGTGTCTGTCGCGAACCCAGACCCGGCAGCCGTGACATCGTTTGCGACCGTGAGGTCCGCCCTTGATGCTTTGTCGACGGCGTGGGCAGCAGGGCCGGCTTCGGCCGCAAACCCCACGAGGTAGGGGCGTTTCGCCAGCTTCCCAAGCGATCCCAAGATGTCAACCGTTGGGCTCAGATCGAGCTCGGGAGGGCCGTCTGCTCTCCTCAGCTTCGTACCGCTCGGAGCTCCCGGCTTGAAATCGGCGACCGCCGCCGCCATCACGATCACGTCCTGGGTGGGAGCCTCGAGCAGCACCGCGTCCGCCATCTGCTGCGCGGTCTCTACAGCGACGACCTTGGCTCCCGACGGTGGTACGAGCGAGGACGTAGTCACCAAGGTCACGTCCGCTCCTCGCCGTGCCGCAGCATCTGCAATTGCGTATCCCATCTTCCCGGTTGAACGGTTGCCGATGTATCGCACCGGATCAATCGGCTCGCGGGTGCCTCCGGCCGTGACGAGCACCCTCCATCCCTCCAGGGTCGGATCGATCATTGCCGAGAGGGCAGTGACGATTTCCTCAGGCTCGACCATACGGCCCTCACCGACGTCGCCGCCGGCGAGTACTCCACTGGCCGGTCCAACGAAACGATGGCCGTACCTCGTGAGGGTCTCGACATTCCTCTGTGTTGCAGGGTTTTCCCACATTTCGGTGTGCATTGCCGGGGCGAACAGCACAGGGGGCTTGGTGGCCAGAACGGTGGCGCTCAGCAGATCTTCCGCCAGGCCGCCGGCGATCCTGGCCATCGTCGTCGCCGTTGCCGGGGCAATCACTATGCCGTCGGCCCAGCGGGCGAGCTCTGTGTGGGGACTCACATGCCCGAAGAGCTCCGAGGCGACGCGTTTGCCGGTGACGGCAGCGAAAGTCTGCTCCCCCACGAATCGTTTGGCCGCCTCGGTCATGATCACCTGGACGTCGGCACCCTGTTCCACGAGGCGTCTGGCGAGGTACGCGGACTTGTACGCAGCGACTCCTCCGCTGACTCCCAGGAGGATCCGCCGGTGCAGCATCGCTACTCCTTGTCGACCACGAGTTTGCCGTCGGCGATCTCTTCGAACGCGATCGTCAATGCCTTGTGGCTCAGTGTGTGAACCTGTGGTGGCACGTAGTGTCCGATGCCCTCTCCGAGCTGGTTGAAGTACGAGTTGATTTGACGGGCTCGCCGTGATCCGAGGACGACGAGTTCAAACCGTCCTCCGGTCACTTCAAGCAGGTCTTCGACAGGTGGTTGCATCATCATTGGGTTGCTCTCGTGTTGGGGGGATCGTCCAGTATACGCAGAATCTCGTTGACCGTATCGTCGACGCTGCGGTTCGTGACGACATAGTCGAATCGCGCGGCCGCCTCCTGGAGCTGCCATCGGGCTATGCGGAGACGGAGTTCGATCTGCTCGTCTTCCGTGTCGCCCCTCCCCCGAAGACGAGCTTCGAGCACGTCCATCGACGGAGGCGCAACGAAAATCGTGAGCGCTTCGGGAAACGCCGACTTGACCTGCATTGCTCCGTTCACCTCGATGTCGAGCAACACATCGTTGCCGCCTTCCAGCATCGCGAGCACAGGGCCTCGGGGGGTGCCGTACCTATACCCGCTGTAGTCGGCCCACTCGAGGAGTTCTCCCGCGTCTCTCAGCGCGTCGAACTCGAGGTCTGAA
>Ga0307441_1000795_pt1 | contig 11091 bp, 9 predicted proteins | sample SalMarWE160420MG_FD_202149 | JGI IMG/M metagenome (GOLD analysis project Ga0307441, IMG submission 202149) | Salt marsh sediment microbial communities from the Plum Island Ecosystem LTER, Massachusetts, United States - WE1604-20 | ecosystem: Environmental > Aquatic > Marine > Intertidal zone >... | reverse complement strand
GATTAAATCCCCAGGTACAGAAATTTCCAAGACTGTAGGCAATAAGCCGATCTTGATATATTTCCAAAGCCCTGGGCACATGCGGACCATGACCCCAGACAAAATCCGCGCCACTGTCTATAACTGCCCGGGCAAATTTAACAATATTACCCCTGGGCGACCCCATAAAATATTCAAGTGTATCACGAGTATGTAAGAACTTGAGCCCTTCTGCTCCAGCGTGAAATGACACAATAACAATATCATTAAGTTTAGCTTGTTCCGCGACTATCTCTTTTGCTTTTAAAATTTCTAAAACAGAATTTGTGTTAGGTGACGTCGAAAACGAAACCACAGCAACCTTGATTCCATTTACATCCAACTGTCCCACCTTCTTATAGGCGCCACCGTATTTTAAACCAACATCGTTAAGAGCTTTGATAGTACCATTTATCCCGCCCGCGCCAAAATCGTTCATATGATTATTAGCTAAATTCAAAAAATCAAAACCGGCATCGCGAAGATTTATTGCCCACCCGGGAGGTGTCCTAAAAGCATAGCAACTCCCCTTTTTAACCTGCTTTGTGCTAACTCCACCCTTCAACAATGTACCCTCAAGATTACCCAGCGTTAAATCGGCATCTTTTAAAATGGAACTAACGTTCGCAAAAAGTTTACTCCCATCATGCGGAGGAAGCTTGTTGTCGGGATAATCCGACCCCATCATAATATCTCCCACCACAATTACCGAGACCGAACCGGCAAAAAGACAGGTAGGCAATAACAATAAAAAAATAATTTTTAAATAAGACGATAGAATCAAACTAAAAGTTTTGTTTCCTTTCTCTTTTAAACTTTCCAAATATCGTTTACTAAACATAAATCTCTCCTTCGTATATCACTAACAGGTATACAAATTCTACAACTTAACCTGCTATAAGATTTTCGTTATTTGAAATCAACCTCTTTTGATTTATCTTTTTTTCTTAGAGTTACTTTTTTCGTTTCCCCGTTAGAAGTAATTAAGTAATCGCCGTAAAAAGCGTCTGTCTTAAAGGTACCATTTTTATCGGCCTTACCAGAACTTTGAGTCCACCACTCGTTAAAGACGAGGTCTCGATACGCCAGAGCCTGCAGAGTTGGAGTCCAGTCCTTCTTCCACATAGCCGATTCGGGAATCCAGTGTCCCACTTCCCAAAAACCCCACATAATAATAGCTTCCACACTTGGATGCGCAAAACAAAGCCGGAAAAATCTTCGCAGTTCTTCAGCCTTACCTTCTTCCGTATCGGCGGATACAAGACATTCAGTAATTTTAATCGGTAAGTTAAATTTTGCCAATTTATCGAGCGTTTTTTGCACATGCACGGAGGTAGTAGCGGCTTTGGCTCCTCTGTTATTCTTATTAGATGTGACAAAATGAGCCTGACATCCGATTCCATCGATGGGAACTCCGCTTGCAAGAAGGTTCTCGATTTGAATCAGGTAAGAACTTCTATTAAAACCATCTTCAACAAGAATTCCATAATCATTCGTATATAATTTTGCATTCGGATTTGCCGCTTTAACCGCCCACGCCATTTCATTGATAACACCGTAACCAAGACGGCGTCTGAAAAAATCACCATTTATCATTTCATTATTCAGGTCGAATTCTTCAATTCTGCCTTTAAAATGTTTTGCGACATCGGTCGCCCGACGAATTACCGCAAAGCGAAGCGCTTCATTATCAAGCTCTTTCAACCACGGCATAAGAAATTCATCTTTAGCCCAAAAGACACAATGACCCCGCATAGGGATATTACGTTCATTACATAGTTCATATATTCTATCAGCCAAATAATAATCGACTTTTTTATATTCTACTTCTGTGTCATACCATTTTAAAGCATTTTCATGCACAGCATAGTTGAAATTTTCTTCAAGTATTTTAAGAAACATCTTCCTGTCTTTATCTGACATGGCGTTTTCGGACTTCTCCGCGAGATTATCCGTAATCGCGGTTCCGAAGAGAAATTCATGTTTCACCTGCTCCACTTTAACTTCCGCGCCCGGATTTGTTTTTACTATAATCTCACCCTTCCTGATTTCCGATATACGTTTATTTATAGCATCCTCCGTAACTTTTGCCGAAATATCATCCTCGGCAAAGCAAAGATTTACTATAAACATAGAAACAATCGAAAATAACAATATCGACTTTAGCTTCATAAGTCGCTCCTCTTTTCTTTTTCAGTCCAAACAAAAGAAATTTCCGCATTTTTAACGTTTAATACTTTTTGTACATAGATTAATGTCTAAAGTGCCTTTTACCGGTAAACAGAAGTGCAATATCATGCTCGTTCGCCGCGGCAATTACCTCTTTATCTCTAATTGAACCGCCAGGCTCTACAACGGCAACGACTCCAGCTTCTTTCGCTTTATCTATCGAATCTCTAAACGGAAAAAAAGCATCCGAAGCCAATACGGATCCTTTTATTTCATGCCCATGTTTCTTTGCTTTAAGCACTGAAATCTCAGTAGAATCGACCCTGGAAGGCTGACCGGTTCCTATTCCTATAGTCTTTTGATCTTTACAAAGAACAATACCGTTAGACTTCACCCATTTAACGACTTTCCAGGCAAAATCCAAATCTTTCAACTCTTTTTCGGTCGGTTTCTTTTCACCGACAATTTCCCATTGGGATGAAGGTTCGATAACAGCATCGCTTTCCTGAATCAAAATACCTCCTGTTATCGGATAACACTTCCTATAATTCAAAGGAGAAAAAAGCGCGGAATCAGCCAGTAAAATGCGAATATTCTTTTTCTCTTTAAGTTTAGTAAGAGCCTCTTCCGCATATCCCGGAGCTATCACAACTTCAAAAAACGATTTATTAATCTCATTTGCCGTATCGATATCTATTTCTCTATTCGAGGCAACAATTCCTCCATAGGCGGAAAGAGGATCACAACTTTGAGCTTTCTTAAAAGCATCTAAAAGATTATCCGCAACACCAATACCACAGGGAGCCGCGTGTTTAATTATAGCAATACAGGTTTGCTCAAATTCGGATATCGAACCAATAGCTCCGTCGGTATCCATCCAGTTATTATAAGACATAGGTTTACCCCAGAGTTGCTCCGCATCCACCAGACTTGTTTTATCATTTACGAATCTGTAAACTGAACTCTTCTGATGAGGGTTCTCGCCATATCTAAGATCCATAATCTTTTTACAATCGAGTGATAGAAAATCAGGAAATTCTTCCCTTTCCTCACCAAGTGACTCTATATAATAATCCGCTATCATCTTATTATAAAAAGAAATTTGACGAAAAGCCTTTTCTGCCTGCTTTTTCCTGTAATCGAGCGCGATAACACCATTCTCTTTAAATTTTTCAATAAAAATCTCGTAATCAGAAGGTTCAGATAAAATCAAACAACTCTTATAATTTTTCGCAGCAGCCCGCATTAAAGAAGCTCCTCCGATATCGATTAATTCTACCATTTCATCATCGGAAAGATTCTTATCCAGTCCGGATTTAAAAGGATAAAGATTCACCACAACAAGGTCTATAGGTTCAAGATTTAATCCCTTAAGTTGTTCAAGATGTTCCTTTTTATCTCTATCGACTAAAATAGACGCGAAAATTTCAGGCTGCAATGTTTTAACCCTGCCTCCAAGCAATTCGGGACTGGATGCTATATCCTCGACCTTAGTTGCGTTAATACCCTCTTCTGCAAGTTTCGCGTATGTTCCGGAAGTTGAAATAATATTTACCCCTTTCTTATCCAATTCACGCGCGAGCTCGACCATACCTTCTTTATTGTAAACAGATATTAGTGCATTTTTTAACTTTAATTCTTTCATTCAAGAACCCTCTTTACTTCTTCTAATCTTCCTATCAAATCCAGTTCTTCTGCTTTACCACACATGTGATCTCTTGCGCCTTCAATAGAAAACTTCCTTTCCCTCAAAAGATATCTTATCTTTTCCAACAATTCAATATCAGCATCGGAATAAAGTCTTTTTCCTCCGCTGCTTCTCCTCGGTCTAAGCTCCTTGAATTCTCCCTCCCAAAATCTCAAAGTCGACTCATTTTCATCTAAAAGATCAGATACTTCTTTGATTGTGTAAAACATTTTCTTCATTTTTTCCTCTCCCTTTTTAATTCTCTTTTCATTAAATCCTTTATAGAATCAAAAGGATCTTTATTTTTATACAATATAGAATAAACTTCTCGTGCCACAGGCATATTTACCTCATATTTATCGGCAAGTTTACAAATCGATTCTGTTGTTCTCACTCCTTCAACAAATTCCACCATTTCCGAAAGTATATCATCTAATTTCCTTCCCTCACCCAATTCTTCTCCTACAGTTCTGTTTCTCGAATAAGATGAGAAAGATGTAACGATAATATCTCCAAAACCCGAAAGTCCAGCAAAAGTTTCACTCTGACCACCCATCTTAACTCCAAGCCTCGAAAGTTCCGCCATTGACCTTGTTACAAGAGCCGCCTTCGCGTTCATTCCAAGCCCCATTCCATCACATATACCGGAAGCAATAGCGTAAACATTCTTAAAAGCACCACCCAACTCGACTCCAACAATATCCGAAGAGGTATAAATTCTTATTATATCACTCGAAAGTCTATTCTGAACAATTTCCGCCCTACGCATATTATCCGAAGCGGCAACCAACGAAGTAGGAACCCCTTTAATAACCTCTCTCGCAATCGATGGACCTGAAACAGCAACAATTTTTCCCTTTTGACATGAAATTTCTTTTTCAATTATCTCTGACATTCGGAGTAACCTATCCGGATCCACTCCTTTGGTAAAACTCGCAACAATTTTATCCCCATCGATATATTTAACGAAAGAATCCACGACTTCTTTTAAGACATTACTGGGTATAACAAAAAAAACAAAATCTGAATTAATTACAAGTTTTTCCGGGTCAGAGGTAATAACAATATCTTCGGGAATTCTATATCCCGGCAAAAAATCCTTATTCTCCCTATCATTTTTTAACTTCCCGACTCTCTCTTCAATTGGTTCGAAAAGCACCACTTTTACGCCCTCTTTATTGAGACATAAAGCGAGAGTTGTCCCCCAATTTCCGGCGCCTACGATTCCGACATTTGAATATTCCATAAGTTTTCAAGAAATTAATAATTATCCATTATAAGTCAAGGGAAAAGCTATTTTCTTTTCTCTGTGTTATCTGCAATTTATTTTTTTTACTTTGGACGTTGGACAATGGACTCTGAACTACCTGATGTCAGTAAATCAAATTAAGAATCCAGCCAACGAAAACAGCAGAAGAAACCATTATCACAGAAGCTTTAAGAGTATCCCAGAAACCCAATTCCTTGAACAAAACCACAAAAGTCGCGACACATGGGAAATACATTGTTAGAACAACGGAAGCCGTGATCAATTGTCCCATTGAAAGTCCTAAAGGCGCAAGCATACCTATAGCAACATCCTTACGCAAAAAACCTATAAACAGGGCAGCTACAGCTTCTGATGGAAGACCCAGTATTCGAGTAAGAAATGATCCGAAAAATCTACCCAAGAAATCAACAAAACCAAAGAAATAAAATAAATTAACGATTAGAACACCAATTAACACAAAAGGTAAAGCTTCTTTAAGAAACCAACTCACCCGGAGCCAAACTTTTTTAAGCAAAACTTTAAAGTAGGGAATTCTGTACGGGGGTATCTCGGTAAATATTTCAGGACTCTCTCCCGAAACATATTTAGCCATCACTTTACCTACAATAATCCAGACCAAAAACAAAGACAAAAAAACCGGAGCAATACCTTTAACACCATATTTTCCCAACAATCCAAATATCATAGCAATTTGAGCCATACAGGGTATAGAAATTGACATAACGGTTGCGGCTATAAGTCTTTCCCTTCTTGTTTCCATAATTCTTGTAGCGAGAACACCCGGTACATTACAACCAAAAGCTAGCAACATAGGTACAACACCCATACCGTGAATACCGATCTGGTGCATAAGCCTGTCCATAAGAACCGCAAGCCGGGGTAAATATCCCGTATCTTCAAGAATTGAAAGAACAAAATAAAAACTGATAATATAGGGCAAAACAGCACCTATTGGAATAAATAAACCTGTACTCAAAACTCCAAATGATTGATAAAAATCTATTTTCCCACCAATAAGTTCACCAATAAGAATCTTGTGTAATAAGCTGGATTCGCCTAATACAAAAGAAATTTTCATTAAAACAGGAGCCCATAAATTTTCAAAAATTGGTTCACAAACAAAACCTATCAAACCCTCACCTATTAAACGTATAATTACAAAAGATAAAAATAAAACTACACCGGCAAAAACTACTCCAAGCACAGGATTGTTGGAAATATCCTCGAGAACCTGGAGAAAAGTGTGATGGTGATGTTCTATAATTTGTACCTTTTTAATAATCTTGCCAATAAAATTCCAGGTATCATCTTTTTTTACCTTGAGATCAGAAGGTACTGCTTTACTGAAAGATTCTCTTAATTCTTGAATACCGTAACCTGTAATTGCTATAGTAGGTATTACCGGAACCTTAAGAAGCTCACTCATTTTCTTTGAATGTATTGTTATACCCTTATGTTTCGTTTCATCCCAAAAATTCAAGAGAATTACAACCGGAAATTTAGTGGATAGCAATTGAAGTGTAAGATTGAGATTTCTTTCAAGATTTGTCGAGTCGACTACGTTTACAACTATGGTTTCTTTAGGATTACTCTTGTCAAGAATTTTTTTAGCCACTTTTTCCGCGGGAGAATCCGGGACAAGAGAATAAGTCCCGGGCACATCTATTACATCGATATCATTTCCATCTATTCTTGTTTTACCTTTAAGATACTCGACAGTTGTTCCCGGATAATTGGAAGCAATAACCCTCACCCCGGTCAAACGAGTAAATATTGCACTTTTCCCTACATTAGGATTACCAAACAATAAAATCCTTTTCACTCGTTCACCTCTTCGACAATTATAGCACTCGCCATTCCTCTGCCAACAGCGATTTCACAATTCCCAACTCTAATCACCACAGGACCAAAAAACGGGTGCATAGATACCTTATTTATAATAGAGCCTTCTCTAATGCCCATGTTAGAAAATCTCCTACACCAGTTTCTCCTACCCCTTCCCCCTCTTCCACCTCTACCTCTCCTGCCTGCCATGTCTCTTTTACCCTCCCCAACGGATTTCACTATAAGCGGGACATTTTTTCTAGCTTCAAGAAGTGACATCATAATTTTCATAAACCTCTTGAGATTTAAGATAAGAATTCATTTTGTCACACGTTTCTTCCGAAACTACATGTTCGATACCACAGGCATCTTTATCCGCAACATTCTTATCAACATTTAAAACATTAATCAAAAAACTCCGTATCAATTTATGTTTTCTATAAATAGCCTGCCCCATTTCATTACCCTTTTCTGTTAATTCTATGTATCCGTACTTTTTATGTTTTATCAAACCCGCGCCCTTCAAAGCTTTTAACGCATAATTAACACTGGCAAGGGAAACAGACATGTGAGTTGCTATATCTTTAACTCTCGCCACCTTTTCTTCCTCGCAGATTTCACATATAGCTTCAAGATAATCTTCCCTACTCTTTGTTAATTCCATCTTCACCTCCATTGTTAGATATATCTAACAATATAAGACATATATATCTTTTGTCAACCCCGCAATAAAGCTGTCAGCTGACCGCCGACGGCTGACGGCAAACAAAAAATAAACTTTACGTCATTTTTGGTCTTTGTGGTTAATATTGTGAATAATGGTTTGACTATTCGCGAAAAATTATTATACTATATGCAATAAAAATTCTACAAGAATAGAATTTATTATTAATTATGGAATCAAAAATAGAATGTACGGGTCATAACAGATAAAAGGAGGCTTTAATTGAATAAAGTTTTATTAGTAATAACTGTTCTTTTTTTTATACTCGGATGCGGAGAAGATGAGGGTAAAATAAGGGTTTTGATAACAGATGCTCCGCCTGCGCAAAATGTAAAAAGCATATATATGACAATACTCGGAGTAGCGATAAGAAACGCGGAGGGTGAAATCATTAACCTACAAGATGATTACTACACAGTAGATATTGTTAAGTTTGCTGGCGGAAAATCAACATCACTTACGTATAATTATGAAACAGGAGGAAATTTTCTCAATAAAAAAGCCGGGGATTATACAAGCGTACTACTCGCGCTCGCGCAAATCAATTCAGTAGCAATCGACAGTACAACGGATTCATTGTTAATACCCGATGAATACCTTCCATTTATATTTGAACTCGAAAAAGACTTCACTATATTCTCTAACGAATACACTACAATTGTTGTAGACCTTGACGCGTCAGAATCAATAAATTGGGAATCGGAACCTTATGAATTAATTCCGTCATTTAGAATATTCGAATACTCTGAAGCAGGTTTTATACAGGGAACAGTAAAAACATTAGAGGATACTTTAGAGGTACCCGTCAAATTTGCTGTTTTAAGGGCTACGAACTCAACGGACACCATTACTACACTATCAGACAGTACGGGAACCTATTCTTTATTTCTCACTGAAGGCACATATAATATAAGCGCCCATGCCGAAAACTTTACTGCAGATACCATATACGAGGGAATAACAACAAGAAGTGATTCCGTTCTGATGGGATATGATTTTATACTAACAGAATAATGGTTTTAAAATTCTAAATTAAAAAGCGAAGAGAAAAAAAATGCCGGGGCTGGCATGTTTTATCATTACGATATAACGTAAACAAGGAGGTATATTACATTTTTCGTTTTAAGTAGTTGTAATATATTTGCCATTACCCCGGACTAATTTATTTATATAAAGAATGTAAAAAAACGCAAGTGGTAGTTTTTATATATTTATCCAAAATCCTCTTTATTCTTTTATAAAAATTTCTATAGGACCTATGCCAATATAAAAGAAACAATAAAAAAATTACAGTAATAAGAATTCCCGACAACAAACTTTAACTCTGTTAAACTTACAATATAAAATGCAACAATTTTATTTCTTTTCTTAAATGGTAAATACTATTTACTAATACTTTCTCTACTACTTGCTATTCTATCCGCAGGAATTACCAATAATTTATTTCCTTCATCGATTACATTTAATTTCCCATCACCCCGATTTGCTCGCTCACAAATCCACTTGTTTGGATCCGTAACCGGAATAAAACCTCCCGGTTTTATTTTCTCTGCCGGTAACTCGGAATACAAATAAAGTTTAACCTTCTGCTGCAGCATTAACTTCAGAACCCTATCAGTCTTCCAGAGATACAACTCAAAATTCTTATCGATCCATTCAGTAGCCTCGATGAGAGTTTTCTCACGTAACCTGACAAGATTATCCCAGAACAGGGCCTTTGAATTCTCACTTGTCGCAAGACCTCTTACTTCCTCCGGTTGTCCGGGACTTCCTATGCAGGGGGCTAGAATTAGAGCCTCCCCCCCCTCTTTAATCGCGTATTTAAGCGCCATGTCAAAGGAATTCTGAACCCCGTAAATGGCATTGCAGGCAGGCGGTCCTCCCGGTGAAATAACAACATATTTGGTCCGAAGTAAGTTAAAAGAAGCTAAATCATCGACTGCTTTTGTCATCTTCACAGAAACCTTATCAGAATTACCTGCGGATATCCATTCGATTGTCGATTTTGTAGAAAACATATCCAAAAGAAACACAGAAATATTTTCTTCCATTAACTTACCATCCCGCATAATAAAACTCTCGGATAATTTTCTAACATCACGATTATCCTGGGCGAAAGGATTTTCTTTCCTTGATTCATCTTCATGATAGAAAATTCGACCCGCGGCGCTCAAGTTATGTTTTAAAGCGTGTTTATGAGTAGCCGCAATAGTATCCCTTGAACATAGCCCCGGACAAACCTGTTTATCCACAACACTATATCCATTCATATAGTGATATTTGGACTCATGTCCATAAATCCTAACCTCGGTTTTAAGCCATTCCTTTGATACCCGTGCGTTTGTACCCAGCGAAGTTTTACCCAAATTAATATATTTATCACTATCGCATTCATTTACGATAACACGTACTTTTTTGTTAAAATTTTTGGCTGCTTTTTTTACGAAATTTATAAGATTTCCACAGTAAACTTCAGGATCATGCGTACCGTTAGCAATAAAAACATCGAAGCTTTCGGGATTTCCTTTAAATATCTCTTCCATCATCACAGAAACGATTAATTCCTGAAGTCCAAAACGGAATTCATCGCTGATAACCAACCCCACCCTCGCTCCGTCAATCATTTCCTGAATTCTCGGAGAATCCACGGGATTTTTAATAGCTTCTTTCATTTTTTCTTTCATTTCATCCTCTGTCATATTATTAGAGGACTTTTTCGGCTTAACCAAATCTCCCGCGAGAAAACCTTCGGGAACATAAATACTTATTTTTCCATTACCGTAAATTAACTTTAAATCTTTGTTCATAATATTTATTAACAATACTAAATTTTTTCAATATTTTTGTCAAGTTATTTTATCTTTAATAAATTCTTTGAAGATAAGTCAAATAGTTAAATATTCAAATAGTCAAATAATAAAAATAAAAAATCCTGTTAATCTGCGTTTATCTGCGTCCTGAATTTTCTATCCCATCTCCACAAGCACAGTGTTTTCTTCCTTCATATCATCAAACGGAATAAAATTACCTTCTATTTCTTTTCCGTTAACGGTTACTTTCTTCACACCCTTCTCGATACCCGAATCATTCTGAACTTTGATATTGAGTTTTTTACCTCTAAATTCTCTGCTCAAGCTAAAGCCTTTCCATGCCGACGGAATGCAGGGATCGATTCGCAACCCATCGTATTCAGTCTGAATTCCGAGAATATATTGTGTCGCCGTATAGTATGCCCATGTAGCCGAACCGCTCAACCAGGGTAGGCGCGACGCCCCGTATCTCGGACTATATTTACTGTGTGTATATTGACAATAAACGTACGGTTCGATTTCACGCACTTCGGCTTTAGTATTATACGCGGCAGGCATCGAGGCGCGGAAATATTCATAAGCCTGATTA
>Ga0307441_1000794_pt1 | contig 11092 bp, 25 predicted proteins | sample SalMarWE160420MG_FD_202149 | JGI IMG/M metagenome (GOLD analysis project Ga0307441, IMG submission 202149) | Salt marsh sediment microbial communities from the Plum Island Ecosystem LTER, Massachusetts, United States - WE1604-20 | ecosystem: Environmental > Aquatic > Marine > Intertidal zone >... | reverse complement strand
AATCGATTTTTCTATGGTGTTCTATTGGTACGGGTGAGAAATGAGAAACGGGTTGGTCAGTGTAAAAGGATTGGAGGCAGAGGGCTAAGATTATGAGGTAGGTGTATTCTTCCTGGAATGCTGTTGGATTGATAACTTTTTCGAATTCCCAAAAGTGGTTCCTTGCCCTGAGTATCTTTTTAATTCTCAGTAGCCGGTAAAGTTCTTTTTTCTTCTCTAATTCAGTTATCAAAATGCTATTTTCTCAAAAACAGTGATTTTCTTGTATATTGTTATTATTGCAGTTCTTTTATCTTTTGATCGATTTCCTGCTCTGTTAAGCCTTCGGTTGGGTCTGGCTTTGATTCTGATTCGGGGGCCTTTTTGATCTCCTTGGCTTTCTCTATTTCGTGCTTTGTTTCCGACGAAAGCGGGATATCGTCACCCGTGTATATCTTTTTAAGCAGACCGTGAGCAAGCATACTGGATTCCAAAACGGACTTTATCTTTTTTGGGTTGATCTTGAATAGTTCCTCCATCTCTTCAAACGTCTTTTTCTCGTCCGGATCATTCAATATTGATTCAACATTTTCAGCCCACTCTTTCAAAACCTTGCTCATACTCATTGCCACTGATCCCAGGTTATCAAAGACACATTGATATTCGATAGCTTTCCTTTCAATAACATACTCGATAGCCTTTTCCTCTGCCTTTTCTGCAATCTGACCAATCTTTTCTTCGGCTTCACGCTTCCACCCCGTGCTATCTCTTTTGTATACTCCATTCTTTGGGTCTATACCTTCTGATATAGCAAATTGGGATAGGGTTTTTACCTTTCCCTCAAGATACATTTTAATGAATTTTGGCTTCAGATAGGTATATTTTGCCATTAAAAAACTGGTGCCGTTTTTGTGCTTTTGGTGCTTTTTGTGGTGCTAATGAAAAGGCTTAAAAATCGCGTGGGGAATTATTAAGCGTGTCATAACAAGATTAGCACCATTTTTTAATTTGGTGCTTTTATCTTAGTTTTACAGCTATATTTTGGAATGGTCAAAATTAGTGGTTGGGGATATTTGCATGAAGTGTGAATTTTGCAATGTGAAATGGTAGGACACCTCACATTGCTTTTTCTTGTCTTTTTAAACCAATCGCCATTTGAGAGATATTGAATGGTTTGACGTGACTTTTTATGCTGGTTTATTTTATAAACAATGACGTGGTCTTTGTCAATGGATGTTTTTCCTTTAGTTTTGGAGGTGTGTCAAAATTGGAGGGATTATTCAGTTGCTTTGTTATGGTTTAACAACGATCTCAGCTTTAAGATTTGCGATACGATTTGAGATTGCCGATCTGATAACATCATTAATATTTTCGTCTATGATGCTTCTTGCATATCTCAAAAGCTGTTCCTTTGCTGATTCCCTTAATTCTTCAACAATGGACTTTACAACATCAGCTTTAATCTGACTTGAAAACTTTCTAGCTTCTTCTTTAATGGCATTTTCCACCCGATAATTTGAAATGGTAAGCTCCCTTGCCTTCCTAGAAATCTCTTTTTTAGCCTCTTCCTCGATACCGTTTCTTAATAGTGATTTTACCTGCCCTCTGATCATATCCTTTACCATGTTTCTCAGTTCTGAATCGTCTTTTATGCTCAGTTCTACTTTCATTGTTTTATCCTGTTTTATGGCTGTTTAAAAGAAATCGGCAATTGCCTGTGATACAAAAGAACACCAATCAGGGTATAAAGGTTCAACTTCTCATGGAGAAAGTCCCCTGATTCGCCAATGAACACCATCTCATCATCTGAGATATCCACAACAATATGGCTATCGTCTTTTATGTAAGACCAGAATTCATTTCCTGAATCATATTGGCTGATATCCATTTTCCAGCCATTTGCTTTTAAGAATTCAATAACTTTGTCTTTCATGGTTTTATATCCCCTGAATCAATCCCTTGGATGGTAAAGAAGAGTTTTATCTAGTGTTCCTGGAAGTGAGCTTGAAATTACTCTATCAATTGCCTCATCCCCAAACAAAAACAATACACTTCCGCAATTATTAGAACTATTTCCGCCTTCAAAATTTATTTTTCTTCCCATTGTCCAGCGGTATTTACATGAATTTGAAAGTGGTGCTGACCATGGAGCGGATCCCCTTTCTGGCAATAAAAGAATTCCATATTTGTATTGAACCATCTTTTCTATCCACAATTCTTTTTGAGAAAATGGAGGATTGCAATAGACAAATCCGAACCAGTCCCTTTTTAAACCGTCTTCACCCCTGCATATTGACCAGTTTACATCAGCTATGGCGGTAAACTCACCAGCGCACGGGTCAAGATCAATGTTCCCTAATTCTTTAATTACCCAATCAGGAGTTCTCAGATTGTCATTTTTCTTCATTTAATTTTAAAATCCCTTCTTAAAATTTCCCGGATTGCCGGGCCAATGATGATCACAACATTCATTAAATGCTCTGATCATGCCCGGAACTTGTCAGGGCTGGTTGTTATCTTCTAGCTACTTCATCATTAAAATTCTTGATCAGTTCTTCATATTCGGATGATCCAAGAACAACTCCTGAACTTTCAATTCTTTCCTGCAATTCCTTATTAAGCTCATCAAGCTGTTCTTGTGTGTATCCCTCTGTGTTGTCCATTCTGAAATGTTCCATTTTTTATCCTGTTTGAGTTATCAAGCCAACTAATTGCTGACTTGTTATACTTACCTTACCGGTAATTAATAATTGAGTCAAGGGCAAAGTTGATTATTTTTTAAATCCACCTGCTTTTTGCAGCTTTGCCTCTAACTTCCTGATCTTCTCCCAATCCTGAGGAAATGCCCAAACATCCCCCCTGATCATTCCTGAATTCTTACGGGCTTCTCGGAATCTTTTTTGTGAAGCCCTATTTGCTTGCTTTTGTTTTTCTGTTGTCAAAATACCCTCTTCTTTTCAATTTTCGCCCCACATTTCGGGCAATATTCAAATGTTATAAACTGACCTGGATGGGGAACGGCTTTTCTAGTTGTGTTGAATTCATCTACTTTTGCACGGAATTCAACAACAACGGTTTCATATTCGGATTCTTTTATGAGCAGTACTCCCCATGCTGCACATAGGTGATCACATTCTGTTGTCATGGTTTTTAGTTTTAGTGACGGCTGATTGCCTATATTGCACTTATATCAAGCTTGTCGAGTTCTTTCATGAATTTAAAAGCTTTTCTCATAACATCCAATTCAACCTTTCTTGTAAAAATTTCCTTTATGTATTCAAGAGCTGTTTCCTCTGTCCACTCGTCTCCATCCACGTCACAATATTCAGCGTCTTCAGCAAGCATTGAAAAAACGTAATCAAAATCTTCATCTTTCCAAGGAGCTTGTTTAAATTTCTGCATTGTTTTTTCTGCCAGCGATGAAAAATAAGAACTTGCTTTTTCTGTCAATCCACTGTGGTTACCGTTCTTGATAATCTGTTCAATTTTTTCTATGAAATTTTCCATTTTCTTCTCCGGTTTGAGTTAATTTCTTGCCTTGTTATCCTTAGATTAAATCATTACCGGTAAACTGTCAACAGGGAAATTGATTTATTTTCAAATTACTTTAATTTCAGTGTTTTATGCCTCTTTATTTTTTTGGCAGCCTGATTGCTTTGCAATATTTAATAATGCCTATGCAGACAGGGCAACTTATTGGCTCGTCGGTTTCTATCAAACCACCGCTAAACAACTTGACTCCCTCGTCCGTCGAGTCAACATCAGAAGCGTCGCCGCACAAGGTATATTCGCCTGATCCGCTATATCCCATGACATGGACAAATTTATTTGGGATACCTGTTTTCCATTTAAATCTTTCTATACTCATTTTTTCCTATTTTAGTTTCAAAGTTTTAGATCGTTTTATCCTGGTTGATACCATGTCAATCAAGATGTGAATTAATAGACCAACGCCAAACCACCAAATAATCCATTGTGACCCACCGATGAATGCATATGATCTTTCTGGCAAAACAATTGACAGTGTGATGCATAAAATAGGGAAAATTGTTGAGTGGGTCCATCCTCTGTGTTTGCTCATTTTGGCAAGCAGGAAAGGCGCTATGATTGCGACGCCAAACCAAGGCAATTTGAGTGCTGTAAAGACGATAAGAGCGACAAGAGACAGGAAAGCGTAAATCTTTGACGGGTGACTATGGGTGTCAATATCCGGGAACATGCCGCCAAAAACCATAGCTACACCTGCATAACAAAGCCGATCTATTTGGGAATTGGGATAGAAGTATTTCACGGTTGCGATTGAGACAACTGCCATTGATGAGGTAATGATTACGTGTCCTTTAAAGTTCATTGGAATCCTATTTTGATGATTTAAGACCATTGATCTGCCATTGCGTCGGCGATTCCCTGAAAAGTTACAGATTTTAACGAACGTCCTCGATGATTCCTCTTAGTACTCCAAAAATCAAATTTTTTATAGGGTCCCTGGATGATATTTGTCGGCTCTAATTTTGGCAATCTTTTCAGCCACAAACACGCCTCTTTTTTATACGGGTGCCCGAATTGCCAAGCTCTTATTATTTGATCAGGTTTGCGATAATGCGAATTTACATACCCAACCGGATTTTCAACTGCAATTTTATCAATTGGTGAGTTAATAAGTTTTATAAAAAACTGAAAAGCTTTTTCACGTTCCTCAAAAAATACTTCTGTTATTTTTGGCCTGTCCTTTCTTGCTGCGTTGGAACGCTGAGCAGCACAAAGCCACGTGCAAGGAGGATGTGCTATCATCATATCCCAACCATGATCGAGGACTGACAAAACGTCCCCTTTTATGTGGGGCCCTGGATGGTCAGAATCTAATACATCACAGCTCCAAGCATCATGCCCTTTCTTCCGAAATGCTTCTCTGACAATTCCTGAGAATTCACAGGCGATTAGTATTTTCATCTCTTTCCATTAGTTCAGGGTTTTCGAATTTTGTTCCTATTTTAACATAACTTAGCCTGATATGTTCACAAAGCAACCGTAGTAATTCAGGATGTTCATTTTCCTGCTTTTCTCTAATGCTTCTTGTTCTCCAAGCGCCACCAGCAAAAATAATTTCTTTAATGTAGTGTTCTCCGGGGAATTCTTTTTGACATTGATCGATTAAATCCCCATCAAACAACTCAACCCCGTTTTTATCTTCCTTTGTTGTTGAGAAGACAGGTATAAAGTTAATATGGTTGACAATATAGAGCTGTCCTCTAACGGTTGTTGTACACAATTGTCCTTTGCAGTCGATTAAAAATTCACGTTCATCCGCAAACTTTTTGTTATTGATATCCCATACTTTGAATTTAGCTTTCATAGTGGCCTTTGATATTTTACTTTTCCTGTTACGTTCATCCAATGAATGATCATTTCACAAATTTTATTCATATCTTGCCTTGATGTATGACCAAATTGCCATCTTATTTCCCTGCATACCTTTTCTGCTCTTTTATAAGATTCGAGTTTTCGTTCTGATATTTCAACTTTCATCTTCCCCTTCAATTAAATTTTTGTTTTCATGTACATTCCCGATGATTTCAAACTGATCCGGGATGATTCCAAGATGGAACTTACCCCGCTTGCTCGAAACAACGAAACAGGCGTCATCTTGATCATATTCGATAACGCCTTTTACGTAATAATCTGATGATTCGTGAACGGCGATGTCGCCTTCGAAAAACTTTACTTTGTTTTTGTCTTTAGGTCCGGCTGCCTGTTCGAATTCAAGGTCGTTGATGAATGACTCACTGATTATTCCGGAACATGCTTCTTTTATCGTGAACGGCTTTCCAAAATTGATATACCAGTTGTTCTTTTTGCTCCATGCTCTTAGTTCTGTGTTCATTTCTTCCATCCAAAATCGAATTCATAAGGAATCACCCAAAGGTGACGCATGTTAGCAACGTTTACAATGTCTTTATCCTTCGGGAATATTTCAACAGCAACAGCGTCACCGTATCCCGCCTGTCGTTTAATTTCTTGCAGTTCATCCCAGGTGATGTCACAAAGCCAATTGCCTGAATCATCTATCATTGTTCGGTTGACTGAAATCCTGGTTACTTCGCTTTTCTGGTAAATCTGAACCATGAACTTTTTTGACCGCATTATTCTTACGGGCATTATTCTTACTGAAGGCCATAAGGATCGATCTACATCTGAAAGAACGTCTGTTTGTTTGGCGTTTACACGGTTAAGATGTTTCTTGGCTTCTCTTAGTTGTTGTCTGTTCATGGATTTTTATCTATCCTTTGCAATCTTTCAATTTCAGCTACAATCAAGGCGCCTGCAATTTGCAAGCATCTTATTCTATTATGTTTGTCTCGTTTATCCCATTTATCATTCCATGGCCAGGGATCAAGCATTGTAACATCAAGAGTTATAGGGCTAATGGAAATCTGTTTTAAGGTTTTATCAGGCCATGCATACATAGCGGCAGCTTTCGCCAATTCTCCACAACGATGTGAATCATCATGTTCGGCTGTCCACCCTTCCTTTTCAATTTGACGTTTTCTTTCATCTTCTATCATTTTTAATGCTGTATTCATCTGGTTGGAGCTCCATTAATAAGACTTCCATAATTCAAGATAACCGGTTTGCACTGGCAGCAATCCGAACAGACATTGACTAATAAACCGTCTTCTTCAGCTACTTGATCCTGGCATGTTCCGCAGAAATTGCCTTTATACTCACCGCAGATTGTGCAGGTTTTGCCTTTGAGTTTAAATCCTTTTCTTCCGATTCCGATAAGGACTAAGCGTTTAGTTTTCATTTGCTTTTCCATAGACAATTTTTTATTGCAGAATAAACAAGGTGATATGGGCTTAGATTTCTCCTATGGTCTTTTACACCTCCTGTTTTCCAATTTCCCTCTTTTCCGTAATAGATACCTGCGTGTTTCAATTCGGCTTTATAGTTGCCTCTTTCCTTGGTACCGGTTCCATCATTCCAGATATTACAACGGCCTATTTCACGAGCTTTTGATTCGTTTCCGTGGGGCCATAATTCTATTTTTACAACTATCATCTAAACACCTCCAAAAATAAGAACGGCTGCATCTCTGCCGTGTTCGTTTGTTCTACCGGTCCAGCCGGTAACTTTTTTGAAATAATCAGCGGTCCATTTGGTCTGTCCCTTTACAGGTTTGACCATTTCGAATTTGAACTTGTAATACTCGCAGAATTCCTGCCAAATCTTGCAATCGCGTTTGATTGAACCAACTCCTTGATGATTAAAATCTCCACGATCTCCGAACCATTTTCTCTGCCTAGCATCCTCGAAACGGATTAATTTGACATCATTGGCAATCCATCTGATCTTTTCCATTGCTGAGACAATACCGCAGCTTTCAACCTTTTCAAACGCTTTTTTCTCGCAGTTCCAGATTGCTAATCCTGTGTGGACACCCGGATCGATACCTATCATTAGGTTACTCATACTTTTCACTCTCCTTTAGCATTTCATGTGCTTGCTCGTATGACCATTTTGCGATATTATCGCTCCCTGCTTCGCATATAGGTCCAGTTCTTTGGTTAACATATGGATTGCTTAATATTGCTTGCATCGCTTTTGCTGCGAAATAATCAAGCTTTGTTATTCCCTCCTGTAAATATCCATCTTGTGGTGTTCCTGCTACGGCAGCGAAAGCCGGTCCACCTGTGTTTTTATTTTCCATTTTCCTTTAATGGTTTTAGGTTGTTTAATTCGTCATCTAGTTGTTGAATAATTGATTCAAATTTTTTAGAACCTGACAAAAAAGTTTCTTTTGTTCCAGACGCTATGCAATTCCAATATGCCAACTTTGCTTCTCTCGCCAAATCAAGCGCCGGTCTTATTTCCTGATCACGTTCGAGTCGTCCTTTATTAATTCCCTGTTTTTCTCCCGACTCGAAAGCAAAGTGCATGCAGGCATCATGATACCCACCGGTTTGAATGTATTCCCCTGAATATTTTTCAGGATATTGATCACGCAACCATTCGTCCGGGGTTAAAAATTTCTGCTGTTTTGGTTTCCAGTTATCCCGCCTGTTTCTTATCTCACAATCAAGACATGTTGAGCATTCTCTTTCTTGTTCCATTAGTCCCCTAGTGGTTGGATGTTTTCAAGAATTTCGCATAGATCTTTTAATATTATTCCTTCACTTCTCCTAAACCTTGAGAAAGCATCAAAAAAAGGTTTGTAATCAATATCCCTTTCTAGTCGTCCGTTTTTATGTCCAGAATTAAAAGATTCTTTAACCTGGTTTTTTGACCAATAATGACTTAAATTGCCATCATTAGAACATGAATGACTTGGCGGATTGTGGTTCAGCCAATTAACAGCCGTTAATTGTTTTTCTTGCTCAACCGTTCTTCTTGCAACAACTATTTCTGTCTGATTTAACATTTTACCAATCATTGTCTCGGTTACAGACAGCCATGTTTCACAGTCATAATTTAAAAATTCATCACCTTCTTTCAGCGTTTCAACTCCGTTTAACTTTCGATATTTTACCATTTTATTTCTCATGATGGTTATATTGTTTAAGTTCGAGATCATCAGGAATAAACGTGAATTCACAATCTTTGAAAAGTGTTTTAGCGGCATACAAAAGTAGTTCTTTCTCGGTAGCTTTTTCTGGTAATTCTCCATCTTCTGACATGACGGGAGAGGAAAAACCTTTGCGGAAAAAATAGAATCTACCTTTCATATTTCCTTCTTACTTTTAACTTAAATTCTGTAAAATCAATTCCCGTAGATATGCATGCATGGCATGTTTTGCATAGTGTTTTTAAAAACTTATCAGGAATATCCCAGGGATCTCCACCGTATTTTTCGTGATGAACGTGAAGCTCCAAATCATCGTGTCCGCATTCCTTACACTTCCATCCATCACGCTCGAATATTTTAAGTCTCTTTTTCTGCCAGCGCGGATCCTTTAACTTGTTTTTATATTCCATATTTCGGCACATTTGAAAATTTAGTGTATCTTCCTGTCCAGATGAGTTCTATCATTCCTGTTGGTCCATCCCTTACCTTTGCTGCTTCTATATCAGCAAAACCTTTCCTTTGGCTGTCCTGGTTGTAAACTTCATCACGGTAGATAAACAGGATGATATCAGCATCCTGTTCTATCGCTCCAGACTCCCTTAAATCAGAAAGTTGTGGGTGTTTGTCTGACCGTTTTTCCAAATCACGATTAAGTTGTGCCAGAGCTATTACAGGCACATCAAGATCCATTGCAAGGTCTTTTATCCTAGCCGATATGTCTGCAATTTCCTGTTCCCTGTTGCGCTGCCCGTTACCTATAATCTTTTGAAGATAGTCAAAAATAAAGAAATCAATTCCACCAAGTTTTCTATCGTAGGATTTTGCAAGATGGATCATTTCATTGATTTGTTTTGTTTTATCGTTTAGATAGAGTTTTGAATTGCTTAGTTTGTCTGCGGTTCTTCCCAGTCTGTCCCAATCTTCCTGAGTTCCTTTTCCAGATTTCAAGAAAAAATGACCGATATTCCCTTCAGACATTAAAGACCTTTTGGCTAGTTTCTTCATCTGCATTTCCCTTGAGAAAATATAGCCAGTCTTTTTATAGTGGTAACAAAGATGATTTGCTATGTTTAAAGCAAGTGCAGATTTTCCCATTCCTGGACGAGCTGCAATAACCATCACATCACCAGGCATAAGACCACCAATTAGATTATCAAGATCGTTAAAGCCGGTAAGTAACCCTGGTTGTTCTTCTAAGTTGCTTGCTTCTTCAATATCTGCAAAACACTCCACCAGAACATCTTTCAATACCTTCGTTTCTGTTTGAGGTCTTCTCTCGGCAATTTCCTGTATTTTGTTTTCTGCCTCAATTAATAGGCTTGCAATACTATGTTTTGGGTCTCTGCATTTTCTTCCAATATCAGAGGTAATTGAGATCAGGTCTCTTAAGAGTGAATACTCTTGTATGATTTTGGCATAATAAACAATATTCCCTGAACTTGGGACACAATCAACCAATTCGGCAAGGTAAGCATATCCTCCAATATCTTCAATCTTTCCAAATATTTTTAGTTGGTCGCCAAGTAAAATCTCATCTATCGGTTGGTTGGTTTCGTTCAGTTCCAGCATTGCCCTGTAGATATGGCGGTGTCCTTCTTCATGAAAGCAGTTTGGTGATAGAATATCTGCTATGTCATTAATGATTTGATTATTATAAATAATCGATCCAAGAACGGCTTGTTCTGCTTCGAAATCGTGCGGAATAGTCAATACAGATTTATTTTCCATTTTGTTGCCCCAGTAGTCGCCGCGTGGCTTCCTTTTTTCGATCAGTTGTATTTTGATCTGGTGTTTTTTCTTTAGCCGGTTCCCAGTTCACCAAATCAGGAAGATCTCCCCGGTACTTTTCACCCAATAGATTAGAAAGCTGATAGTAAAACGGTTCTGTTTTTGAAAGTGCTTTCTGCCTCTTCCATGAGTTCATACAGGCTGTATAGATTTGATCCTCTGTCATGATTTCCCGGTACACCTTTTTGGTTTTCTCCCAGTTTTTTAATGTTTGGGATTTACTTCCATTGGTGTTTGGGTAGTCTGAATAAAGCTCAACAAAGGAATCTGGATATTTAATCTTTTTAACAGATGTGCCTTTTTTTGATTCTGTCTCTGTCTCTGTCTCTGTCTCTGTCTCTGTCTCTGGTACAGCATCTTGATAGCATGGTGCTTGCATTGTACTAGCATCAAGAAAAAAACCTTTATCTAACAACGGATTAAGCCCTTTCTCTATTTCGCTTTCTGGCATCCTTAACCTAAAAGATAATTCTCCCAAATCAGCATTAAACTTTCCATCCTTGTCTTCACTTGCTAGCAACCACAACAAAGGTGCTAGCGCTTTGCTATCAACCGGCAACGTCATGTAAATTCGGTCATCTAGCAAGCTTTTATGTAATTTAATCCAGGGAGGCATCCGGTCTTTGTAATGCTGAAATTCAGACCAGTTCTTAGGGACTAGTTCCAAATCACTCTCCCAGAAATTTAACCATTGCGTCAGATAATTCAGTAGACATCACGGTCAATGTTTCACCCTTTGCCTGCTGATAGATGGTGTTATAT
>Ga0307441_1000793_pt1 | contig 11142 bp, 11 predicted proteins | sample SalMarWE160420MG_FD_202149 | JGI IMG/M metagenome (GOLD analysis project Ga0307441, IMG submission 202149) | Salt marsh sediment microbial communities from the Plum Island Ecosystem LTER, Massachusetts, United States - WE1604-20 | ecosystem: Environmental > Aquatic > Marine > Intertidal zone >... | reverse complement strand
GAACCTGGTCCCGACGAGCGCGCCGTCGGCACCGAGCGCCAGCGCCGCCGCCAACCCGCGTCCGTCGGCGACACCGCCGGCGGCCACCACCAGCGTCGCGGGGGAGCGTCGTGCCGCCAGGTCGACCACGTCGGGCACCAGCGTGAACGTCGAGCGCGCGCTCATCCCGTGCCCGCCGGCCTCGCCGCCCTGGGCCACGAGGACATCCGCGCCGGCCTCCAGCGCCCGGCGCGCCTGGTCGAGAGTTTGCACCTGGGCGGTGAGCGGAACGCCGGCCGCGCGGATGCGGTCGGCGAACGGCACCAGGTCCCCGAAGGACAACATGACCGTCGCCGGTCGCCGGCCCAGGACGGCGTCGAGCGCCTCGGGGTGGCGGGCCAGGCTCCACGTGATGAATCCGTATCCGACCCGCGCGCCGCCGGCGCGGCCGATTTCGGCGTGCAGCCAGTCGGGCTCGCCGTAGCCGCCGCCGATCAGGCCCAGGCCGCCGGCCGCGGTCACGGACGCCGCGAGCCGTCCCCCGGAGACCATGGCCATCGGCGCCAGCATGACGGGATGGTCGATCCCGAAGAATTCCGTGAGGCGCGTCGTCAGTTCACCGGCAGCGCTCATGCGGACTGCCCGGCGCGCGGCTGCGCCCGGCGCTCACCGAGAGACATTGACCTGTAGAAATTTTCGGTGACCCAGATGTGCGAGGGCGGGCGCGCCTCGATGCGGCCGGCGAACAGCAGTAGCATCTTTCCTCCGTCAGGGGTAGCGCACTTTGACCGTGAACTCATGGCGTTCGGTGTGCGGTGCGGGCGGCCCTTCCCGGCGTGTCGCCGCCGCCTGTGCACACTCGAGGGCCACCGGTATGAGCTCGAAAGCGTTACCCCACAACGCCGCCGACCACGCGGCCGCCCTCGCCTGGTCGCCCGTCAGCTTTCGAAGGTCCCGGTGAGCTGGGCCTGCGCGGTGGTGGCCTGCGTGATCGCCCGCGCCGCCCGCGGACCGGCCAACCCCGGCGGGAGATGAACGGTGGCGGGAATCTGGTAGAGGGTGAACCGGTAGTGATGCACTCCGCTACCCCGCGGGGGACACGGTCCGCTGTATCCGGGCTGGCCGGCGGAGTTGGGCAAGCTGGTCGCCCCGTCGGGGGTCTGGCCGTCGCTCGTGCTGCCGGGGCCGGAAGGAATTCCGACCACGATCCAGTGGACGTAGGGGCCGCCGGGTGCGTCGGGGTCGTCGACGACCAGGGCCGCCCCCAGCGGAGCCGACCAGGTCAACGGCGGCGCGATGTTGGCCCCCTTGCAGGTGTACTGCACGGGGATCGGCGCACCGTCGGCGAAGGCGGGACTGCTGATCTGAACCGGCCCGCCGGCCGGCGCCTCCGCCATGGTCCGGGCCAGCGTGGTCACTTTCGGCGTCAGGGGCGCCGTCATCTTGCTGCCGCCGTGGCCGCCGCAGCCGGCCTGCGCCAGCATCAGCGCCAGGCCCGCGCCGGCACATGCGATTCGCTGCGGGGTGCCCGCCAATGTGGACTTCATGGGAAGAGTCTCGCCGACCGCGCGCGGAGAATAAAGCCTTTGGGCTGGCGAAACTCGAGGCCGATCGGCTAATTGCCACTCTTTTTCACCTCGAGCACCCGCTTGCGCAGGCCCTTGGTGGCGGTGTCCATCAGGGTTTTGGATCCCCGCTTGATCAGGAATCCCGGCACCGGTGCCACGAGGTCGACGGTGAGCTCGAAGCTGACCCGGGTGGCATCACCGTCGGGGACCAGCGTGTAGCGACCTTCCTGCGCACGTTGCTGTTTGGCGCTGATCAGGGTCCAGCTCACCCCGTCGTCGTGCACCGCGTAGGCCAGCTCCTGCTCGTCGCTGACACCCACGAGTTTGACCACCTGCCGCGACTTGCTCGGGTGGCCCTGTTCGTCGCGCTCGAGAACTTCGACCTCGCGATGCACCGAGGACCACTGCGGCAACGACTCCAGGTCGAACAGCACATCCATGATCTCCTCGGGCGCCGCCTCGATGACGACTTCGCGGGACTCGGTGATAGCCATGCGACGAAGATAACCGCTGCGGCGGCGCTCGAAACTGTTTCGCGACGGCCCCGGCGGGGCAGGAGCTACCGGCCGGCCTCCGACCGCGCGGCGGCCTCGGCGAGGCGGGGGAGCACGATGTCGCGCCACCCGGCGCCCATTCGGTCGAAGGCGTCGGCCATCCTCGTGTCGTCGAGGTCAAAACCGCTGTGCTCCAGGAACACCCGGGTGCCCGCGCCTTCGGCCTCAAGACGCCAGGTAAGCGTCCAGTCGGCGGTGAAGGTGTAGACGAAGCGGTGCGGCGGGTCCACCTCGAGGACCTTGCAGGGCTGCTTGCCATAGCCGGGCATGTCGAGGGTGAACTGGTGACCGACCACGGGCCACGGCAGCCACCCGCCCCTCCGCCCACCACAGTCGCATCAGCTCGGGTTCCGTCAGCAGCCGCCACACCGTCGCCGGTGGCGCCGCGACGAATTGGTCCACCCGGATGGTCGCCGGCGCCGATTTCTTGATCATTCCAGCTCCTCTGCGGCTTCGGCGAGCGCGGTGAGCCGCACGCGCCACAACTTCTCGAAGGGATGCAGCCAGTCGCCGAGCTCGGCCAGCGGCTCCGCGGTCAGGCGGTAGATGCGACGCCGACCCCGCGCCTGGTCGGCCACCAGCCCCGCCTCACGCAACACCTTGAGGTGTTCGGCGACCGCGGGCCGGCTGAGCTCGAACCGGTCGCTGAGCTCCCCGGCCGACAACGGTTGCCGGCGCAGGATGTCCAGGAGCTCCCGGCGGACCGGGTTCGCCAGGGCGAGAAAGACACGGTCGGTGCTGGCCACGACCGACGACTTTATGTCGGGAATACCCGACATGTCAATAATTTCCGACACGTTTCCACGCCGCCGGCGATGCCGGTGCCGCTAGCGTTTCGGGTTGTGCACTTCGCGTGGGAGCCCCTTACCGACACCGTGCATCGCTGCCGGCTGCCGTTCTGCGACGTCACGGTCGGACTCGTGCGGGGCCGGAGCGGGACGCTGCTCGTCGACGCGGGCACCACGCTCGCCGAAGCCGCCGCGATCGACGCCGACGTGCGACAACTCGCCGGGCGTTCGGTCAGTCATATTGTGTTGACACACAAGCATTTCGACCACGTGCTCGGTTCCTCGGCGTTCACGGCCGCAGAGGTTTACTGCGCGCCCGGGGTGGTCGACCACCTGACGTCGGCAACCGGCGAAATCCGTGCCGACGCGGTGCGCCACGGCGCCGACCCCGCGCAGATAGACCGCGCGATCGCGGCCCTGCGATGGCCGCAGCACGCGGTCCACGAGGCCGTCGTCGACCTCGGCGACCGGACGGTCATCATCACCCACCCGGGCCGCGGCCACACCGCCTCGGACCTGGTCGTGGTCGCGCCCCCGACCGGCGACGACGACCCGGTCGTGGTGTTCACCGGCGACCTCGTCGAGGAGTCCGCCGACCCCGCGATCGACGCCGATTCCGACGTGGCGGCCTGGCCGGTCACCCTGGGCCGGGTCCTGGAAATCGGGGGGCCGCAAGCCGTCTATGTTCCCGGCCACGGCAAGGCCGTCGACGCGGAGTTCGTGCGCCGGCAGCGGGACTGGTTGAGCCGGCGCTCGGCCGTCGGGCAAGCCTAGGCGACGGCGCGCGGCCGCGCTCCGGCCCAAAAGCGTTGCACCCCAATCGGTAGCCAAGGCTCCTGCGGTCGTGGCCAACGCCACCCGACGGGACCGGGGCCCCGCGTCGGGCCCGGGGCGTGGGACAGGGCTCGGGTCTTTCGACCCCTGATTGAACCGCCGTTCCCGGGGATAGACTCTGGTTCAACGGAACCTGAAGAGGAGCGAAATCCCCATGGCCATCATCGACACGGACGCCGAGGTCCGCACTTCGTTCGACGACGACGTCGCCGCGACCCAGCGATACATCGAGGCCCCGCGCTTCGACGGCATCATTCGCCTCTACACGGCCCGACAGGTCGCGGAGCAACGCGGCACCATCCCCACCGACTACCCCGTGACGCGCAGCGCGGCGGCGGCTTTCTACGAGCGGCTGCGCGAACTGTTCGCGGAGAAGAAGAGCATCACGACCTTCGGGCCCTACTCGCCCGGGCAGGCCGTGGCCATGAAGCGGATGGGGATCGAGGGCATCTACCTCGGCGGCTGGGCCACCTCGGCGAAGGGATCCACCACCGAGGACCCCGGGCCCGACCTCGCCAGCTACCCGCTGAGCCAGGTGCCCGACGACGCCGCGGTCCTGGTGCGCGCGCTGCTCACCGCCGACCGCAACCAGCAGTACCTGCGCCTGCACATGAGCGAACGGCAGCGCGCCACGAGCCCGCAATACGACTACCGGCCGTTCATCATCGCCGACGCCGACACCGGCCACGGCGGTGACCCGCACGTGCGCAACCTGGTCCGCCGCTTCGTGGAGATCGGCGTGCCGGGCTATCACATCGAAGACCAGCGTCCCGGCACCAAGAAATGCGGTCATCAGGGCGGCAAGGTCCTGGTGCCGTCGGACGAGCAGATCAAACGCCTCAACGCGGCCCGGTTCCAGCTCGACATCATGCGGGTGCCCGGCATCATCGTCGCGCGCACGGACGCCGAGGCGGCCACCCTGATCGACAGCCGCGCCGACGAACGCGACCAGCCGTTCCTGCTCGGCGCCACCAACCTGGGCATCCCCTCCTACAAGTCCTGCTTCCTGGCGCTGGTTCGGCGCTTCTACGAGCTGGGCGTCAAGGACCTCAACGGCCACATGCTGTACGCGATGTCCGACGCCGAGTACGCCGCCGCCACCGGGTGGCTGGAGCGTCAGGGCATCCAGGGCCTGATCTCCGACGCCGTCAACGCCTGGCGGGAAAACAGCGAGAACTCGATCGACGACCTCTTCGACCAGGTCGAGTCGCGGTTCGTGGCCGCCTGGGAGGACGATGCCGGCCTGATGACCTACGGCGAAGCCGTGGCCGAGGTGCTCCAATTCGGCGAGAGCGAGGGCGAGCCGGTCAACATGAGCCCCGAGGAGTGGCGCCGGTTCGCCCAGCGGGCATCGCTGTACAGCGCACGGGAGAAGGCACGGGAACTGGGTGTGGACCCCGGGTGGGACTGCGAGCTGGCGAAGACCCCGGAAGGCTACTACCAGATCCGGGGCGGCATCCCGTATGCGATCGCCAAGTCGCTGGCGGCGGCGCCGTTCGCCGACATCCTCTGGATGGAGACCAAGACCGCGGACCTCGCCGAAGCCCGCGAGTTCGCCGAGGCCATCCACGCCGTGTTCCCGGACAAGATGCTGGCCTACAACCTCTCGCCGTCGTTCAACTGGGACACCACCGGCATGACCGACGAGGAGATGCGGCGCTTCCCCGAGGAGCTCGGCAAGATGGGCTTCGTCTTCAACTTCATCACCTACGGCGGGCACCAGATCGACGGCGTCGCCGCCGAGGAGTTCGCCACTGCGCTGCGACAGGACGGCATGCTGGCACTGGCCCGGTTGCAGCGCAAGATGCGGCTGGTGGAGTCCCCGTACCGCACTCCGCAGACCCTGGTCGGCGGGCCGCGCAGCGATGCGGCGCTGGCCGCGTCGTCGGGGCGCACGGCGACCACCAAGGCGATGGGCAAGGGCTCGACCCAGCACCAGCACCTGGTGCAGACCGAGGTGCCCAAGAAGCTGCTCGAGGAATGGCTGAGCCTGTGGAGCGAGCACTACCACCTCGGCGAGAAGCTGCGCGTGCAGCTGCGACCCCGGCGGGCCGGTTCGGACGTGCTCGTGCTCGGGATCTACGGCAACGAGGACGAGCAGCTGGCCAACGTGGTCTTCGACCCCATCAAGGACCGCCACGGCCGCAGCATCCTCACGGTCCGCGACCAGAACACCTTCGCCGAGAAGCTGCGCCAGAAGCGGCTGATGACGCTGATCCACCTGTGGCTGGTCCACCGCTTCAAGGCCGACGCGGTGTACTACGTCACGCCGACCGAGGACAACCTGTATCAGACCGAGAAGATGAAGTCCCACGGCATCTTCAGCGAGGTCAACCAGGAGGTCGGCGAGATCATCGTCGCCGAGGTGAACCGGCCGCGCATCGAGGAGCTGCTCAAGCCCGACCGCGTCGCCTTGCGGAAGTTGATCACCAAGGAGGGTTAGGAAGCGCGTCCGCCTTTCGCACCACACGCGAAGCCGTCGGCGGGTTGTCGCCGAATTTGCGGGCTTTTCCCAACGGTTGGACCGGCACGCGTCCAGCAACATCACCCGGGTAACCGGACGCCGGCTTCCGATTTACGCGCGAAGTCCGGCTATAACCGCCCTGGGCAATCGTTTTCTCCCGCCCTCGAGGGGCGGGTGCACTGGGACTTACCGGTACGTCGACCGTCCGGCCAGATTGGCCGCCACACCCACCCGCCCAGCTCGGCTTTTCCCGCCTGATCCCATCAGCATCTGCCCTTGCGGCTGGTCATTTGCGACCGGCGGACGGGCTGCAATCGTGCCCACCGCGTCACCAGCAATATGTTGCTTGCAACAACAGTTGCATGGGCATATTATTTGTTATTAACAAATGCACACCGGATGTAACAAAGGTGCAAGAAAGGAGTGGCTGAAGATGAATGCTCCAACCAAAATGACGATGGCGGTGTTGGGCGGCGCGGCCGCGCTGGCGGTCACAGCCGGCTTCGGCGGCCTGGGTGCCGATCCGGTGGGCGACTCGTCGACGACGCACCCAGCGATCAGCGTGGCACCCGCGCGTCCCGACGCAGCCACTCCCGCGGGCAGCGGCGACGTCCACATCGCCACCCTGACCGGGTGCATTTCGGGCACCAACTGCTGAGTCCGAGCTCTGCACAATACCGCTGGATTTCCGCGACCCGACGTTCTCGCGCTTCAGCGCGGGTCCACCGTGGGCAAGTCCGCCAGGTTTGCTCACCCGCCGCCGGGGGTATGGACCTCTGGGCCACGCGCGAGTGGCGCGAGTGGGAAGTGGGGGTCCTGATGAGATCTGCAGCCCGGCACGCGGCCGCGGTGTTCGGTGGTGCGGCCATGCTGGTGGTGGCCGTCGGATGCGGCGGCGGCAACAAGGGACCGAACAACAGCACCACGCCCACGACCACCGTGCCGACCTCGTCGAGCGTCGCCCCCGTGCCGTCCACGGCGCCGGGCGGCCCGACCGGCGGCGGCGGCCCCAACGGCGGCGGCGGCAGCATCCCCGGTGTCGGGGGCGGCGGCGGGGGCCCCGGCGGTGGCGGCGGTTGCGTGGGCAACATCTGCGGCGGCTACCCGTGATCCTCTGAAAAGCCCAGCGGCACAGAGAACTTGCTCCCAAGCCGATGGGGCCACGCCACGCGCTGGCCCCGTCGGCTGAGCAGGTTTGTGGCGGCGAAGCCTAGGGCGGTGCGCCCCATCGGGGTTATGGTTGCGCGCAACTCGACTTCATGAGGAGCCCGATGGCCAAGCTCAGGTTCGGATATTTCATCGCCCCATTCCATCGCGCGGGCACCAACCCAACGCTGGCCTTGCAGCGCGACCTGGAGTTCATCCAACATCTCGACGCCCTCGGTTTCGACGAAGTGTGGCTGGGCGAACACCACTCGGCCGGCAGCGAGATCATCAGCTCACCGGAAGTCTTCATCGCCGCCGCTGCCGAGCGCGCCAAGCGGATCCGCTTCGGCACCGGCGTGATCTCCCTGGCGTACCACAACCCGCTCTGGGTCGCCGACCGGTTGATGCTGCTCGACCACCTCACCCATGGCCGCGTGATCGGGGGCATGGGCCCGGGCTCACTGCCGACCGATTCGGCGATGATCGGACTCACCCCCACCGACACGCGCGAACTTCTCGAGACCAACCTCGACATCGTGGTGCGGCTGCTGGCCGGCGAAACCGTGTCCGCCAAAACGGCCACGCACCAACTGTTCGACGCCCGATTGCAGCTCGCCCCGTACTCCGACGGCGGCATTCCGCTGTCGGTCGCCGCGGTCGCCTCGCCCACGGGGGCGCGGCTGGCCGGTAAGCACGGCATCGGCCTGCTGTCCATCGGGGCCACGTTGATCGTCGAAGGCTTCGACGCGCTGGCCTACCACTGGGGCATCGTCGAGGAGCGCGCGGCGGCCTTCGGCCAGCGGGTCGATCGCGCGAACTGGAGCCTGGTGGGGCTGTTCCACCTCGCCGAGACCGACAAGCAGGCGCGCGAAGAGGTGAAGTTCGGCATCGAGCCGTGGTTCCGCTACTTCCAGAAGATCGCCGCGTTCCCCCAGATGACCATGCCGGGGGAGCAGCTCGACGAGATGATCGACGTCATCAACGACAACGGCGCCGGCGTCATCGGCACCCCGGAGCGGGCGCGGGCCCAGGTGCAACGGCTCTGGGACCAGTCCGGCGGGTTCGGCTGCATGCTGCAGATGGGCCACGAGTGGGCCAATCCCGCGGCGACGCGACGGTCCGCGGAGCTGTTCGCCGCCGAGGTGATGCCGCACTTCCAGGGGCAGGCCCAGCCGACGCTGGACGCCGCGGCGCGCGCCGGCCAGGTGCGCGAAGACCTGGCCCAGTCGCAGCTGCAGGCCGTCGAGCACATGACCAAGAAATATCAGGACGAGGTCAACTCGACGTAGGCGCGCCGATCCCGAACCACGTCCGCAGCTCGCCCCGCAGTTCGTCGCCGTCGGGTGCGGCCGCCGACGACGCCCGCGAGCGAGGCGAACCGGGCGCGGTGGTGAAGGCGTCGACGGGCAGCACGCGCGGATGAACGATCCGCAGCCTCCGGACCGCATTAAAAGCGTTGCACGGCAACCTATTTGAACGCCACGAGACGATCGGCGCTACCGCCCGCCCGATTGCCGCTCGGCCGCCTTCACCAGCCGGCCCGCGAAGTAGCGGACCGCGCCGCCCAGCGCCGCCCGCATCAGCGGGCCGGTCCCGGGCACCCCTTCGACGAAGGAGCCGGTCCAGCGGATGTCGGTGCCCCCCGCGGCGTTCGGCGTGAAGACCACCTCGCCGCGGTAGTCCTTGGCCGGGCTCGCCGGGCCGACCAGCTTGTAGACGTGGCGGCGATCCCGCTCGTACTCGACGGTCTCCTCCCGGACCAGCAGGGGCCACATCCCGACCTTGCGCACGGCCCCCACCCCGCTCGGAGCCGGGTCGCCCTGCTGCGCCCAACTCGACTGCATCACGATCGGCTTGGCCCATCTCGACCAGTTGGCGCCGTCGGTTTCCAGCCCGAACAGCGCCGCCGGGGGCGCGCTGGAGGTCTTGTTGATCTCGAATGAAAACGTGCGACCCGACATGCGTTTCTCCCTGGCAAACGACGTTGAATGGGGCTGTCGCGTACCCTACCGCGAACCGCGCGGGCCTACGCCGGGCCGGCCCGTGCGGTGCCGAAACCGCCCCGGCCGTCCCATCCCCGGGGTGGCGGCGATCACCCGCCCGAGCGCGGAAGTGCGGTGCGGCCGTTGCCTAGACTGCGCTTATGGATCGCGGTTCCCGGCACGACGCGAGTGTTCCCGGCCTGCTCGAGATCGAGGATTGCCTGGACGCCGAGGGTCAGGTCGTGCTGCCGCCGGGCGTCACGTTGATCTCCTTGATCGAACGCAACGTCGCCAACGTCGGCGACACCGTGGCCTATCGCTATCTGGACTACAGCCGCGGCAACGACGGGCGGGCCGAGGAGGTGACCTGGACGCAGTTCGGTGCCCGGCTCAAGGCCATCGGCGCCCGCGTGCAGCACGTCGCCGGCCGAGGGGAGCGGGTCGCGGTCCTCGCGCCGCAGGGCATCGACTACGTCGCGGGTTTCTACGCGGCGATCAAGGCAGGCGCCATCGCGGTGCCGCTGTTCGCGCCCGAACTGCCGGGCCACGCCGAACGCCTCGATACGGCGCTGCGCGACTCGCGGCCGTCGGTGGTCCTCACCACCACGGCGGCCAGGGACGCCGTCGAGGAGTTTTTGACCGGCCTGCCGCGCCTGCACAGGCCGCAGGTGATCCTCATCGACCAGGTGCCCGACTCGGAGGGGGAGTCGTTCGCCCCCATCGAGCTCGGGATGGACGACGTCTCGCACCTGCAGTACACCTCGGGCGCGACGCGGCCGCCGGTCGGTGTGGAGATCACCCACCGGGCGGTGGGCACGAATCTGACGCAGATGATTCTGTCGATCGACCTGCTGGACCGAAACACCCACGGCGTCAGCTGGTTACCGCTCTACCACGACATGGGTCTGTCGATGATCGGCTTCCCCGCGATATACGGCGGACACTCCACGTTGATGTCACCCACCGCGTTCGTCCGCAGGCCCCAGCGCTGGATTCAGGCCCTGTCCGCGGGGTCGCGGGTCGGCCGGGTGGTCACCGCCGCACCGAACTTCGCCTACGAGTGGACCGCGCAGCGCGGACTGCCCGCACCCGGCGACGACATCGACCTGAGCAACGTGGTGATGATCATCGGTTCCGAACCCGTCAGCATCGACGCGATCAGGACCTTCAACAAGGCCTTCGCGCCCTACGGGCTACCGCGCACCGCGTTCAAACCGTCCTACGGCATCGCGGAGGCGACCCTGATGATCGCGACCATCGCGCCGAGCGCCGAGGCGACGGCCGCGTATTTCGATCGCGAGCAGCTCGGCGCGGGGCACGCGGTGCGCGTCGCGCCGGATTCCCCCGACGCCGTGGCGATGGTGTCGTGCGGTCAGGTGGCCCGCAGCCTGTGGGCGGTGATCGTCGATCCCGGCACCGAGGACGAGCTGCCCGACGGCGAGGTCGGCGAAGTCTGGTTGCAGGGCAACAACGTTGGTCGCGGGTACTGGGAACGGCCGGAGGCGACCAGGCTGGCGTTCGGCGCCAAGCTGCAGTCGCGGCTGCCCGAAGGAAGCCACGCCGAGGGCTCGAACACGGGCTGCACCTGGCTGCGGACCGGGGATTTGGGCGTGTACCTCGACGGTGAGCTCTACGTCGCCGGCCGCATCGTCGACCTGGTGAGAATCGACGGCCGCAACCACTATCCGCACGACATCGAGGCCACCGTGGCCGACGCCTCGCCGATGGTGCGGCGCGGCTACGTCGCGGCCTTCGCGGTGCCATCCGACGATGCGGGCCCGGATGCGTCGGACCAGCGCCTGGTGATCGTCGCCGAACGCGCGACGG
>Ga0307441_1000788_pt1 | contig 11173 bp, 11 predicted proteins | sample SalMarWE160420MG_FD_202149 | JGI IMG/M metagenome (GOLD analysis project Ga0307441, IMG submission 202149) | Salt marsh sediment microbial communities from the Plum Island Ecosystem LTER, Massachusetts, United States - WE1604-20 | ecosystem: Environmental > Aquatic > Marine > Intertidal zone >... | reverse complement strand
TCAATGCCCTGGAGAAGATCGTGATCCCCCGCTACGCTGCTGCCATCCAGGCCATCGAGGCCGCACTCGAGGAGCAGGACCGCGAGACGTTCCTGCGTGGCAAGCGGGTGAAGTCCAAGAAGGAGGCGGAAGCCGATGACGGCTAGCGTGTTCGACCACGTACTGGTACCGACCGACGGCTCGCAGGGATCGCTCCTGGCTGGGCAGCTCGCCATCGACCTGCTGCGCGGGGGCAGCGGCCGCCTCACGCTCCTGTACGTCGTCGACCGGGCCGTGCTCAACGAGCTGCGCCGCTTCGGCGAGCGCAGCGAGGCCGAGGTCGAGAGCGAGCTCCGCGAGCACGGCAGGCGCTATCTGGACCTCCTCCAGCGTCAGGCCGCCGACGCCGCGATCACCGTGGACGCCGCCGAACGCGAGGGAGACCCGTTCGAGGAGATCGTGGCCCTGGCCAGGGAGCTGGACGTCGACCTCATCGTGATGGGTCACGTCGGCCAGCGTGGCACGCGCCGCGTGTTGCTGGGCTCGGTGACGCAGCGCGTGCTGGACTTCGCGCACTGTCCGGTGTTGGTCGTCAAGCACGAGCCGGTCGACGCACCGAGAGGTGGACGCCCATGAGCGGCACGGGCGCGTTGCGCTTCGCCGATGCCGCCGAGCTTCAGGCGCTCGTGGACGCTTTCGAGCGGGGTGAGGTTCCGGCCGGCGGCTTCTCCCACCAGGCGCATCTGGCGGTGGCGCTCGCCTATCTGGACCGCTACGGCCTCGACGGGGCCACGCAGCGCGTGCGCGAGGGCCTATTGCACTTCCTGAGGCGAGCCCTGGGTGACGACGTCGCCGCGCAGGTCAAGTACCGCGAAACGATCACCGTGTTCTGGGTACGGCTGCTGGCGGCCGCGCTGGCCGACAGCGATCCCGCCCTCCCCCTCGTCGAGCGCGTGAACCCGCTGCTCGAGCGCTTCCGCGACTCGAGCCTGATCCACCGCTACTACTCGGCGGCTCGGCTCGACAGCGCGGCGGCGCGGAGCACCTTCCTCGAGCCCGACCTGCGCCCGTTGCCCGATGCGAGCTGAGCCCGCCACAGCCGGAACGCGGGCCGACAGCGTCTAAACTGCAATAGGGTGGATCGCGCCCGCAGGGGAGGTGTCGGTGGTCCGGCGTTGGCTGTGGATCTTGTTGCTCGTCGTCGTGGTGTTGTTGGTGATCTCGCGCTTCACCAACCTGCAGCACCTCGGTGACGCGCTCGCCAGGGCCAACTGGTGGTGGCTGGCAGTCGCCACGGCGCTTCACGCCGCGTTCTTCCTCCTCCACGGCAACCTCTACCGCCTCGGCTTCGAGGCCGTGGGCGTCGCCAGCACCGTCAAGGGTCTGCTGCCGGTGTTCTTCGCCTCGACCTACCTGAACGCCGTGGCGCCTTCGGGCGGCACCGCCGGCGCGGCCGTGTTCGTCGCCGACGCCCAGCGCCGCGGCGAGTCGCCGGCGCGCGCGGCGGTCGGCACGGTGGTGGTGCTGATCGCCGATCTGGCTACGCTGCTGCCTTTTCTCGCGGGTGGCCTGGTCTTCCTCGCCCGCCGCGGCCGGCTGGCGTACTACGACCTGCTCGGGGCCAGCCTGTACCTGGTGTTCGTGAGCGGCCTGATCCTGGCGCTGACGCTGGCGCGCCATCGGGTGGGGGCGCTGACCCGGGTGCTGAGCTGGATCGAGCACCTGATCGCCCGGGTCGCGGGCTGGTTCCGGCGCCCGTCGCCGCTCGGCCGCGCCTGGGCGGAGCGCGTGGCGGCCGACCTGTCGGCCGCCGCGGTCGCCGTCTTCGGCTCGATGGGTACCGTTCTCAAGCTGCTGGCGGCCGGCACTGCGTTGCACCTGGTGAACCTCGTGGGCCTGTATGCGCTCTTCCCCGCTTTCGAGCAGCCTCTGAACCTGGGCACCGGTCTGGCGGGGTTCTCGCTCGGCATCGTGTTCTACGTCATCGCCATCATCCCCCAGGGGCTCGCGGCGGTCGAAGGCATCATGGGGCTGGTGTTCACCTCGCTCGGGCTGCCGGCCGCCCCCGCGCTCGGCATCATCCTGGCGTTCCGAGGTATGAACTTCTGGCTGCCTCTGGTGATCGGGCTGTTCTTCGTCCGGCGGCTCTCCCGGCTCAGCGCTGGGCACGGCGCGACGCAGGACGTCACCGGCGCAGCATCCGCGGCCGCGGCCGTGCAGCCCGAGGCCGGCGCGCACGGCGGCAAGGAGAGCGCGCGCAGCGGCGAAGTCAGCGGGGACTAGCGCGTGCGCATCCTGTTCGCCGGTCAGACCTACGCGCCCAGCACGAACGGCCCCGCCGTGTTCACCACCAACCTGGCCGAGGCGCTGGCGGCCTGCGGTCACCACGCGGCCGTGATCGTGCCCTCGACCGATGGCCGCCCCCACTGCGAGACGCGCGCCGGCGTGACGCTTCACGCCCTTCCGGCGGTCGTGTGGCGACGCACCGGGGTGGCGGTCACCGCCTTCCCCGGGGGTGACATCGACCGCATCCTGGAGCGTTTCCGGCCCGACGTGGTGCACATCCAGGACCACTACCCCACCAGCCGGGCCGTCCTTCGAGGAGGCCGCCGGCGGCACCTGCCCGTCGTCGGCACCAACCACTTCATCCCCGAGAACATCGCCCTCCAGCTCCCGCTACCGCCGCCCGCACGCGGCGCCGCCGAAAGCGCGCTGTGGTGGACGGTGAGTTCGGTGTTCAGGCGGCTCGACGCCGTGACCGCGCCCAGCGAGACGGCGGCCGCGCTCTTGAGACGCCGCCTTCCGAGCCGCGAGGTGACGGCGATCTCCTGCGGCGTGGACGTGACGCGCTTCAGGCCGCGCGCCGCCGCCGAGCGCAGGGCGCTCAGGCGACGCTTCGCGTTGCCGGACGCAGACGCGGTCGCCCTCTACGTCGGGCGCCTCGACCGCGACAAGAACCTGGACCTGCTGTTGCGCGCCATGGCGCTCACCGCGCGGCCCGAGCTGCTCGTGGTGGCCGGAAAGGGACTACAGGAGGAGGCGCTGAAGCGCCTCGCCCGCCGCCTCGGCGTCGGCTCCCGCGTCCGCTTCAGCGGCTACGTGGACGACGACACCTTGCCGGCGCTCTACGCGGCCTGCGATCTATTCGCCATGCCGAGCGTGGTGGAGCTGCTGAGCATCGCCACGCTGGAAGCGATGGCGACCGGCCTGCCGGTCGCGGCGGCGCGAGCGGGGGCGCTTCCCGAGCTGGTGAGCGACGGCGTCAACGGCGAGCTCTTCGACCCCGCCGACGCGGCCGCAGCCGCCAGCGTTCTGCGCTCGCTGGCCGACCGGCGGGCGTCGTGGCCGCGCTTCGCTTCGGCCGCCCGCGAGCGTGCCGAGGGCCACCGCCTGGAGCGCACGCGCGAGCGCTTCGAGGCCCTCTACCGGCAGGTGGCGGCGTCCCGTCCCTCGATGTTGCGTGCGGGTGGCGGCTGAGGCGGCACCGGCTGCGTGTGGCGGGGCATCCGCCCCGGTGTGCCTTCGCTATGATGAGAGACGCTCGACGCGCGCGCCACACGCGCACATCCTGGCCTGGAGGGGCACCGTGCAGCAGGCACGCATCGCGGTCCTGGGGAGCATGAACGTCGACCTCGTGACGCGCCTCGAGCGTTTCCCGCGTCCCGGCGAGACGGTGGGAGCGCGCGCGTTCGCCATGTACCCCGGGGGCAAGGGCGCCAACCAGGCGGTGGCCTGCGGGCGCCTGGGCGCCGACGTCGCCATGTACGGCGCGCTCGGCAGGGACGCGCTGGCGGCCCGTCTGCGCGAGTCGTTGCGCTGGGCGAACGTGTCCATCGACGCCGTGGTCGACGTCGCCGACGTCGCCACCGGGACGGCCGCCATCTGGGTAGACGGCGCGGGCGAGAACATGATCGCCATCGCGGCGGGCGCCAACGCCCGCGTCGACGCCGCCTACGTCGACGCCCACCTGCCTGCCCTGGCCGGTGCCGCCTACCTGCTCCTCCAGCTCGAGGTCCCCATCGACACGCTCGCCTACCTGCTCGCGTCCCTGCCCCGTCAAGGCGGCCCGCGCGTGATCCTGGACCCCGCGCCCGCCGCGCCGCTCGACACGCTGGATCTGACGCGCGTGTGGCTGCTCACGCCGAACGAGCACGAGCTGGCGAGCCTGACGGGCCTGCCCACGAGCAGCGACACGGAGATCGTGGCCGCCGCGGGGCGCCTGGCGGCGGTCTCGGGCGTGCACACGGTGTTGACCAAGGCTGCCAGCCGCGGCGCCTTCGTCAGCGAGGGCGAGCGCTTCGAGCGCATCCCTGGCTTCCCGGTCCCGGCCGTCGACACCACCGCGGCCGGCGACGCCTTCAACGGTGCCCTGGCGGCCGCGCTGGCCGGCGCCGTCGGCGAGCCCATGCGACTCGCGGACGCGGTGCGCTTCGCCCATGCCGCGGCGGCCGTCAGCGTGGGCCGGGCAGGGGCGCAACCCGCCATGCCCGATCGCGGCGAAGTGGTCGGCTTCATGAGGGAGCGCGTCACGGCATGAGCGACGACGTGGAGGCTGAGATGAGGGATCCGGCATGAAGAAGCGAGGCATCCTGAACGCGCAGCTGAGCGAGCTCCTCGCCACCCTCGGCCACACGGATCAGCTGGTCGTGGCCGACTGCGGACTGCCCGTGCCTCCCGAGGTCCCGGTCGTCGACCTCGCTCTCGTCAGGGGCATCCCGGCGTTCGCGGACGTGGTGCGCGCCCTCGCCGAGGAGCTCGTCGTGCAGCGCCTCACGGTCGCCGAAGAGATCGTGCAGCACAATCAGGCCGCGCTCGAGGCCGTGCGCGCGGCGTTCGCGGACGTCCCGCTCGACCGCATCCCGCACGAGCGGCTGAAGCAGGAGCTGGGCCTCGCCAAGGCCGTGGTGCGCACCGGCGAGGCCACACCCTACGCCAACGTGGTGCTGGAGTGCGGCGTTCCGTTCTGAGGACGCCGCCCCGCCCGCGCCCGGGACCGCCATGACCACTGCACCAGCCGCCCCGCCGCTGCTCGAGCTCCACGACATCGTCAAGCGCTTCGGGGGGGTGCTGGCCCTGGACGACGTGTCGCTGTCGCTCGCGCGCGGCGAGGTGCTGGGTCTGGTCGGCGACAACGGCGCCGGCAAGTCGACGCTCATCAAGGTCGTCGCCGGCGCCCACCAGCCCGATGGCGGGACCGTTAGCTTCGACGGTGCCGCCGTGCGCTTCGGCTCGCCGCGCGCCGCCAAGGACGCCGGCATCGAGACCGTCTACCAGGACCTCGCGTTGGTCGACACCCTCGACGCGGCGGGCAACATCTTCCTGGGTCGCGAGCTGGTGCGCTTCGGCGCGGGGCCGCTGAAGGTGCTCAACAAGCGGCGCATGCAGGCCGCCGCCCGCGAGCTGCTCGGGCGGCTCGCGCTGGAGCTGCCGTCGAGCGGCACCGAGGTCGGCATGCTGTCTGGCGGGCAGCGCCAGAGCGTGGCGATCAGCCGGGCGCTGTACACCCGCCCGAAGCTGGTCGTCCTCGACGAGCCGACCTCGGCGCTGGCGGTCACCGAGGCGCGCAAGGTGCTCGAGCTGCCCCGCACGCTGGCCGCCCAGGGCGTCGCCGTCATCATCATCAGCCACACGCTGCAGGACGTCCTGGACGTCACCGACCGCATCGTGGTGCTACGCAAGGGACGCAAGGTCGCCGACGTCGCCACCGCCGAGACCTCGCTCGAGGAGCTCGTGACCTTCATCGTCGGAAGCGAGCGCGCCAAGGGAGCCGGCTATGCGTGAGCCCGCAGCGATAGCGCCGCCGCCCACGCGGCGCGACTGGCGCCAGCTCATCCTGGACTACGGCATCTACCTCATCCTGATGCTGTTCGTGGTGGCGATGGCGCTGCTGAGCCCGAACTTCCTGCGCACCACGAACCTTCTCAACATCGTCACACAGGCGTCCACCGTGGCGGTCATCGCCGTGGGCGCCACGATGGTCATCCTGCTGGCGGAGATCGACCTGTCGGTGGGGTCGGTGGCGGCGCTGACGGGGGCCGTGACGGCCGGCGTGATCAAGGCCGGCGCCGGGGCCTCCTCCGCAGGCTTCGGCTGGCTGGTGCTCGCCGTCGTCACCGGGCTGGCCATCGGCACGGCGCTCGGCGCCCTGAACGGCGCGCTTACCGTGTGGGGCGGCATCCCGTCGTTCATCGTCACGCTCGGCATGCTCTCGGTCGGGCGCGGCCTGACCCTGCTCTACACCGGCGGGCGGCCGATCTTCGACCTGGGAGCCGGCTTCGCCACGCTGGCGTACGGCCGGCTGGGGCCGGTGCCGGTGCCGGTGCTCATCCTCATCGCGCTCTACGCGCTGGCCGCGCTGTTCCTCCACACCACCCAGCTGGGCCGCTACATCTACGCAGCCGGTTCCAACCGTCGCGCGGTTGCGCTCGCCGGCGTCAACGTCAGGCGCCTCAAGGTGGGGGTGTTCGCGCTCGCCGGCACGCTGGCAGGAATGGGCGGCGTGCTGCTCACGTCGCGGCTCGACTCCGCGCAGCCGACCGCAGCGAGCGGCTGGGAGCTCGACGTCATCGCCGCGGTGGTGCTCGGCGGCACCAGCCTCTACGGCGGCCGCGGTGCGGTGGTGAAGACGCTGGTCGGCGCCATCATCCTGCAGCTCATCTCCAACGGCCTCAACCTGCTGAACGTGCAGGCGTACTGGCAGCAGATCACCAAGGGCGGCGTCATCTTGGTCGCGCTCCTGCTGGAGCGCTCCATCCGCCGCGTGAGAGGAGGGAGCGAGATGTGACCGTGCCCGGTCGCCCGGCTCGCCGGCCGCGCTCGCGGACGGCGTCGACGCGGGCGCCGGGCTGCCTCCAGACACCCGGAGAGCGAGCAGGAGCCATGAAAGGAAGGGTGTTTCGATGGAACGTCGCAACCCGCATATCGGGCCGGAAGGTCGTGCCAGAGACGGCGTCGGGCGCCACCTCGCGGGCGCCATGCGCTGGCTTCTGGCGCTCGGCGCAGCGCTGCTGGTCGGCGGCGCCGGCGCCCAGGCGACCACCACCGTCGGGCTGTCGCTGTCCACGCTGAACAACCCGTTCTTCGTCGACGTGCGCGACGGCGCTCAGCAGGAAGCCCAGCTCTACGGTATCCGGCTGGTTGTCACCGACGCCCAGAACGACCTCAACAAGCAGATCTCCGACATCGAGGACCTCATCCAACAGCACGTCGACGTGCTGCTCGTCAACGCCACCGACAGCGCCGGCGTGGTGCCGGCGGTCAAGAAGGCCAACGACGCCGGCATCCCGGTGTTCGCGATCGACCGGGCCATCGATACCAGCACGGGCGCGCACGTCGTCGCGCAGATCGCGTCCGACAACGTCTACGGTGGCCGGTTGCAGGCGCGGCGCGTGGCACAGGTTCTCGGCGGCGCCGGCAATGTCGTCGAGCTGGAAGGGATCCCCGGCGCCTCGGCCGCCATCGACCGCAAGTCCGGCTTCGAGGGCGAGCTCAAGAGCGTCGCCCCCAACATGAAGATCATTGCCGACCAGCCGGCCGGCTTCGACCAGGCCCAGGGCCTCAACGTCATGCAGAACATCCTCCAGGCCCACCAGAATCAGATCGATGCGGTGGTGGCGGCCAACGACTCCATGGCGGTGGGCGCGCTCCAGGCCATCCAGCAAGCCGGAGCCAAACGGCCGAACGGCAGCCCCATCGTGGTCATCGGCTTCGACGCCATCGACCAGGCGCTCGCGCAGATCAAGGCGGGCACCATGGACTCGACCGTCGCCCAGCAGCCCAAGCTGATGGGACGGCTCGGCGTCGCCGCCGCCCACATGCTCTCGCTCGACAGCCTGATGTTCTCGACGCTGTCGAACGGCCAGTTCATGCCGGTCGCGGTGCAGCTCATCACCCAGCAGAACCTGCCCTAGCGCACCGCGTCGGCGGCCCCGTTGCCGGCCCGTCCTACACGGCGGGCCGGCAGATCGCTGCCGTCGCGCTGCCCCGGCCCGTCACGACCCGCTTGCGGGTCCGCCGGCAGCGCGCGGGCGGGCGGGCGCGAGGCGCCTGAGCGCCTCGCGCTCGAGCTCGTCATCGAGCCCTTCGAGAGGGGGCCAGCCGCGGCGCTCGCCGATCCAGCCGAGCAAGCGGTCTGCGAGGCCGGGGTTGCGCGCCAGCACGGGGCCGTGAAGGTAGGTGCCCACCACGTGGCCGGACACCACCCCCTCGCCGGCGGCTCCGTCGGCATCGTTGCCGTGACCCTGCACCACGCTGCCGAGCGGCGTGCCGGCATGCAGCGCGGTGCGGCCGCCGTGGTTCTCGAAGCCGACCAACGCACCGCCCGCCAGCGCGCTCTCCACCACCAGCCGGCCGACCAGGCGCGGCATCCCGGCCACAGTGGTGACGGGAAGCAGGCCGAGCCCCGGCAGCGTGCGCCCGCTCACCTCGAAGCTCTCGCCGAGCAGCTGATAGCCGCCGCAGATCACCAGCCCCACGACGCCGTCGTCGAACAGCGCCCGCAACTCCGCTTGGTGCCGGCGCAGATCGTCGAGCACCAGGCCCTGTGCCAGGTCCTCACCACCGCCGATCACCACCGCCTCGACGTCAGCGGGAAGCGTGTCTCCCACGTCCAAGCGCAGGACCTCGGCGGAGGCGCCGCGCCAGCGAAGGCGCCGGTCGAGCACCGTCAGGTTGCCGCCGTCGCCGTAGGTGCCCAACTGGTCGGGGTACAACCAGGCGATGCGCACCGGCCGAGCGGCGTCGATCGCGCCGCCGGGCGGCCGGGCCGGCTCGCCGCGCCCGCCGCCCTGCGCTGGGCGAGCGGTCCCGGAGGCCACAGGGGTGGCGTCCGAACCGGCGGGCCGCGGCAGCGCGAGCGGCTCGGGCAGGGTGGGCGCCAGCGGGCCCTGCATCAGGCCGTGGGCGCGCTTGAGGTTGGTGTAGGTGGAGAGCATGAGCACGGAGCCGCCCGCCGGGACCGAGCGCACCGCTGCCGTCAAGGCGTCGCGCGCGGTGGGGTAGGCAACTGCGGCCGGCGGCGGCTCGAGATAGCGCATGCGGATCATGAACTCCAGGGCACGGGTGCCGCTCACCGTCACGCACCCCAGGCCGTCGCCGTAGCGCGCGTCCCACAACCACGACACGTCCACGCCGTCGGCGGCGCCGTCGTTGATCAGGAAGACGTGGGCGTCGGGGCGATCCTGGGCCAGGTTCCAGCTCATGCTCGCGGGGTTCTTGACCAGCGCCAGGCTGACGGTTCGCCCCTCGAGGCGGCTCACCTCACCGCGCCCACCGACCGCGTCGGGCCACGCGTCCAGGCGCGGCGTCTCGCCCAGCCAGAGCATCGTCGCCAGCGCCGCAGTGGCGCTGTACGGGTGGAGATACGGGGGCAGCGGCGGGTAGCGACCGTCGCCCATCGCCACGCCGTCCTCACCGAGCCGCGCCTGGAAGGGTGTGTCGGGGTTGGCGAAGCCGCAGCGGCGACAGCGGTAACGCCCCAGGTGCGCGTAGTAGCGCTCCTCGTAGTCGAGCTCGCCGCCGCACAGCGGGCACGCGGGCGTGTCGCTGGGCACATCCATCGCGGGCAGCGCGGCCCGGAACCAGACAGTGCGGCCCTCCACCGCCAGGCTGGCGACCAGCGGGTCGTCGCCGTTGAGCATCAGCGTCGCCTCGGGCAGCGCGGCGATGGCCTCGGCCAGATGACGCCGGGTGGTCTGCACTTCGCCGAAGCGATCGAGCTGGTCGCGGAACAGGCCCGTCACGATCACGAGGTGCGGCGACAGGGCCGGCGCCAGCTTGGGGAACGCAGCCTCGTCCACTTCCATGACCAGCGCGTCGCCCGCCCCGTCGAGCAGCGAGGCCGCGATGCCCTGGTGCATGTTGGCGCCCTCGTGATTGGCGACCACGCGCCGTCCGCTGGACTCCAGGAAGTGACGGACCAGCGTCATCGTCGAGGTCTTGCCATTGGTGCCGGTGATCACCACGCGCAGGCCCGCCCGCGCCGCGCTGCGCGCCACGAAGTCCGGGTCGAGGCGCAACGCCACCCAGCCGGGCAGCGTCGTCCCCCCGCCGGGACGCACCACCCGCAATACGTTCCTCGCCAAGCGCCCGACTGCGGGCGCCAGCAGCTGCCACGTCGACAACGGCTGTCCTCCTGCGGGGCACATGCGCACTCGGGGACGCCTCGGCCCGCCTGAGCGCCGCGGCCCGTGGGCCGCGAGGGCCTGCGCCCCGGCGCGCCCCCATGCTACGTCGGCTCGGTGAGCGCTGCACCAGGTCACGCCCGCCGCCCGCCACGTGACGACGCCCACCTCCCGGCGCTGGTAGCCTGACGGGCACATGGACTACCGTCCCCTCGTGGTCGCCGTCGACGTCCAGCGGCTCTACCGGGACTTCGCCCCCTGGGCGCTCCCCGCGGTGGGCGCCGTGGCCGCGAGCATCGTGCGGCTGGTTGACGCCCTCGACTGCCCCCTGGTGTGCACGCGCAGCGTGATGCCGAGCGCCCGCGGCGTCCTGGCCGGGCCGTGGGCCGCATACGAGCGCCGCTGGCAGGACCTCGCGCGCCGCGCGGCGGCGGAGCCCGCGCTCCTCGAGCCGCTGCCCGAGCTGCAGGCCCGCTGCCGGGCCGTGTTCGACAAGCACAGCTACTCCGCCTTCGAGGCGCCCGACTTCGCCCGCCACGTCGCGCGGGCGGCGCCGGCGCCGCTGCTGGTGAGCGGTGTCGAGACCGATGTCTGCGTCTTGGCGACGGTCTTCGGCGCCGTGGACCGCAACATCCCGGTGTGGCTGGTGACCGACGCGCTGGCGGGGCCGGACCCGGCCGCGGCGCGCGGCGTGCTCGCGACCCTCGCCCGCATGCCGGAGCAGGTGAGGCTGATCGACTGCGACGCCGCCGTGGCAACGCTGGCAGGCGAGCCGTGAGCGGCCCCGCCGCACCAACGTCGCCGCCCGATGTCGAGTCGGCGTTCCTGGCGGCCGAAGGGGTAAGCCATGCCTATGCCGGCACGGCGGCGCTCGTCGGCGTCGACCTGGCGTTGCCCCGCGGCTCCCTGACGTGCTTGATCGGTCCCACCGGCTGCGGCAAGACCACGCTGCTGCGCGCCCTGGCAGGCTTCATCGCGCCCGACGCCGGGCGCATCCGCATCGCGGGGCGTGACGTCACCGCGCTCGACCCGGCAAGGCGCGGCATCGGCTTCGTGTATCAGGACCTGGCGCT
>Ga0307441_1000785_pt1 | contig 11209 bp, 13 predicted proteins | sample SalMarWE160420MG_FD_202149 | JGI IMG/M metagenome (GOLD analysis project Ga0307441, IMG submission 202149) | Salt marsh sediment microbial communities from the Plum Island Ecosystem LTER, Massachusetts, United States - WE1604-20 | ecosystem: Environmental > Aquatic > Marine > Intertidal zone >... | reverse complement strand
ACACCTACCGCAGGCCCGTAGCCTATCTTTTCAGGCAGGAAGAACTGCTGCTTCAGGCTATCGGGAAGAGCCTCGAAAAATGGAGCTGCAATGTACTTGGCTGTAAAGGGCATGGCAATCATTATACCTATAACAGAGACCCAGAGTTTGATGTGTCCCTCGCCTGCACGCCATAGTGAACCGACAACGCAGCCTCCGGCTATTGTCATTCCAAAACCAAAAATCACTCCACCGATGATGGCAGGTACCCAGAAGTGCGGCCAGACCCATATCATCTCACCCCTGATGCCCATGAACTTTATAACGACAAACCCGAACATCGAAACCAGAATACCAGCCATTAACGCAACCGAAGGAGCCGAGGACCCAGACATGAATGGCTCACGCAACGCCCTGACAATGCAGAACCGTGAACGCTGGCAGACCATACCGAAGAAAAGTCCGATTGCGGAATACCATGCAAGTACACTGCTGCTGTCGGTGTACCTGAAAGCAATTATCAGTCCTATCACCACGACTACTATTCCAAGGAACGGCTGCCAAGAACCTTTGCCCCTGCCGGCAGACAGTAATGATAAGGTTTTCCCGCTGCTGAGTTTAGGGAATTTCTGCACTTCAAATAGGAGATACTTTACTGCAAGCCATGTGCCTGCAACGAGCCCGACTGTAAAAACGACCGCACCTAGTGAAAGTGCGGGCCAGCCGCTGAAAAATCCTCCAATTGTACAGGATACACCAATTACGGCGCCAATTCCCATCAGGATTCCTCCGATAAGCCCCTTGAAAAGCTCACCGACCGGTGGGAACCTGAAAGCAAACTGCTTGGAAAGGAGAGCTCCCGCAAACGCGCCAAGCAATAACAGAATGCACAGAACAGAATAAGGGAACAGACTGACGGGACCCGAGCTGTTGAAGTCCATGCCTAAGAGGTTGAATATGTTATCTCCCCAGTTCTTGATTCCTCCCGAAGCGCCCCAGGGCTTCAGAACAATAAACAGACAGATGTTGCCCACTCCCAGCAGTATACCCCCCACCCACATGGGCCATGTCTTCGAGAAGAAGATATCGTACAATTCACGCAGAATTCCTTTTCTCTTTGAATCGGATTCACTCATCGCTATCTCCTTTGAAAATTATGCGATCTAATAGGGAGTTCACTCCCCGTCTATCTGCACGAAATACTCTGAACCGCAGCCTATTTCTCCCGGCGGATGAAGAAGGTAAATCCGTCCTCAACCTCGACAAGCTCAAGCAAGCTGTTACCTGTCTTCTCGCACCAGGCAGGTACATCCTCCTTCGATCCAGGATCAGTACCGTACATTTCAAGGACTTTTCCAACCTCTAATTTCTTGATTGCCATCGCCAGTTTAAGTATGGGCATCGGACAAGACAATCCCTTGCAATCCAGAATTACATCACTTTGCATAGTTCCCCCTTTCCGGAGTTTTAGAGAATCGCTGCTGTTCGAATCATATATAAGAATATTAGAATATCTATACTTTACCGAGTTTAATACTCGGAAAACCATTGTCAAGTCTGGGAAAGTTGACCTATCGGTTGCAGGAATGTGAGATATGTGCAGAAGAAATTACTCTTCACTGTCTCCCTCGGGGAAAATATCCAACCCACAGAGCTCCAGGTTCCTTAGCAGATCTTCAGGGTCTTTTCCCCAGAGGCTCAGTTTCCGTGATATGTGTTCCGTCCACGAGTAGCTGTCGAAATCGAAGTTTTCTTCCATCCCTTCGGGCAGCTGTATCATGTAGTTTGCTTTACGGTAGTAATCCTGATCGAGATATCCCGAATCCATTTTCTCAATGGCATCCGACACATCTTCATCACTGAAGTCCGGATACGCTTTTTCGAACAGGTGAAAATCCATGGGATACCTGGGTCTTACCGGAGGATCTTCGTCAGGATACCCCATTGTCAGCATTACAAGCGGAAAGACTTTCGCAGGAAGTCCGTACAGTTCCTTTATCTTCTTCGTCATAAACGGAGCCGCTCCAATATAGCAGCTCCCCAGACCGAGGCTCTCCGCAGCTATCACCATATTCTCGGCCATGTACGCTGCATCCTGCAATCCGAAAATAAGTGTGTAAAGATCTGACGCTTCCCTCTTCCAGCCCCTTTTTTCCATTACTTTTTCCATTCTGTGTACATCGACACAGACAACAAAAAGAAGGGGAGCCCTGAACACATTGTGCTCCATCTCCCGGGACAGGAGAATACTGCCCAGCTGCATGGCGAACGGTGCCTGCTGACCTGCCCGTACTATTGTCTCCACTACTTCCTCTGAAGGCTGCTCATCGCGATACTTTCTTATTGATTTCCTGTTCATCAGGGCATCAATTACCGGATTACTTATCATTGATCTCCTCCATCCCATGAACTGCCGTATACTGCCTTTTAATCAAAAACTTCTGATAACGAACTTAAGTTTCGATACTACCTAACTCACGGAACGGTGTCAGTGACTCCCGGTATTTAAGTTCAGTTGACCGGAGCTGTTCTGCCTGACAATGCCGGGCTTGCTCTGATTGTTCTGTATGTTTAAATTGATGAATAACAGTTACGGGGAATCTGCATCAACCAGGCGGTAAAGGGGCCAGGAGTGAAATTCAAAGCCAGTGCCTTCGCAATTCCTTTATCCATCGTTCTTTCAGGATGCGGGGGTACACCTGACAATGATGTAATCCCTGAACAGGCTGAAGGGCAGGAACATATACTTTTTGATGCATCGGCTGCCAGTCCGGGGCTGACGGTCTGCACACTTTCCGTACACGGTACTCTTGAGTGCTTTGAGATATCCCTCTACTGGGTAGGGCCACCCGATGCGCCTCCGGGATTCCGCCGGGCACATACACTTGTAATTTCGCCTATGGGAGAAGATACTGCAATGGTATTCGACGGGCTTGATGCCAGTTATCACGAAAGCCTCGATACTCAGGGTTATCTTGTATCGGAAGACATGAATTTCGATGGCTACACCGATTTTCGCCTTATGGAGTTCCCCACCGCGGGACCAAATACCTACTGGTACTTCTGGCTTTTTAATCCTGATTCAGGTACTTTTTTCCGCTCCGCGGAGTACGAGGGAAGTAACCTCGTTTCTCCCGAATTCATTCAGGATGAAAAGATGATCAGGTGCTTCCATCGTGACGGGATGGGAATTTACGGAACCGAATACTATACCTGTGACAACGATCTCCTTACTCTTGTCAGAGCTGATCGAACCGAATGGTCCGGGCCCGATTCACAGGTCACAACAGTGACAAGGCTAATAGATGGCGAAATGGTAATTACCGAGCTGAATATGCAGGTTGTAGATTAAGCACTGCTTGTATAGTTTTACAATTACACTGAGGCCCGAGTCCGCTGATGCATATTCTTTTGAATTCCGGGGGGTATTATGCTTGACAGACTTAGAGAAAAAATAATTGAATTCCGCGATCTTCGTGACTGGGAACAGTTTCACGATCCGAAAAACCTGGCAGAAGCAATCGCTATCGAGTCCGGAGAACTGCTTGAAAATTTCCTCTGGAAAACCTGCAGTGACTCCCGCAACCTCAGCAGCGATGCCGTTGTTTCAATCGGTGAGGAGATAGCGGATATTGCAATATTCCTGACCATTCTCGCCCACGAGATGAATCTGAATATCGAGGAGATAGTCGACAGAAAGCTGAAGCTTAACGAAGACAGATATCCCGTCGAGATTTCAAGGGGCAGCGCAGAAAAACGCCCCTGAGCTGGGTCAGGTCTGATCCCGGGCTATTTCAGATTGTTACCTGCCATGTTTCTTCACCGGTCTGAGTAAGGCCTATGCCGTTGCTCATCAGTGAATCTTTGAACCATTCAAGGGATTTTTCAAATCCGTTTAGCAGGACTTCCGACCCATCAATACCTTTCAGTTCCAGCAGCTTGGTATTCATTGCGTATTTGCCTCTGCTGACCTTAAGTCCGTCAAGAGGAAGATAGACAGGATTTCCTTTTACCAGTAACTGGAGAAGAAAGCCAAGCTGTAAATGAAGGGGAACCATCCTGCCCAGGTGAAAATAAATGAATCTCTGATCTGTAAGAACACATCTTGTGTAAACAGGGAACTTCACTTTTTTCCCCTGCAGCGTTGACCTCCTGGTATCAACAAGTACGGTTTCTCCAGAATTCAGTTCCAGCTTTTTTCCCATCGTTTCTCCCTGTCAGTTTATCGAAGTGACTTTGAACTTCCAATATTGAAGCTTATGGCTTATCCGGTTTGCGCAATTCCGGACAATATCCATGGTACATCTGCTCAGTCAATACCGATTCAAACCGGCATTTCCAGTTACGAAACCCTGACCTGCACGGTAGACATCCGGTTTAAAGTGATTTAAGATATGCAGATGTTAGACTTGTTGCTGTGCCAGGAACGCAGTTTTCTTTTGTGCTGTCCTTAAAAAGCAGACATTCCACATCAGCGCAGATTTGATTATTTTACTCTTTAATTCATACAATGTTCAGGAACAGGAGATTTAGTTGGAAACAGCGCCAGGGGTCGAGGAGGGAAGCTCACAGAAAGCTGGACGGGGCGGTACGAGCAGTTCTTTGGAAAAGCTGAAGAAGCAGAACGCTCAGCTCAAGCACAGGCTCAAAAGCCTGGAGCTTGTATTCAGGAACGCTGTCGATATTCTTGTGGTTGTTGATCCTCGTACGGGAAAAATTAGAAGGATAAGCGATGCCGCTGAGTCTGTCCTGGGTTACAAACGCTCTGATCTTATCGGCAAATTACTGTCTGATATCGTGCCGGATGAAGAAAACAATGACCACCTGCATCTGAAAAACGATGTTCCCGAAATCGTTGACGGTGTGTTTCTTGATCAGAAACTGAAGTGCCAGGACGGTTCTTTCAAATTCATGGATATGACCATCTGTCTTGTGGACAGTAATGGCCTCAGCGCTATTCTTCTGACCTTCAGAGAAACTTCCGAAAGAAAGCACCACCAGAGCGAGATGATGAAGAAGAACAGCGCTCTGGATAATGCTCTGAGTGCCATGATAATTGCAGACAGCTCCTGGAGGATAGACTACGCAAACCTGGAGGCTCTCAATTACTGGAGATACAGCAGAACCGAAATATTAAGCCTTGATATGTCTGATCTCTTTTCCTACTTCGGTGATTTTGACAGCATAAAGGAATGTACCGTAGAATCCGGTCAATACGATGATGAGATAGAATGCCAGCGAAGGGACAGCACAACCTTTATAGCGCATGCGTCAGCTGTAACGGTGAATACGGATGATGATGATCTCTGCTATGTCCTGTCTTTCCTGGATATTACTAAACGGGTTCGTCTTGAGAAAAAGCTCACTGAACTCTCTCTTCGAGACAGTCTTACAGGCCTTTATAACAGGCGGGGGTTTATGACTCTGGGAAAGCAGCTGCTTGATTCTTCCCTTCGAAAACAACCGGAAATAGGACTTCTCTATATCGATATCGATTACCTCAAGCTGATAAACGATGAGTTTGGACATTCGGTCGGTGACAGGGCGCTTGAAACCACTGCAAGGATACTGAAGGAAAGCTTCAGAGATTCGGATATAATAGCAAGGCTTGGTGGAGACGAATTCGTAGTGCTTTTTCTTGATACGGCCGATTTCACTGTAAAATCCATCCGTGAAAGGCTGGACCGTAATCTTAAGATCGCCGTTGAGAATAAATCTCTTCCTTTCAAGCTGTCAATGAGCATAGGGTATTATTCCACTGTACTGTGCTATCAGACTCAGATAGGACGCCTCCTCAGCAGTGCTGATACTCTAATGTACGAAGACAAAGCAATAAGAAGGAGTTCCATCAGCGAAGATGATATTCTCCGAAGGAGCAATGATCAGGCCTGATAACCGCTTCTTTCCAGCATTTATTCTATATCTCCAAATCCGCTCGAAGTTCTGGGTTCTTCTCAAATCGATGGAGTTATTTGCAACTTGACAGCGGCATATATTTGGAATACGATTCCATATTCGAATATAAGAATATCCATTTATGAAAGCGGTGAGATGACATCCGACAAAATCTCTGATCGAACCCGTTTGGATATAAATGTCGATATTCTCAAAGCGATGGCACATCCAGTCAGACTCCTGATAGTTGCAGAGCTTCTAAGAAATCCCAGATGTGTGACAGCCATACATGAGATTCTTGATGTAACCCAGCCTAACATTTCACAGCATCTTACAATTCTCAGGAATTCGGGGATAGTTGCTTCGAACAACGACGGATCTTACAGATGTTATTATCTCCGCCAGCCCGACCTTTTCAAGTCAATACTTGAAGCTCTTCGTTCGGACTGGCCCGAAACAAGCATTGAAGATGTCAGAGGAAAATTCAAAAGGGCATTAAACCAGCGCCTTAGCAAACATGGTAACTAACCCGAAAGGAGTCCCAGATGGGAAAAGTCGCGATTGTCTGTAACGGAAGTGAGAATTCCAGCGTTTACCCTACTTTCATAATGGGTTCTGCAGCTGCTGCAACCGGTGATGACGTAATAATATTCTTTACGCCTGGTTCGGTTCCCGCACTCATGCCGGGCTACCTAGAGAACCTTAAAGCCAAAGGTATGCCTTCGATGAACGAATTGCTTGAAGGGGTCAAGGCTCTTGGAGGCAGAATGGTACTGTGCGAACTGGCTCTCGAGGCTAAAGATGTAACTCCCGCAGACCTCAGGGACGACCTCGAAATAGGCGGCGCAACAAGTTTCATAGTCGATATAAAAGACGCTAAAACAACATTCTCATTCTAACAGGGAAAGGAATATAACAAATGGCTACACATACGATTGATGCTCTCGGATTGAAATGCCCTCAGCCTATTCTGAAGATTGCTGTAAAAGCCAAAGAGCTGCAGCAGGGGGATATGCTTGAAGTTCTTGCGGACTGTCCTTCTTTCCCGGTCGATATAAAGGCTTGGTGCGAAAGAACCGGGAAAACTCTGCTTTTCTGTGCCACTGATGGAGAAGGCAAGCATAAAGCACAGATCCAGTTCTGAACTTAAAGGCAGTACACTAAATGAACGATTTCGAACCACGCATTGTAGGTTTTCTTTGCAACTGGTGCTCCTACGCGGGGGCTGATCTCGCAGGCACCAGCAGACTGGAAATGCCTCCGAATCTGGTTCCTATAAAAGTCATGTGTTCCAGCAGGGTTGATCCTGAAATGGTTACCGATGCATTCCTCCGTGGTGCCGATGGTGTGCTTATTGCTGGATGTCATCCCGGTGATTGCCACTATGACAAGGGTAATTATTTCGCCAGACGGAGATTCGCTGTTCTGAAGAAAGTAGTAGAGAGTCTCGGCCTTGAAGCCGAAAGGCTCCGTCTTTCCTGGATATCCGCCTCGGAGGGGGCCCGTTTCCAACAGGTTGTTGAAGAGTTTACAGAGAAGATAAGGAAACTGGGCCCTAATCCAACAGCGAAAGAAACCCTTCTGTAGTGGCTGGCGAAGTTCTAGTTGTAGGGGCAGGAGTTGCTGGAATGAAGGCTTCCCTGCTTCTGGCCTCTGCAGAAAGACATGTGTATCTGGTCGAGCACTCCTCCGTAATTGGTGGCAGGCTCATAAGGTGCGAGGATATATTTCCTGCTATGGAATGCGCCACTTGCATGGTGTCTCCCATGCAGCAGGAAGTCCTCAGGAACGATCTAATTGACGTTCTTACTCTTGGAGAGATCCTTAGCGTTGAGGGTTCAAGGGGCGATTTCCGCGTAAAAATAAGACAAAAGGCATCCTTCGTGGATCCCGTTGCATGCATCGGCTGCGGAGAGTGCTGGAACGCCTGCCCTGTAGAGGTCAGTAACGAATTCGAGGAGAACCTGTCCAAGCGAAAGGCTATTTCAGTTCCCTGTGCGGGAGCCCTGCCCAACGTTCCCTGGATAGACAGGGAACTCTGCCTCAGATGGAACGGAAACGAGAACTGCACTCTTTGCGAAGATGCCTGCGTTTTCGCAGCCGTTAACTATGAAGATACGGACTTGGATTCCGAGATAACCGTATCTGACATAATACTGGCAACTGGTTATCAGCCTGCCCCGGGTAAGGCGTACGAGAAATTCCAGTGGGGAAACAGCCCTGGTGTCTTTACCGCATCGGAATTCGAACGTTACTACGCTTCAAACGGACCCACATCGGGCGAACTGGTTACGAAGGACGGCAGAACTCCCGGATCGGCAGCGATAATCGTTCATGCAGGCGGAACTGGCGGGTACTCAGCCATAAATACGATGTACTCACTGAAATTTCTCCATTATCTGAAGGAAAAACTCCCGGACATACGTCCAGTGGTTCTTCTTGATGCGTCGTACACTCCCGGAAAACTTGAGGACAGATACCACGTGAACTGGATGAGCGCAGATGCTGATGTGATTCGGTATACCCGGTTGCCTGAAGTAGATATCGAAGGCAATATCCTCAATGTATCCTGCAGTACAAAAGAAGGTTTTCTTTCGAAAACGTTCGATCTGATTGTGCTTGGAACTGCAATGCTGCCCTTTTCCGAAACATCGAAGCTATTTGAACTGCTTCGCATCGATTTTAATGACGATGGTTTCGCAGAAAATCCCGAACCGGACTTTTCATCGGTACTGACCACTGTACCTGGCATTTTCTCCGCCGGATGCGCCGGTGGCCCTTCCGATATCGCTTCTTCAGTAATCAGTGCTTCCGCTGCTGTCGGCCGGGTTCTGGCGATTCCAGATGGGGGGATATCATGAAACCCTCGATGAGAACCGGCGTTTTCGTATGCAGCTGCGGTCCCAATATTGGAGACAAAATCGATATCGAGAAGATCGCTGCGGAAGTATCGGGAATCGAGGGTGTTGTCCTCGCTGAAACTTACGGACTCCTATGCTCTCCGGACGGAAAGAAATACCTGGCAGAAAAAATAGCTGAAAACAGGCTTGACAGAGTAGTAATCGCCGCCTGCTCTCCCAGGGAGCATGAAGTAACTTTCATGAAAGTCTGCGAAACGGCTGGATTGAATCCCTTCATGATGCAGATGGCCAATATACGTGAGCAGGTCGCATGGGTTACACGAGATGGTAAGGCTGCAACCGAAAAAGCTTTGAAACTCGTCAGAGGTGCCATCGGCAGGACCAGCCGTCACAAACCGCTTGAGAAATCGAGTATCGTATGTAACCCTGAGATCGTTGTAATCGGTGGCGGAATCGCAGGGATGACCGCTTCCCTTCTTCTTGCGGATGCTGACAGAAGGATTACTATTGTAGAGAGAACTCCAGCACTGGGTGGTTCATGTGATAATATCGAATTTGTCAAAGACCTTACCGCTAAAGTCTCCGGACGCAGCGAGATTAAAGTTGTAACAGGTAAGGAACCTGAAGAAATCGTTGGTTTCTTTGGAAATTTCATCGTCGGTTCCGGAGATGATTCCATCAGGGCAGGCGCAATAGTACTGGCAACAGGATGCCTGGAAAACGAAAACGGTGAATCGGTACCTTCGGCGGGATTCTCTGAGATAGCTGAAATGCTGCGCATATCAGTAGACCGGTACGGTTTCCCCTCAAGAGAGCATGATTCACTGGCTCCCGTATCAACTCCTATCGACGGTGTTTATATTGCCGGATGCGCGGGGGGTTCCTGCGACCTGAGAGCAGCCGTATCACAGGCGGAAGCGGTTGCCGGTACTATCCTTTCCATCCTCGTTCCGGGGCGGGAAGTCGAAACCGAACCCAGGACATCTGTCATATCCGAAACCCTCTGTCGGGGCTGTAGAACCTGTATGGAAGTCTGCGGTTTCGGGGCGATATCCTTTGATGAGGAAAAATTTGTATGCACTGTTAACAGTATTCTGTGTAAGGGGTGCGGGAACTGCGCAGGCGCATGTCCTTCGGGAGCTATCAGGGCTCAGCATTTCACTCCGGACCAGATCCGTTACCAGATGACGGGAGTTCTTAGATGAAAGGTGCAGCGCTTGAAACTGGAAAGGGAATGAAATCCATACTCATGGATTTCATGACAAGTGCCCTTGAAAAAGGTGCTGTAGACTCAGTATTAGTGCATACCAGAGGTCCCGAAAACACCTTTCCATGGATTCTTGCAACCGATGCCTCGGCATTTGACAGTGCAGAACCCGTTCCTCCCGTCATGTCAGTTCAGGGAGGCAAGGCCCTGGCTTCATTTGCTCAGTCAATGAAAGCCGGGAAGCTGCTGGTCATAATGAAACCGTGTGAGGCAAGGGCAGCGGTTGAGCTTTCCAAGCTCGAACAGATTGACCTGAATAATATTATCCTTCTCACGATGGACTGTCCGGGAGTTGTTCCTCTTTCCGGCTTCGGAAAGGATGGAGTGATGGAACCGGATGTTAACCGGCCTGATACCATTCGCCCTCTCTGCCGGCAATGCACCAGTTTTACAATGGAGGGTGATGTGTGTCTGGCGCTGCACGGAAACAGCCCGATGCTGGTTCCACTGACAACTGCAGGACGCGAGTTTCTCGGTTCACTTGGAATGGAAACCGATTCGGATGACCAGTCCTGGATGGAATGGGTAAACAATCTGCGCGAAGAACGTCAGCAGATCAGGAAGGAATCCGAGGCTCAGCTGAAAGACGAATACGGCGGATTGAACGGTTTGACAAAATTGTTCAGCGGATGTGTCAGCTGTCGCAACTGCAGAACCGTGTGCCCCATTTGTTACTGCAGGCTTTGCTTCATCGACATGAAAGACCGGCGTTCTCCAGCTTCTGCACATCTTGAACATTCCAGCACCGCAGGAGCAGCCAGGCTTGTATCCAATACTCTTCTTTTTCACATAGGCAGAATGGCACACATGAGCCTTTCCTGCGTATCGTGTGGAATGTGCGAGGATGCCTGCCCCTCTGATATACCTATAGGCAGGCTTGTAAGTATGGTTTCCAGCAATACTACCGATATTTTCGGTTACAGTGCGGGAAAAAATCCGGAAGATCCTCTCCCTCTCAACACCTTCCACCTGGAGGAACTCCATGAATATGAGGATTAGCGCACTACGGAGGTAGATTTTTGTCTGAATACAGCGTACTGAAAAATGATGCTGCTCCGAAAGATACCGTTAAGGATTTACTGCGTTACTTTCTTGAGACCGGTGAAGCCGGTTCCGTTTTCGCGCTCCGGAAAACCAGGCAGGAGGGTAGGTATTGCTATTCAATGATTTCGGAAACTTCTCTGCTGAGTGAAATTCTTCCTTTTTT
>Ga0307441_1000783_pt1 | contig 11230 bp, 10 predicted proteins | sample SalMarWE160420MG_FD_202149 | JGI IMG/M metagenome (GOLD analysis project Ga0307441, IMG submission 202149) | Salt marsh sediment microbial communities from the Plum Island Ecosystem LTER, Massachusetts, United States - WE1604-20 | ecosystem: Environmental > Aquatic > Marine > Intertidal zone >... | reverse complement strand
ATCGATCTCCGGACCCCATAGTGTATCTCCTGGCTGATAAGGGACAACTTTACGGATCGATTGATGGGCAGCTTTCGTGCCCACTCCGGGGCTTTTATTTGATTCATCTCGAAGGCGCAGATCGAGTGCTCTGGCAGCGGTATATAGTTCAATAGCCAGAACCTGCCTGGTGTTTTTTATTATCTGGTAGGCATGCCGGGCAGCAGTCATAGCATTGGCATTATGGTCTTCCTGGGCCGCAGAGGTAGGTAGAGAATTGACAGAATCCGGTGTTGACAGGGACCGGTTTTCCAGGACGAGGGATGCGGCTGTGTACTGGGGCATCATCATGCCCGAATTAAGTCCTTCTTCCTGGTGGTTATCCACCAGCATGGCTGGTAGGTTTTCGTTCAGCCGCCCATTCGTTAATCGGTAGACTCTCCGCTCGGAGATACCGGCAATTTCCGTCATCGCGATGCCTAAGTAGTCCATCACCATACCGACAGGTTCACCGTGGAAGTTACCGCCTGATATAGCTTCACCTTCGGCAAATATTAAGGGGTTATCAGTGGCTGCGTTGATTTCTCGGCTGATGACATTCCTCGTAAATTCCAGAGTTTCCTTGGCGGGACCATGAACCTGGGGACTGCAGCGTAAGGAGTATGCATCCTGGACCCTATTTGTAGAATCTAGCAGGGTACTTTCCTTTGTCAATCGGAGGATCATCTCGGCTGTTGAGATTTGACCTGGATGCTGGCGAGATTGGTGGATGCGTGGGTCAAAGGCAGCTGAGGTTCCAAGTAAAGCTTCGAGGCTCAATGCCAGGGCGATATCCGAGATTTCCAGCAGAGTTTCAGCTTCAAAACATGCCAGGGCAGCGATGGCAGCTGAAAAGGTAGCGCCATTATTTAAGGCAATGCCTTCTTTGGCTTCCAGGATGATTCTTGGAATGCCTGCTTGCCTCATGGCTTGTTTTCCTGTCAGGACAGATCCCTGGTATTCCGCGGCGCCTGAAAAATCCTCCAGGTCCTGGTCATCTTTGCACAAGACCAGACCTAAATGGGACAGGGGTGCCAGATCTCCTGATGAACCCAGCGATCCCTGGGAGGGAATTACAGGATGGACACCTTTATTGAGCATTTCAAGCAGGGTTTCAATCAGGATCAGCCGAACTCCAGAAAATCCTTTGGCAAGGGTATTGGCTCTGATCAACAGCGCAGCCCGGACTACTGCAGAGGGGAGGGGGTCTCCTGTTCCAACAGCATGACTCAGGATCAGGTTGCGGTTAAGCAAACGGATTTCATCGCTGGATATTTGTTTATCGGCAAAAATCCCATATCCGGTGTTGATTCCGTAGACAGGTTCATTCTGGGAGATGATCTGCTCAACCCATTGACGTGACTCCCGGATCTTTTGAATAACCTTGGGAGATAAAATTACTTTCTCCTGATCGACGGCAGCTTTTTGAATTTCGTTTATAGTGAGCGAGTTTCCATCGATTTGGATCATAGTGTTCGACCTTTCATGCTCAAGGATTTTTTTACCAGTCAAGGGTATGGTCCTGGCAGGGTGCTATATCTTTATCGATATACTTGTACATTGTAACGTTGGTGAAGGGTTTCCCCAGAATATTGTCATGCACGGCCCAGGAACGTAAGCGGATCTTATTTGCCGCTTTGGGAGTTCGGAAGGGGGTGCTGTTATCAAGCAGTGGCAGGAGGTCGCCGGATTCTGAAAACCCTTCGTTGATCCGGGCCATGAATTTTTTGCCAGTTTGGTAATGGAAATGATATTTCTCAAAGATAATTGCAACATGATAAAAAAGCGGTTCAACAAAAAAAAGATCCTGGCCCATACAGGAAGCAAATTCTTCAAACTGCTGTAAAGATTCCTTGAACAAATGGGGACCACGATAGATCTGCCCTGGAGCTAATCCGGCTTCAAGTGCTTTCTGTTCGGCATCCAGGTTGCGCTGATTAGTGCCAAAGCTGGTTTTTGTGCCGTCAGGGAGCCGATCAACATTATAACGTGGGGTGAGGACGTCATTCATCCCGTAGAGTAAAATATGCAGCTGGCCGTGGATAGTATCCGTGATATGCCCGAATAATATCGGATCCTTTGCATCGGCTTGATGGTAGAGCGCAAGTTCGGTACTGGAAGAGCCGGGTGGACAATGTAATAAAAATAAATCCCGGCCTTGAGGGTCTATCAGCTCTTGATCGATCTGATATTGGGTTAAAAGATCCGGAGGAATAATCTGGGCGTAAGTCTCCCTTTTTTGATCTGCTGGAAGCTGATTAAGACCGGCGATGGTTGAAGGAAAACTCATTATTTATTATCCAAAGTAATAAGGGAGGAATTTTTTACAATCCGAGTTGCCTGAGATCTCTTTGTTTATCACGTTCTGCATCGCGCTCCGCGATATCTTTCCTTTTGTCATGGAGCTTTTTTCCCTTGGCAACGGCAATTTCTATTTTAGCCTTCCCTTGGGATAAATAGACTCGGAGGGGAATGATGGTATGACCTTTGATGCGAACTATATCCCACATATCAAGGATCTCTTTTTTATGAAGAAGCAGTTTCCTTCGACGATTTGGATTGTGGTTAAAAGCGCTTGCCTGTTCATAAGGGTGAATATAGGAATCAACCAGCCAGGCTTCCTCGCCATCTACGTGAATATAAGCTTGATCGATACTGATCTGATGATTGCGTATAGACTTAATCTCGGAACCCTGCAGGACAAGACCCGCTTCGTAGGTATCCAGAATGTGGTAGTTAAAATATGCTTTTTTGTTCTTGCTGATAGTCTTGCCGCTCATGGGCTCATTTTAACACAGATTGGTTTTCAGGCAGTTCCTCAATCGATGACGATCCGGGTGCCGTAACCTGTATTAAACCATTCGCAGTGTTTTTTATAGGGAGGGGCGTAGGCTGGGTTTACCCACCTGAAAACCCATTTTGCATCACTGTTTCTCATATTTACACAGCCATGGCTCATCGGCCTGCCAAAATTGTTATGCCAATACGTCCCATGGATCGCTACACCGGTCTCATAGATGAAAAATGTCGTCCAGGGCACACCTGGCAAAGTATAACTGCCCGGCGCACCAGTAGCGATTGTTCCACCCATGTGTTTTGAGGGAAATTTCGAAGTCACATTAAATGTTCCCCTTGGTGTGGCTGTTGCGTTTGGATCTTTTAGATTGACTTCTTTATAACCCAGCCCTGAAGAAATTTCCGTTTTAAAAACTAATTTTTCGCCTTCAAATGCCGATAGGGTTTGATCTCTCAACGAGATCTGGATCTGTTTATCTTCGGGAGGGACATGGATGCTGGTTGGCAGATATTCATTATCGTGGACCAGACGTAAATGCTCCCGGCGCACGTAATAAACCAGTGTGTCAGAGAGTTGAGATGTAAGTTCGTACCAGAGTTCTCCGTTCGGTCCACTTTTTACACCGGTTATCCAGTGAGTGGTTTCGTAATATAGTCGGTACTTCTTTTTCCAACCCTGATATTCGCTGAAAGAATAGGCTTCCGTATAAGGAACAGTGACCTCAGCCAGGTTGCCGCATTCGAAGATATCGTCAAGCGGTTGATTCAGGCGGTAGCGGGTATGCTGGACATAAACACCCGGCAGATATCCACCCCAGACGCGGTACCAATATGCCAGTGGGTGGTCACCGTCCTGAATTTCAAGTTCATAATAAAGGTGGAGAAGTTCATCGAAGCTGGTTTTACGGACAACGTCACTTTCATAGTCTGGTTCCTTGTAAATGTAAATGACCTTCTCATCGGCAGCGATCCTGCCAATAATGCCACGAGTCTTCCTGCTTCCAGGCAGAGAAGATCCTGGCGAAAATCCCGCGCCAAGCAAGCCTATTAGGGATAATTTGAGAAAGTCTTTTCGTGTGACGGATATCAATCAACACCTCCAAACCAGATTCTATCGAAGAGTAACCGGAAATACAAGCAAAGCAAATCATAATCTTGATGTTTCGTTAATCAAATTTATTCCCCGTTATAATTAAATTAAGACTGGGGAGGATCTGTTGTGTTTGTTCCCGCTTACCACAAATTGCTCCAAACAGGAGAGGATAAAAAACGATTTGCAGCCCTGGTAGATCGTTTATTCAAGTGTGATATTTGCCCCCGGAATTGTGGGGTCAATCGAATGATTGGAGAAGTCGGTATATGTGGTGTAGCTGAGCGAGTGTGGATCAACAGTTATGGACCTCATCATGGAGAAGAAGACCCTCTCCGGGGGAAGAATGGATCAGGAACAATTTTCTTTAGTGGGTGTAATCTTACTTGTCTTTATTGCCAAAACGCGGATATCAGTCAAAAGCTGACTGGGATGGAAATCACGAATAGAGAACTTGCGGATTTGATGCTGGAACTGCAGGGCAAGGGTTGTCATAATATTAACCTGGTATCGCCTAGTCATGTTGTACCTCAAATAGTAGGCGCTATCTTCCTGGCTGCGAAAGATGGGTTAAACCTACCTATTGTGTACAACACGGGAGGGTATGATTTTTTGCCTACACTCCAGCTTCTGGATGGGATCATTGATATCTATTTGCCAGATATGAAATATAATGCTGAAAATGTAGGACGGGAATTGTCTGGCATCCCCTTTTATCCCGTGGTGAACCAGGCGGCTGTGATGGAAATGCACCGACAGGTGGGGGATTTGAAAATGGCACCAAACGGAATAGCGGAGAGGGGATTGCTGATACGGCATCTTCTTCTTCCAAATGGTCTGGCTGGATCAGAGCAGATCCTTCGATTTATCGCCGAGCAGATTTCATTAGATACCTACCTTAACATCATGGACCAATATCGCCCTGCCTACCAGGCCTATCGCAAAGATGGACTAAACCGGAAGATAACAAGAACAGAATACCTGAATGTTATCCATTTGGCAGATACGCTGGGATTGACCCGTTTGGACAGCCGACCCTGATTTTATGTCCCATAATAATTGCGACCAGATGTTATAATACGACCAGCCCGAAAAGCTAGAGATTATTATCTTTTTGGGAAATTCCACTGCACTTATAAATCCACTGGTTTTTGGAGGTTTCTCATGTCAGGTCATTCAAAATGGTCGACCATCAAACATAAAAAAGCTGCGACAGATGCGCGCCGAGGCGCTGCTTATACTAAGTTAGCGCGGGAAATCCAGATCGCTGCCCGGGAAGGCGGGGGAGATCCGGAAACTAATTTTGGGCTGCGACTGGCGATGGATCGAGCCAGAGCGGCCAACATGCCCAGTTCCAATATCGATCGGGCTGTCAAACGCGGCACTGGTGAGGATAAAGATGCTGCTCAGATGGAAAAGATTTACTATGAGGGTTATGCCCCGAATGGTGTTGCGGTAATTTTGAACTGCATCACGGATAACCGTAATCGAACTGTGGCTGATATCCGGCATGTGTTGACCAAACATGGTGGAACCATGGGGCAGGAAGGATCAGTTTCCTGGCAGTTCACCAGGAAATCATTTTTTAATATCCCTTGTGGCGATCTTAGCTTTGATGAGTTATTTGAGATTGCTGCGGAAGGCGGCGCTGATGATGTGATTGAGGAAAATGATTATTTTGAGATCATTGGTCCGGTCGAAGTTTTTAAAACAATCTTTGATCAATTAAAAACTGCAAATATCAATCCGGACACTTCCGGACTGAGAATGGACCCAAATCAGGAAATCGAACTGGACCTGGAAAGTACCAAGAAGGTAATGAAAGTGATTGATTTGCTGGAAGAATTGGATGATGTCTTGGAAGTATATACCAATCTGAAGATAAGTGATGAAGCTCTGGAAGGGCTGGCATAACTTTATGGCTGAATCGAGGGTAGTGATTGGGATCGATCCGGGTACTGCAATTACTGGATACGGACTGATCAGAGAGGCAAAAGATGGTGATCTGACGTGGCTGGCGCATGGAGTGATTACCACCGCAAGTGATTGGGATGAACCCCGCCGACTGCTCCACCTCTATCGAACCCTATTGAAGATCATAAATGAAACAAACCCGGATTGCTGCGCCGTTGAGAAGTTATTCTTTCAGAAGAATGTCAAGACTGCATTGAACGTTGGGCAGGGCCGGGGAGCTGCGTTGATCGCAATAGCGGAAGCAGGTTTGCCAATTGGAGAATACACACCATTGGCCATAAAACAGGCTGTTGTAGGGTATGGAAAAGCAGATAAGAACCAGGTCCAGCAAATGGTGAAACTTCTGCTGGAATTAGAAGAAATTCCGAAGCCGGACGATGCTGCGGATGCTCTAGCGGTCGCAATCTGCCATTTACATTCAACACGCGGGTTAATGAGTATAAACCATGATTAATCAAGACATTTTCCTTCGTTTTGGCGCATCACTTTTAATTGGTGTTTTGATCGGCATGCAGCGAGAATATGCTTATGATTCAAGTAAAGGTAGGGGATTATTCGCTGGCGCTCGAACCTTTGCGTTAATGAGCCTGGTAGGTTCAACGGCGGCATTTTTAGCGGATACCCTTAATTCGATTTGGGTATTCATCAGCATTGTTGGTCTGACGAGCTTGATGGTGATCGTTGCTTATTATATAACCGCCACTGAACGAGAAGAAATCGGCCTTACTTCGGAAGTTGCTGCCTTGCTCACGATCCTGATTGGAGCGATCTGTTATATCCATTCTATTGAGTTAGCTGCGGCCATGGGGGTCGTAACCACGGTTTTACTGGCTGTGAAAGGGGAGTTTCGTCAATTTGTCAGGGTTATCACCCAGGAGGATGTTTTTGCTACACTCCAGTTTGCGGTGATTACCGCGATCGTTTTGCCTGTTTTACCAAATAAAACCTTTGGTGTTCCTCCTTTTGATGTGCTGAATCCTTCCCAGATCTGGGAAATGGTTATTTTTATCTCCGGGATAAATTTCCTGGGTTATATCCTGGTCAAGGTGGTGGGCCCAAAGAAGGGCTTGGGTATCAGTGGTCTGTTGGGCGGACTTGCATCGAGTACTGCGACCACCATGAGTTTTTCAGAGCGGAGTAAGTCGCAGACGGGAATGGAGAAACCGTTTGCCGTGGCAATAATTGTGGCCTGGATCATCATGTTTATCCGGGTCATCGTTGAAATTGCCGTGGTCAATAATCGGCTGCTATCTGGAGTATGGCCAGCATTAACAGCCATGGGACTGGCCGGATTGGTATATGCGGTTTATCTTTACTTCTCCCAATCCGCCATCGATGAAGAAGAATTGGCATTATCCAATCCATTTGAACTTGGAACGGCAATAAAGTTCGGTTTGATTTATGCTCTGGTCTTATTGGGCACAAAAGCGGCTGAGCTCTATATAGGCGAAAAAGCGATCTATCTGACCAGTATTATTGCCGGATTGGCAGATGTCGATGCGATAACTTTATCCATCTCAGACCTGACCCGGAGTGGAGGAAGTATAACCCTGGATACCGGGAAATATGCCATAATATTCGCTACGATGTCAAATACTATTGCTAAAGGCGCTCTGGTTTTTTCGATCGGGTCCAAGGCACTAAGAAAATTCATTTGGCCAATTATGACTGTGATGGTGATTATCGGTATTGGAATTGGCTTTTTACTATGAGAGATGAGATATGATTGCAAGTCTGCATGGGCAAGTCATCCAGAAAGGGGAAGACAACCTGGTTGTTGAGGTAGGGGGAATTGGTTTCCTGGTTTATGTGACCGAGTTCCTGGTTCAAACCCAGCGCCGGGGAGAAACGGTATCACTTTTTACACATTTGGTTGTGAGAGAGGATTCACTCACATTATTTGGCTTTCAGGAGCAGGAAGAAGTCTCATTATTCCAGGAACTGATCAAAGTCAATGGAGTAGGGCCAAGATTGGCCCTGGAAACCCTCTCCACTCACACCCCCCATGTGATCAAACGTGCAGTCCTGAATAAACAGGATGAGATCTTCGCCCAGGTCTCTGGCATTGGTAAAAAAACCGCCCAGAAAATATTGTTATATCTTGAAGATCGGGTAACCTTTACTGATGAAATGGTGATTTCCCCTGAAAGCGCTGGGATTAACGCAGAGGTCCAGGAAGCGTTGGTGACCCTGGGTTATTCTGTTCTCGAAGCCCAGGCTGCCCTTCAGACTTTACCTGATGACGCCCCTCTGGATCTGGAAACAAGGCTCACTATTGCCCTGAGGTTCTTCAGTTGAGGGGGCTATTGCTGGACAATATGCCGACTATCAGTTATCATTTTTTCGATTGCATTAAATATTTTCTGAAATTAAAAATTTTTAAAGGATTGATCGGAAAAAGGACTGGACCGATGGTCATTTTTCGGTTTGCTTTATTAAACACAGCGGAGGTATCGTGACGGAATCCATTAATCAAATTACAGCAGAGTTCAAGAAATTTATTGATGAATTTCAGCCTACGACTGGGGTACAGAGTGTTGGGTATGTTCTCGATGCTGGAGATGGTATTGCCCATGTATCAGGTCTTGCCGATGTTAGAGCTCAGGAACTGGTCCAATTCAGTAACGGTGTTCTGGGAACTGCATTCAACCTCGAAAAGGATAGTGTGGGTGTCATCATCATGGGGGAATTTGATGAGATCATTGAGGGAATGGAAGTGCGATCCACCAACCGTATTACCTCGGTTCCGGTAGGTGATGGTTTGATCGGACGGGTCGTGAACGCTATTGGAGAACCAATAGACGGGAAAGGACCCATTCGCAATGCTGGTTATCGACCTGTTGAATTCATTGCTCCAGGTGTGATCGAACGAACAGATGTGGATCAGCCACTTCAGACAGGGATTAAAGCAATTGACTCTATGATCCCTATTGGCAGAGGTCAGCGGGAATTGATCATTGGAGACAGACAGACCGGAAAGACAGCTATTGCCCTTGATACCATTATCAATCAGAAAGGCAAAGGAGTAATCTGTATCTATGTAGCCATCGGCCAGAAAAAAGCTGGTGTTGCCAGGACTGTTGCCATTCTGGAAGAACACGGTGCCATGGAGCATACGATTATTGTTTCTGCTTCGGCGGACGAACCCAGTGCTTTGCAGTATATTGCTCCGTACGCCGGCTGTGCAATGGGCGAAGAATTCATGGTTAATGGCAGGGATGCATTGATCGTTTACGATGATCTTTCCAAACATGCCTGGTCCTATCGTGAGATTTCCTTGCTTCTCAGACGTCCACCAGGACGTGAGGCTTATCCAGGAGATTTGTTTTACCTGCACTCCCGTTTACTGGAAAGGGCTGCCCGGATGGCTGATGACTTTGTGATTGTGCCGGAGGATTATAAAGAAACTCTGGCTGATCCGAAAGATGCTGTTAACGGAAAAATCTATAGAGGTCCTGTGGCAAAAGATGATGCCAAACATGATCTGGAAGCCGGAGAAAAGGGGAAGATTGTTAAAGTCAAAGGAACAGGGGGTTCATTAACAGCGCTGCCCATCATTGAAACTCTCTTGGGTGATGTATCTGCTTATGTGCCGACTAATGTTATTTCGATCACAGACGGTCAGATTTACCTTGAAAACGACCTTTTCTATTCCGGAATTCGGCCCGCTATTAATGCCGGCATATCGGTCTCGCGCGTTGGCGGTGATGCCCAGATTAAGGCCATGAAACAAGTTGCTGGTCAGCTGCGTCTGGAAATGGCTGCTTTCCGCGAATTAGCGGCATTTGCACAATTTGGTTCTGATCTTGATAAAGCGACCCAGGCAAGACTGGATCGGGGCCGACGTTTACGCGAAATTCTCAAACAACCCCAGTTCTCTCCTGTGCCGATAGCCAATCAGATCGTGGTGATATATGCGGCTACCAAAGGTTATGCGGATGAGATCCAAGTGGCAGATATGGCCAAATGGGAAAATGATCTGAATCGATACGTTGAAAGCAGCCATCCAGATCTGCTCTCCGCCATTTTGGAAGAAAAACAACTTACTGATAAGGTAGAAGAGCAACTAAAGGCTGCCCTGGATGGGTTTTCATTCTAAGTGAGTAAAACAGGCCAATTTTCTCCAGGATATTGATATATGGCAAATGCTAGAGAAGTAAAGCAGCGCATCAAAAGTGTCAAGAATATATCTCAGGTGACCCGGGCTCTGCAAGCTGTCAGCGCCAGTAAAGTGCGCAAGGCTATCGACCAGCTTGAAGATACCCGCCCTTATTCAGTTAAAGCCTGGCAGGTGCTGCAGCATATTGCACAGCAGCCGGGCCGATCAACTCTGCACCCAATGCTGGCAAAACATGCTGAAGTCAAACGCATAATTGCCATTGTTATCAGTGGTGATCGGGGATTGGCAGGCGCATATAACTCCAATTTGATCAGGAAAGCTGATGAGTGGGCTGAAACCATAGATATTCCGGTGAAATACATCACTGTCGGTAGGCGAGGTCGTGATCAGCTGCTACGGAGGGGGAAGGACATCCTGGCTGAGTTCAGCAATTTACCAGCCCAGCCATCTTACAACGATATTTCTCCAGTAGGTTATATTGCCGTTGATAAATATTTGGACGACGAAGTGGATGAGGTGTACCTGATCTATACCAAGTTCATTAACCGGATGAATCATCAGCCTGTAGTCAAGAAGATACTCCCACTGGATCCTTCTTCCGAGGATCGCGTGAAGGATTTTGAAATCAAAGAGGCGTTAGTTGGAGGATATATCTTCGAACCGAATCAAAGATCACTTCTGGACGAGATCCTTCCCCGCTTCACCGTGCTGCAAGTCTTTCATGCAGTGATTGAATCCCTGGCAAGTGAACATTCTGCCCGAATGGTGGCAATGAAAAATGCCACTGATAACGCAACCGACCTGGCAGATGCCCTGCAATTGGAATACAACAAAGCCCGGCAGCAGGCTATTACAAATGAAATGCTCGATATTGCGGGTGGGTCAGAAGCAATATCTGATTAGTAGATAGTTTGGTATAAACCGAAAGATTTATTTGAGTGGAGGGTTTAATGACTGAAGCCAGTGGAAAGATCATCGAAATTAAAGGCGGCGTGATCGATGTAGAGTTTGATGTGGAAAACTTGCCGAATATTTACGATGCCCTGGTTGTAGAAATTGAGGATGGAGATGACCTGGTCCTGGAGGTGGAAAACGATCTGGGCGATGGAGAGGTCCGCTGCGTCGCCATGGGACCAACTCCGGGTTTGAAACGCGGCATGAAGGTAACCGGGACTGGAGCGCCTATTCGGGTACCTGTTGGAGAGCAAGTCCTGGGCCGGGTTATGAATGTC
>Ga0307441_1000780_pt1 | contig 11243 bp, 11 predicted proteins | sample SalMarWE160420MG_FD_202149 | JGI IMG/M metagenome (GOLD analysis project Ga0307441, IMG submission 202149) | Salt marsh sediment microbial communities from the Plum Island Ecosystem LTER, Massachusetts, United States - WE1604-20 | ecosystem: Environmental > Aquatic > Marine > Intertidal zone >... | reverse complement strand
ATTCGGGACTGACCGTGCTGAACAACGCATCTTGCTGAATATCGGCTCCGCGCATCGCTTTTCCTGTTGTTCTTTGTCGGTGGTCCCTATCTTCGCCATCAGGACGCGAATTTCAACAGCCTGCTAACACGTCGACCGCCAACGATGGGACCAGCTTTTTTAGTACGGTCACTTCGGTCCTGCCGGTGGTTTCGATGTCGAAAAGCCTGACATAGGGATCAGCCGCCGCCAGTCGATCCACAGCGGGCTCTGGGTTGTCGTCCACGGCCAGCGGCCACAAGGTCCCGACCGCCAGCACGAGGTTGCGCAGATCGTGTGCCGCTTCCGTTTCTAGCGGGTCAACTGTGTCCCAGATCCGGCGGATGCATAAGGAGACGACCGTTGGGATGAACTCCAGCATCCCGGTGCTGAAGGGCAGGTTCTCATGGCCGTGATAGAGCGCCTGGAGAGCGCCGTAGGCGCCCAGAATCGTCGCGGCCTTTTCCATTTGGTGGAGAGCGGGTTGGATCGGCCGGCTGTTTCGGTCCAAGCCTATGGCCGCAAGTTCTGTAAACATGGTCATCATATATTGATACGGGGGTACTTCGAGTCAAATTGTCGCGGACCGGACCGGCAGTCAGTGGTCTGGAGTGAGACTGTCCTCGGGTTGGCTCGATCCATCGAACCGTTGCCGAAAACCCGAACCCCGTGGAGGCAATGGCAACGAGCCCTTCGTGCTCCGTATTGGTGCACTCTCTGAGCATTAGCTTCAGACTGGAAGACTAATCCTAGCCGTGACAAGGTTCTTTGACGTGGGTCAGTTATGGACGGATCGGTCGGCTGCTACTGTTGGACGTAGTGAACATACGGGTCCCAGAATCCCGAGGCGTCACGATCCCGCTCACGGACAAGACCAACAACCGTATTGCGGGTGGCGCATGGCGGTGAATGGTTCCGAGGTCGACGATTCGCCAGTTTGTAGCGGGCTTTCTGGTCAGGTGCCTGGGCTCTAACACTACAACTGAATGAGCCCGGCCTTGCGCCGAAATGCGGCGCTGAGGTTGGACTGGATGGTGTGTCGGCGCGGGGAGTGGGGAAGGAGACATGGCGGTCGTGTTGGCAGCCTGAGCACACGGGGGGTATGGAAAATCGACAATCGGCGGCGCCGTGACCGACGGGTCCTGGCGGAACACCAGGCAATCGCTGAGCGCTTGCGAGCCAACCCGGAAGCGGTCCGCGCCCTGGCAGTCGACAATCTCGCGCGTTGGTCGAAGGAATACGGATCCAGGCGGCGCCCTGGCTGGCTGGTCCGATGGGAGGATCTGTTGGCTGGGCCGCCGGACCACCTCCTTGACATGCTGAACGCCGAGACGGAAGAGGCCATTCGCCTACGGAGGTCGTCACCCTTTTTGGGGATCCTCACGTTTAAAGAACGGCTTGAAATCCTAAAGACCATCGATCCGGAGTTGGCCAAAGCAGTTGAGGCTTTCAAAACTTAAGTAGCGTCGTTCTCCCGTTGCGCCCGGGAGCCGTTGAGGGCCCCCGGAAGAGATTCAGAGCGAGACTAGCCTACCTCGGAGTCGTGTTGGTGGGAGCGCGGGGTGCAGACCGTCTGGACTGCGCCCCGCCGACACTCGCCACTCAGCGCATCGCTGTAGGTGTACACGGCGCGGACCACAGCATCGGATACCAGCTCCGCCACACGGCGCGCGCCTCGCGGTACGCTGCTATTGGGCTAGTGTGCCCACACTGGGAGGTGGATCTGCTGCTGGTGGGACTTGGCTGGCTCATGCTGGCCATTCCGTGGCGTCTGACAGAAGCGGTATGGCTCTACAGCACCGTATGGATGGTGCGCCAGGGCGGAGTCGAGTTAGCTGTCTACCGACTGCTGGACTATCGGGTCGAATGTCGCTCGTCGGGGACCGAACGGACCGGTAGCGCATTGCCGTCCCACGATACTGCCTGACAGCCGTTGCTCCGACGCATTGGGTTTTGGACGGGCGGACAAAGAGGACTTGCGTGGCAAACGTCACAGTCGTAGCGGCCGGAAAGATTCGTTTGAAGTTCACACCCTTGTTCGGCGTACATTGCTACGCTACACACCCATGCCTAAGGGTTGCCATGTTAACCGGTTTCGATGCAACAGCGCACAGATCGACCGGGCGTCGAATTCGGGCGGCATACAGCATGGGTGTCGCCGGCAATGAGTGATATTTGCGTGATGTGGGGCCAATAGGGAACTCGGTCGGCGGGAGCCTTACTAACCTGAGGTGAGTGCCCAACGTCACGAAGCCACGCGCCACTGGGCGCTACCCTGGTTGTGTACCGGCGCGTCACAACATCGGGACTGCATCGTCCTGGTTGGTGACCCTAGGCGACAGAGTTTCACGTAACCGTGCAGTCAGCACATCTCATTTCCGGAGGTATCTTATGCCCGATTTCGAAAAGAAGATTTCCCGCCGCTCCATGCTCAAGGGTGCCGCATTGATCGCCGGCGCCACCATCGGATCGAGTCTGCTCGTGGAAAACGCGTCCGCCAAGGTCCCGAAGGCAGCCATGCATTACCGGGATCATCCAAATAACGGCCAGGAATGCTCGACGTGCATTCAATTTATCCCTGGCAGTTCGCCCAAAGCCATGGGGACTTGCAAGCTGGTAGAAGGTTCGATCAGCCCCCACGGCTACTGTGTAGCGTACTCTCGCAAGTAGGGAATAGCCTCATAATCCAGTATATGGGCTTCGACCGTTCTGGAGCCGGCATGCGGTTCGGTGCACGAGACATGGGCTACGATTGAGGCTGACAACCTGGCGCGAGCCCGGACTGACCCCTGGCAGGGGGCAGGGCGGCTGAGTCGCATCGGCTGAACGGCTGTGCGTTCCTGACACTCAGAAGCGATTTGTGCGGCCGCGTTTCACGTCATGCGGGGCGTGATAGCGATGGGGCACGGAACGGATCCCATGGGGGCTCTTAATTGAGTGTGCGTGACCCACGCGTTATCCGCCTCGACGACGGGCAAATCGCAATGGATCAACCCCCAACAAACCATGGCAAGATTCGGTGTGGCGACGCGCTTCACCGAATTCGGGCCAAAGGAGAATGCCCCTATCACGATAGACAATGTAAGTATCACCGAAGTTCGAGCGCCACCTGTCGGCCGATTCAAGTGACTCCGTGCCGGCGGCGAACAGATGCCTCTCAATCTCGTGTTGCCACTTCCCACAACTGAGCGTCAGGATGTCCGTGCACCGGCGACGAGCCGACCGTCGGCTGAACTTGGGTGAGTGGTCGGTAGGGATCGACGACCGCCCGGCGGCGCGGATCGACCCATGCGCCACAGACTCGAGGGGCTGGCTGCGGCCATGAACCGACCATTGACGGACAGTCCGCAAGTGACTGCAACAGTGAAAACAGCGGACCTGTGCGTGCCAGTGGTAAAGGCGGATTCATGTATGATGGAAGCCGTAGACTTACTTTGTGGAGCCAGACGCGGTCGGTGATCGAAGATTAGCGCGAGCCGAACGCATGGATCGCTGAAAGGAGCCCGCTAAGCAAGTCGGTAGGACTCGGAGGGCATCCAGCAATCTTTACGTCCACCGGGATAACATTTTCCACGGCGCCGCAGCTGGCATAGCTGACGCCAAATTCGCCGCCGCTGCAGGCGCAGGTCCCAGCGGCGATAACGTACTTTGGGGCGGGAGTGGCGCGCAAAGTGCGTCGCAAGGCCGTTTCCATGTGGCGGGAGACCGGCCCGGTGATCAGCAGCACGTCCGCATGGCGCGGCGACGCCACAAAATGCACGCCAAATCGTGAGACATCGTAGTAGGGATTATCCAGAGCACGTATCTCCAACTCGCAGCCGTTGCACGAACCTGCGTCAATCTGGCGGATGGCAAGACTACCCCCAAACCGGCGTTCGATCTGGCGTTTGACCTCCAGGCCAAGTGCCTGGCTTTCGATATTGGCACATACTGATTCGGTGACGATGCCGGTGCGGCGGATCTTGTTTAATAGTCTCAACACAGTCGGTTTCTCCCGATATCTACAGGTCGTGACCGGAATAGGATGCGTTCACTGACTTATTGCATACCGGGAAGTCGGGAACAATGTTGCCGGCAATGAGCCGCTCCAGGGCCGGCCAGGCGAACCAGCTTGGATCGCGTGGGAAAAAACGCGCCACGAGCCCATTGGCATCGAATCTGACAAAAGTCAGTACCTCCCCGCGCCAGCTTTCCACGATTCCAAGCCCTTCGGATTCGGTAACATCGTTCGAACCGCCCATTGGTGTCGGCCACGTTGAGCGAACCGGCCCGGCTGTCAGGCTATCGCATAGCTGGCGAAGCAGGTGGAGCGAGTCGCGTATCTCTGCGGCACGTATGTCGAGGCGGGCGGCGACATCGCCGTCTCGCAGACAGGGTGATGGTACCGAGAAGCGATCATAGGGCGCATAGCTGTGGTCGCGGCGCACGTCGTAATCGATTCCGCTCGCTTTGCCCACGTAGCCGAGCGCGCCAAGCGTGCGCGCATCGTCCTCCCTGAGCACGCCAGTGCCGCACAGACGATCCTCTAGCGACGGGTAGTCGTCGACGATGGGCATGAGGTCATCCATTTCGCGATCCAGTTGATCGTGTTGTGACGCGAGCAGATGCAGCGCGTCATCGCTCACGTCGCACGCCACACCGCCCGGTACGACGCAATCCATAAGCAGACGATGGCCGAAGGCGGCATGCTGGCTGCGTTGCCAGGTTTCGCGCAGACGGCTGAATTGAGACTGCAGGAAACCGAATCCGACATCGTTGCAGATGGCGCCGATATCGCCAAGGTGATTGGCGATCCGTTCGCGTTCGGCAAAGACGCCACGCAGGGTGAGGGCACGCGCTGGAACGCCAACACCGAGGGCACGTTCCATGGCCATGCAGGCCGCCCAGGTGTGGGCGACCGTCGCATCGCCCGAGATCCGGCCCGCCAGGCGTGCCAGGCCCTCGGCATCGCGGCCCACGGCGAGTTTCTCAATGCCCTTGTGCACATAACCGAGGCGTTCCTCGAGGCGCAGTACCTCCTCGCCGACGGCCTGAAAGCGAAAGTGGCCAGGTTCGATGATTCCGGCATGCACCGGGCCCACCGGAATTTCATGGACGGCGGGGCCGAGCACGCGCGTGAAGGGATAGTCGGCGTCCGCCGGCGTGCGCCGCGATATCCTGCCGTGCACCGGGAAGTCAGTGCGCAGCGGGTAGTCCTGCTCGCGCCAGGCCTGATGGCGCGTCCAGCGCCGCCCGTCGGGGTGGTCGAGGAAGGCGACGCCGAGCATGTCCTGGAGGTGACGTTCCAGGCGCTCGGCCGCGGGATAGTAGGGCGTATGGGATGCCAACACCGGCTGGGCGAGGGGCACCCTTGTGGCCAGCACCAGGTAATCCCCATGCAATTCCAGGCAGGCGCGTACCTCGATGGCGTCGCCGAGGTGATCGCCCCAAACGCCAGCCCATCTGCACCCGGTTGTGGCGGCCACGCGTGCGGCGGTGCTCCAGTCTTCGACCTCCAGACGCAGATGCCAGGCCGGCCCCCGTTCGGACGGCTGCGCCGAAGCGCCGTCGAGCACCACGACATGCTCCAGCGCCAAGCCGGCGAGGTAATCGGGAAGCCACTGGAAACGGCTCATAGCAGACGCGTCCCGGTGATCAAATGGGTGGCCAGATTCAGCCAATGGACCAAGAACAGGGGAATCGACAGACCCAGCAGCAACACCAGCAGAAAATGCACGATCACCGGGATCATGTTGACCGGCACGGGCTGCTGAGCCTCCGGGGCCTTTCCGTAGACCATGGGCTGCACATGGCGGAACAGGCCCGCAAAGGCAATGGCCAGTCCGATCAGCAGCACTGCGGTCAGCTCCGGCCGGGATTGCATCGTGGCGCTGAGCACCAGAAATTCGCTGGTAAACACGCCGAACGGCGGAAAACCGGCGATGGCGGCGACGCCGATGAGCAGGGACCAACCCACCGCCGGCTGGGTGCGGATCAGACCGCGTATCCGTTCGATCGACTGAGTACCGGTGATGTGGGTGGCATGACCGACGGTGACGAAAATGGCGGATTTGGTCAGCGAGTGGACCAGCATGTGCAGCAGGGCGCCAAAGGTCGCCAAGGGGCTGCCCAGGCCGAAGGCGAAGGTCATCAGTCCCATGTGCTCGACGGACGAGTAGCTGAACAGCCGTTTGATGTCGCGCTGGCGATGCAGGAACAGGGCTGCGACGATGAACGATACCAGTCCGAAGCCCATCAACAACCATCCCGCCAAATGGGGTGTCGACGTCGTGGCCAGTGCACCGTCTACCAGCATCTTGATGCGGATCACGGCGTAGAGCGCGACATTGAGCAACAGGCCCGAGAGCACCGCCGATATGGGTGTCGGCCCTTCGGAGTGGGCGTCGGGCAACCATTGATGCAGCGGCACCAGGCCGACCTTGGTGCCGTAGCCGACGAGCAGGAAAACAAAGGCGAGGCTCATGATAGCCGGCTGAAGCCGCGGGGCCACGGCATGGAGCGTGCTCCAGGTCAGGCCCTGGGCCGGATCGGCCACCACCTGCTGGGCGGCGAAATACAACAAGACCGTGCCGAACAACGCCAGGGCGATTCCGACGCTGCATAGAATGAAATATTTCCAGGCCGCCTCGATCGCTTCGGGGGTGCGATACAAGGACACGAGGAGCACCGTAGAGAGCGTTGCGCCCTCGACCGCCACCCACAGGATGCCGAGATTGTTGGTCGCTAGCGCCAGCACCATCGTGAACAAAAAGGCCTGATACATTACGTGATAAAGGCGCATGCCCGGCTCGTTCGTCCGGCCTGTGTCGCACACGTGGCGCATGTAGGGCCGGGAGAATATCGAGGTGGTCATGCCCACGAATGCGGTCAACACCAGCAGGTAGATGTTGAAGGCATCGACGCGGAAGGTGAATCCCTGCACCGCGCCGGTCTCGGCCACCTGCCAGGCGAGCGCGAGCGAGGCGGCGAAGGTCACCGCCGAGACCGTCACATTGATCCAGCCTGCCGGGCCGAGACGGCGTACACTGGCGAGCAGTACCGCTCCGGCGAGCGGCGCGAACACGGTGAGCAGCAGTGCATTCACGGCTGCTCACCGTGGCGCTCGGTCAGGCGGTTCAGCCGGTCCACATCCAGCGAGTCGATGCTCTGGCGGATCTGAAAGAAAAACACGCCGAACAGCACCATTGCCACTAGCACGTCAAAAGCCACACCCAGTTCCACCACCAGCGGCATTCCGCCGGTGGCACTGACTGCGGCCAGAAACAAGCCGTTTTCCATGGACATGAAACCGAGCACCTGGGCGATCGCCTGTTGGCGCACCACCATCATCAGCAGGCCGATGAGAATCACCGCAAGACTGACCGCGACGATATTGCGGGTGAAGAGCAGGTTCTGCTGCACCATGGGTAGCACCAGCCAGTAGCTGAAAATAACCAGCGAGCTGGCGGCCATGACCGCCAGCGCGGGGCGATGCAGCAGTTCACTGTGACGATCCAGGCCCAATCGGAGCACCAGCCGGTGCAGCATCCAGGGAATGAGCAGCGCCTTAAGGGCGAGCGTGAGTGCGGCGGAAAAGTACAGGTGGGTTAGGCCCTGGCTCGCTGCCACCACCGTGGTCACGGCGGCGACCAGCGCCCCTTGCCATGCGAAGGCGTGAATAGCGGCGCGCAGCCGCGCCTGCTGGAGCAGCACAAAGGACAGGAACAGAACCACCGCTGCGAGCACCAGCATCATCTGGTCCAACAGGGTCAGACGGGCCAGGGTCATGTGCCGACTTCCAGGATGACGTGACTGAGCAGCCCGAGCAGTCCAAACAGCAATGCCAGATTCAGGAAAGCCGGGATGCGAAACACCCGCATTTTGGCGAGCACCGTCTCACCTGCAGCCAGGGCGACGCCCAGCGCAGCGAGCTTCAGTACGATGGCGCCCAAGGCGAACGCCAATCCCGATAGATCGATGGTGCGCGCAATCCCCCAGGGGAAAAACACATTGGCGAGCAGCGTGCCGTACAGCATGAGCTTGAGCTGTCCGGCCCACTCGATCAGCGCCAGATGCCGCCCCGAGTACTCGAGTATCATGGCCTCGTGGATCATGGTCAGTTCCAGGTGCGTCGCCGGGTTGTCCACGGGGATGCGACCGGTTTCCGCGATGGCGACCAGCACCAGGCCGGCCAGCGCGAACATGAACGAGGGGCGAAGCAGGTCCATGCTGACCAACTGATGGTCGATCACCGTGGCGAGGTTGGTGCTGTGCGCGGTCATCGCCAGCGTGAAGACGGCCAAGAGCATGGCTGGCTCGGCCAACGCTGAGACGAACATCTCCCGTGAGGCGCCCATGCCGCCAAAGGCGGTGCCCACGTCCATGGCGGCAAGCGCCAGGAAGAAACGCCCAAGCGCCAGCAGCCCGGCGATGACAATCACATCGGCCACAGCCGCCGTGGGCAGGTCGACTGCGATCAGCGGCACGGCGCAGGCGGCGAGCCAGGTGGCGACGAACACGATATAGGGCGCGGCGCGAAACAGTGGCGAGGCCGTATGCGCCATGCGCGCTTCCTTGCCAAACAGCTTGTAGAGATCGCGGTAGGGTTGCCAGATCGGCGCGCCGCGCCGGTTCTGCAGCAACGCCTTGAGCTTGCGGACCCATCCGGCCAGCAGGGGAGCCAGCAGCGCGTACAGCAGCGTCTGCCCCAGAGCCAGGGTCCACGAAATGGCCACCGGCAGGATGGTCAGGCGATGATCCACAGCAGCACAAGAAGGGTCGCGAGCGACCAGCCGAGATAGGTGCGCACGTGGCCCGATTGGAGTCGGGTAATGTGCCGCGCAGCGACCTCGATAACCCGCGCTATGGGCAGATAAAAGAGGTTCCAGGTGCGATCGGTAACCTGAACGACATGGCGCAGCTTGCCGTCGTCCTGCAGCGTCACGCTCTCCTCAATCCGAAAAAGCATGGCAAACACGCGCCGGATGGGTTGCGCGAATGCGGTTGCGGTGTACTGCATGCTCGGCGTCGGCGGCGCGAAACCGCAGTCCCAGGCATCGCAGCGGCGTGCCCGGCGGATGCCGCGGCCGAACAGCCAAAAACCCAGCGCAAGCGCGACAGCCAGGGCGACCGTGACCAGCGGCGCTCCGTAGCTCGCCGTCTGCGGGGAGATCGGCGTCAGCCATAACCAACCATGGGCAGCGGCCTGTGGCAGGCCAGCGCCTAGCAGCTGGCGCGGAACGGCGTCGATTATTCCGATGCTCCAGGTCGGGAATACCCCGAGCACTAGACACAGGGCGGCGAGCAGTCCCTGTCCCGCGCGCATGCCGCGCGGGACGGAACGGGCACGGCGCACGTGACGGCTACGCGCCTGACCGAGGAAGGCCACGCCGTACACTTTAACGAATGTTGCAGCGACCAGGGCGCCGGTCAGCGCGAGCACGGCCGCTGCGACCGGCACCACGCTGCGCAGCACGCCGCTGTGGAGCTGCCAGGCCTGCAACGCGGCCTGGAAGGTCAGCCACTCGGACACGAAACCGTTGAACGGCGGCAGCGCGGCGATGGCGATGCAGCCGAGCAGAAAAAATAGGCCAGTCCAGGGCATGCGCCGGAGCAGTCCACCCATTTGTTCCAGGTCGGGCTCGTGGGCACTGTGCGCGATGGCGCCAGCGCCAAGGAACAGCAGCCCCTTGAACAGCGCGTGGTTAAGCGCGTGATAGAGCGCGGCGACGAAGGCGAGCGTGCCAAGCAGGACGTGGTCGGTGCCAAAATATATAAGCGCGAGCCCGAGCGCAATGAAAACAATGCCTAGATTTTCGACGGAGGAATAGGCAAGCAGACGTTTGAGATCGGTTTGCATCATCGCATAGAGCACCCCCATCAAAGCAGAGAGACTGCCGATGGCGAGCACCGCTACGCCCCATTGCCAGTGCAGTTGGCCTATCAGCTCGAAGACGAATCGAATAAAGCCGTAGACAGCCACTTTGAGCATCACACCGGACATCAGCGCCGAGATATGCGATGGCGCAGCCGGATGGGCTTCGGGCAGCCAGGCATGCAGTGGCACCAGGCCGGCCTTCATGCCGAAGCCGATGAAGGCGAGAGCGAAGGCCACGCTTGCCCAGCCTACGGGTAAATGGGCAGCGCGCATGGCCGCGAAGCTGAAGCCGTGGCCGAAGGCCGCGAGTATGCCAAAACCTAGCAGAATCGCCAGGCCGCCAACATGGGCCATGAGGAGATATAGGAAGGCGGCACGGCGGTTGGCGGCCTGTTCGTGATGAAAGGCGACTAGGAAATACGACGAGAGCGACATGAGTTCCCAGGCCACCATGAACAGAAAGGCGCCATCGGCCAGTACCACCAGCAGCATGCCGGTCAGGAACAGGCCAGTGAAGGCGCCGAGTGGCGCGAGCGAGTCGCGCCCCTGCTCGAACCCACGCAGGTAGGCCGGGCCGTAAAGGCCAATCGCGACGCTGACCGAGCCGACCGTGCACAGGAAAAAGCCGGCCAAGGCGTCAAGGCGCAGCTGCCAGGGTAACCAGGGCAGGCCCAGGGGCAAGGTAGCCGTCAGTGGCACAGGGTGGAGCAGTGCCCCAAGACCCGCGGCAAGGGCGGCCAGACCTGCAAGCCCGAACAGGGGCATCGCCAGGTGCCGCAGCACATGCGGTGCGCGTCCTGCGAACAGGGAAACGCCAGCCGACGTCAGGGCCAAGCCGACGGCCAACTCGGCGAGGGTCATCGGCCAATGCGTCGTGAGTTGGGGTACCACCCTACGACTCCTCGGGTGCGGGCGGCGTCTTCAGGCGTACCCCTCGACCGCCGCCGTTGCTCGGTGCGCCTTCGCCGAGCAGTTCCACACCCGCTTTTTCCAGTGCCTCGACGACCTTGACCAGCGAGTCCACATTGCCGCGAATTTGCGAGCCCCTGCTCGCTTCCATGCGCTGAATAGTGGGCAATGACAGGCCGGCTGCCTCGGCCAAGTGCCGTTGGTCCATCCCAAGGAGGGCACGCGCGGCGCGGATCTGGGCAGCAGTGATCATGGCTCTCCTATCCATACTCATGGGTTACACCAGATAATACAGATATGAAAGATTGATATTCAAGTATTAGACATCACTCACCCAAATTTCGCATTGGTTGGAGCAGCATCGGGCGGGGCGCAAATGGACTCGGGCGCTTGCAGGAGCGCGGCTTGCGAAGGTGGCGGAAGGATCGGTTTCGATACCGGTAGATCCGGAGACTGTCGT
>Ga0307441_1000776_pt1 | contig 11262 bp, 11 predicted proteins | sample SalMarWE160420MG_FD_202149 | JGI IMG/M metagenome (GOLD analysis project Ga0307441, IMG submission 202149) | Salt marsh sediment microbial communities from the Plum Island Ecosystem LTER, Massachusetts, United States - WE1604-20 | ecosystem: Environmental > Aquatic > Marine > Intertidal zone >... | reverse complement strand
GATCCGCGACGCCAACGGAACAGTCCTGGGGCCGAATGAAACCGGGGAGATCTGGCTGCGCGGTCCCGAGCTGTGCGACGGCTACCTTGATGCCGACGTGACCGCGTCGACATTCGTCGACGGGTGGATGCGCACCCGTGACTTGGGCACCGTCGACGACGAGGGGTTCCTGACAGTCGGCGGACGGATCGGCGGGCTGATCATTCGTGGCGGCATGAATGTCTCGAGCCGCGAAATCGAGGCCGCGCTGGAAAGTTACCCGGCGATCCGGCAGGCCGTGGTGCTGGGTTACCCCGACGACATGTACGGCGAGCGCATCGCGGCGTTCATTGTCACAGCCGAAACCTTCGACCGGCCACGCTGCGTCGAGTGGTTCGCCGAGCATGGCGTTGCGAAGTACAAAGTGCCCGACCGAATCGTGACACTCGACGAGATCCCGGTCCTGTCCTCCTACCAGAAGCCTGACGTGCAGGCACTGCGGGCAATGATCGCCGGGTGACTCAGGTCTGCCGAAGAACACCCGCTCCGGAGGTCAGGCCGCCGTCGACGACGAACTCCTGCCCGGTGATGTAAGCGGCGGCATCCGAGGCCAAGAAGGCAACCATCGACGCCACCTCGTGGGCCCGGCCCAACCGCGCCAGTGGGATCTTCGTGGCCAGCGTGGACTTGATCTCATCGCTGCCGGCCAGCATCGCCGTGTCGATCGCTCCGGGCAGCACCGCGTTGACGCGGATGCCGTCCGGGGCGAGTTCGAGCGCGGCGGTCTTGGTGATGCCGCGGATGGCCCACTTGCTGGCGCCGTAGGCGGTGTGTCCGACAGCGGCCTGCAGAGCCGCGGTCGATGCGATGTTGATGATCGCGCCGCCGCCGGCCGCCCGCATCGGGTCGATAGCCGTTCGCATACCGTGAAAGGTCCCGAAGAGGTTCACCTGCAACAGCTTTTCGAACTCGGCAACCGACTCCTCGTACAAAGAGGCGGTACGCCAGACCCCGGCGTTGTTGACCAGGATATCGAGGCGGCCGAAATCATCGAGCGTGGCGTCGACCGCCTGCGCCCAACACCCCTCGTCGCTGACGTCGAGATGGCGATATCGGGCCCGGGGTCCGATGCCCGCGGCGGCCGAGACGCCGGCCTCGTCGAGCACATCGGTGAGCATGACACTGGCGCCGCTATCGGCCAGCACGGTGGCCGTGGCCAAGCCTTGACCGCGTGCCGCACCCGACACCAGCGCCACCTTGCCGTCGAGGTCGAAGTCCACTGGTATCACCACTTCCGGGCGTCAGCCAGAACCTGCCGGAAGGGCTTGCCCTTCTCGACGTTCGTCTCCCTGGGCAGCCCCAATATTTTCTCGGCAATGCCGTTGCGCTGCATCTCGTTGCTGCCGCCGGCGATCGATTGAACGCGCCCGTTGAGGAAATTGGTGGAGGTGACCGCGCCTGCGCTGTCCGGTTCGAACGCAACCGCGAGGCCGCCCGCCACCTCCATGGCGATCCTGGCACGAAGCGGATCGTAAATGCCCTTCGCCAGCTTGAGGTAGGAGGCGAGGTTCCCCGAGCCGGCGGCGGCACGCATCACTGCCTCCAGGCGGATCACCAACGCCGCCCGCACCACGTCGTACACGTGGCCCGTCGCGATCAACTGACGAACATGACTGTCGCCGAGCCGGTTCCGTTGCGCGGCAAGTTCGACGAGGTCGGGAGCAAGCACAGTGGGCAACTCGGTGCGGCCGCCGCGTAGCGCCCCGCGCTCGAAAACCAGCATGGTGTGCGTGAAGGCCCACCCCTCGTTCACCCCGCCCATCACCTCGTCGACGTCGACCACGACGTCGTCGAGAAATACCTCGCAGAATTCCCAGCCGCCGTTGATCTCCCGAATCGGACGCACCGTCGAACCATCCGCTTTGAGCGGCAGGGCGATCCACGTCAACCCGTCGTGCTTGGGAACGTCCCAGTCGGTACGGGTAATGCAGAGTCCGAAGTCGGCGAACGACGCGCCGCTGCTCCACACTTTGGTGCCGTTGACGATCCAGGTGTCACCATGCGGGGTGGCTTTGGTGTGGATGCCCGCGAGATCGGACCCCGCGCCCGGCTCCGATAGCAGCTGGCACCACAATTCCTGGCCGGCGAGGATACGGGGGACGTGGCGCAGCTTGAACGACTCCGAACATGCCGCCAAAATCGTGGGCAGCGCGATACCAAAGGTCACCAAAGACAGGATGCCGAAGTCCGGCAACAGGTATCCGCGCGCTTCGTCGGCGAAGGCCGCGGCATGCTCGGGTGTCAGTCCCTGCCCGCCGTACTCGGCGGGCACGTCGATGCCCGCCCATCCCGCCTCGTAGAGACTCCGTTGCAACTCGCGTTGGGCACTGATGTGCTCCGCCGTTTCCGCCCCCCGACCCGGGGTCACCTTGGCGGCGGCAGGTTCGAGATGCGCGGTGATCCACTCGCGCGCGCGAGCCCGGTAGCGGTCGAGGTCCGCCTGCGGCGTTGCCATCGCGGTCATTGACCACCCAGCCGTACGATACGCTCCCGGTGCCACGTGGGAGTGCCGTACAGTGCCTCGTTTACGCTGGCCCTCCTGAGGTAGAGGTGCAGGTCGTGTTCCCAGGTGAATCCGATTCCGCCGAACACCTGAAAACACCCCTGCGAGATCTGATTGGCGGCATCACCGACGAAGGCCTTGGCGGTACTGGCGATCATCGACGCCGTGCCCGACGTCCGGGCTTCGCGCAAGTCGGCGGCGACGGCGTTGACGGCCGCTTCCACGCTGGCCTTGCTCATCTCCAGCAGCAGGCTCAGGTCGGCCAGTTGATGTTTGACCGCTTGAAACGATCCGATCGGGCGCCCGAAAGCGATGCGATCTTTGGCGTATTGAACCGTCATTTCGAACAGCCGGTTCATCCCGCCGACCGTTTCGGCCACGCACAGCACCGCCGCGACGTCGATCTGCGTGCTCAGGTCGGCGGGCGTGGTCGCGGCGGTGCCGACGAAATCGTCCTCGGCGACGTGGACGCCGTCGATCTCCAGGCGGCCCATCCGCAGTGAAATATCCAGCGATTCAAGCGGTCGCACGACCACGCCGTTGGCGTGAGCGTCCAACAGCACCTGTCGCAGCTGTCCGTCAACGACGGCGTCGAGCAGAAACGAATCGGCGGCCTGCGGATCTTGCACGACCGCCTTGGTGCCGGTGAGCCGGCACCCATCGTCGACCGCGTTCCCGATGACCCCTCCCCTGCCCGCCAACGTCGACTCTGGGTCGGATAGCGCCCAGACGGCCACGTGCTGGCCGGCGACGATTGCGGGCAACACCTCCGCGATGTGTCGGTCGCTGCCGCGGCGTCCCAGGGCGTGCGCCACGACATTCATCGGAACGAAGGGGCCCGGCTGGACTTGGGCGCCGCGCAGCTCAGCCAGCAGTGCGGCGTCGACCAAGCCGTCGTCCGATACACAACCACCGCCGTATTCGTCGGGGACCAGCATCGAGAACCAACCCAACTCCGCGGCGCGGCGCAGGTAATCCGGCGGCATCGGCGTTGGGCCGGCGGCATACTCACGTAAGCGCGGCAACGGACAAACCTCGTCGATGAAGTCGACGGTCGAGTCGCGCAGCAGCGCCAGCTCGGCGGACAATTCTCCGCCGATCACGGCGGGTGCACGCAACCCGGGATCGTTTTCGTACACCGTACGAATGCTAGCGCACCGCCGGATTATCCGAAAACGGCCGGAGGCCGCTCAGGAACCGAGTCGCTTCCAGCGACGCGCGCAGGCCCGCGATCACCGTCCGTAGCCCAATGGTGAAGTAGTCGTCGGCGGTCAGCGCCGGCATCTTGGACCGGTCGAAGGTCGCGCGTTGCGCCTTGGTCCAGGCCTCCGGGGGCCGACGCGACGACGGATCCCGCAGACTACTTTCCACCCTGGCGTTTCCATACGTCCAGTCCAGCAGCACACGGAAGGCGGGGACCACCATCTCGGCGGAGAACCCGGCTTCGACCAGCAGGTCGTACTCGGCGTCCTCGAGTCGGCGACGCTGCTCGAGGTCCAGCCCGCTCAGCGCCTCGCGCAGACCCGGATACCTGATCAGCGCTTGGCGCTGCATGGTGACCAACTCTTCGAGGCGCTGTTCCCAGGTGCCGGATTCCGGGGGTGGTACAACGACTTTCGATAAGACGGCATCGCCGACAAGCTTCAGCAGATCGTCCTTGTTCTCGACGTGGTAGTAGGCCGCCATCGGGCTGACACCCAGCGATGCGGCCAGTTGGCGCATCGTCAGTGCCGCCGCACCTTCCTTGGCGATGAGGTCCAGCGCGCCCTCGATGATCCGCGTTCGGCTCAGGGTGCGTTCGCGGCCAGCCGACTTTGCCGCTCTGGGTGCCTCTTTTGCGGCCTTTCCCGGCATGGGTTTGCCTTCCCTTGACCTGTCGACGCGGGTACCACTTCGGCACATTCTGCCTCATCGCAGTGCCGTCCCCTATCAACGTCGGCTCGAGTGGCGCCTTCCGCCGACGTCAGTGATGGCCGTTCCCGCCATCGCGGCGCGGCGGCGTGAAGGCCTGGGCGTCGAGCACCTCGGAGAATCTGTTCGCGATGTAATGCTGCCCGGCGATATCCATGGTGATGTTCACCGACCGTTTGGCCTGCCGGAGCGCGGTAGCGTTGGCCTTGCCGACCTCCTGTGCGAACTCCAGGGTTCGCGGCACCAGCTCCTCGCGGGAATACAACCGGTTCACCAATCCTGCCGCGTGTAGACGCTGGGCCGGCATGCGCATACCGGAGAACAGCATTTCCTTGGCAAGGCGCGGCCCGTACATCCACGCGTGGATCGGCGCCGGGATGCCGCCGGCTCCCAGATGTACCAATGGATCGCTGAAAAACGCGTCATCGCTGCAAAAAATCAGATCGCACGGAAATACGAACCGCTGCGCTCCTCCCACGCAGCCGCCCTGAACGGCCGCGATGGTCGGCTTCATCAGGTTGCTGATGAACGACATCTCCTCGGGGGGAGTCATCGCGCCGTACTCCCGTGGCGTCGAGTGGTCGGCCTCCATGTCGGCGCCCGCCGAGAAGTGTTTGCCTTCGGCGCGCAGCACCACCACCGCGGCGTCGGCGTCGCGCGCCGCCCGATGCCAGGCAGCGGTGAGCTGATTGTGCAGATCGTCGTCGTAAGCGTTGCGCGGCGGGCGGTCCAGGACAATGCTTGCGACGCATCCGTCAAGCTCGTAGCGAACTGTGGTCATGCTCGTTCCGTCCATCCGACCAATACCTCGCACATGCCCCGAATCTGATATGACGTCACATGGCGCGGCCGCCGACGCAGCCACATCGACGGCAGCCGCTTGGCGAGGGTCTCCAGGGCGACTCGTCCCTCCAACCGCGCCAACGGCGCGCCCACGCAGTAATGCGTTCCGAAGCCGAACGCCAGGTGTTTGGCCCGCTGCTCGTCGATATCGCGGTCGAGCCGGAAGGTGTCGGGGTCGTCCCAAACATCTTCGTCGCGGTTGGCCGAGCCGAACGTCGCACGCACCTTGGATCCCTCCGGAATGGTCACCCCGCCGATGGTCACCTCCTCGTTGTTCGTCCGGAAGGTGCCGATCACCGGCGAATCGAACCGCAGGCTCTCTTCTATCGCGTTGGCGCACAACGAGATGTCCGCGGTCACCTGGTGCCACAACCGCGGGTGTTCGAGCAAGCGGTACATGCAGTTGGTCAACGTGAACGTTGTGGTGTCGGTTCCACCGACCAGCAGCAGCAACGTCACCGGAAGGATTTCGTCGTTGCGGTATGGCCGCCCGTCGGGGTGGTCAGTGGTCAGTAACACATGAAGCACGTCGTCGGGAGACTCCTCGGGTGCGCGTGCCAGCAACTCGCGACGCTCGTCGAGCAGACCGGTGAAATAGGCATAGATCGGCGCCCGCGCCGCGGCCTCGCGCTCGGGGTCGCCGGCTCCCAGCGATGCCACGAACTCCGTCGACCAATTCCGGAAATCGGCCCAGCGGTCGGACTCGACGCCGAGGAGTTCGGCCATGACATGCACCGGCAGGATCGCGGCGAAGTCGGCGTACAGGTCGCCCTGCCCCTTGCCGATCATCGCGTCCACCAATCGGTTTGCGAGCTCCGTGATTCGAGCTTCCAGACCGTTGACGCGGCGCGCCTTGAAGATCGGGTTGACCAGGCGCCGGTAGATGGTGTGTTCAGGAGGATCGCTGCGCAGCCCCCCTTCCTCGACATACGGTGGCGACTGCCCCCATCGGCTCGACCACAGCTTCGGATTGCGCAGCTGCCCGAGCACGTCGTCATACCGCAACAGCGAATAAAGGGGATGTTGGCCGTCGCGATCCATCCGGTGCACCGGGCACTTTGCGCGCGCGATCCGATGGTAGAAGGCCGGATCCGCCATGGTGTCGTCGCTGAACAGGTCGTAATCGACTGGCTGGGAATCGCTCACATTCAGCCCTCACCCTCGGTGATGACGATCGCCTGAAGCGGACACAGGTCGGCGGCCTCCCGCACCTTGTGCTCGAGCTCAGCGGGAATTGTGTCGACCCGCACGTGGGAGACCAGTTCGTCGTTGAGTTCGAATACCGCACCGCAGATCCGGGTGCACAACCCGGTGCCGCTGCATTCGTCTTCGTCGATGTCGACTCTCATCGCAACCCTCCGATCTCGCCGCGACGGTGCTGGGCAACCAGATCCCGCGCCCATCCCAAGTCGTCGAGCGCGGCCGTGCGTGCCGCGGTTGGCAGGTCGATGCCATAGATCCGGGCGGCGTTGCGGCCCAAAATCTTTGCCTTTGCCTGGGCGGTCAACGGGGCGTATCCGTGTCTCTCGCAGAGGTCGTCGGGGATCTGGAAGGCCCGAAAGGCATCGATCAACGGTTGGGCCCCGCCGTACCAGATGCTGTCGGTGCCCCATATCACGTTGTCCTCACCAAGCGTCGCGATGAGTTTGCCGAGCACATGCGCGGCTTCGACGGGCCGACGGATCATGGCGAACCAGGTTGTGCCCAATTCTGCGTACACGTTGCCGCCCGGCCCCAGTCCCGCCTCCTCGACTGAGCGCAGCAGGCGGTTCACCCCCAGATGCGCGGATTGGTCGCTGTAGGGCCCCTCGCCCGGATCGTCAGGCTCCGCGAACTCATAGCCCGAGTGATAGATGACGAAGTCGAGGTCGGGGAAAGCCCGCGCCGCCGGTCCGATGTCACGGGGGGACCCGTTGTCGACCAACAGGCTGATTCCCTTGTGCGCGCACACGAGTTTGACGTCGAGTTCGCGAGCGCGCTGCAGAAACGGGAAGCCGTGCCGTTCGTCGTCGAGCATCCATCCGTTTTGCCAGCCGTCGGGGCCCAGCCGTCCGGGGGTGTAGACCTTCCAGCCGACCGGGTCGAATTCCTCTTTCCACTGCGCCATCTGCTCGATCTCTTCGACGCGTTCGGCGTGCACGACGGCATGGTTGAGCAGGCGCCCGGGACCGGCCATCTCGTCGACGAGGCGACGCACGGTTGCCATTTCGAGGTTGGTCAGGGTATCGGGCCCCGAAGTGAGCACCGCGACGGTGTTCTCGGTCTCGAGGAAGACGTTGGTGACGTACTCGGCGAGATCGCGGCGCAGCAGGTCGTCCATCTCATGCCACCAGCGCGGCATGTAGGCGCGGTAGAGCGAATCGATCGCCGGTGAGCTGGCCACTCCGCGGTCGGCCAGGAAATGTGTTTGCACATCGATCACCGTCTCGGGGCCGCTGAAGACTTCCGCCGCCGCGGCGTCGTCCAGGGTTGCCTCGATCGGGACGTCGAAAAACCTCGCACCCCATTCGTCGTTGAGCGCGCGCAATCCCGCGGCGGTGCCGGATCGGCCACCCACCAGTCGGTTCGGTGGCACCTTGCGCCGATCGCCGGCATCGTCGAGCACCGCCGAGGTGTGTCTGATCACCCGACGGTCGGCCGCCGAATATGGCCGCGGCGCGTACTCGTCCGTGCTGCGTCGCTGCATGAACAGCGGTGTGGATTCAGTACCCGGCCCAGTCACGAACTCTCGACCAGCCGGCGGGCGTGGACACGAAGCATTTGTACAGCGTACAACAAGCGCGATGGGGAGTCATCGGCCGGCGCTGCCGGAGTCATCCATCCTGCGCCAGGCGTTTCTTGAGCGCTTCCACGCGACTGCGGTGCAACTGGCTTGTCATCAGCGTGGAGTTGGCCACCCGTTCCAGGTCGCGTCCGGATGCCCGGTCGAGACGATCGGCAAGGTCGATGGTCAGCTTGGCCAAGCCCACCGCCTCGCCCGGCAGCGCCGCCAGATGACCGACAAATGCCGCCACCTCGTCGCTGAACGAATCTGGCGGGTACACCGCGTGAACGAGGCCAATACGCAGCGCCTCCTCGGCGGTCATCGACTTTCCCGCCATCACCAACCACCGCGCCCACGCCGGACCGACCGTGCGCGTCAGGCGACTCGTTCCGCCGCTGCCCGGCAGCACACCCAGCTTGATCTCGGGCAGGCCGAACCGCGCCGGCGTAGCGGCCAGGCGAAAGTCGCAGGACAGCGCCAATTCCAGCGCGCCACCCAGGCAAGGACCGTGGGCCGCCACCACCACCGGCTTCTCTACCTGTTCGAAAAGGTCGAACAAGTCGTGGATTTCGCGATATCTGTGTCGCAGCCTGACCCCGCTGGGGTCGTGATCGTCGTCGACCCGATGGCCCACATCGAAACCGGCGCTGAAGTATTCGCCGCGGGCCGCGATCAACAAAACGCGCAGGGCGGCGTCGTCTGCGAAGGTGGAAATCGCCTCTCGCAGAGCATCCTCGGCCTCCCGGGTTATCGCGTTGAACTTGTCGGGCCGATTCCAGGTCAGCGTCAAAACGGGGCCGTCACGCGTCAACAGCGCGGCGGGCTCGCTCACCTGGACATCAGGGCTCCCCACCGGGCCGTCGCCACCGCGCGGCTGTGCGCTTCGAGCCCGCCCAGTTCGAGGGTCAGCCCCTGCGCCCGGGTGGTGTACACATGCAGAGGGTATTCCTTGGTGAACCCCATCGCGCCCGTCAGCTGGTGGGTTTCGGCGACCACGTGTTTGGCCGCCGCGTTCGCGTAGCTGGCGGCGGTCGCCGCCGTCTCCGGCCCGGCACGAAGCGCTGCGGCTTCCAGGGCAAGCCAGCGCGTGCCCTCGACAAGGACGGCGCACTCGGCCAGGCGATGGCGCACGGCCTGAAATCCGGCGATCGGGTGGCCGAACTGCTCGCGCTGGTTGACATAGTCGACGGTCAGCCTCAGGGCGGCGGCGAGCCCGCCGGCCTGTTCCACCGCGCTGCCGACGCGCCACCAATTGCGGACACGGTCACCCGAGCCGGCGCCCAGCCGCGTGCCACGGCCCCACAGTTGTTGTGGCACCCGCCCGACGGGGACACCGAAGGTGGTCTTCACCGCGCCGATTTCACCGTCTCCGATGTCGGTGACGAGCACGGCCTCGTCCCCATCGATACCTAGCAAGGTGCGCGCGACGGGTGCGAAACGCACCAGCGGGGAGCCTTCGCATTCGGCCAGCGCGATGGGGCCCTGCACTGCGTCGTCGAGCACGGCGGGCGCGACGAGCGCCGACGCTGCGGCCGCCACCAGGCCACCGGCGCCCGCGATGGCTTCGACGACCAGCGCCGCCTCCAATGGCCCGGTCTCCCCGCCGCGCCCGGCGTCCAAATAGCCGCTGTCGGTCAACGCCCGCCAGAGCCGGTCATCGTGGGCGCCAACGCCCAGCTGCATCGCCCGCTCGGGTCCGGCCAACCGGGTCAGGACGGTCGACAGGCCGTCGAGCAGATCCTTTTGGTCGTCGTTCAGCAGGTAGGTCACGCGCGCGCCTTCGCATTGGGGTCCAGCCGCAGAAATCGCCGGGCGATCAGGTCGAGCTGCACCTCGGTGGCGCCGACGGCCACGCCCGCGGTGATGGCCATCCGGTAGTTCGCGTCGGCGGTGCTGCCGTATTCCAGCGCGTCGGCGCCATACACGGCCAGCGCCAGCTCGGCCACCGCGAGGTCCGCGCGGGTGTTGGCCACCCTCGCGACATTGGTGTCCGGGGTCGGGGGTTCGCCGCGGGCGCGCTGATCGGTGACCTTATAGGCGAGCACGCGGGCCGCCTCGCACGCAGCGCGGGCTGTTCCGAGCCGCACCTGCAGCAGGGGGTCGTCAAGCCGGCCGCGTGCCGCGGCCTCGGCGGCGAGTTGGTCGATGACGCGCGCGGCCCGCGCGTAGCGTGCCGCGCCGACACGCTCTTGCGCCAGTGCGAACGTGACCACCTGCCAGCCGTCGTGCTCGGGACCGAGTCGAACGCTCACCGGCACCCGCACGTCGGTGAAGTAGACCTCGTGGAAGTAGCGCTCGCCGACCATCGACGGCACCTCCCGCACCGCGATGCCGTCGGAGTCCATCGGAACCAGCAGCACCGAAATGCCCTTGGCACCAGCCCTCTCCGCGTCAGTGCGGGCAAGTAAAAAGCAATAGTCGGCGTGGTTGGCGTAGCTGGTCCACAGCTTCTGGCCGTTGATCACGTAATGGTCGCCGTCGCGGATTGCCCTGGTGCGCAGCGCGGCCAGGTCCGAGCCGGCGTCGGGTTCGGAGAATCCCTGACACCACAGCACCGAACCGCTCGAGATCGGGGGCAGGTACGTCCGCTGCTGTTCTGGGGTGCCGTAACGCGCAATCGCGGGCCCGATCCAGTTCACGTTCATGTATTGCGGTCCGCGGGGCTCCCCGATCGCCCACATCTCTTCACCCAGCACGGCGTGGAACCAGGCGCCCTTGCCGCCGCCGCCGAACTCCGTCGGCCAGTGGGGGGTCAGCCAGCCCTTTTCCGCCAGCCGGCGACAGAACTGCCGCGAATACTTGGCCTGTGCTTCGCTGCCGGGGCCGTTCTGCGACATCTCACCCCAGTTGTCGGGGAGTTCACCGGCGAGGAATTCGCGCAGCTGGTTTCGGAACTCGGCTTCTTCGGCACCCCACTGAAAGTCCACAGTCAGCGAGTCTTTCCGCCCACCGGTTCCGCGGCGGAGATGGCGTAAGGCGTCCACGCGGTACGGATGACGTGCTCCTCGGTGACGAACGTGGCCGTCGAGGCGACGTCGAGAAACACGGGCACATCGTCGAACACGATCTTCTTGTTGATCGCCAAAGTTTCGGCCGTGCCATCCTCGACGCCATAGAAGCGCATGGGATCGATGAGATCTTGCGGGGTTGCGAAACCTTCCTCGGCGATCGCGTCGGGTGCCCGAGAACTGTCGCCGGCCAG
>Ga0307441_1000773_pt1 | contig 11279 bp, 10 predicted proteins | sample SalMarWE160420MG_FD_202149 | JGI IMG/M metagenome (GOLD analysis project Ga0307441, IMG submission 202149) | Salt marsh sediment microbial communities from the Plum Island Ecosystem LTER, Massachusetts, United States - WE1604-20 | ecosystem: Environmental > Aquatic > Marine > Intertidal zone >... | reverse complement strand
ATCATAGCCCCTGATCTTCACCAGGTCCCTGCAGCAGGCTTTCATCAGCTGTTCCTTGTTTTTTTTCAACGCAATCAGGTGATTAATGCGGCGGATGGCACAAAGAAAATTGTTTATGCGGACAAGCTTTTTTTCAATTGTATTTTTAAGGATGCTGTTTTCGATCACATAACGTAACTCCCCGTCCTCGAAGGGTTTGGTGAGATAAACCGACGAATCTGAATTTACCACCGTATCCCTCCTGCGTTTTTCATCTTTGTCTACCAGATAGACAACCGGAACTGCCGGTTTGCCTTTTTTAACGCTCGTATTGAAAATGGTTTTTATTTTATTCTTCAGCTTTTTATTGATTAATATCAAATCGGGTAATTTGTCATTCCGTATTTTAAGGATTTTCAGGGGATTGCCGTCGCCCAAAATTACGCGGGGAACCGAATAGCCGAAGCTTTCCATCTTCTTTTTCAGTTCAAGCGCGGCCTTTTTATCATCTTCTATAATCAACAGTTTTGAATTGTCATGCATATATTATCCGGCATCAATAATTCCTCTATATATATAAATTTAGATAATACTGCATGAGATTGCAAATACTTTTAACGGATTTACTCTACATACGCGGTCAGTTCATTAATGTTTACCAGTTCAAGAAAGTGCTCGCGGATCTCCTGCCCGGTGGGGGTTTTTACGTTAATTCTAAAAACGCGATACACAATCATTCTTACGGTCGGCAGGGGAAGCGGAAGCGGAAAACCGTTCAGGTCTACCAGTTGGTTTATGGTCAGGCTGTGTTCGATTTCCTGGACGTCACCGTCGGGAAAGACAATGTAATTGGATTTCATGAACATGGAACAGCACCCCCCGCAAGGTACTATATCATTTTCGGCTGATAAATCGCAAGACCGCAACGAACCGGGAAATCCGCAGCCACGCAGGCTACCGGGAGAGTGCTTTTTTAATGAGATCAGGCCGGTAGTATTTTGTTCGGTATTTATCAACCGCAAAGACTTTGTTACCTACCCGCACATTCAAATAGGGGATTTTGACGGAAGATGCCATATAATATCCTTCCGGGGTCAGAACCGCCCAGGAGTCATCCATAAAACCGTAAAACGTCAGCACCTCTTTCTCCGGCAGAATGTCCCACAGTTTAAGGGTGTGGTCCGCACCGGCGGAGAGAACCGACTTCCCGTCGGGAGAAAATGCAACATGGGTAATATAGTCACTGTGCCCCGTAATGGTTTTAAGCTTACCGGCCGTGGTCAGGTCCCAAACCGTAATAGTACGATCCGTACAGGAAACCATATAACGGTCGTCCGCAGAAAGATCGACCGAGTTTATTATTCCCCGGTAGGGGTAAAACCCCCCGATTTCCCCGCCGCTTTGCAGGTTCCAAACCCTTATACTTCCATCATAACTCGAAGAAAGCAGATGCCTGCCGTCCGCGAAAAACTTTACCGACGAAACCAGGTCCCTGTGCCCCTGCAGGGTTTGCAGGAGTTTTCCGTCCGGTAAAGACCAGAGCCTGACGGTCTTGTCCCAGCTTCCCGAAACCGCGAGCCTGCCGTCCGCGGAAATGTCCACACAAATCACCGGGTCCGTATGGCCCTCCATGGAAGCAACCAGCTTCCCCGTGCGCAGGTCCCACAGCCTAAGGCTTTTGTCCCAGCCGCCGGAAAGGGCAAAGCGGCCGTCGGGGGAAAACCTGACACATGAAACCACGTTTTCATGTCCGCGGAAGGTATGCAGCACCTTGCCGGTGGCAAGCTCCCACAGTTTTACCGTCTTGTCGTAACTCCCCGACAGGGCATACTTTCCGTCAGGCGATATAGCAACGGCGGTCACATACGCGGAATGACCGCGAAAGGTACGCAGGAGCTCACCGCTTTTGCGGTCCCACAGTCTCAGTGTATTATCTTTACCCGCGGAGAGCAGATAGCGGCCGTCGGGGGAAAATACCGCGTCGGTAACCGTGTCGGTATGGCCGGAGAAGATTTTCAATGCCTTTTCTTCGGTCAGACGCCATACCTTGATGCCCGTATCCGCACTTGCCGAATAGACCCGCTTTCCGGACGGACCGAAGATGACGGCGGTCACGGTATTGGTATGTCCCTGGTACGTGCGCAGCTCTCTTCCCGTGGCGGCCTCCCAGAGTTTCACCGTGTGATCTCCCCCGCCGGACAGGATCATTGTGCCGTCCGGGGAAAAGGCAACGGAGGAAACGTAATAGGTATGTCCATGCATCGTCCGCACCAATGCAGCGGTGGCGATATTCCACAATTTTATGGTATTGTCCCAACTACCGGAAAGCGCGTACTTCCCGTCGGGAGAAAAGGTCACCGCGTTCACCCAGTCCAAATGCCCCCGAAACTGTTTCAGTTCTTTACCGGCGGCTATATCCCACAGGCGAACGGTTTTGTCCAGGCTTCCCGAAAGCAGGTACTTCCCGTCCGGGGAGACAGCGAGTGAGCTGACGTACCCCGTATGCCCGGTGAATGTCGTGATGACCTTTCCCGTCTTCACGTCCCACAGTTTCAGAGTATTGTCATAACTGCCGGAAAGCAGACGTTCTCCGCCGGGCAAAAAGGCCGCACAGGAAATCACATTCGTATGACCGTCCAACTCTTGCAGTATTTTTCCATTGCGGGCATCCAGAAGCCTGGGCGATGTACTGTCGCCGCCGACCAGCAGTTTGGTCCCGTCCGGCGAAACCGCCAGGGCGCGAATGTAATCCCAGCCGAGCTTTATATTCCGCAGCAGTGTACCCGCCGTCGTGTCCCACACCCGGACTACCCCGCCCACACCGGCCGCATATAGTTTTTGGCCGTCCGGCGAACAGGCCAGTACCTTTACCTCATTTGAATACCCCCTGAAACTTCTTACCGGTTTGTGCGTGTGCGTATCCCAAAGTATGGCGCGAAGGTCCTGTGCCGCGGAAAGGATAAAACGACCGTCGGGCGAAAAGGCCACGGAAGTGATCTTGCCGTCATGTCCCTGCAGGGTGGCAAGCACTTTTCCACTTGCGGTATCCCAGAGCTTTACTTTTTTATCCCAGTCTCCGGAGACTATATACCTGCCGTCCGCCGAAAAGGCGGCGCAGGAAATAACATTCAGATGCCCGTGATAACTCCTTATCATTTTTCCGCTGTTGACATCCCAAAGCCTGATCACCTCATCCCACCCCGCGGAAAGGGCGCAGCGGCCGTCGGGGGAAAAGGCCACCGTATTCACCGTATAGTCGTGCCCCCGGAACACCCGCACCTGCTCCCCGCTTTGCAGGTTCCACAGCCGGACGGTGTTGTCCCAACCGCCGGAAAGCGCATACCTGCCGTCGGGAGAAACGGCTACACAGGTTACATCCCCCTTGTGCCCCTTGAATATCTTAAGCTGCGTACCCGAGGCCGTGTCCCACAGCCTGACCGTATCATCACCACCACCCGAAACCGCGTACCGCCCGTCAGGTGAGAAGGCAACCGCCTGCACCAAATCCCCATGCCCGGCAAACGTACGCAGCTCAAGACCAGTGTTGATGTCCCACAGCTTCAGGGTATTGTCCCAACTGCCGGAAAGCGCGTACCTGCCGTCCGCGGAATAGGCCGTGGATCGGACCATCTCCCTGTGCCCGCGGAGCGTCCTGATCTCCCGTCCCGAGGCCGTATCCCACAGTTTCAGGGTTTTGTCGCGGCTTCCCGTCAGCACATATTTCCCGTCCGGCGAAAATACGGCCGAAAAGATAAAATCGGAATGCCCGAGCTGCACAAACACTTCAGGCGTCTGCCCGGCAAAAAGAAACGCGGGGAGTAAAATAATGAATAGAATAATGATCTTCGCCTTTTTCATAACCAAGCTTTCACCCTATTATTGTAGCGCAAATATACGTAAAATGTGAATAATCCTGTTGTATTATTATTCATAAAACTGGGTTATCGGTATTGAAAATTGGATCGACGAATCAGATAAAATCAGAAAAGCCTATTATAAAAATGACTTTGTTGCCGGATTAGGACAGGCGGAAAACACGGAGATACCGTGATAATGTACATAGATATTTCATTTACAGCCTGCAGTTTTTGATTTCCGTCTCAATAATGGCCGTGGCACCGATCTTTTCCAGCCGGTCCAGAACCGAGACCATGTTCTTCTTTTCCACCATCACCTTGACAGCGTACCAGTTCTCCTCTTCCAGCCTGGATAGGGTGGGGCTTTCGTATCCGGGGGTAATCTGTTCCGCCTCTTTCAGTCTGTCCCCGGAAATATTGTATTCTAAAAGACTGTACCGTTGCGCGATCAGTATGCCCTGCAACCGCCGTTTGATCTGCTGCACCAGAGGGGCATTCACTATCTGCGGCCGGGAGATGAGAACCGTCTGATAACTGCCGATGGTGTCGATCACCTTCAGATGGTTGGCTTTCAGACTGTCGCCGGTTTCCACAATGTCCACGATGGCGTCGGCCATATCCAGGGATATCATGATTTCAACGCTGCCGTTCATCTCGATGCATTTGACATCGATCCCCTTGTCCGCGAAGAACTTCCGGGTGATATGCGGAAAGCTGGTGGCTATGTTTTTGTTTTTAAAAGGGGTCAGGTCCCCTTCCTTGAAATTTTCGTGGGCAGCCACGCAGAGACGGCAGTTACCGAATCCCAGATTCAGCACCTCTTTGATTTCAGCTCCCCGTTCCAGAACCAGATCCTGCCCGGTAATGCCCATATCCACCGCTCCTGAATCCACCAGAACCGGAATATCGTCGGCCCGCAGGAACACAAAAATAATATCGGCTGTCGTACAGGAGGCATAAAGCGCCCGATCCCGCAGGCGAAAGCGGTAACCCGCTTTCTGCATCAGACCGACGGCCGGCTGCCGGAGACGGCCTTTGTTCGGCAAAGCTATTTTCAGTTTCTTTTCAGGCAAATTCATCATTCAATCCTGCTTATTCCGGTTCTTTTTCTCTTCGATACCGCTGCTCCCGAACCGCCGGGCCAGTTCCTTTTCTATCTCATTCAAGGAGATATCCTTGTGTCCGCACAGTACGAATGTATGAAACAGCAGATCACAGATTTCGTATACCAGATGGTCCCTGTCATCTTCCAGAGCCGCTTCGCAGACCTCCGCAGCTTCTTCGGTTATTTTACTGTTGATCTTTCCCGTTCCCTTGTGCATCAACCGTGAAACATAGGATGTCCCGGGATCTCCCGCGGTTTTCCTTTGGAGAATGGTTTCGAATAGAGTAGCAAATACGGCTTTTTCCGGCATGATTGCAGAATCCCTGATTTATCGTAAATATATTACCGGAAATAATAAAGTCTTGAGCGGTAAATGTCAATGTAATAATTCCCTCAAACTATTCCAAAGCATAGAGGTACCCGTCTGCACTGCCGATGTAAAGCACCCCGTCCCGTACCAAAGGGCTTGAATATACGGCCCCCCCGGTGGTGTAACTCCACAATTCCCCGCCCGTGTCCGCGTCCAGGGCATACACATTGCCCGACTGACCGCCGCCCACATACACGGTATCCTTCACGTAAAAGGCCGAAGACCACACCCAGCCCCCCGGCATAAACTCCCAGGCCACGCTGCCGTCCTTACGGTCCAAAGCGTATAACCGGTGAAACCCCTCCCCGCTGTACCCGGAGACACCGATGTAAAGCAACCCGTTATCTCCCAGCGCGGGAAACCCCGATACCCAGGTGACACTGTCTGCGGGAGTAAGCGTATTCTTCCAGACGAGCTCTCCGGAACCGCCGTCTACCGCGTAGCAGGCATGGTCTTTACAGGCAAAATACACAATACCGTTTTCATCTACGGCCGCGCCGTAGTTTATCGGCCTTTCCGTGGCAAGCTCCCAGCAAAGCGAGCCGTTGTGTTTATCAAGGGCGTACATTTTATTGTAATCACTGCCGAACAGGACCAGATCTCCCGCTATGACGGGCGAAGAGCGAACAAAGTTCACCTCGGGCGGTGAAAAACTCCACTTCTCGTTTCCTGAAAACGCGTCCACCGCAAAAAAGCAATATACCGGGTTACGCGCGCCGATATACACCACCCCGTTTTCCACCACGGGCGAGGAGGTAAAATCATCCCCCGGGTAAAACTTGATTCTCCTGCCCGCGTCTCCCGATTCCTTTAACAGATCGAACCTCCATTTCAGCTCACCGCTTTTCGCGTTCAGGGCGTAGAGATACCCGTCATAACTGTCGAAAAACACCATGCCGTAGGCCGCGGCCGCGGACGAGCGAACATTTCCCCCGGTTTTAAAACGCCACTTTTCCCGGCCGGACCGCGCCTCAAGCGCATAAAAACTCATATCATTACTGCCGAAATATACCACACCGTCCGTCAGCACCGGGGATGACCATACCGCACTCCCGGTCTGAAACTTCCATTTTACCCCATGGAACTCACGCACCCCCACGGTGTCCTCCCTGCCCTGCCGCGTGAGCTCCCCCCGGAATACGACAGCGGGTTTGGCATCCCGGTATGAATTACCACAGGATAAAAACAACGGAATACAGACGGTTAACCCTAAAAAAATTATTTTTTTCATCTTACTATTCCTCCTGTATGTTTATACAAACCCCGGGCCTCGGCTGTGACCGCTTTCGAGAAATAAATGGATTATTTGTGTTTTGCGTAGTAACTTTTTATTACTGTAATGGATTGGGAGGAAACGATATGGGGAAAAAATATTTTATTGCCGGTATTCTGTGTTTATTCACCCTGGCCGGCTTAAGGGCGGAAAAGAGCGCGTCCTTTTCCTTTGACGAACTTAAGAACGCACCGAAGATCACGTTGGGGGAACCGTTATATTTTCAATCCAACGACGGGGTGAAACTCGCCTATTACACCCAATCGCCGAAGTCCGGGCCCATCGCGGTACTGGTGTTTGTTCACGGCGGCGGTGCCCACAGCACGGCCGGCTATCAATACCTGGCCCACGGTCTCAGCGCAAACCATAATGTGCTTGTCTACCTGCTTGATCTCCGCGGGCACGGCCGCTCCGGCGGTCCCAGGGGCGATACTCCCACCGTGGAACAGGTGTGGACCGACCTCAAACTGTTTATCGATTTTGTTAAGGCAAAGCACCGCGGCATACCCCTGTATCTGGGCGGTCATTCATCGGGCGGCGGCCTGGTATTGAACTACCTGTCGTGGCCGAAAAAGACCGCGGTTGACGGGTATATTTTTATCTCACCCCACTTCGGGTATAAATCCGGGACGGAACGCACGGACATCAAATATCCTTTCGCCCGGGTCGATACGCGTGTGTTTGTAGAGAACGCTATGTCGCACGGGAAAAAATACGGCCACAAACCCGCCGTCTTTTTCAATTACCCGGAAGAAAGCCTGAAAAACGATCCCCTGCTGCTGCGCTTTATAACCTGCAATATGTCCAATGCCCTTACCCCGCAGAGTCCGAAATTACAGTTTTCCACCATAAATAAACACTTCGCCCTGTTTGTGGGCGAAATGGACGAGCTTTTTATACCGCAAAAGGTGGTTTCATATGCCGAACTGGCGGACAAAAAGCTGCGGCAAAAATCGATCGCCGAGGTGGTAAAAGGCGCCAAACACCTTTCCATCCTGCTTAAAGCCGATGAGTTGATCTATCGGGCAATCCAAAACTGGCGGTGAATCCGCATTCAAAGCAGCAACACGCCGGGCCTCTGACACAAGGCCCGGATTCAGAAGACCGCCTGCTGCTATTCAAGGGCATAGAGAAAGCCGTCGGCACTGCCGATATAAAGCACCCCGTCAGCCACAACCGGGCTGCCGTACAGGGCACCGCCGACCTTCATACTCCAAAACTCTTTACCCGTGGCGGCGTTCAGGGCAAACACCTTGTTTGTCTGTCCTCCCGCCAGGTACACCGTCCCCTTTGCGGATAAGGGGGATGCCCAGACCCAGCCGCCGGCGTCAAACTCCCAGGCCGTCTTGCCGGTCTGCCTTTTTAAGGCGATCAGCTTATGATAATCAGAGGATCCCACGTACAAGAGACCGCCATCACCAAGTGCCGGGAATCCCGTCAGCCAGGTGGCGTTTTCAGGCGCCAGCAGGCTTTTCCAGATGATTGCCCCCGACGCCCCGTTGACCGCGTAACAGTTGCGGTCTTTGCAGGCGAAGTATACCGTCCCCCCGCCGCTGACCGCGGGGCCGTAATTGATATTCCCGTCGGTTTTTACCGTCCATTTCAAAACTCCGCTTGTTTTATCCAGGGCATAAAACTCGTTGTATTCACTTCCGATATAAACGGTATCACCCCATAACGCGGGTGAAGAGCGCACCAGGTTCACCTCATCAGGAGCAAAATCCCATTTTTTCCCTCCTGAAAACGCATCCACCGCAAAAAGGCAGTGTGAGGGATTCCGCGCGCCGATATACACAATACCGTTGTCTACCAGCGGAGAGGAGGTGTAATCATCCCATTGGAAGTAGGAAACCGTATGGTTTTCCTGTCCGGAATCTTTCAGCAGATCGAACCTCCACACCTGTTTTCCGTCATCCGCGTCAAGGGCATAGAGATACCCGTCATAACTGTCGAAATACACCATGCCGTAAGCCGCAGCGGCGGAGCCGCGGATCATGCCGTCGGTTTTAAAACGCCACAGTTCCTTTCCACTCCCTGCATCAACGGCGTAAAAGCTGTTATCATTACTGCCGAAGAAAAGCACCCCGTCTGCCAAAACAGGGGTGGACCAGATTTCTCCGTCTGTGCGGAACTTCCATTTTACGGCGGGAAGTTTATCGGGCCCCGTTTCCTCCGTCCTACCCTGCCGCTGGGGATTTCCCCTGAACAGGACCGCCGGTCCGTATTCTTCCAAATTCGGCCCACAGGCGGCGAGCATAAAAAGAGGGATGATGCATAAACCAAACAACTGTTTTTTCATGATTTTCTCCTTAATTTACGTGGTGACCGTCGTCAAGATTGAAGATATCGGAAAACTCACGGCTTTTGATGGTATCCGAAAGCCATTTTTTTATGTCCGGTCCCTGCCAGAAAGGTTGTGATTGGAACAGGTTGTTAAAACGGTAGAAATAACGGTTCATGAATTTCGATACCCTGCCGGAAATTACCTCCTTTACCAGCCTGGAATAGCCCATGCCCGCGTATACCAGATGCTTTGGGTCCCTGTATCCCTGCTCAACAAGACCGGAAATCTTTAAGCGGCATTTGCATTTTGCCTTTTTATTCACCAGGCTGCAGGTCTGTCCCATAAACCTTTTCAGCTTTGAGCGTGAACGGGAAAGGATTTTTCTGAAATTCGCGCTGGTCATATGCAGTAACTCCGCCCCCATGTTGGAGTTGATGTTAAAAATGACCCCCAGTATGATCACCACCCGCTGTGTTCTGTTCAGACAGATCAGCGTCGCCATCACACAGTTTATCATGGTATCATGGATCAGGGCCTTGATTTCCGGGGTATCGTCCGGCTGCCGGTCGGGAATATACTCCATCCTTTGGTAGTAATTTTCAAAATTTATATCACTGTATTCCAATCCCCTTTTTTTCATATTGATGACGTGGTTCACCACTATCCGGTACAACCAGGTTTTGAATCCCGCCCTGGTCTCATCATATTGCTGCAGGCGCGTGATGATCTTAATCAGTATCTCCTGGGTGATATCTTCCGCGTCTTCCGGTGTAATCACCATCCTGACGGCCAGGTTGTAGATCCAGTCACGGTAACGGGAAATCAGCTGAATCAGCGCCTCTTTGCTTCCTTCCAGCGCCCGGGCAACCAGCTCCCTGTCGGAAACCGATTTGTATACATTTTTTTGCCGTACAATGCCGCGAGTAAGCATCTTCTCTCCTTTATTGCGGTAACAATTAATTATACATGAGGAACAAGCCCCCTGTGACAGATTATCCGGAACTATTTTTTCTTTTTTTCCGCGGGATAACTGTTGAACAGATCCAGCAATTCGTAGCGGGAGTGGGTATTTGTTTTTTTAAATATATTCAGCACATGGTTTTTGGCCGTTCCTTCCGAGATAAAGAGCTTGGCGGCGATGGCTTTGGATGATTTTCCTTTTACCAGCAAAAAGAGGACCTCCTCCTCCCTTTTGCTGAGCTCATAGAATCCGGCAAACGTCTGTTCTTTTTTGGGTCCCGTAAAATAGCTGGTTTTTTTCAAACCCACGGCGGTCCGGTTATCGGTAAAATATACCCTGAACTCCTGGTCCGCCAAAGTCAGGGTATCGTCATGTCTTATAAATTCGCTGTTTGAAATCCTGCGGCCATTGATAAACGTCCCGTTCATGCTGTCAAGATCACGTATTTTGAGGGCCTCTCCCCGGAGATAAATCTCGGCATGTTTCCTGGATACATTCTTGGAAGAAAGGTACAGGTGACACTTTTTGCTCCTGCCGATGATAAAAGGAAAGGTATCGATTTTTATGAATATCGTGTTTCCGTCGCTTAAATTTCCTTCCAAGAACCAGTATTTTTTTGAAGCATTTTTCTGCATTTTAATCGGTCCGGGTTTATGGTATGATTTCTGATTTTTTCTGTCAATATCCTATAAAACATACCAAACGGCATACTGAATTTTTACGGTAAATGATTCATTAATATTGCATATATGACTTTGCCCGGAAAGGAGGGCATAGCAAAATGGCCGGAAAAACAAAGTACCTTGAACCAAAACATTACGCGGACCAGGAATATGCCGCCTGGGAAGCAATCTATGATCACATCAAAGAAAGCCCCGCAAAAATGAAAAAAGAAATCATCAGGATGTTGATGAAAAAACTCATTATTTTCAGAAAAGAATAAACTTCTGCCACGATTGCCGCAAAATTCTCCTTGTATTCCGGTATTGAGTGTCTTATGCTCTAATGCAAAACGTTACACATAATGCCGGGCCCGCCTGGTACAAGGAGTACAATGTGAAAAAGATCATCTCCCTTTCATTTGTAATAATACTTGTGCTTGTTTCCTGCCTGGATTTTGAGGCATTGATCAAGAATCCCGGAACACAGCAGGCAAGAGTCGCCGGCCCCGCCGTCGGGGATCCGCATTTTAAGGCGTATAATGATCCGGTAAAATTCAAAAAAAATCCTTCCGCAAGCTCATGCTTTGCAGGGGAGTTGGCGGAAGAGTCGAAAATGAATGTGCTCGATCTTTTGAATTACGTACGAAAGCTGCATGGATTGGGTCCCGTGACCTATAATTACGCAAATGATATCTATGCCCAGAAGGGGGCGTTCCTTATTGCCTTAAACGGTGCCATGAGTCATAATCCCCCCAAGACCTGGCGCTGCTGGTCCGACGAGGCATTCA
>Ga0307441_1000770_pt1 | contig 11299 bp, 14 predicted proteins | sample SalMarWE160420MG_FD_202149 | JGI IMG/M metagenome (GOLD analysis project Ga0307441, IMG submission 202149) | Salt marsh sediment microbial communities from the Plum Island Ecosystem LTER, Massachusetts, United States - WE1604-20 | ecosystem: Environmental > Aquatic > Marine > Intertidal zone >... | reverse complement strand
ATCTTCTTTGTTTATTTTTTTCTTTACTGATTGATATAATAAGTCTTTCGGTATTTCATATTTTTCTTCTTTGATTATATCATAAATATTTTGAAGTGGTTCTATCGTTAAGGATTCTCTTTCAAAAAGATATATTATGTTATAATCTTTTTGAAGAATATAAGAAATAATTTTTTGTTCTAGTTTAATATTTCTAAATCTTTTTTCAATCAAGTTTTCTAATTTTACTTCTTTACTCATTTTTATACCTTTTTATATTTTTATTCTTCAAACATTTTATTCCATTCCCTTTCATTTGCTATATTTTCATTTGCCAAAAACCTCTTAGCTGAACTTTTTATGCTATCAGAAAAATAATTTACTTTTTCTTTCAAACGATCTTTTAGTTGTTTGTTTTTTATTACAGAATAATCTTTTCCTTTTATTTCCAATATTTGCATATACCGTTTTATAAGGGATTCTAATTTTAACTCAGTATCCATTATTTCAATATTAGAATTAGAACAAATAATAACAGATTTTCTAATTGGTAATATTTCTCGTAAAAAGTTTTCTATATTTTTAGTTAAACTCGATCCTTTTGACATCATTACTTTATCAAACTCATCTATAATTACAAGATCAGCTTCTTTTATTCGTGTTTCTATATTATGCTCATCGGTAAATTTATCAGAGACTATGTTTTGCATTATGTTGTAGTAAACATTATATCTTTTTATTATTGCTTCTTTACCTATCTCGCATGCTAAAGATGTTTTTCCAACTCCTCTTTTTTCACCCATTAGAAATAATCCTTGTCCTTGTTCGATTGCATTATCTAAGTATTTGATAAAATATTTTACTTCTTCTCTTTTTTTATTATGAACTGATAATGTATCAATATGAAGCTCCCAATAATCTTGCGGTATTCCACTTTTTTGTAATTCTATAATGTAGCTAAAGATGTCCATGCATATACAAGGTTTAATGCCTCCTTCAAAATCTATATATCCTTTCCCTTTGCATTGTTTATGTTTTCGAATTAATATTGATTTAATTTTTTCTAGTTTTTCTATATCTTTTCGGTATAACATTTTTATTTCTCCTCTCAGTCTTCAGTTTTTTCTTTTACTAATTCTGCCCATAACTCTGATTTTTTATTTAACCAAAGCTTTGAAACCTTATTAAATTTATATCCTTCATTTTTTAAATAATTTATAGCATTAAACTTTTTTTTATATACTTTTTCTATACTAGAGTAATTAGAATAATATATCCCTACTTCAATTATATATAAAATCATTCTATTATTCCTTATATATTTCTTTTTTTAATTTTTTCTTTTCATTTTTGATTGCAAGTTTATAATATTCTTGTAAATCTTTATTAATTATATATTTGTTGTTTGATAATATAAATAATTTATTTTTTTTATATTCCTTAATCTCATCAATGTCTACATCATTTATAGGCGGATTTTTTTTGTTATGTAATAAAAAGCTTTGAACAGCTTTTCTATAATCACGAGTATTATTCTCTTTGTAGTATTCAATATATTCTAAAGTTTCTTTTTTTAGAGATTTTTTAAACTTTTGTATCTGTCTTTCGTATTCTTCATCATCTGTTCGAAATTTGCCGTCCCCTCGAACTTTTGTTTCTTGAGTTATGTGTTTAACACTAACTTTCTCATTTAAATAATCATCAAAATGACTAGTACCAAATAAAGTAGAAGGACGAAGATATATCTCCATTTTCTCATCACCTAACCATTGGGAAGATTTAACATTAATAACCTTAAAAAAATCCTTTTTAGTATATCCTTTCTTTAAAAGAACTCGAATCAACTTTTTATTTGAATCCGTCAATTGTCTTTTACTATTAGTCACTTCATTGAAATAGTCCAATATTTCTCTTACTATTTTAATATTACTTTTTTTCTTATTAACTGAGTTAACTCCGTTAACCTTAATAATATTAATATTATCTCTTTTATTAATATTATTAATATCTTTATTAATATTAATATCTTTATTAATATTAATAGAGTTAACTCCGTTAACCTGGTTTTGAGATAGGTTAATAGGATTAACCTGGTTTTTAATATTATTTATAGTATATATATTTCTAGAATAATTATTTTTTTCTGATTTTGTTTTAGATATTTTAATTATTTTAAATTTTTTTAATTCTTTTAAAGAAGATATTACTTTAGGTTTAGAAATATTACATTTTTCCACAATATAATCTATAGAAGGAAAGCTGGTTTTTGTACGACCGCACATTTTTACTAAAAAACAATAAATTTTAAAAGCAAAAGAATCAATATCATAATCAAATATTTCATTATCTATTATAAAAAAATTAATCTTTCTTTCATCCTTAAGTTGTATTCCATCACGTATATCTTCAATCATAATATCTCCTTAGAAAATAAAAAAACCGTTCCTCAGTTCTGGAAGTTTCCAGGATAATAAAAACAACACAAGTCAAATTGTTTTTAATATCTCTTCCAGAACCCGAGAACGGTTCTATTAACTTGTTTAAAATATAGATTATACCTCTGGAAAAGGTTTTTTAATCTATCATTTATAATATAATATATTTTCATTAAAAAATAAATATATTTTTTTAATTTTTTTAGTCTATACATTTAAACTACTCTATAACTCGTCCTAGCCAATAATCTTCGGTGGTTCTCACGACATATACAAATAAAACGTATTATTATACATATAGCTTAAAAAATCGTTCTTAGAACGATGGTTTTAATGAGCTGAGAAACAAAAAATAGCCAAGAGATTAACCATGAAGGTTATCTCCCAGCTACAACTAAATTATTAAGGAGAAAGCTCTATGAACTTCCTATGAGATAAATTAACAGCAGGAGGCGAATCCATTTGTTTATTTTATCTCCTTAATTAATTATATATTAAAACTAACTTTTTATAAATAATTATTTTTGTTTATTAATTAATAAAAGGGAGATTAATAATCTCCCTTAATTATTATTTGAAAGGTAAATAAGTTCTTTCAATTTCACAAGTAGCTTCTACAAAACCATAATAGTGATATCCTGGTTCAGCAAACTCATCATCAATCCAATCATAATGCGAGTTTTCTTCAAAATAGAATTCAAGTTCTCCTAATTCATTTGTTTCAACAAATACATAAGCAGTTTGACCAACAGTAGATAGAATGATAATTTTCCAATCATCACTACTTCCTTTCGCTCTTACAAAAACTCTTAAAGAATTAGAATTTTCAGAGTAATGTGTAAGGGTTACTCTAAATTTTGCTGCCATAATTTGAGGTGCTACTATCACACCTTTTCCTGCCATTGCACTTACCACATCAAAGGTTTCTTTCTCTTGATATCTAACAGAAGAAATATAATCATGACTGTTTTGTGAATAAAAACGCCCTACATATTTCCAATCGTATAATGCAACTTCAGGATCTACAGCTGCAGGGTAAACTGCATAAAGTTTTCTTCCAAATGAAATATTTTTCAAAAGCTTCATTGCAATAGGTTCAACCATAGGTATTACTTGTAATTCTTCATTACAAACTACAGTATAGTCCTTTCCATCTATATTTTCTATATCTGTAGAATCCTCCTGATTTGTAGGACTTGTACTTAAGTCTGAACTTCCTCCACTACCTTTCTCTGTATTTTCTGTACAACAGAATAATACAAACAATAATACTAAAACGATAAATAATTTTCTCATCATTTACCTCCTTATATTAATTAATAAAAGGCAAGATTTCTCTTGCCTTTAAATTATTCATAATCTTTTATAAAATATCCTTCTTTTTAAAAGTTAGTTTCCAAAACCGTAACAGTGATATTCAGGTTCAGCAAACTCATCATCAATCCAATCATAATAATATTCTTTTTGTCCTTCAATATATCCAATCACTCTTTTTATTTTTATTGTATTACTAGAATGAAGATCTTCTATGAAGGAGCTAAAAGAGATATAATTTATGAATTCATCAAAGTCTTCATAAATTATTATTATATCAAAACAAGACTCGGCTTCAGTATAGGATAATTTTGACATAATATCATAATATTGTTTTTCTTTTATTTTGCTATTGATATCATATACTAAAGAAATTATACCATAAAAAAGTATAAATAAAATTACTATACAAAGTATTGTTTTTATCGCACGTTTCATACTATCCTCCTTAAAATATTTAGTTATTAATTAATAAAAGCAGAGTTTAATAACTCTGCTTAATATTTTAATTAGTTATATAAATTATTTTTGTTTTCCATTGTCCCGAAGGTGTTTGATAACTAACAATATTATTTCCTAATTTTATATCACTAATAAATTCAAAATATCCTTCTCTTGCCTTTTTTATTGCTGTTAATTTTGTCATCTTGTTCTCCTTATAAAATATAATCTAGTTATCTATATAATATAAGAAAAGTAAGATTAATTAACCTAAATTTTGGTTATTTTTCAAAATATATTGATAATTTTTATTATTCTTTTTTAAGCTTTCTCGGGTATATTCAGCCATTTCTATACCTCTTTCTAAGCAGATTAAATCACATTGTCTTCTTAATTTCTTAGGAAGCACAAAAATAAACTTACTATTATTTTTTCCCCGACTACCATCCCTACGTCTTTTTTTTATTTTAATTTCAAAATCTTCCATAATAATAACTCCTCACTTCTATCTTTTATCTTACATAAATTCAATTCTGATTATTTTTTTAATATCGCTTTCTTTATAGTATTTTAATTCCCCATCGTTTACATCGAAACACAAGTATAAATCTTTTTCTTTTTTGATGATATTAATATAATGACCTCCCCCGTTTAGAATAACTCGAGCAATATTGTAACCTTCTTTATATTCAACATCGTTAAATACATCAAATAGAAGAATACCCTTAACAACATCCCAATCGACAAAACTAGCATTACTTTCTTTATCAGTTTTGCCTGATAATATCCAGTAACCATTATGGCCTACAATTAAGTTATTCATATTTCTAGGTGTGAATTCAATTCCTGAATGTGCTTGTTCAATATTTGCAAGACATGTGACTACACACCCCCATCGACCGATTCTATCAATCCATTGGATATTATTTATTTTTCCTTCAGTCATAATATCCTTTTTCCAATTAGAATCTGTTTGAGTGTTATATTTCATATCGTCCTCCTATTTTCTTTCTTTCATTAATATCTCTAATTTCGTAACAGCATTTTCTAATCTTATCATGAGTTGTACTGTGTTTTCTTCGGTTTTATTTAATCTTAATTCATTTTTATTTATTTCTTTTTTTATTTCGAGAATACTATTATTGACTGCTTTTATTTCTTCCATTACTTTATTATTTCCGGTTTCTATTTTATTATATATAGATGTAATTTCTTTAGGAGTATTCCATACTTCATCTACATTCTTTCCCCATATTTTAATAGGAATTACAAAAATAGCTCCTATTATAGTAACTACAAGCCCTCCTATAATTGCTGACGTAAGAGGGTATGAAAATATATTTCTATGTTCTTTACCGCTTCCCATTTTTTAACTCCTATATTGCATAAGCTTTAACGTCTTTTATTTTTTTAAGTAAATCAATTTCAGCGTTTTTTTCGTCATTTAAAGTTTTTATGGTACCATCTATTACCTTCTCTGGATATAACTGTGTTAACTGTAAAGCAATATCTTTTTTCTTTTTTTCTTTTGCAATATCAAGTTTTTCTAATTCTGTTAATAAAACTAAATCATAATTATCAGGATTATTTAATTCTTTTTCAGACAACTCCTCTTTAATCAATCCTTCTTTTAAAACTGTTTTATAATCATTTTTTATTGGTTTCCAAATAATTGGATCTGTTTGCCAATCTTCCCAATCAACTGGATTTTTTTTAGGATCAGTTTTTTCATCCGCCAATTTTGCCGTTACTAGCCCATGCCGTTTAAATTTTAACATCCCTTCTCCATTTTCAATTTTTTGCTGTATCATAATTCCTCCTTTAAAATGAAACTACTAATTTTAAATTGAAATAATAATTTTCATTATCCAAACTAGCAAAGGTAACTCCAGTATACCACATATGCCCGTCAACCCCTGTAAACAATGTAAGAGAAGCCGAAGAATCAACACTCCATGACATTCCTTCATAGGCTCCTGTTAATCTTTGAGCTGTGATTATTTCTTGTGCTGTCGCATTTGTCTCGTCTGATGAGCAGATAAAATGTCTTTCTATATCTTGGATATCTAATCCATCCCAGATATGATATACTCTCATCCCCTGATTCTTTGAACTTCCACTTATTTCATCGACAAGACACGTTTCGCTCGTTGATGTAGCTGTTACTGTTTGATTATTTGTCCATACCCCCAGACTTGTTGCGGAATCAGTAATACTTGCAACATACATTGTACCACTTGCACCTGCTCCGCCACTATCATAAATTACAACCGCTTTCTGAAGACTTCCTCCGTCACTTATTACGATATGTTCTCCTGTCCAAGAAACAGCATTACTTTTAGTATCATAATCAAAACCAGCACTAATATTTCTTCCTTCCCAATCTGAATTATTAACTTCATTTGTTTCGATAGAGCTGTAACAATGTTCTATAATCCAGTAAGTACCATTACTTCTTACCTCTACATAATCTCCCCTTGAAAGCAATTTAAAATTTGCTATTACTTTATTTCTAAATAAAATATTTGTACCATCCCCATTCACATAACTTAATCCAGAATGTGTTCCTCCATTTTGAAATCTAAATTTTTTTCCTATATTAGCTGCTACATCCGGTAATGTTGCTTCTATAAGTTTTGTTGAGAGTGAATGAGCAAAATCTATACCAGTATATTGATCTGTTGTTTGTATCGTATAATTATCTGTTATAGAGTATACATTCGATTTATATCTATCAGCATACTCAGTTTTTAGAAAACACAAAGCTGGTATTTGCGTATCTATATAACCCTTTGTTGCTAATGCTGTATTTCCTGCCATAATTTCCCTCCTTTATGATATTGTATAAACAAAATGTCCGGTAGCATCTTGTGAACTACCTGTTGCATTGTATATTCTAATTTGAACAACTGTAGTAGCTGCAAAAGTATTACTAGTAGAATAATCAGTATTTCTAACATAAGACGATAGCAAAGGAGTAAATCCTCCAGAATAGCTTCCTGCTTGTATTGTTAAATTACTATCAGGAGTGCCATCATTTTGAATTGATATTCCCATATTTAGAATAGTTAATGTTTTTCCTGCAGGTACTGTTATTTCGTGTATTATTATATCATCACCATTATCGATTGTTATACTTGGTGTAGAAAACGATCTTATATTTCTTAAAGCATCTCCATGTATCTTTGTTAGTGTTACTGAACTGTCCGGATGATCTAGCGTAGTTGCTATTTTATGATCCTGTATATTTGTTAAATAAGTTGTTACAGCTTGTTCATATGTCCATCCTGTATTATTCTCACCGTATAATGAGTTTACATTAAAAATATCTGCATCCGCTATACCCCCTGCAGTATCAACGTAAACCTCCGCTATTTTTACTTGACCACTATCTACCGCAGGAGCCAGCCCTGTTCCTTCAGTTCCTTGTTTTACTGAAACAGTTGAATCTAATTGAAACTCGATATAAGTTGAAAGCGAAGAAATACTTCCTGTTGCTGGATCAATGAATTGTCTGGACTGTGCGTTAGCATTACTATACCCCATTGCCGCTTGTATAATATCTACTCGGGCGCTTACAGTAGGTACTCCAAATGATAAAGTAGTCAAAGCTGTTCGAATAAATGGGTTACCTTCTATATTTATCGCAAAATGAGGATTTACTTTCACATTATAATCTGTTCCGGTATTTTGTTCTACTATAGTTGTTTCTCCAAAAACAACACATTTTTGATTAGAAACACAATATCTAAGTATATCTTTTAATACATATTCTATCATATACTTTGACATATTATTGAGATTGGTTGTTGAAATTTGTTCATATTGCGACCATTGTACAATTTTACTCATTATATTTTCTCCTTTATATTATTAAATTTATATTTAAATATATTTTTCATATCATTCCTTTATGTTCCTGTAAATCCTGCCGTTATTATCGGAGATACTCCCATATCACTATCATCATATTCTATAAATGAAGTATCTACAAAACCTACAGCTGAAGTAAAATACTCTCGTAATTCTACAATATAATTTATTCCTCCTGCTTTATATTCATTTATAATATCAATGATTGTTTTATAATTTTGAGGGAGAGCCCCTGACATTATAACTTTAAAGAAATAAGGATTACCCCCTTGTATTTCAATAAATGCAGGTCTTACTACATCTTCTCCTACTATATCGAATTCTTCAAAACTTCCAACAAAAGAAACTTCAGTAAAAGCTCCGCTACCAACTCCATTAATTAATTGAATATTAACTCCGTAATCTTTTAGAGCTTCAATAATAGCCAAATCAGAAACTTTCTCATCAAATATTAAATTTTTTGTTCTTATATAATAATTAGCATCAGTCTCATCTCTTAATCTCTGTACTCCGTAAAATCCTTCAAGAATATAATCTAATAAAGTTCCTTGAGTATATCGTAAATCTAATTGAAGAATTAAAAATTCAGAGAATTGTATTGAGTACTCAATGACATTTCCTATTGCTCCATTATCAAAATCATTTATCTTTATTTTTCCATTTAAAGAAGGATAGTTTTTTGTTTTATCTCCTATAAGATTTAAGTATTCACCGGACTCTTGATTGAATATTTTTAGATATTTATTTAATTCTTCAATTCCTCTCATTAAACTATAACCTCATCTTCAGTAATTCTGTTAACAGTAATGGTAATAGTATTTGTTTTTGCTAATTGACCCGAAGCTACTGCTACTATATCGGCAATAGGTACTTCAATAGTAAAATCATAGATATCATCATCTGCATTTTGGACAATTGTTATTGCTTCCGATTTTACCCAGTCTTGATTTATTCTTAAAGTATTTGTATAATTTTGTATTTCTGTTTTTGCTATAAGTTCTATTTCAGTATTTGTTAAAGAAGAAGCATCTTTTATTAATAAGGAAGCTTCTATATCTATTAACAATAAAGAAGGAGCTAACACTTGTACATAAATACCTGCTGCTTTATATCCGGGATAATTTTCAAAATCATTTACATCACCTTCTATAATTTTTACAATTTCCAATCTTTTTGTTTCGCTAAGTGTTCCTGTTCCATCATCAGCGTATACAGTCAGCCAACCATTTGATGGTGTATTTTCTAATACAGTAGCACTTTTTATTCCCTCAATGGATCTTACACCCGATAATATCCCCGAAAGAGGAGCTTTTGCTAATGATCTTACATAATATCGAAATCTAGCTTGTCTTTCTTTATCGGTCTCTGTATCAGTACCCCCTGTAAATGCTACAGGATTACTGCAACTCTGTATACCTACTGGTTGATTAATAAAACTTCCTAAACCAGAAAGAGTATTTATAGCATTGATTGATAGATTAGTATCCAATCCTACTCTTTCAGATTCACTTGATATTTCTCCACTTATTTTAGCACCAATAGCAATTGATCCTGCCTCTATTGTTGTGTATAAAATATTATTTAATCTTATTGAAGTCCCTACAGCTATTGGATATACTTCAGTTGCATTTGTTGTTCTAGCAAATTGTAATTTTCCCTGAGATTTATACCCTACTTTTTTTGTATATTCCCATCCTTCATAAACAGCTACAGGGATTGCTTTTTTTAGAGCTTGAAAAAAATCTTCTTGACATGAAGAAGCAACAAAACCAACTGCTTCAAGAATTGTGTTTACTCTACCCCCGTCATTGAAGTTACTCAATAAAGAACTTTTTCCAATCAAATATTGCTTCATTGCATTATATATTTGATCAAACGTTTTTACACTATATATTTCAGCCATATTTTTTTATCCTTATGTAATTAACAACCCTGCTGCTATATCGCTTATACTTGTTGTTTTTTCTTGCCCATTTATCGGTTTATAACGAAGTGATATTTCAATTTTATCTGCTTCTAATTTACTTTTACTTCTATCTACAAATGCATATTCTGTTCTAGGATCAAGGAAAACTTGTTGTTCTATACTTTCAAATAATCTTGTCACTACAATAGATAGAGGTATATTACCTATTTCTATTAATAATCCCCATTGAGGATGTCTAGGATTTAATGATCCTATTGGGTATTTTATTCGATCGATTATGTTTTCCATATAACAATATTCACCGTAGACAAGAAGTAAATCTCCATTACTATCTACTAATATTTCTCTTGAAGTATTTAGGCTTATATCATTACCAAGAATTTGTATCTGTCTTTCTTTTGGAGTTGTTACTGCTTTCTTATTATAATATACTAAATTGTATGTATTATTTTTAGAAACAGAAGAAGATAATACAGGGATTATAATACTCTTGCCTATCATCCCGTTGCTTTCAAAATCTTTATTCGTGATTCCGTTAATATCACCAAGAAGAGCATATTTTGTATAATCTCCAAAAAATTTTACAGCAAGACTATATAAAGTATCCCCTTCTATTACCTGATAATATATTTTATTTTTTGTGACTAAAGTATTCTGTTGTTGTATTTCATCTTCATTAAATTTAATACTGAAATCATTTTCTGATATACTTCTATCTTGAGATTCAATACTTATTTGATCAAAAGAAGAAGAAAAGTATTTTGAACTTCCTATCATACCCCTCGCAGTAAATAAAACTTCTGCAGTAGATGCTAGTAAATCTATAGTAGGCTCACTCTCTATTTCATATCCTTCTTCTTCATTTTTATAATTTTCTATAACCTCATCAAGGGATTCTCCCGCTCTGTAAGGAAAAGAAAATTCAGTTATTTCTCTAATAAAATCAACACAATCTTCCTCCAATTCTCTTCCTAATTGATCTATATTTTCTACACTAGAAATAGCATCAATTCCCAAACTACTTATTATTGTCTTTGCTTCATCAGCTACGGTTACTATATTTGCTAAAAAATTTGTTATTGTGTTCTTCATTATGATAGGAGTATTTATAATATTTCCTATTTTCTCAGCTTGTTCGTTAAGTTTATTAATAAATGAATCTATAACAGCAAATGGTTCTTCTCTTTTTTTTAATTGCCCCAAACCAATATATCTATTATTATACTCTGATATTCCTGTCATACTTATTGAGTAATTTATTGTAAAAGGATCTTTTTGTGATCTTGATATATTGAAATCATTAAAAACAACTTCGTAATGATTGTTATCA
>Ga0307441_1000767_pt1 | contig 11307 bp, 10 predicted proteins | sample SalMarWE160420MG_FD_202149 | JGI IMG/M metagenome (GOLD analysis project Ga0307441, IMG submission 202149) | Salt marsh sediment microbial communities from the Plum Island Ecosystem LTER, Massachusetts, United States - WE1604-20 | ecosystem: Environmental > Aquatic > Marine > Intertidal zone >... | reverse complement strand
CAATCTTCAATCCTGTTGCAAACGGTATGGCCCGTCCATGAGTGGTGTGAAATGAATCCAGACGCACATAACCGGCAATCCTTCCCGTACAGCCAATGCCTGAAACAACAGCAACTTTATCCAGATCCCAACCCTTTCTTTTTTCCAGCCACTTGAGAGAGCTGATGAAAGAAGTTAAAGCAGTACCCAGACCACAGCCCTGACACCAGATATGGGGCAGACGTTCTCCCCGCAGCAGATCATCCATGGGGTGCAGCCCAGTGATCCAATCCCCTTCCGGCGAAGCCTCGTAGGTCATGATACGGGGTTTAGTTATGCCATCAATCCTTTCTGCCGTCATTGTTCATCCTCCCGGATGCTTTCCTTATCTGAAACTGACTGATCAGGCTTCCTGCAAAACTCCGGCGCCTTGACGAATTGCTTTCAGCACATCCTGGGGATCCAAAATATCTCCCCCGGGTTTATGAACACCAATCACTTTCGCTTTTCCAGCAGCACAGCGCTGAACTTCCCGGACCATCTGTCCCATATTGATCTCCGGTACAATAAAAGCCTGCACTTTCTCCGCCAGGTTGGCAATGAATTCTTCTGGGAAAGGCCAGACTGTGATCAAACGCAGATAACCAACCTTGATCCCTTCTTTCCGGGCCAATTCGATTGGCCATAAAGAGGTCCGGGCAGAAATTCCATACGAAACCACAACCACGTCGGCGCCCCGCAATTTTTCTTTCTCCAACTGAATGATATCTTTCTGGTTAGCAGTGATCTTCTCCATAATACGCTTGACGTTCCACTCGTTGGCCTCTGCATTCATAGCCGGATAACCCCGCTCATCATGGGTTAACCCTGTAACATGGATCCGAAAACCATCACCGGCCTTGACCATAGGAGATACATAACCGGCCTCTCCCTTGGGGCTGGAGCGGTAAATCCGGAAACGATCCGGCTCCAGATCACCCCTGGACACCTGGGGGCGGTGCAGGATCTCAATTTCTTCCACTGGTGGGATCACAACCTTTTCGGTCATGTGCCCGACTTCGGCATCGGTCATCACCAAAACAGGCGTGCGGTATTTTTCGGACAGGTTAAAAGCCCGGATGGTCAGGTCAAACAACTCCTGAGGTGATCCGGGGCTGAGGGCGATGACCTCGTAATCACCATGGGATCCCCAGCGGGCTTGCATCATATCCTGCTGGCCAACCAGGGTGGGCAATCCGGTGGAAGGACCTCCCCGCTGGACATTGATCAGCACACAAGGGGTTTCCAGCATAATGCCCAGCCCCAGGTTTTCCATCATTAAAGAAAATCCTGGTCCGCTGGTAGCAGTCATTGATTTGACCCCGGCCCAGGAAGCGCCCAGAACAGCATTCATGGATGCCAGTTCATCTTCCATCTGAACATATTTTCCTTCCACCTGCGGCAGACGGACAGACATGCGTTCGGCAATTTCAGTTGCAGGCGTAATCGGATAACCGGCAAAAAACCGGCAGCCGGCTAGAAGGGAACCCTCTGCGCAGGCATGGTCACCCAGCATAAAGTGTTCCCCGGTTAGGCTGCCTTTCTGTTCAGTCATTTGTTCACCTCATTACGCTGCACAGGATGGATCAGACCAGGTGTTTGTAACCCTCCATCTTCGATATAAATGGCAAAATCGGGACACAACAGGGTGCATAAACCGCAGTTCACACAGACATTTTTTTCAATCACCAGGGGAGGATGATACCCCTTGGTATTGGTCCGGTCTGAAATTCCCAGTGTTCCCTGGGGGCAAAACTCAATACAAAAACCGCAACCTTTACACCGGTCATCGATTATATGCACGATACCGTGTGTAACAAGGATGCGGTCTTTATCCAGTGGCTGTCTCCAAAGAGGCATAGTTCCTCCACAACAAGATCGATCACTCACAAAAAATCAATGGTTGTTATTAGACAACTAATTCTAGGTCAAGCTCACTAAGCATCTTCCCAATTAGGTAGAAATCATTCTCTAATTGTATTAATTTACTCTTAGTACATAATTTTGTTGATCTCGCCCAGCGATTCGGGGCTGGGGCGCAGTTTTTCCGCTGGAAGGCGGTTGAGTGCCGTTTCAGGCAGGTTATACAGATCAAAGAGCGAACTCTGCTTGGGATTGATATAGATCAGTCCGGTAATGAGCTCGTTACGATCATTGGCTTCTTCCAGCATTTGCATCGCCTTGGCCCGATTGGTCGGCTCATAATCCTGGGCCAGTTTTTTCAGGATAATATGGGTTCCATCATAAAGCGGAACTTCCAGGGTCTCACCCTTGGCATATTGGACCTTGATGGCCCGGACAGGAGGCACAAAAGACAGCTCATGCAAGGCCACCTCGTGGGATTTACCCCAGGCATAGGAGTGGAAAGAATCATCCTGGTTGTTAAAGGTGACACAGGGGCTAATAACATCGATCACAGCAATGCCTTTATGATGTAAACCGGCCTTGATCAGGGATTTCAGCTGCTGGGGATCCCCTGAAAAAGAGCGGGCAACAAAGGACGCCCGCCCCGCAATAGCCTCCCAGACGATATCCACCGGGACGTAGCGGTTCTGGCCCTGTTTTTTCAATGCCAAACCCTGTTCTGCGGTAGCAGAGAACTGGCCTTTGGTCAAACCATAAACTCCGTTATTGGCCACAATATATAACATGGGTAAGTTGCGGCGGGTAACATGTTTGAATTGGCCCATACCGATGCTGGCAGTATCTCCATCGCCGCTGACCCCGATTGCGATCAAGGATGTATCCCCAAATAAGGCTCCAGTAGCCAGAGATGGCATTCGCCCATGTAACCCGTTAAATCCAAAGGAGCGTTCCATAAAATAGGTTGGGGCTTTGCTGGAACAGCCAATCCCGCTGACCTTGATCAGGCTCTCGGGGGGAATATTAAGTTCATAGCAGGCTGCGATGATCTGTCCTACAATCGCATTGTGCCCACAGCCCAGGCATAATGTGGACGGCTTTCCCTTATAATCTTCCCGGGATAATCCAATCTCGTTGACTTTCTTTTCTTTTTCAGCCATTAATCATTCTCCTCATTCAATACTGCTTCCCTGATCCATTCTGCGTTTAATGGCAAACCGTCAATCATAGCCAGAGAGACCAGATCCTGTGCTTTTTCCGGCAGCTCAAGCGACAAAATACCATGCATCTGTCCATCCCGATTATTTTCAATGACATAGACCTTCTCTTGGGAACGGATAAAATCAAGCACCTGATCTGAAACCGGTAAAGATCGCAGCCGTAGATAATTTAATTTAACGCCATCTTCTTTCAGATAATCCAGCGCTTCCTGCATGGCAGCATCTGGTGAACCAAAAGCAATGATCCCCTTTTTGGCGCCCCGTATTTTTGTGATCAGTGGCCCAGGCAAGTCTGCCGTAGAAGAATTGATCTTATTTTTTATTCGATCCAGATTATTCCGCCACTGCTCAGGATGTTCGCTGTAATTAGCATAATCATCATGCCCGGTTCCGCGGGCAAAATATGCGCTTTTAGGATGGGTATTGCCCGGGATGGTCCGATAGGGTATAAAATCGCCATCCAGGTCCCGGTATCTTCCCCATTCATCTTTGATCTTCTCCAGGTCTTCCTCCCAGAGGATCTTACCCCTCTCAATTGGGGTATCCGGATATTCAAAAGGCTCTGTCATCCACTGATTTTTTCCTAGATCAAGATCAGAAAGGCAAAACACAACCGTTTGATATTTTTCAGCCAGGTCGAGTGCCTTCCAGCCAAACTCAAAACACTCCCTGACATTTCCAGGGATCAACACAATATGTTCGGTATCTCCCTGCCCCAGATAATAAGTGGAATTGATATCTCCCTGGGCTGTCCGGGTGGGCAATCCCGTGCTGGGTCCAACTCGCTGAACAACCCAGATCACAATCGGGATCTCCGCAAAATAAGCCAGACTGACATATTCCGCCATTAAACTCAACCCCGGTCCTGATGTAGCAGTCATCGCCCGCAAACCCGCCCAACCTGCCCCCACAACCATGCCCACTGCGGCCAGTTCATCTTCAGCCTGGACAATGGCATAGGTGCTCTTCCCGGTTTCCGGGTCAACCCGCAGCTTCGGGGCGTATTCAATAATTGATTCAGGTAAACTTGTGGCCGGCGTGATCGGGTACCAGGAAACAAAGTGCATCCCACCGTAGATCGTGCCCAGTCCTGCGGCTGTATTCCCATCCACCAGGATCGAATTATCAGTTAGATCCCGGGTCTCGATCTTGTATGGAATCTCAAGATCCAGATTCTGGTCAGCCCACTGGTAGGCCAGATTGATCATCCTCATGTTAAATTCCACCGGGCTTTCTTTTCCTTTAAAATGGAAATCCAGAGCTGCTTTGATAGGTTCCAGCTCGATTCCCAGCAGATTTGCCAAAACTCCCACGTAGACCATGTTGGCAACAAGCTTGCGCAGGTCGCGGTGAGGTTTGGCTTCCTTCACAATAGCCTTGACAGGCATGGGAACCAGGATCATATCATCCCGATCAATAGGATCTTTGATATCATCGGCGTACAGGAAAAGCCCTCCCTCTACCAGATCATTTTGATCCTCTGTGAAGGTTTTGGGATTCATTGCAACAACAATATCCGCCTCTTTCCTTCGACCGCCATAACCTGACTGGCTGACCCGGATCTTATACCAGGTAGGCAATCCCTGGATATTGGAGGGGAAAATGTTTTTCCCGGAAACTGGGATACCCATCTTAAAAATGGCCCGCAGCAGGGTTAAATTAGCTGTCTGGCTGCCAGATCCATTTTCTGTGCCGATATTGATTGAAAATTCATTTACACCGCTCAAACGTCGCTGAACCGGTTTTTTAGTTTGGGTTTGGGTCATTCAATCTCCTGAATTATTCTCTCTTTTTCTCTCTGGAACTGTGATGTAAGTAAGTCAACATTGATCATCGCACCATGCGATCCATCAGCTCAAAATGTTCCCGCAGTACTTTCAATCCCCGGGTGTTGTCTTTTTGAATGGCCGTTTCTACCAGTTCCTCATGATAGGTCCAGACCTGCTCCAGATAATTTAGATCCGTATAAACATTCAATCCCACAGCCTCATAAGCATCCCAATAAGCTTCCAACAGACCAGATACAAATACATTATTTAACCTCTTGAAAAAAGTCAGATGGAGCTGGCGGTGTTCCTGGTGAGGGATGCGGACCGGTTTCCCTTTCAGTTTCTCCCAGGCGCTACTAACCAGCTGTCGTAAATCCTGATAATCGGATTCCTGCAGAAGATCGACTGCCTGTGGGAAATAAGCATATTCAAGGTGCCTTCTCAAATCCACAAAATCCTCAAAATAAGCCTGATCCTGTTGGATGGCGTAACATAATGAGGCATCCACGGCCGGAGTAAAGGCGTAAGGTAAGGTGCGAATGCCGCGGCGCGGTTTTACATCAACCAGGCCCAAGATTTTGGCAGCTTCCAGTTGTTCTCTCAAAGTAGAAATGCTGATCCCTAGCTGCTGGCTGAGATCTTTCAGGGCAGGCATCGTTTCTGTATTCGAATCGGTGAATTGAAGGAGATAATCGATAAATTCAGAGTGATCCATTTCTATCTCTGATATGATTAATATGATCAATAAGATTAATCCTACTTAATTTTAACAAAAGAGCACAAAAAGTCAAGTTTAAGGATCATTAACTGGAATAAAGACACCTGAATGAGAGAATAACATCCCGAAAAAACAAAGGGACGAAGTCCTTTGGAAGGACTCCGTCCCTTGTTATAAATACTGTCTCCAGGAAATTTATACTCTCAATCTATCAACAACCGACCTACCGCCCCGATTAATAGGGCTGCGGCGATCTTTAATGCTTCTTCGTCAAAGTTGAAATCTGGCTGATGGTGCTTAGCTTTCAACCCCAACGCTGGATTTGCAGATCCCACAAAACTATAACAACCCGGCAGATCTTGCATCAGGAAAGCCATATCCTCCGATGCCATAGTTTGATAATTAGTGTCCAGCTCCATATTCGGAAAGAGGGAAAGGGCAGTCTCGCGCAGCACCTCAGCAACCTCCGGCTGGTTGGTCACCGCTGGGGAGATATCAATGATCTTGATTTCCGCACTGCATAAATGGGCTTTGGCAACACCATCCACCACCTGACGAAATCGCTCCAGAACCAGCTGGCGGGTTTCTGGTGTAAAGGTCCTGATAGTCCCTTCTAAATTAACAAATTCCGGTATCACGTTGTGGGTCTCACCGCCGTGAATAGAACTAACTGTGATCACAGCGCTGTCAAGCGGCGGCACTTCACGGGAAACCAGACTTTGCAGGGAAGTGATGATATTTGCCGCAGCTACAATGGGATCAATTGATTCGTGAGGTTTTCCCCCGTGACCCCCCTTGCCGTGGATCACTATCTGGAATGTTTCAGAGGCAGACATAACCGGGCCATCACTGATGCCCAGCCATCCAAGTTCTTTTTCATTCCAGAGATGCAGACCTAACACGATATCGGGCCGGGGATCTTCCAGCACTCCCGCTTTGATCATCCTGCGAGCGCCTCCTAAACCTTCTTCAGCGGGTTGAAAAACAAATTTGATCTGACCTGATAATTCCTGTGATTTCTCAGATAAAAGTTTTGCTACAGTCAGGCCGATTGCCATATGTCCATCGTGCCCGCAGGCGTGCATAATCCCATCATTTTGAGAGGCATAATCCACCCCGGTATTTTCAGTTACCGGCAGGGCATCCATATCAAAACGCAGTAGGACAGTTTTCCCCGGAGATCCGCCCTTTAAGATGGCGACAATTCCAGTTTCTGCGACACCAGACCGGATCGAGAATCCATCCAGTTTGGACAGTTCTCTAAGTATGATTTCAGATGTGTGAAATTCTTGGAATCCCAGCTCTGGCTGGCGGTGGAATTCCCGCCTCAGTTTGCTGGTATAAGTGAAGACCTGATCTACTTGAGCCAGGATCTCTTTCATCGCTGGATCCGTTCTACCTCATCAGGATCAAAATCTTGAATGCCTTCTTCCCCAAGATTTACTGATATTTTCTGGCTGAGGGCATTTACCCGGATGACTTTTCCCTCTCCGTGCGGCGTATTGACCCGTTTGCCTTGTTTGGGCAAATTCTTCTTGGCTTCTTTGTATTGTTCATTTTCATGCATCAGACAGCACCGCAGTCGACCGCACATGCCTGTTATTTCCGAGGGAGCCAGAGATATGCCCTGTTCCTTGGCCATCTTGATCGAGATAGGGATAAAATCGGTCATGAATTCCGTGCAGCAGCGAACCTCGCGTCCACAGGCGCCCATCCCTCCGATGATTTTGGCTGAATCACGGGGACCGATCCGACGCATTTCAAGTTTGGTGTCTGGATTTTCCTTGTTGATTTTTTCCAGCAGATTCCCGAGATTTGGGTCGTCATTGCCTTCATAACAGTATAAAAATACCAGGTTTTCACCTTCAAGGCTGAATTCAGCAGAGACAAATTTAACCTCTTCCAAACTTTTTTCTTCTCCTGCCAGTTTTCGGCAACTTTCCAGGACTTTCTGTTCCTTTTTCTCCCAAATCTGGCGTAATACCAGATCCCGTGGGGTAGCGGAACGTAAAATCGGTTTCCAATTGCGGTCATTATCTTTCCCAGGATCCAGGAAAGAAACAACCTGACCCAGCTGCTGACCGCGGCTGGTCTCTACGATCACATATTCACCCTTCTTGATCTCCGGAACGGAGGAAGCATCAAAATGATAAGTTTTTCCACCACCGTGGAAACGAATTCCAACTATATGCGCCATCATGTGCCTATTTTACCTTATTATTCTTAAATACAAAGGAAACGGTTCCTGTGAGAAAACCGTTCCCTTAATAAATTGACCAAAACCGATATTATTTACCCTTAACCGCCTGGATGCTGATTTGGGCTGCAATCTTTTCAGCGATTTCAACCAAAGTCTTGGCTACAGGTGAATCGGGATGTGAGAGAACAACGGGCATTCCCTGGTCTCCACCCATTCTAACCTGGGGATCGATGGGAATCGATCCAATAAAGGGTACACCGGTCATCTTGGCCAGCTTCTCTCCGCCGCCTGTCCCGAAGATATCCATCCGCTCTCCAGTGGGAGTTTCCAAGTAGCTCATATTCTCCACTACACCGAAGATAGGAATGCCAAGCTCCTGGAACATATTGATACCCCTGAGAGCGTCATCCAGGGAAACCTGCTGCGGCATGGTAACGATCACTCCCCCCTGCAGCTCCAGGGTTTGGCTTATGCTGAGCTGAACATCACCAGTTCCAGGTGGCAAGTCAATCACCAAATAATCCAGTTCTCCCCAATCCACGTCGTTAATAAACTGTTTGATGGCCGAATGGAGCATTGGACCCCGCCAGATCAGTGCCTGCTCGGGTTTTACCATAAAGGCGATAGAAATCACCTTCACACCATGACCTACTCCAGGCAGAATCTTGTTTTCAGACGCGCCGCCCAGGCGCTCAACGCCCATCATTGTTGGAATATTGGGACCATAAATATCAGCATCAAGCAGACCAACCTTGGCGCCCTTTTGGGCCAGGGTGACTGCCAGGTTCACGGCCACTGTGCTTTTTCCCACACCGCCTTTACCAGAAGCGATCGCGATAACATTCTTGATATTACCTGGTGGCGATTTTTTCTGTCCAACTGGCACTTTTGCACCCATGGTGATTTCAACATCACTCACACCATCCAGCGCTTCAACTGCTGCCAGGGCACTGCCGCGGATCTCATCCTTGAGAGGACAGGCTGGCGTTGTAAGGTTAAGAAGAAAACTGACCTTGCCGCCCTCCACTTTCAGATCCTCGATCATACCCAGGCTGACCAAATCCTTACCAAGTTCGGGATCTTTTACTTTTCCCAGGGCCTCTAACACCGTCTCGCGTTTAATTTCATTTGCTGCCATAAAATACCTTCCTGATCCTTGATAGTCAATAATGCAAAACTCATTTTAGCACGAATAAAGGGTATGAATCTCAATTTTGTATTAAATTCAGAAGAAAATACTGATTTCAATTGGGATAAAATTAAAGCTGACATACAGAAGAAGATGCTATATAATGTAGTGAATCGTTAACCAGAGAAATAGTATGACTGAATATAACCAAACCGACACAGAACAGCGAGAAGTTGAGCTAGTTCCCCATAATCCAGATTGGTCTCACCAGGCAGATGAGGAAGCTCAGCGCATCCTCGCTGATCTGACTTTTCCAATTATCGGCATTTACCATATTGGAAGTACCTCGGTGCCAGGAATTAAAGCCAAACCGATCCTTGATCTAGTGATGGAAGTGGAAAATTTAGAAGATGTCATCCAGGCAGTGCCGGAATTCGAGGCTATTGGATATCAAAACAGGGGGGAATTCGGTATTCCCGGCCGTCAGTTTTTCACCATGGATACCGATGGAGACCGTACCCATCATCTACATGTTTTCCAGAAAGGCCACCCGGATATTGAAAGGCATATTGTTTTCCGAGACTTTTTACGGGCTAACCCAGAAGCAGCCCGGGAATATGAAAAGCTCAAAGAAAAGCTTGCCAAACGCTTCCCAAAACAAAGCGGCGATTACACAGAAGCCAAATCCGATTTTATTCTTTCCATGGATGAAGTGGCCCGCTATTGGCTGGAGCAGAACAGTTACGGCAAAAAAACGGATGACCCCCAAGATTGAGCGTTTTGCTCTTTGCAGCCAAGAAACAACACCCCATCAAAACTCATGTCAATAATATCCCCGGCCTTCAAAGACCGGATCGCAGCTATCCACGGCCATACTGGCCAGAAATGGTTGGAATCCCTGACTGATCTACAGGAAAAACTTGCCCGGCGCTGGTCGCTGAGTGACATCCGACCCATCACCAACCTTTCCTATAACTACCTTGTTTTTGCCACGAGATCAGACCAAAAACAAGTGGTCCTGAAAATTGGTGTTCCCCATCAAGAACTGGAATCTGAAATCCTGGCCCTGCAGGCCTTTGACGGAAAAGGCTCAGTTCGATTGCTGGAAGCCGATCCCACTCTTGGCGCTTTGCTGCTGGAGCGGATCCTGCCCGGCGATAATCTGTTGTCCATCCCGGATGATCAAAAATCCACCCGGATCGCTGCCGGGGTGATGAAAAAGATCTGGACCCCTGCTTCGCCACAAATCGGATTTCCCACTACAGCGGATTGGTGCCGGGGATTCCAGCGTTATCTCGAAAAATATTCAGATCACGGACCACTGCCAGTTGATCTCGTATTGAGGGCATCCAAGCTCGCCAATCAACTCCTGGAAACTTCACAGGATCTGCTTCTGCTTCACGGCGATCTGCATCACATGAATATCCTTCTGGGAGAAAACGGGCGCTGGATCGCCATCGATCCCAAGGGTATCGTCGGGGAAGCAGCGTTCGAGGTCGGAGCGTTGTTACTCAACCCGGTTCCAGCATTGATCGATTGGCCAAATTTAATGGATGTGCAGAAAAAGCGGCTGCTGATACTGGAAGAAAGCCTTTCGATGGACTGGAAACGATTAGCGGCCTGGAGTTTTGCGAGGGCTGTGCTTTCAGCGGTATGGTCCCTGGAGGATGGTGAGGATTGGCAATACGGGATTAAAATCGCCGGGGTTCTCAATTTACTGATAAAAAATATACCTCCGGGATCATTCTGATCGCGGAGGTATTCAAGCCCTATTACCAAGTGGATCCCCGAGGCCTGCTACTCGACTGTAACAGATTTAGCCAAGTTCCGGGGTTGATCCACATCCAGGCCACGCTGGGCAGCGATATGGTAAGCGAGCAGCTGCAGGGGAATCACAGTAGTAACAGGGCTCAACATCCAGGGTGTATCCGGTACATATAAAACCTGGTCAGCCTGGTTCCAGATCTGCTCATCACCTTCAGTAGCTACTGCAATCACCCTGCCACCCCGGGCTTTGGCTTGCTCGATCTGGCTGAACATCTTGTCATACCAGGGATCACGCGGTGCGATCACCACTACCGGAAGATCAGCATCGATCAGGGCGATTGGTCCATGTTTCATCTCTCCGGCAGGATATCCTTCCGCATGAATATAGGAGATTTCTTTTAACTTCAAAGCTCCTTCAAAAGCAGTGGGCATATTCACACCCCGGCCCAGATAGAGGGCATTATTCGCCTCAAGCAGGCTTTCTGCAACTTTTTTGATCTCTTCTTCCTTATCCAGGCAGCGTCCAGCCAGATCTGGCACAAGGCGCAGATCCTCAACAAGCTGGCGGCGTTTCTTTTCATCTAACGTGCCCCGCATCTCACCCAGCAGGATTGCCAACATAT
>Ga0307441_1000765_pt1 | contig 11318 bp, 10 predicted proteins | sample SalMarWE160420MG_FD_202149 | JGI IMG/M metagenome (GOLD analysis project Ga0307441, IMG submission 202149) | Salt marsh sediment microbial communities from the Plum Island Ecosystem LTER, Massachusetts, United States - WE1604-20 | ecosystem: Environmental > Aquatic > Marine > Intertidal zone >... | reverse complement strand
GCGTCCCCGCAGGACAGACGGCTTATAGCTGATGCCTCCACGGTCTCGGGGGAATGTCACTTCCCGGTGAACACGACACCGACCGCGGTGATTGGGGACCAAATGCCCTCCGGCGGGGGCTTCCGACTCTGCCGACGCACGCCAGCACTTTGTACCGTTGGCGCGCGCCGAAAGAAATGCGCAACGCGAACATGTTCGCGTCATGCAGTCGGGCTCGTGTCGGAATGCCTCGCAATGGGTCGAAGAAAAACAGGAGGCCTGAATATGCAACCAGAACGCTTCGAATCACTGGTGAGCGTGCGTGGTCCGTTCGTGTCGATCTACATCGACGACTCGCGTGATAGCGCGGACGCCGAGGCCGAGCTGGATGCGAGGTGGCGCAATGTTCGAAGACATCTCGCGGACCAAGGCGTGGACGAGGACACCATTGTCACGCTCGAGCGCGCCGTCCTGCACAGCGAACCGGGCGCGGGTCGACGGGGCCGCGGGGTGATCGCCACCGGCGATCAAGTGTTGGTCAACGAGCATCTCGTCGGCCCACCGTCGGCCACGGTGCTTCGCGTGTCGGATTACCCGTACATCGTGCCCCTGGTGGAGCTCGCCATGTGGCGCCCGACGTACGTATTTGCTGCCGTCGACCATGCCGGCGCCGACATCACCCTGCACCGGGGCCACACGGTCCGGTCGGAGGCCGTCGACGGCGGCGGCTATCCCGTGAACAAGCCAGCCAGCGCCGGGTGGAACGGCTACGGAGACTTCCAGCACTCGACCGAAGAAGCCATCCGCATGAACGAGCGCGCGGTCGTCGACCGCCTCACCGAGCTGGTGGATAAAACGGGCGCTGAAGTGGTGTTCGTGTGCGGCGAGGTCCGCGGGCGCACCGATGTGGTTTCGGCGCTGCCGGAACGCATAGCGGCGCGGGTGTGCCAACTGCACGCCGGAGCACTGGGCAGACGTATCGGCGAGGACGAGATCAGCGACCTGATCGATGTGGAGTTCGAGCGGCGCCGACGCACCGAAATCGCGGATATCGCACAACGGTTCCAAGCCGAGATCGGACGCCGATCCGGGCTGGCCGCCGAAGGGCTGACAGCGGTGTGTGCGGCACTGCGGGCCGGCGACGTCGACACCCTGATCGTCGGTGAGCTCGGCGATGCCACGCTCGTCACGGGCGAAGAGCTCACCACCGTCGCACCCGACGCCGATGCGCTCTCCGAACTGGGGGAAGGGCCGGTTCGGCTTGTGAGGGCCGATGAGGCGCTGCCATTCGTCGCGATCACGATTCGCGCATCGGTGGTCCGCGTCGACGACCGCATCGCACCCGCCGATGGGATCGGCGCCCTGCTGCGATACCCCCAAACCGGCTTGCTCGGCGACAGTGCAGCACCAAGCCGATCGGTCGTCCCTTAGCAGCTGTGGTTGTTATCAGCTGAGCGCCACGCTCCGCGGCCTACTGGGTGCGGGCCAGGCTTGCCGCCGTGGGCTGCCCTGGCAAGCGCCCGAAGACGCCACTCACCGTCCCTGCCGCACATTCCGACCGGACAATGTGAGGACAAGTTTTCTTGTCGCGTTGCGCAATGACGGTATCCCGCTGAACGATGAGCGGGCGACGGTCAACGAGGGACATTTCATCTGTGCCAACGTAAAGCCGCCCACGTCGGATGGCAGCGTGAGTCCCGACGCGGTGACGCTTCTGAACAACGTGATGAGCACCCTTCATGTGGACTGGGAACAGGCTACGAGTGTCATCGTCGACGCGGGCAATGCTTACTGTCCAGGTCGCGTCGGCTGACCCGCTGTGCCTGAAGGGCACTCTTTACGGGCGCTCAAGCCACAGCCGCTCACCGAAACCGCCGCGCTCAGTTCGCTTGGCAAAAGCGACGCGGAGAATGTCATCGAGGGTGTGTCCGTGCAACGCCGCGAGGCCGATCAGAACCTCTAGCACGTCGGCCGCTTCCTCCACGACCTTGTCGGCGGTGTTGGCACCGCGCAGTTCGGCGGCTTCTTCGCCCAGCTTGTCGTAGAGTGCGGCGAGGTAGGCTTCCCGGTCGAGTTGCCGGACTTCGGCAGTTCGCCCTGATGCGCGGATGATGTCGGGGATCTTGTCCCTGACGAGTTTGCCCATGCGTGTCGGTCCTGTCCTCGATAATGTTCGGGTGCCGCAGCAGTTCTACCGTGACGAACCAACAGCCCGCACATCGTGGCGTCAGGCCATCTTGATGGGTGTTAATACACGCAGGTTTGCGTTGGGGCGAGGCCGCGGCGCTTCGAGTCGCCGACGTGAACTTCCTGCGGCGACGTATCAACATGCACCAAAACGCCGTGCAAGTCGGCAAACAGTTCGCGGTGGGATCGCTGAAGTCGAACAAGAACCGCTCTGTGGTGCTGCCGGCATTCGTCGTCGACGCGCTGGCCGAAACAGCCAAGGGCAAAGCCCCCAACGACCTGCTGTGGCCATCACGGTCAGGCGTGTATCTGGGACCGCCAGCCACGTCAAGTCATGGCTGTCTGGGGCGGTGGCGCGCTGCCAGAAGGCCGACCCGACATTTCCGCGTGTAACAGCGCATGACCTGCGGCACACGGCCGCCTCTCTGACAATCAGCGCTGGCGCCAATCCGAAAGTGGTGCAACGGATGCTCGGCCATGCCAGCGCGGCCATGACGCTCGACGTGTACGCCGATCTGTTCGACTCAGACCTGGAGTCTGTGGCCAAAAATGTGGCCAAGAATGTGGCCACGGGTGGCCAAGTAGCGCATTAACTCGGCGCAAATAACGCTTTTACCAGCGTCGATGCCCTGCCTAGCGTGGTGCCCTCGGTGGGATTCGAACCCACACTGGACGGGTTTTGAGTCCGTTTCCTCTGCCAGTTGGGATACGAGGGCGTTGCCGGCCTCCTACCTTAGCGGCAGCCTCCCACCCTAGAGGATCGCTGTGGTCACCGGTTCTTAACGCCCCCGACGTCGGCGATCACAGCTGGCCACGACACAATGTCCGTCATGACAGGCCGCACGACCGACAACGACGCCGCTGTGCCGCGCCGAGTCCTGATCGCAGAAGACGAAGCGCTCATCCGACTGGACCTGGCCGAGATGCTGCGAGAGGAGGGTTACGAGATCGTCGGCGAGGCCGGTGACGGCCAGGAGGCCGTCGAGCTCGCGGAGCGCTGCAAGCCCGACCTGGTGATCATGGACGTGAAGATGCCGCGCCGCGACGGAATCGACGCGGCCTCGGAGATCGCCAGCAAGCGCATCGCGCCGATCGTGGTCTTGACCGCGTTCAGTCAGCGCGATCTGGTCGAACGTGCGCGCGACGCCGGGGCTATGGCCTATCTGGTGAAGCCGTTCACGGCCAGCGACCTGGTGCCGGCAATTGAGTTGGCCGTCAGCCGGTTCAGCGAGATCAGCGCGCTGGAAACGGAAGTGGCGACGCTGTCGGACCGGTTGGAGACCCGCAAGCTCGTCGAGCGCGCCAAGGGCCTGCTGCAGGCCAAGCAGGGCATGACCGAGCCCGAGGCGTTCAAATGGATACAGCGCGCCGCCATGGACCGGCGGACCACGATGAAGCGCGTGGCCGAAGTGGTTCTCGAGACCCTCGACGGCGAGGACTAGGCGCAGAGGCCAGGTCTCGGCGCCCTCAGCGGGCGACGATCACCGAGGAGCCGTGACCGAACAGGCCCTGGTTGGCCGTGACGCCCACCGTGGCGTTCTCCACCTGCCGGCCGGCGGCCTGACCCCGCAACTGCCAGGTCAGTTCGCAGACCTGGGCGATCGCCTGGGCGGGGATCGCCTCGCCGAAGCACGCCAGCCCGCCCGACGGGTTGACCGGGACCTTGCCGCCGAGGGTGGTCGCGCCGCCGCGCAGCAGGGCCTCGGCCTCGCCCTTGGCGCACAGCCCAAGGTGCTCGTACCAATCGAGCTCCAGCGCCGTGGACAGGTCGTAGACCTCGGCCAGGCTGATGTCCTCGGGCCCGATGCCCGCCTCGGCGTAGGCCGCATCCAGAATCTGGTCCTTGAACGCCCGATCGGGTGCGGGCACCGCCGCGGTGGAATCCGTTGCGATGTCGGGCAATTCGGGCAGGTGCTGGGGATAGCGCGGGGTCACCGTGCTGACCGCGCGCACCGACGGCACGCCGTCGAGCGAGCCGAGGTGCTCACGGGCGAACTCCGCGCTGGCCACGACCAGGGCCGCCGCGCCGTCGGAGGTCGCGCAGATGTCCAGCAACCGCAGCGGGTCGGCCACCACCGCGCTGGCCAGCACGTCCTCGACCGCCACCTCCTTGCGGTAGCGGGCGTTCGGGTTCTGCAGGCCGTGCCGGGAGTTCTTGACCTTCACCTGCGCGAAGTCCTCGAGCGTGGCGCCATACAGGTCCATCCGCCGCCGCGCGAGCAGCGCGAAGTACACCGGGTTGGTCGCCCCGATCAGGTGAAAGCGCTGCCAGTCGGGGTCGTTGCGGCGCTCGCCGCCCACGGGCGCGAAGAATCCCTTCGGGGTGGTGTCGGCGCCGATCACCAGCGCCACGTCGCAGAACCCCGCCAGAATCTGGGCCCGGGCGCTCTGCAGCGCCTGCGAGCCGCTGGCGCACGCCGCGTAGCTGGAACTGACCGGCACGCCGTTCCAGCCCAGTTTCTGGGCGAACGTGGCGCCGGCGACGAATCCCGGGTAGCCGTTGCGGATGGTGTCGGCGCCGGCCACCAGCTGGATCTGCTGCCAGTCCAGGCCGGCCTCGGCCAGCGCGGCCCGCGCGGCGACCACCCCGTACTCGGTGAAGTCGTTGCCCCATTTGCCCCACGGGTGCATTCCGGCGCCCAGGATGTACAGCGGTTCGGGTGCTCTCATGGTCATTTGCCCCGCTCCTCCTGATGGCTTCGCCCTCCATCGTCGCCGGCGCGCCTCCACGCGTGGACGATGCGCTCGACGCCGTCATCGTCGGTGAACAGTCCCATGGTGGCCAGCTCCATCTCCATGCCCACCTTCAGGTCGGCGGCCAGCGTGCCCTCGACGACCTTGCCCAGCACGATCAGTCCCTCGTCGGCCAGTTGCACCGCGGCGACCGCGAACGGCTCGAACGGGTCCGGGGAGGGGTAGGGCGGCGGCGGCGCGTAGCGGTTCTCGGTGTAGCTCCACAGCGTCCCGCGCGTGGACAACGCGACCGACTCCAGCGTGTCGCTGGTGCAGGCGGGGTTGGGGCAGTTGTTCGCGCGCGGCGGGAAGACGTAGGTGCCGCACTGGGGGCACTTGCTGCCGATCAGATACGGGTTGCCGGCGCTGTCGGTGGCGAACCACCCGTCGATCGCCGGTTCTTGGCGGATGACCTCTGACACCGGGCCAGCGTACCCAGCGGGGCCGCAGAACTGAAACGTGTTGCAGTTCCATCCGAACGGTTCGGGGGCCTCCGACTCGTCACACCGGGTGCTTAGAGTGTGAGCCGTGGATACCGCCAGCGACGACAAAGCCAAGCCGACGCTGATGCTGCTGGACGGCAATTCGCTGGCCTTCCGGGCGTTCTACGCGCTGCCCGCCGAGAACTTCAAGACCCGCGGCGGGCTGACCACCAACGCGGTGTACGGCTTCACCGCCATGCTGATCAACCTGCTGCGCGACGAGGCGCCGACGCACATCGCCGCGGCGTTCGACGTGTCCCGGGAAACCTTCCGTTCCGAGCGCTACCCGGAGTACAAGGCCAACCGGTCGACGACCCCCGACGAGTTCCGCGGCCAGATCGACATCACCAAGGAAGTGCTGGGCGCGCTGGGCATCACCGTGCTCGCCGAGCCGGGGTTCGAGGCCGACGACCTGATCGCCACGCTGGCCACCCAGGCCGAACACGAGGGCTACCGGGTGCTGGTGGTCACCGGAGACCGGGACTCGCTGCAGCTGGTCACCGACGACGTGACGGTGCTCTATCCCCGCAAGGGCGTCAGCGAGCTCACCCGCTTCACCCCGGAGGCCGTCGTCGAGAAATACGGGCTGACGCCCACGCAGTATCCCGACTTCGCCGCGCTGCGCGGCGACCCCAGCGACAATCTGCCCGGCATTCCCGGGGTGGGGGAGAAGACCGCCACCAAGTGGATCGCCGAGTACAGCTCGCTGCAGGGCCTGGTCGACAACGTCGACGCGGTGCGCGGCAAGGTGGGCGACGCGCTGCGGGCCAACCTGGCCGGTGTGGTGCGCAACCGCGAACTCACCGAGCTGGTGCGCGACGTGCCCCTGGCCCAGACCCCGGACACGCTGCGGTTGCAGCCGTGGGATCGCGACCACATCCACCGGCTCTTCGACGACCTGGAGTTCCGGGTGCTGCGGGACCGGTTGTTCGACACCCTGGCCGCGGTCGAGCCCGAGGTCGACGAGGGTTTCGACGTGCAGGGCGGCGCGCTGGAGCCCGGCACGGTCGGGCGCTGGCTGGCCGAGCACGCCGGCGACGGGCGCCGGGCCGGGCTGGCCGTCGCCGGCACCCACCTGCCCCACGGCGGGGACGCGACCGCGCTGGCGATCGCCGCCGCCGACGGGGAGGGCGGCTACGTCGACACCGCGACGGTGACCCCCGAGGACGACGCGGCGCTGGCGGCGTGGCTGGCCGACCCCGCCAAACCCAAGGCGCTGCACGAGGCCAAGCTGGCCATCCACGACCTCGCCGGCCGCGGCTGGACCCTGAACGGGGTCACCTCCGACACCGCGCTGGCGGCCTACCTGGTGCGGCCGGGGCAGCGCAGCTTCACCCTCGACGACCTCTCACTGCGCTACCTGCGCCGCGAGCTGCGCGCGGAAACCGCTGAACAGCAACAGCTTTCGCTGCTCGATGACACCGACGGGACCGACGACCAGGCCGTCCAGACACTGGTCCTGCGGGCCCGCGCGGTGGTGGACCTGGCCGACGCGCTGGACGCCGAGCTGGAGCGCATCGACTCCACGGCGTTGCTCGCCGAGATGGAGCTGCCGGTGCAGCAGGCGCTGGCCGAGATGGAAAACGCCGGCATCGCGGTGGACCTGAAGCTGCTCAGCGAGCTGCAAAGCCAGTTCGGCGACCAGATCCGCGACGCCGCCGAGGCGGCCTACGCCGTGATCGGCAAGCAGATCAACCTCGGCTCGCCCAAGCAGCTGCAGGTCGTGCTGTTCGACGAGCTGGGCATGCCGAAGACCAAACGGACCAAGACCGGCTACACCACGGATGCGGACGCTGTGCAGGGTCTTTTCGAAAAGACCGGCCACCCCTTCCTGCAGCACCTGCTCGCCCACCGCGACGTCACCCGGCTCAAGGTCACCGTCGACGGGCTGCTCAACGCGGTGGCCGCCGACGGACGCATCCACACCACGTTCAACCAGACGATCGCGGCGACCGGCCGGCTGTCGTCGACCGAACCCAACCTGCAGAACATCCCGATCCGCACCGACGCGGGCCGCCAGATCCGCGACGCGTTCGTGGTCGGGGCGGGCCCCGCCGGGCCGTTCGCCGAGCTGATGACCGCCGACTACAGCCAGATCGAGATGCGGATCATGGCCCACCTGTCGGGCGACGAGGGCTTGATCGAGGCGTTCAACACGGGCGAGGACCTGCACTCGTTCGTGGCCTCCCGGGCGTTCGGCGTGCCGATCGAGGAGGTCACCGCCGAGCTGCGCCGCCGGGTGAAGGCCATGTCCTACGGGCTGGCCTACGGGTTGAGCGCCTACGGGCTGTCCGCCCAGCTCAAGATCTCCACCGAGGAGGCCAAGGACCAGATGGACCAGTACTTCGCCCGGTTCGGCGGGGTGCGCGACTACCTGCACGCCGTCGTCGAGCAGGCCCGCAAGGACGGCTACACCTCCACCGTGTTCGGCCGCCGGCGCTACCTGCCCGAGCTGGACAGCAGCAACCGCCAGGTGCGTGAGGCCGCCGAGCGCGCCGCGCTCAACGCGCCGATCCAGGGCAGCGCCGCCGACATCATCAAGGTGGCGATGATCCGCGTCGACAAGGCCCTCAAGGAGGCCGGGCTGGCGTCGCGGATGCTGCTGCAGGTGCATGACGAGTTGCTGTTCGAAATCGCCGCCGGCGAGCACGAACAGGTCGAGGCGCTCGCGCGCGAGCAGATGGGCGGCGCCTACCCACTCGACGTCCCACTGGAAGTGTCGGTGGGCTACGGCCGCAGCTGGGACGCCGCGGCGCATTAGGGGCTGAGCGCAAACGGACGCAAACGGAGGAGTGCCATGAACGCGGCCTGGATCATCCCTTTCATCGTCCTGGGCGGCGCGCTGCAAACGTGCGGCGCGGCCATGAACGGGCAGCTCTACAAGCACCTGATCAATCCTTGGCTGGCCTCGGCGGTGTCGTTCGCCGTGATCACGGTCTTCTTCGTCGGGGCGTTTGTCCTCATGCCGAAGCCGTTGCCCGCGGCCAAGGACATCGCCTCGATGCCCTGGTGGGCGGTCATCGGTGGCCTGGTCGGGGCCGTCCAGGTCTATGCGGGCCTGACGCTGGTCAACAGGGTCGGGGCCGGCACCTTCATGGGCTTCACCGTCACGTCGGCGCTGATCATGTCGTTGGTCGTCGACCACTTCGGCTGGCTGCGCCTCGACGCTCATCCGATCACCGGATGGCGGGCCCTCGGCGGTGCGCTGATGGTTTGCGGAGTGGTGTTGATCGCCAAGTTCTGATTGGTATATCCGCGCCGGGCCGCCACGACCAGGTAGCTGGCGCGGCCCGGGCGCGCGGCGCGGTGCGGCGCGTGCACAGGTCGAGTTTGTCCAGCGTGCGCAGTGTCGAGTAGCCTCAGTGGTTAAATCCCAATTTTGTCCCTACGACCCAACCTGTCCGGAGCAACCCACCACATGCCGAGTCCCGCCGTCACCTCGCCGCAAGTAGCCGTCAACGACATAGGCTCCAGCGAGGATTTTCTTGCCGCAATCGACAAAACGATCAAGTACTTCAACGATGGCGACATCGTCGAAGGCACCATTGTCAAAGTTGACCGGGACGAGGTCCTGCTCGACATCGGCTACAAGACCGAGGGCGTGATCCCCGCCCGTGAGCTGTCCATCAAGCACGACGTCGACCCCAACGAGGTCGTTACCGTGGGCGATGAGGTCGAGGCCCTGGTTCTCACCAAGGAGGACAAAGAGGGCCGGCTGATCCTGTCCAAGAAGCGCGCGCAGTACGAGCGCGCCTGGGGGACCATCGAGGCGCTCAAGGAGAAGGACGAGGCCGTCAAGGGCACCGTCATCGAGGTGGTCAAGGGTGGCCTGATCCTCGACATCGGGCTGCGCGGCTTCCTGCCCGCCTCGCTGGTCGAGATGCGGCGCGTCCGCGATCTGCAGCCGTACATCGGCAAGGAGATCGAGGCGAAGATCATCGAGCTGGACAAGAACCGCAACAACGTGGTGCTGAGCCGCCGCGCCTGGCTGGAGCAGACCCAGTCCGAGGTGCGCAGCGAGTTCCTCAACCAGCTGCAGAAGGGCACCATCCGCAAGGGTGTGGTCTCCTCGATCGTCAACTTCGGCGCGTTCGTCGACCTCGGCGGTGTCGACGGTCTGGTGCACGTCTCCGAGCTGAGTTGGAAGCACATCGACCACCCGTCCGAGGTGGTGCAGGTCGGCGACGAGGTCACCGTCGAGGTGCTCGACGTCGACATGGACCGCGAGCGGGTTTCGTTGTCGCTCAAGGCGACTCAGGAAGACCCGTGGCGGCACTTCGCCCGCACCCACGCGATCGGTCAGATCGTGCCGGGCAAGGTCACCAAGCTGGTTCCGTTCGGCGCATTCGTGCGTGTCGAGGAGGGCATCGAGGGCCTGGTGCACATCTCGGAGCTGGCCGAGCGCCACGTCGAGGTGCCCGATCAGGTGGTCGCCGTCGGCGACGACGCGATGGTCAAGGTCATCGACATCGACCTGGAGCGCCGCCGGATCTCGCTGTCGCTCAAGCAGGCCAACGAGGACTACACCGACGAGTTCGACCCCGCCAAGTACGGCATGGCCGACAGCTACGACGAGCAGGGCAACTACATCTTCCCCGAGGGCTTCGACCCCGAGACCAACGAATGGCTCGAGGGATACGACAAGCAGCGCGCCGAGTGGGAGGCCCGCTACGCCGAGGCCGAGCGCCAGCACAAGATGCACACCGCGCAGATGGAGAAGTTCGCCGCGGCCGAGGATGCCGGGCACGTCGGCGGCGAGGCGGCCCCGGGCAACGGCACCCCCTCGGAGAAGTCCGCGGGCGGGTCGCTGGCCAGTGACGCCCAGCTGGCCGCGCTGCGGGAAAAGCTCGCCGGTAACGCCTGACGAATCCGCTGATGCTGCGCATCGGGCTGACCGGCGGCATCGGCGCCGGAAAGTCGGCGCTGTCGGCCACCTTCGCCAAGTGCGGTGCGGTCATCGTCGACGGTGACGTCATCGCGCGGGAGGTGGTCGAGCCGGGCACCGAGGGGCTGGCCTCGTTGGTCGAGGCGTTTGGCGCCGACATCCTGCTGCCGGACGGCTCGCTGGATCGTCCGGCCTTGGCCGCCAAGGCGTTTCGTGACGACGAGGCGCGCGCGAAGCTCAACGGGATCGTGCACCCGCTGGTCGGCCGGCGGCGCGCCGAGATCATCGCATCGGTGCCTGACGACGCGGTCGTCATCGAGGACATCCCGCTGCTGGTGGAGTCCGGGATGGCGCCGCTGTTCCCGCTGGTCGTCGTGGTGCACGCCGACGTCGAGGTGCGGGTGCGCCGGCTGGTCGACCAGCGCGGCATGGCCGAAGAGGACGCCCGCGCCCGGATCGCCGCGCAGGCCGACGACGAGCAGCGCCGCGCCGTCGCCGACGTCTGGCTGGACAACTCGGGCAGCCCGGCGGACCTGGTCGAGCGCGCCCAGGACGTGTGGCACCACCGGATCGTGCCGTTCTCCCACAACGTGGCCGCGCATCGGGTCGCGCCCGCAGCGGCGCGGGTAGTGCCGGCCGACCCGACCTGGCCGGAGCAGGCGCGGCGAATCCAGGCGCGATTGCAGACCGCCTGCGGCCACCACGCGCTGCGGATCGACCATGTCGGCTCGACCGCCGTGTCAGGCCTGGACGCCAAGGACGTGATCGACATGCAGATCACCGTCGAGTCGCTCGCGGTGGCCGACGAACTGGCCGGGCCGCTGTTGTCCGCCGGTTATCCGCGCGTGGCGGACATCACCGGCGACGTTACCAAGTCCGAGGCCCGCAGCACCGTCGAACGCTACGACCGCAGCGCCGATCCGACATTGTGGCACAAGAAGTTTCACGCCTCGGCGGATCCCGGCCGCCCGACGAACGTGCACATCCGGGTCGACGGCTGGCCGGGCCAGCAGTTCGCCCTGCTGTTCCTCGACTGGCTGCTGGCCAACCCC
>Ga0307441_1000764_pt1 | contig 11322 bp, 13 predicted proteins | sample SalMarWE160420MG_FD_202149 | JGI IMG/M metagenome (GOLD analysis project Ga0307441, IMG submission 202149) | Salt marsh sediment microbial communities from the Plum Island Ecosystem LTER, Massachusetts, United States - WE1604-20 | ecosystem: Environmental > Aquatic > Marine > Intertidal zone >... | reverse complement strand
AAACGGTGGTTTCTTTCCTTAACAGTATATCCGATGGTAAGAGGGTGATCACATCTTATCTCACCGATGAGATATTCCTCGTCCACACGGATAACAAGCTGAAACTGCCATGAGGTTGTGTTTCTGAACATGAAATCAAGGTAGTTATAGAAAACTGTAGCCCCAGTTCCAAAAGGAACTGTCCTCATGTAATCGGGGAATGGGTCAAAATCGTGCCTGTGACGCTCCACAACCTCCAACGGTGTATGAAGCACCATCCAGTGAAGCAGGTTCGACAGCTGGCACAGGCCTCCGCCCACCATGGAAACCAGCTCCCCGAAGGAGAGCTGCAGCCCCGGCAGGAAATTCCTTCTTGCCAGTGGCTTTCCAATCAGCTTCCAGAATGAAAAGACTTCTCCTGGATTGATAATGATTCCATTCAGGCAGGATGAGGCGGTTTTCAGGCTTGTAATCTTGTTTTTCTGGAGATCCTGATCCGTGCCATCAAGTTTCCTCATAAGTATTGACCTGTGCGTGACGATGGATTCCGGAAGTAATTCGCTGGATTTCTGATGGGCGAATTTATCCCGGCTAAAAAGCCATTTCAATCTCCGGGTCAACCTGCGCAGGAATACTGAAATCCTGTAGAACAGAGGATTAACAGATGAAAGGGGTTTTCTGCTGCTCACTGCTCTCCCCGGTTAAAAAAGACCAGTAACGTTTCCATCGTCATCAACGTCCATTCTGGTAGCTGCGGGAACCGCGGGAAGCCCGGGCATCCTCATGATGCTTCCCGTTATAGGTACAAGGAATCCCGCACCGGAGGATATTTCTATTTCCCTTACCGTCACAACAAAATCCTTGGGCCTTCCGAGCAGCTTTGGATTGTCCGAAAGGGATTTTTGTGTTTTGGCTATACAGACCGGGAGTTTCTCAAAACCGAGTTTTTTTATAGTCCGCAGATCACTTCTTGCCAGGGGGGTATAGTCAATGAATTCAGCTCCGTATATCTCTTTAGCAACAATTTCGATTTTTTCCTCTACACTCTGGTTCCAGTCGTAAAGGGATTTGAACGTAAGGCTGCAGTCCATGGCATTTTCAACTACAAGAGAAGCAAGTTCCTCCATGCCTTTTCCCCCGCTGGTAAATCCATCTCCTACAGCTGCAGCAACCCCAAGTTCTCTGCAGCGCTCAATGACAAGCTCAAGTTCCTCATCGGTATCCTGTGAAAACCTGTTGACACAGATTACTGCCGGAAGGCCGAATTTCGAGATATTCTCAATATGCTTCTCCATGTTCGGCAGGCCAGCGGCAACCGCCTCAACGTTCGGCGTTCCAAGGTCAGCCTTCTTAACTCCTCCATGCATTTTCAGAGCCCTGCATGTTACCACAAGAACCACAAGGCCCGGGCAGAGATCTCCGTACTGACACTTGATATCGAAGAATTTCTCGGCTCCAAGGTCGAAACCGAATCCGGCTTCAGTTATTGTCCAGTCGGTAAAAGCAAGTGACATCTTCGTTGCAAGTATGGAGTTGCAGCCATGAGCAATATTAGCAAAAGGTCCGCAATGAACGAAGGCTGGATTTCCCTCCAGTGTCTGAACCAGGTTAGGCTTTATGGCATCCTTGAGCAGCATAGCCATGGCTCCTGTGACTCCCATTTCCCGGGCTTCAACCCCGGTGCGGTCGTATGTAAGGCCGATAAATATTCTGTCCATCCGTTCTTTCAGATCATCCATATCCGTGGCAAGTGAAAGAATCGCCATTATTTCGCTTGCTGCGGATATATCGAATCCTGACTCGCGCGGTACACCCTGTGTCCTGCCTCCAAGGCCGATGATTATATCTCTGAGAGACCTGTCATTCATGTCCAGTACTCGTTTGAAGCTGATAGTCCTTGGATCGAGACGGGATGGATTTCCTCTGTGAAGATGGTTGTCCAGAGCGGCTGCAAGGAGGTTGTTAGCAGCGGTTATGGCGTGCAGGTCTCCAGTGAAGTGAAGGTTGATGTCCTCCATTGGAATTACCTGCGAATACCCTCCGCCTGCAGCACCTCCCTTCATGCCGAATATCGGTCCAAGCGAAGGTTCTCTGATAGCACAGCTGACGGATTCTCCAAGTCTTGCGAGCCCCTGAGTAAGGCCTATTGTAGTGGTTGTCTTGCCGGCACCAGCAGCTGTTGGTGTTATCGCGGAAACAAGAACCAGTTTACCGCATCCTCTTTTCCTTTTCTCCAGTGTATCCAGATGGACTTTCGCTTTATCATCACCGTAAAGGTCGATATCCTCAGCGGAGAGGCCCAGTTCCTCGGCAATTTCAGTAATCGGTCGAGGTACGGCTTTTTTCGCGATTTCTATATCGGTCGGAAATTCATTCACGTTATTCCTCCATCAGAATCCGTTTGAACTGATCTTCTCCGGGGGTTCAGGTTCCATCCGTTCAACTTCCGGTTCAATAACTTCTTCCAGCGTGCCTCCTGGAGGCAGGCCGAAACCTTTCAGCGGATATGTTCGGAATATCTTTCTGTTTCCTTTCATTCCGGATACAACACAGATTGATTCCCCGAGACTGTTTGCCTTTATCGAAGCTTCGCACAACGCTGATTTCAGATCTGTATGCATTGCAGATATCCTTTCTCCAACATGAAGCAGTATTGCATGAAGGAATGGATTTCGCAAGCCGTAGCAGGTTCCATGTAAGGAAACCGCAAAGAACGATCTCAAATAAAGTTACATGAATAACTGAATAAAATATCTGAAAGGCTGGATAGGCGGGTATTGTCGTGGGGGGGGGGGGGGGGGGCGCCTTCCCCCGTTGTGAGATAACTAAGGAGGTGTATTATCTCAGATGCACAGGTTCCGTTCCCGATTCGAATCCCATTCCAGGCCCGTGCCCGAATCCACCAGCATGTTCCTCTGCCATTTCGGCAAGTTTCTCAAGCTGTTCGTACGTGAGCACATCATGAACATCAACTATTGCCTGGAAAATAATATCCTTCATCGCTTCACGGACTTCATCGTTCTGACCCAAGGTCTCTTCGAGATCGCTTACTGTAAGGATCGCCGAAGCGAATACTTCAATAAAGGGAGTCCTTTCCTCCGGCATCCCGGATTCCTGCATAAGTGCCCGGGCTTCCTCTCTTGCTGTTTCTGTGATCGTGTGAATTTCATTTATCTGCTCTTCGGAAAGGTCAAGTTCTCTGAACATCATTCTGAAACGGGCAAGCATTTCCATTCCAAATCCGCCTTGAGCTCCACCGTGCTCTGCAGCCATTTCAACTCCACCTCCACGTGGGCCGCCACCGGGATCTCCCCACCCTCCCGGGTTCTGAGCTATGGCAGTTCCTGCAAGAAGTGTCATTATGAGAGCCGTAAGTCCTATGATTTTCGCTTTCCGTGACATTTTCATTTCCTTTCTTGTCTACGATCTCAGCGCAAGGATTCCCCATGCGCCGGAGTCGTAATCATCTTCCTCTTCATCAAGCATAGTATCTGCGTCTATTATATCTGCGGCAATGAACCAGTGGTCGGAAGACCCCTCTACGTACCACTCGTAACTGTAGATTCCATCGCCTGCGAACCTGTCTCCCCATAGGCCATCATCGTTCATCCAGTGACGCGGCCATATCGGGCAAGGGCCATGAGCGTAAACGTAATACGCAGGTTCGTACTGCGGGTTCGTATGAAGAACTTCCACTTCGAGTCTTACCATCGTACCGGGTTCAAGTAATGGCAGGCCATCCTCAATGCTGTAGAACGTGTTCTGTGAATTGCACTCCCAGGTAAGCTCATCCTCTTCATAAACCTTCATTGACTGGATGAATACTTCCTGGGTTATCCCTGAATTCAGGGAGAATTCCGCAGGAGTGATGTGTGTAAGCACCCATCCGCCGTGAGGTGCAGTATCGTCTTCCATCTTCTCAACGATAAGCCTCCTTGTCCGAATATCACTTATCGGTTTGATCGCGGGATTGATTACACCGTCATGAGTAATATCAATATTGAAGTCCGCGCCCAGATTTCTGACAACCGTAACGGTACATACTCCCATTGCAGGATCGTTCTCCAGTATTATTTCCATCGAGCCTTCGCTGTTAACCTCTCTCCACCAGTGTTCGGGCAAACCGTTGCTTTTCCCCTCACCTCCGCTTTCCCCCTGTCCTTCGAGCGGAGTCATTTCAGCGTAACCGCTTCCTGATAGAAGGTTCTGTATGTTCTCCGAATCGGAGAGCTCCGTCGATGGTTCCTGTACGCATCCAGCTGCAAGAACAAGTATCGCTGCAACTGTTCCAATAAGCTTTTTCATTCTGCTCCTCCTTCCTTGAGTTTTTCTTCCAGATGTATTCTGAGGAGCAATTGCAAACAGAGTATTGGCAGTATGTAACAGATTGTAACAGAAAGGGCCGAGGCTGATATCAAATTTCAAACCGATTCAGCCACGGCCCCTGTTGCGCAGATTGATTATCTGAAGCTTACTTCAGCTCCAAGGCCGAAGTACCATACTTTCTTGTTGTAAGTGCAGTTCTCGAAAGCTCCCGATCCATTACCTTCGTCGTAAATATTGTGTCCGCCAGCCAGCGTGAGCGCAAAGTCATCGTTGACCGCATAACGGATTCCTCCACCAATGCAGTGACAGTTGAGGTTGTACTCAAAATCACTGAAAGTATCTTCGCTTCCTCCAAGGTCGCTGCGAAGGTAGGCAAGGCCTCCCATTATTCTGGGGGAGAACTGATAATCTATACCGATTCCTATATCAAGTCCGTTTTCGTAGTCATCATCAAGGCCGTCCAGAGAATCCTCCGCGGCATCTTCAACGAAGTAGTAGTTGAATGTAGTACTCACCTTCAAAGCGGGTGTGAACTGATAGGATAATCCTCCTGCCAGTATTGCGGGAAGGTCCCTTCTCTGCTTGAAACCGTCTGTGAAACTTGAATCCGGAAGTGCTGCAAGTTCCCATCCGTTCTCCGTTACACTCGACTCAAATTCAAGATTCGTGCGGGTTTCGTACCTCAGGGCAACGTTAAGGTTTTCAACCGGTACCACATCCACACTTATTATCCCGTTGAAACCGCTAGCCGTCTTCTCAACGTCAAGGACCCTGCTGGATGTTCCAACCGGCACAATCGATCCCAGGGAATCCGGACCGAAGACGGTGAAATCAGCCTGGCCTTCGTAAGTTTTTTTGGCTGATGTGTAACGCCCGGCAAGTGAAAACGAGAATACATCGTTAAACGCATAGGAGGCTCCAGCCGTTCCTGCAAGATATCTGGATGATGCTTTTATACTGCCCTCATTCATTAGCGCGAAATAGTATGGACTCATATGTATCGCCTGCTGAAAACCTGTTTCGATCAGGGGCATCGCATAGATACCATCCTTGTAATCCAGTCCGCCACCGCCGGCAGGGACTGTGAAAGCGCCGAAGACAGCCCATTCACCGGTTCTGTAAACTGCGTAAAGATCAGGATAGAATAGAGTGGGTTCTGTTGATTCGTAAGTTTCCACGGAAGTGGTATCCCAGAACGGAACAGCCTCTATGCTATAATCCTTAAGGAAGAACTCGTTGCCGAAACTGATATGGAATCCCTCATCCATAAACACCAGTCCGGCCGGGTTGTAACTTACCAGGTCTGCTCCATCGGTAGCAGGATTACGTGCGAAGTTTCTGAAGTAGTTAACACTTCTATTCGTCAGGTAGTCGATGTTACCGGCGTAGGTAATCCCTAAGCAGAGTGTTACAAGAAGAATTGATGCTACGATTCTCATACATCCTCCCCTGGTTGGTATAAGCAGCCTTAAATAGTAACAGGCTGTCATTCTGACTGTTAGTGGGATTATTAAACCATATGGAGGCTCCGTCCAGCTCATATGCAAAGCCTAAGTGCGTTCTGCCCTGCCGAATCGATATTCCCGGAACCTTCTAAGGATTCAACGGGAGCCCGGGTCACAGCTTTTACTTACTCGGGTTTAGTCACGATACAGAATGCTTATACTTTGCCGGAAGCTGATACCTGTTCCATGTATTGACCACTGTCCGATTGACTGTTTAGTATTTACTGATGGCTTATGCAGGGAGTGAAAAGACATATGAACTCAATAAGATCTCTTACATGCAATAACACATCGATTCTTAGTCTGCTGACACTTATTACACTTCTTCTTATTCAGCCCAGCGGAGCATGTGGTGAGCAAGCTCAGAGCGGGTATACGCTGAACGTGGACGCTGAAAGCGCTGGTACTCTGAACACTGGCAATTGGAATGAGGGTGCCATGGAAACGATGGAAATCACTGAATTCCCTCTGGAAAGCCTCTCAATTACCGTTGTGTACGACAATACTGTCTTTGATCAGGATCTCGAATCGGACTGGGGATTTGCCTGCATCATAGACGGCCTGGAGAAGAAGATACTGTTCGATACCGGAGCCAATGGGGAACTGCTCCTGATGAATCTACAAAAGCTTGCCTTTGATCCAGGTGAAATAGAGGCAGTGGTTCTCTCTCATGAGCACTGGGACCATGTCGGCGGATTGGCTGAACTGCTGAAGGTCAATTCAAATATTGATGTGTTTATTCTGGATTCGTTCCCAGAATCCATTAAGCTTTCAGTCGAACAGGCTGGAGCGCGTCCAGTGGAACTGACTGGCCCCGAGAAAATTTGTGACGGGCTCTATTCCACCGGTACCATGGGCATGGATCCTGAAGAACAATCAGTGATCATTACCACCGACGGCGGCGTAATTGTGATAACCGGGTGTGCCCACCCAGGTATAGTGGACATAGTCAGGAAAGCCCGTGAACTCACCGGACAGAGCATCCTGATGGTAATGGGAGGTTTCCACCTCAGAAGCTGCCAGGATGATGAAGTTAATGGGATTATCGATGAATTCTTTCAAATGGGAGTGAGGTATGTCGGTCCATGTCACTGCACCGGGGAGAGACAGATCGAGTTATTCCATGAGGTATACGGGGAGAATTTTCTCAGGATTGGTGCCGGACGGGTTATATCGGCAAGCGATTTGCTTTAATCATTAAAATCTTTCAGGTCCTTTTTTCAGAGTATGTGTTGACAAAAAAGAAGAAAAGGAGATATGCTGAATCAACACTTTGACGATTGATGTCTGTACAGCCTGATAGCTTATTTCAAAACGTATTTCCACTTAACACAATAACCGGGAGAAGTATTTCATGAGTTCCTTCAAAGAAACCATCACCAGATACCAGCTGATGTCTTATTTTGCATTGAACTTCCTCATTACATGGTTCTTTTTCTTCCTGCCCGGTCTCACTGGAACAACAGACCTTCATATAGTATTGCTCGTATCGGCAATAGGAGGTACTGGCCCTGCAATAGCTGCGGTTATGCTTTCCGCTTTCCTTAAATCCGAAAAGGTGAAGGCTCCAACTGCAAAAAGATGTCTGATTTTCGCAGCGGTTCTGATAGCAGTTACATTTCTGGTAATGCTGTATCTTGATTTCTCTTTTTCGAATTCCTCGTTTATCATACTGTTCCTGGTAATCGTTAATGCAGCTATAGCGGCGTATATTATCAGCGGTGGACTATCCTCTGTAAGAGGGGTAAGAGAACTTTTGAAGAAGCTCTATTACTTCAGGACTTCCGTAAGATGGTATTTAATCGCGTTTCTGCTGCCTCCAGCCATATACTTTCTTGCAACGGTCTTTGGAGTCATCAAAACAGGTTCGCCCATCTCCATGATATTTCCTCAGCTTTCTCTTAACACAGTATTCTGGATAGTTGTTACATATCTGTATATAGGCGTTATTCGAGGCCCCTTGAGAGAAGAGATAGGGTGGAGAGGATTTGCCCTGCCCAGGATGCAGTACTATTTCTCTCCCCTGGTTGCGACTTTTATCTTAGCCGTTATCTGGACTCTCTGGCATCTTCCGCTTTATCTGAACGGCATGTATCCCGGGGGGATCGCAGGAATACTTGACAGGTTCTACTGGAACATTCCTATCACATTCCTGTTCACATGGATCTATAACCGTACAAGAGGCAGCCTGCTTCTTACTACGCTCTTCCATACAACCATTAACACCTGTGGCACAATGCTTGTATTCTCCGAAACGATTGCCGGGCCACTCTCCACCGCGTTTATTGTGCTTCTGAATGCAGCAGCAGTTACAATTGTTATTACTAACCGGATGTGGGTAAAACTGCCGAGAGAATCGGAAGTTGTGTATTCCCTTTGATTTTTGTGTAAATTGTACGCATGGCAGCGGGGGGACTATCCGGACACCTTATCCTAAGAGTAGTCCGGATTACCGATCCTATCTTCGAATTGATCGATATCATATTCTATTGTGTAGCCGTAACTCTCCAGAAACTCCAACCCCTTGGCGATAGCTTCAGCCGGAGTGGGTGCATGTGTCATAAAGGTTTTCCATGAACGGTTCCACCAGTGTTTCTTATCCACTTTTACTTTGGAAGCCAGCGTATATCCAAATTTATCGACAAACATGAACGCCACAGATACCTGTTCAGGAATTTCCCATTCAATCGCATCTTTTTGAGGGGTATGTCTATCACATCGTGGAATTGTGATTAGATTCTTTTTGAACATAGTAATTTAATTAATTCCTTTATCTCCTGAAGTTTGCGCATATGGTAATTTGATCGCTGGAACAATATGCCGAAAGCATTCCAGCGGTCAAGCTGGGAGCAAAACCGGTTCGGGCAAAGTCCCTATTATGGTGTAGAGTCCACTTTATTATACGAATTGAACGTTTGCAAGTGTCGCAAGTTAAGTGCGGCCCCATTCGCATTTACTTATTAGTCAATACTAGTTCCAGGGAAGCCTTCATCAATTCAAAGTGCTGGTCGAGGGAATAGATTTCACAGTGATTCTGAAGTGCGTTCTGTGCGATGATTAAGTCGGGTATACCAATACCGTTTATCCCTTGTTTCAAGCATTTGTGTTGAAATTCGATGATCTCTTTCCAATCAATATTCAAACTCAGTCGTTCAACAAAGTTCAACAGATCAATCAGTTTGTGTTGATTCTTAATTCTCAAGTATGGAACCAGTTCAGCAAGGATAAGGTCGTTAATGACTAGAATGTTTTCATCAATTAAAAAATCCAGCTTGCCCGAGTTACTTCCGTCCCTGAAATAATCAACCCAGACTGAAGAATCAACTAAAACCTGCATTAACGACTCCGGATGCTGTCCATATCAATATCCAGATCGATTTTACCTTTGAAATCCTTCAGACCAGCGATAGTATACTTACGAATTAGTTCCTCCAGGGCTGTGATGATAACTTTGGTCTTCGTCTCAATATGGGTTGTTCGCATTGCTTTGATCATTAACTCTTCAGGCAAATTCAGAGTTGTTCTCATTTTGACACCTCCATATGCATTATTTTACATTTCTATGCATACGCTGTCAAGCGTTGATACCTTTTTCGCCCTACAATATGTCGTTGACAGTAATGTATTGTGAAGCAGATGAATACTCTTCGTAAGTGTCGCAAGTAACGTCCGGCTCCTTCCGCACTCGAATCGCATAAACGCAAAAACCGCAAGGCAATTTGCCCTGCGGGTAACTCTCTGGCGGGCCACAGTAGACAATATTCGAACTGGGTTACTTGCTCATCAATGAAGACTTTTCTGCTGAAGCTGCCTGAGGAGAAGCTGAAAGAGATCGAGGCTCTTGGTGTTTACTGTGAGAGGCAGATAACTACTGAACGAAAACTCAGAGAGATGCGAAGGACATTGATATAATTTTGCCTTATACTTAATCTATATAGTTTTAAAGGAATGGTGTAATGAACTATCTATTGTTTATAGCAATTTGTTTTCTTACTCATGAAGTACCTGATTCGCTTCCAGTAATTCAGGCTTATGACGCAGAGGAGTCTTCCTTACTCTCATTTGATTCATTCAGAACGCGATACGGTGAGTCCTGGCTGATTTCAGCTTCTCCCAGTATGCCTTGCGCTGACTGCGACTCATTCCATCTGGATAACATTTTTGATGGAGACCTAGCAACAGCATGGATCAGTGCAGCAGAGGACGCTCAGGCATCTGAGTATATATGCGTACAGTCACCTCTAGCACCCGACCCTGAGAATGAGCAGTATTTTTACTTTACAGACATCTGGGGGGATGAAGATAGAATTACCAAAGATATATTTTGTGTAAGTTCATTTTACATATACAACGGTTGGCAGAAAAGCCCTGATACATGGAGAGAGTACAGCAGAATCAAAAGAATTCTTGTATGGAACAACGACAGGATGTACTGCGTAATAGAGCTGGAAGACACCATGTGTCCGCAGATCGTGGATATTCTTCGTTTCGTGATCGACAATCCTGAACGCTGGCATATCAATATGCCATATGGAGATCGCTTGAAATTTGAGATTATAGATGTATACCCCGGGGATACATATCAAAATATAGGAGTATCCGAACTCCTGATTGGCTGGAGTGCAGGTTAGTAGTGGACAATTCAAGATTGAAAGCATTTTATTCGTAGTGTGTCCACATGCGAATTACCTTAATGATTCTTCTTTCCTTAAGAACCTGATAAACCAGTCGATGTTGTATGTTGATCCTTCGAGAACATACACCTGCCAAATCACCAACAAGCTTTTCAAATGGTGGAGGAGATCTGAAGGGATCCTCTTCGAGGATTCGAAGAAGTTCTTCATTCTCGAACCCCATAAACGCAAATACCGCAAGGCAATTTGCCCTGTGGATAACTCTCTGGCGGGCCACGCTAGACGATATTCGAACTAATTATTGTGATTCATTTTGAGAATAGCTCTGAATGCGAGCCAATACGCTCGAAAATTATCCTTTCTCCGTCAATCTTATATATCAGAAGCCAATCCGATGAAATATGGCATTCCATACGATCCTGGTAGTTACCAGTGAGTTTATGATCCCGGAATATGTGATCCAGAACTTCACCAGCAATGAGCGTTCGAGCAATAAGTTTGAATTGCTCAATATCTCTGCCTTGCCTTTCAGCCTTCTTGATATCTTTTTTGAATTGCTTCGTAAAAGCCGGTATGTACATCAGATCCCAAGCTTATCAAACATATCCTCTGCATTCTCGCAGATAACAATATCTTCATTCTTATCCGTTGCAGTAAAGGTTCCCTTTGTCGTTGCGTTAGGAATAACCATATTGAAAGGCAATCCGTTGTTCAGCTCTATTTGACGGTAAAACATCGTTATTGCCTGAGTGGTATTTACTCCCAGACGATGCAGAATTTCTTCTACCTTCTCCTTCAGTTCAGGTTTAAGCCTTGCTCTTACTGTTGCCGTTTTACTCATTGTAACCTCCTACACACTGAATGTAGCGCAATTGGGC
>Ga0307441_1000763_pt1 | contig 11328 bp, 9 predicted proteins | sample SalMarWE160420MG_FD_202149 | JGI IMG/M metagenome (GOLD analysis project Ga0307441, IMG submission 202149) | Salt marsh sediment microbial communities from the Plum Island Ecosystem LTER, Massachusetts, United States - WE1604-20 | ecosystem: Environmental > Aquatic > Marine > Intertidal zone >... | reverse complement strand
GTCCAATCCAGTGTCGGATGAGAGTTATAATCCAAAACTGCGCCGTCTGAAGGTGATTCTAATATCGGAAAGAATGTGGAATATTCTTCTATCGAGCAATCTGGAGCGCAGCCAACAACAAAAAATAGCAGTGGAAGAGCTATGATATGGAAAAAGAGTTTTCTATTCATTGATTCCTCCGGTAATTGATGAGTTAGAAATTAATATTTCTGAATATGAACTATAAATCGAAAGATTTACTGTTCTGGGGTTAGATTTCCACCTGGTAATTCTCATCATATAAACGAAATAATCAAGAAAATTGTTACACCTGAAACCGAGCTGACTGGTTAGATTACAAAACCACCATCCTTCATGATCATCTTATTATCCAGGTAGATCGTGCAATTTACAGGAACAACATCTACATGAACGTCTGAGCTCCAGTCTGCGCCAGTATCATGACCGCTGGGATTTCCAAATGCGACATGGATACCGGGAATCTTTTCATCTTGGAGCAGGTTGCCGCTTAGCTCCGTAACAGAGGTATTGGTACCGATGGCAAATTCCCCAGCCCGCAAGCCGTTCTCTGAAGACTTCAGATAGGCCATGAACTCATTAGCGATGGCTTGATTCTGACAGGCAACATCTTTAACTACTCCGTCTTTGACCTGAATAGTCAGAGGTGAATCCAGCACACCGTATTTTGGGGAAAAATAATCGCCCAGTACGTCTGCAACAATAGTTCCATCCAGGGTTTGCGGACAAGTAAATACCTCTCCCTCTGGTAAATTTCCCCAATCGCCTGCTGAATGGTACAAACCATGGCACGGCACCCATTTATAATCTGGGTTAAAGGTCGCTGTGATGTTGGTTCCTTTCTGGGATGTAACTTTAATCGTTTTGGCGTTTTTCACCAGATCGAGGATCTCAAGCGTTAGACGGTTTATCTCAATATAATCTGCAGTCATACCTTCCCGAATCAGTTGGGATGTGATACCGATCATATGCCCATGACGCGGTAAGGGAAGACCAAGTTTATTAAATGTATTTCGGATCTCAACAGTAAGAGCCATACGCATCTTGACTTCACCTTCCTGGCCATCAGCAGCAAAGAAAGTCACCGTGGGTTGGAATTCTGCAAGTTCCTTGATCATCGCCGGTGGAACATCTATCATCGGTCGGATTCCAAACTCCTCTAATTTGATGAGTCTGGATTGAGCTCCAAGTTTATTGGATTCGGTTGCAAGGGCTTTTCCTATGGATAATGTTTTTAGATCAGAGATCACCAGCACTTTGTCTGCCTGGGTGACATTCATGCATACTTGGACGGCATTTTGAATCCCTAGATTGAACTTTTCATCTGTCATTGATACTTCCTCGTAATTTGATATAAAATTATTTATACATTAAATCTGAAATAGATCACATCTCCATCCCTAACAGTATACTCCTTTCCTTCGATCTGTAATTTGCCGGCTTCTTTTGCTGCCATAGTAGTGCCGAGTGTGTTAAAGACTTCAAACGGGATTACTTCCGCTTTGATGAATCCGCGTTCGAAATCCGTATGGATCTTTCCAGCTGCTTGGGGGGCTTTGCTTCCTTTTTCCAGGGTCCAGGCTCGAACTTCCTTGTCATTATAGGTAAAAAAGCTGATCAATTCCAATGTTTGGTAACCTGTCCGAATGATTTGCTCCAACCCGCTGGAAGAGATGCCTGATAGCTCCATATAATCAAATTTCTCTTCATCTGTGAGCAGATTCAGCTCTGATTCGATCAGAGCGCTGATCTGAACCCATTTGGCGCCTTCTCGGGATGCGATCTCTTGAATGGTTGAAAGCTGGGGATGATCTGCCGCTAAATATTTCTCCCCAATATTTGCTGTGTAAATAACGGGTTTGGCGGACAGAAATCTCATTTCGTGGTTCAGTTCCACATATTTTGAATTTCCTTTTTCTGGAAAAATAGAAAGTGGCTTGCCATCCTCCAAGAATTTCCGGACTCTTTCAGCCATATCATAATGAGCAGCAAGAGATTTATCACCTTTCATTTGCCGCAGCAATTTATCCTTCTTGTTAGTGACCTGTTCCAGATCTGAAAGGATCAATTCCAGCTCTATGATCTCTATATCTTCCCTGGGTTGGGGGTTTTTGCTGATATGAATGACATTTGGATCATCAAAACAGCGTACGACATGCAGTAAAGCATCGGTATTTCGAATATGTCCAAGGAATTGGTTTCCGAGGCCTTCTCCCTTACTGGCACCCTTTACCAGTCCGGCGATATCAATAAATTCGATCGTAGTCCGGATAATTTTATCTACACCTACCAGCTCGGCCAATCTGTCAAGGCGCTGGTCTGGAAGCGGTACTATTGCCTGATTGGGTTCGATAGTACAGAAAGGATAATTGGCGACCTCGGCATTTTGAGCTTGGGTTAAGACATTAAAGAGAGTGCTTTTACCAACATTGGGTAATCCAATTATCCCTATTCGAAGGGCCATGATATCCTCGGGTGATCGCTGCTTTACCTTTGAATAATACCAGAAGCCAGCTAGTGAGAAGAACTGAATTATTAACTATGGTAAGATGAAACTTAATTTAAAAAATATCATATAAACGTACCGATTTAGCGGGATATTGGTTTTATTAGGCAGGTATATATAACAAGCAGCAGCAGGAGGATTGATAAATGACAATTGCTATTATTTCTGATACAGATACAAGTCTGCCCCAGGAAAGTTTGGATAAATACGACATTCGCCAGGTTTCCATTACGATCCATTTTGGAGACGAGATACTTAAAGCATGTTCTGATATCATTGACAAGGACCTCGTTGAGCGCGTAAACCGGGACGGTGTATTACCGACTACAGCAGCGCCTTCCCCCGGTGATTTTTCTGGAACATATCAAGAAGCATTTGATCAAGGAGCAGATGAGATTATCTGCCTGACCGTGAGCGCAGGTGTGAGTGCTACCTATCAATCTGCTCTTACTGCTGCGGAGTTATTCCCAGGAAAAAAGATTACAGTTGTGGATACGGAAACCATAAGTATGGGCCAGGGTTTTATGGTCCTAAAAGCAGCTGAGTTGGCTCGAGCAGGAAAAAATACCCAAGATATTCTGGCAGAGGTGAGAAAGGTTAGGGAAAGAACCCATTTATTCGGAGCTCTTGATACCTTGAAGTTTATGGCGATGAGCGGAAGAGTTGGCTCTCTTTCTGCTGAGATGGCTGCATTGATGAGCATCAAACCCATATTAACAATCAAGGATGGCAAACTAGAGTTGCTTGAAAAAGTCCGCACCCGGAAAAAAGCCTGGGCTCGAATCCATGATCTGACAGTTGAACATCTGGATGGTGGGGAATTTGAATCGATATTTATATTACATGTTGCGGCTAGCCAGGCAGCTGATGAATTTGAGCAACTTCTTAGAGAAGTTGTGCCTTGTCCCGTTTATATTCCAAAAACTGAATTAACACCGGGTCTTTCTGTTCATACTGGAGGTGGGTTTGTGGGCGTGGCATTTACGACCAAACCTTGATTTGATAAAATAGCTGAATTCAGAAAAAATATAGACCTTCTCAAGGAACTGTGAGAAGGTCTATTCTTGAAGGATAGATTGCACTATAATATTTGACGAAATTCGGAAGGCAAGTCGAAATTATGAGGAGAACGCATGGAAGAATCAAAATATAATGCCACAGTGGTTGGGAAAATTCTGCTTACTCCAGATATTATGACCTTGCGGATTAATACAGATGAGCCTCGGGAAGAATTTAGCGCCGGTCAGTATACCTTGCTCGGACTATATGGAAGGGAAGACCGCTCGGCCAATTCATCAGAGGAAGCCGACCCAGCAGAACCGGATAAATTAATCCAGCGTCCTTATTCCATCGCCTCAGCTACTGAACAGGTGAAACAATTTGAATTTTATATTTCACAGGTAAAATCTGGGCAGCTGACTCCCAGGCTCTTTAATTTAAACCCTGGTGATAGAATTTTTGTTAGTAAAAGAATTGTAGGGGTGTTTAAGTTAGCTGACACACCTGAGAATCAAGATATTGTGATGATAGCTACCGGGACAGGATTGGCCCCCTACCTGAGTTTTCTCCGTTCCTATTTAACGTCTCGACCAAATTCAAAGATGGCAATTATCCAGGGGGCTGCTAAACAATGGGACCTTGGTTATTACAGCGAACTCTCTTTCCTGGATTCCACGTTTGAGAATTTTACGTATATTCCTACTCTACCGGAAGCAGATCAGACCTGGAGTGGTTATAAATTATGGATCGACGATATGATAAAAAATGATGTTTTAAAGAAAGAGACTGGGATCGTTACTGATCCAGCGAAAACTCATTTTTTCCTTTGCGGAAATCCTAAAATGGTCGAAAGTGTCTCTAACTTGCTCAAAGAAAAAGGATACACAAAACATACCCGCCGAGAACCTGGATCACTGCATGTTGAAGACTTTTATTCCTAAATTAGCTTTTATTTTTGATCAATGAGCCTGAAACATAATGGAATGTTTAAGGCTCATTTTGTGTTAATATGAGCGCTATAAAAAAAGTGATCGTTGGGTTTAGAATTCTACCATGACCTTGATGAAATTATCATAATACGGATGGCCATGAATTATAAAAAAATAGCTGCTACGGGAAAGAAGTATTTGAGCGACCTTATTTTGATTCTTGAAGCGGCGGTGGTAAATTTTCAAAAGAAAGGCGCTGCGAGGGGAGCGGCTGGGATGGCCTATTACACTCTGCTTTCACTTTTTCCCTTGTTAATTGTACTGGTTACCATTGGATCTTATTTTGTGGATAGCGGAGAGGCCAGCAGCAAGGTCGCTCAGATGATAATAAGCGTTATTCCGGTCTCGCAAAATTTTGTAGAACTAAATATTCAAAGGATCATGGTTATTAGAAGTTCGGTCGGTGTAGTGAGCTTGATCGTTTTCGTCTGGTCTGGATCGAATGCATTTTCTATGATGGTTCATCATATTACAAGCGCCTGGCCTGAGACAGAACAAAGGACATTCTTTCAAAAACGGCTTTTTGGTCTGGCGATGGTGATCCTGATAATTCTGATCCAATTTATTTTAATGGTTTCTTCTACGTTGTTAAATGCCTTGGTGAAATTTCGATCTCTCATCCCGGGTTTGGAGTTTCTCTTAAACTCATCGTTGTGGCATTTTGGTGCCAAATCGCTTTATTGGGCTGTGCCATTTTTATTCTTCTATAGTCTTTACAGGATCATACCAATGGGAAGGGTGCCCATTAAGGCAGCGGGTTTCAGCGCCCTGGGTATCACCTTATTATGGCGTTCCGCATCCGCATTATTTCAATGGTATCTCAGGAGCGGATTTGCTCGATATGAGGTCATCTTTGGGTCTCTGAATGCTGTCGTAGTCCTGTTGTTCTGGATTTATATCAGCACTATGATCCTATTTTTTGGAGCGCATTTGTGCGCAGCTAGTTCTGGGAAAATATCCCTGAAAAATAGGGAAACGGTCAATCTTACAGAATTGAAGTAGCTGAATAAATAGAATTGTAAATAAATTGGGGGATTTATTCTGGATAAGACCAGTCCAGAAACACGCTCAGAATCCCAAGATTAATTTCAAAATCGGAATCCTGATGGTTGGTCAGTTCAATATCAACCCCTGCGATGCCTTGATCAGAAACCCAGTCGACTAATTGACCTGTAAACATACAGCCTGCGTCAATAGGCGGGTAGGGATAAGGACTTACCCCTGCTATTGTCTCAGCCAGGGAAAGAGATCCTTGATCTGGCGGTTGGCCTCCGGGAAAAATTCCCAGGGCGGCACTGTGGTAGCTAATGAATGCCTTCAGATCATGTGCTTTGACAAAGGCCATCAAGGCTTGAGTTTCGGGTTCGGAAGCAGCTGAAGTGCCGCCGGTTATAGGGATGTAATCCCAACAGCCAGGTCGGGGCCATTCGATTTTCCAGTTTGATGGAAAATTCCTGTTTAGATCGACGTTGTTTTCATTAGCTCTACCCCCGAAGCCTCTTGAGCGCTCGAAGCCATCAGGGTTGAAAGCCCTAAGGATGAAAAGCGTATGGTCTGGGGGAATAATCTCTTGGTGGGATTCAAGGTAACTGATCAGCTCGTCTGCCAGAATAATTGTATTATATTCATAGCCCCCGTGAATGCCGGCAACGATCATCTTCTCAACGGGTCCATACCCAAATTGGTACACTTCCAGTGGTCTCCCGGCTACGGAATGACCAATAACCTGGGGCTGTGGGATCGCGGGAGTTGATGATGGTGGGAGAGGGCTTGGTGTGGCCTCTGGAGGAGGAATTGAAACTAGCAATGCGGGTGGGAGTGAAGAAGGAGTCGTAGTTGGATACGCAGTTGTTTTAATTGGTGTTGGGCTAATATTATTTAGAAAGGCAGGTATCCAGCTTTCTCCTTGAAAGTAGAAAGCAGCTAACCCTCCGATAATGAGGATAATTATTGACCAGAGCAAGATAACTATCCTGGGCAAGCCTTTGCGCATAGGCGAGTTCCTGGAGTTCAATCTTCGGTATTTTCTATAATGGAAACGGATTTAATTAATAAAGTATTGCAACCAGTGTCAATCCATGTGCCTAAAAAGGTATCATCTGATTGATAAGCCTTAATTGTGTAAATTTCTCGTCCTGTGATCTTTACTGTATCCCAATTTTGGATCTTTAATAGCTCTTGATAGATCTCCTTATTAGCGGGAAAAGCATGGATCAAATTGATCGATCCATTTGGGGCACTGGTTTGAATGGATTTCCAGAAGAATTTGTGATCAAATACATTTGTATCAACAATATCCGGGTTGGAAAAATCTGCTGTTGTGATCAGAATATCATGAGTCAGGATCCTGAAATCATCAATTCGTATTGGCGAAACATGTCGAACGATTCCAATATATTTTGATTCACCGATACCTTCAAACTGCACTTCCCAATACATATCACCGGATGAAATAGTTTCGTAGGAGTTGCTGACAACTAGATTATCAATATCGTTTCCAATCAATCCAAAGAAACTTGTATTGACCCGGAAATAGAAAAACACAATAGCTACGATCACGGCAAAGAGAGCAATAAATCCGCATGATACAGGAAGGTTTGTAATCCAATCGGCAAATAACCTGATAATGCCACTTACCCGACCCGGCTCAGTTTTGCTTTCGGCCGATTGTACAACACTCTCTATCCTTATCTCTTGCGGAGAGGATTCAGGAGCAAGTCCAGCAGATTGGTCAAGCTTCTTTAAGTACTGCAATGCTCCTTTATGAGTAGGATCCAATTTTAGGATTTTACCGAGGATGGACCTTCTTTCTTTATCTGAATTTGCAACCTCGAGGGCCCAAAGCCAGGTTGTAAGATTATCTGGATTAGCTCGGAGATCTGCAAGAATTAAAGCCCTGGCTTGCGTGCGATCTCCATCACGCAAGGCAGCAACTGCTTTTTTTAGTTGTGCTGAACTTATTTCGGCCATTACTTCTTTTATTGTGATTTTTTGATTAAGCGGCCCATTTCTATATGCCAGATATTACATCATAACATGAAAGATCAGCATAATTTGGAACCTTTAACACTGAATAATTTACAAAACAGTATGTTTGTACTCTTGCCTGATCTAGTATCAGCGTCTTTATCAATTCCCCAATGTGGAGTAGTGATTATTAATATTTACCCCGTAACTAAATTCTATAATTAAGAAAAACAAGTCTCAAATAAGGCTATTTTCGGATATGATTTGTTTATGATCCGCCTAAGTTCTATAAATCTCCCATTTGACCATTCTGATCAAGAGGCTGTCATTGCAATTCTAAAATACCTTCATATCTCCAAGGAGGACCTGTTATCTTACAGGATACTTAAACGCAGCCTGGATGCTCGCAAGAATAGACCGCTGCAAAAAGTATATAGTTTTCTTGTTGAAGTAAAGGATCAAGATGCCCTGATCGGAGTCATAAAAAAATCCGATAAAATAACGATTGAAGAAGAAATAAAATACGAAGTTCCTTCTTTAAGAAAAGCAGTAATTGGAGATCGACCTTTAATTATTGGTACCGGACCGGCTGGGATCTTTGCAGGTTTAGTCCTGGCAGAAACCGGATTAAATCCAATTCTCCTAGAAAGGGGAAAGTCAGTTATTGAGAGAACAAAAGATGTTCGTAATTTTTGGAATAATGGATTATTGGACATGGAATCCAATGTGCAATTTGGAGAAGGAGGAGCGGGCACTTTCTCTGATGGTAAACTACGAACCCGCGTAAAGGATAAATCTCAACGGACTCAAAAAATTCTCGGAGAAATGATCAAAGCTGGCGCACCGGAAGAAATACTATATGACCATAAACCGCATGTTGGCACGGCGAACCTGGTTCAAGTAGTAAAAAATATCAGGGCTAAGATCGAGGCATTGGGCGGTGAGTATAGGTTTGAATCTAAAGTTGTTGAACTCCTGGTTGAGAACCAACAAATTGTTGGCGTAAAACTCAATAACGGTGAACAGATCTGTTCTGATACTGTAATCCTGGCTATCGGACACAGCGCTCGGGATACTTTTGTTATGTTGCATGACACAGGTGTTCAACTAACACCAAAACCCTTTTCTGTAGGTTTCAGGATTGAACACCCTCAGGAGTTGATCGATAAAAACCAATATGGAAAATATGCTGGACATCCTCGATTAGGTGCGGCAGAGTATCAGCTTGCATTCCGCACTTCAACGGGAAGGTCTGTATATAGTTTTTGTATGTGCCCGGGAGGGACAGTAATTGGATCGTCCTCTGAAGAAAGTTCAGTCGTAACCAACGGCATGAGCCAGTACGAAAGAGCTGGTGCCAATGCTAACAGCGCTATTGTGGCAGAGGTATTTCCAAAAGATTACGGACAGGAACCACTGGATGGATTTCTGTTTCAAAGAAAATGGGAAAGGAATGCTTATATTATGGGTGGGGAAAATTATCACGCACCTGTGCAGCTGGTCGGAGATTTCATGGCTGGCGAATCGGTATCCGCTATAGGCGAAATAAAACCATCTTACCTCCCAGGATATAAATTGAGTGACCTCAGACATGCTTTGCCGTCGGAGATAGTGAAGGCAATATTGGAGGCGCTCCCAATATTTAATAGGAAAATTTCAGGTTTCTCAAGATCTGATGCGGTGTTGACAGGAGTAGAAACTCGGACTTCTTCGCCCCTGCGGATTTTAAGAGGGGAAGATCTTCAAAGTGTTTCTTGCATGGGATTATATCCAGTCGGGGAAGGGTCTGGATATGCAGGGGGCATCATGTCATCGGCAATAGATGGGATCAAAGCCGCTGAAAAGATCATAGAACAGATCAATGCCAGATAAACATTAAATTCCCGGTGATATTAAGAATGATAATTGAAGGCTCTAATTTCAAAGATGAATACGGCAGGACATTGATGTTGAGGGGTGTAAACCTGGGAGGCAGCAGCAAAGTTCCATTTACTCCCGATGGCGCCACCTACCGGCAGGAGAATTTTTACGAGCACCGAAACGTTTCTTTTGTAAATAGACCTTTTGCCCTGGAAGAAGCCGACGAACATTTTGCCAGATTAAAATCATGGGGTTTTACTTTCTTACGTTTCCTGGTTACCTGGGAGGCCATCGAACATGCCGGACCTGGAATATATGATCTGGATTACCTCGGGTATGTCAGAGCTGTGCTGGAAAAAGCATTAAACCACGACATAAATGTTTTCATTGATCCTCACCAGGACGTGTGGAGTCGCTTTACGGGTGGGGACGGCGCTCCGGGTTGGACTTTTGAGCTTGTTGGTTTGGATATTACGAAGTTCCAGGAAACTGGTGCAGCATTTACACATCAAGCTCATGGCGACCCGCTCCCTCAAATGATCTGGTCCACAAATGCAACTAAACTGGCTGCAGCAACCATGTTCACTCTGTTTTTCGGAGGATCAGATTTTGCTCCTTTAACGAAAATCGAAGGTGAACCTGCTCAGGATTATTTACAAAAGCATTTTATTGGCTCGATCCAAAAGTTAGGGGAATATATTTCAGATTTGCCTAATGTAGTTGGTTACGATTCGATGAATGAACCAGTTGAAGGGTGGATTGGCATTAGGGATCTCAATAAACGTATCACGACGGTTGAAAAAGGCTTAATTCCAACACCTTTTCAGGCTATGCAGCTGGGATCTGGAATTTCATTGAAATTAGAAAATTGGGAGAGAGGTATCCTTGGCCCTAGAATAATCAGTCGTGAAATCGTGAACCCTGAGGGTATAAGTGTTTGGAAGGATGGTTACGATCCGATCTGGCAGCACAATGGCGTTTGGAAAACGATCAATAAGGCTCCTGTTTTGCTCCAACCGAACTACTTTGGTTATCGGCAAGGTCAGATAATCGATTTCAACCGGGATTATTATGTGCCTTTTAACAATCGATTTGCAGAAGAAATTCGAAAAATCCAACCCAAAGCTTTGATTTTTATTGAAAAAGGGTTTGGCCCAGAGGGACCAAATTGGGGACCCGGTGATGCGAAGGATATTGTTTATGCACCGCATTGGTACGATCCGGTAGTTCTGGTTATGAAATCCTTTAACAAATGGCTTAATTACGACCGAAAGAAGAAAAGAATTTTGGTTGGAGAAAAGCGGATTAAACGGTCTTTCAAGGAACAGCTGGCAAGGCCGCTGGTTCATGCCCGCGAAAAGATGGGTGAGGTTCCGGTAGTGATTGGTGAAGTAGGTATAGCTTTTGATCTGGACAATAAAAACGCCTTCAAGAGTGATGATTTCAGCATTCAGGAAAAAGCGTTAAACAGGACTATGGAAGCCCTGGAAGATAATCTTCACCACTTCACTCTCTGGAACTATACCTCGGATAACACCAATGCCCGGGGGGATCTCTGGAATGATGAGGATTTATCGATTTTCAGTAGGGATCAACAAGATAATCCATCAGATATCAATTCAGGCGGGCGGGCGCTTTCCGCTTTATTGCGGCCTTACCCATTGGCTACAGCTGGACAACCTCTGGAGATAAGGTTTGACTATGTTACAAAGTTGTTTACCTATAGGTTCCGGAAACAAAACTTCATCTCTGAACCAACACTGATTTATCTTCCTGCTTATCAATACCCCGGAGGTTGCCAGGTCGAAGTTTCTGATGGAAGTTATAGGCTAGATTTCAAAGAAAATATCTTGTTCTATTGGCACGGCAAGGAGCTGTTAGAACATAGAATCACAATCAAATGTTCGTAATTTAATCTTGAACGGAATTGTTTGATTGTTACTCGATAATTGATCTCTCCCTAACTGCATAGAATTCTTGAATAACCCC
>Ga0307441_1000759_pt1 | contig 11337 bp, 12 predicted proteins | sample SalMarWE160420MG_FD_202149 | JGI IMG/M metagenome (GOLD analysis project Ga0307441, IMG submission 202149) | Salt marsh sediment microbial communities from the Plum Island Ecosystem LTER, Massachusetts, United States - WE1604-20 | ecosystem: Environmental > Aquatic > Marine > Intertidal zone >... | reverse complement strand
CGGTCGTGAGATCGGTGCGCACCGGGTAGATCAGCAGGGCCAGGACCGTTGCCGTCGTGGCTGCCGTGATCAAGATTTTGGCGTCGTGGTCCTCGACCGCGCCCAGGCTGCCGCTCCAGTCGTTGACGCCGACCAGCCGCCGCACCCAGGTGTTGCCGAAATACCGATACTCCGCGCTCTCATGATCGACCGTGATCTCCCACGAGTTGCCGCCCACGAGCTCGGAGCCGTTGATGTACACGATTGCGTTGTTGCCATGCTCAGCCGTTCCAAAAGCCATTTCAGCCTCCTACAAGAAAAGAGTCAATAGGATCACCCCCTCTCCGGTGACGTTGCCCCTCTTTTAGCCGGCAGGCAGGCGGGGGAGGGAGACCCGCTTTTCGGGAATGACCCTAGCCTGCCGGTTTGGTGCTACAGTCGCTCAATCGCGGGCAGTAGGATATCCTGTGCCCGCCGTTCAAACGAGCAGCCTTGCACCCGCTGCAAGGCCAGCCTGGCCAGCGCGCGCCGTTCGTCCTCGTGCGTCAGGTAGTGCGCGACTTTGGCGCACAGGTCCGCGGCGTCGTGATAGGTTGGCACGCTGTCCCCGAACACCGCCGCCAGCTCGGGCCGCGTATCGTCGCACAACTGAAACGCCCCGCAGGCTGCGATCTCATAGGCGCGCGGCCCCAGACTGTAAGCCTGGACGATGTGCGTCTCAGTCCCGCCCTCTTTGCTGGCGATGGTGCGATGGTGGTTGAGTGCGATGCGCGCGCCCCGGTAGGCGTCGGTAAGCTGGGCGTTGGTGCGCGGCTGCCCGTCCCATTGCCCATCCTCGCCCTTGGTCACGCCGTCGATGTCCACCCGCCAGCCGTCCTGTCGGCACGCCCAGGCCCGGACCTGTTCCAGCAACCGCGCTCGCTCGGGCCAGATCGTGCCGTAAAAGAACAAATCCGTCTCATGCCCGCTCGGGCCGGGATAGTGGCGCGTGGCGTCGAACGAATGGGGCAGGTATTCGATCCGCTTGCCCGTCGCCGTGCGCAGCACGTCCACACTGGCGTAATCGTTGGTAAAGGTCAGCGCGACGGGCGACTGGGCCACAATCCGCGCCTGCTGTGCGTCCATGTACGGCGACTCGGTGAGCAGCAGCGCCACCGGGATGCCCAACTGATCGCAATACTGCCAGGCTGATCGGTGTAACACCATCCCGCCGACCACAAGTACCACGTCCGGCGCGGTATTGAGCAGCAGCGGGGCGACCTGTTGCGAGGCCAGCACCAGCGGCGCGCTCTGCGGGTAGACAAACCCCGGTTGCATCTCGGCCCAGCCGCGCAATGCCTGGCCATAGAACGCTAGTTGTTCGTGGTAGACGAACTCTACCACCTGGTGGCCCAGCCGCTTGAGTGCGTTGCTGTAGCCGACGGCGATGTCCACCGTCGCTATGGCGTGGCCGGGATAGACGATCAGCACCGTCAGCGGGACTGCCGAGTGCTCCCATTGCACATCCGCGAACAGATATTCGCCCATGGCGCGCATATCGACGCTCGCCGCCGGGCCGATGGTCACCCCCAGCCGTTCGCGCGTGTACTGTCGCAGGTGCTCCGGTTCCACGCCCGGCCCCATACGGTCGTTCGGGACGCTCAGGAACAGCCGCGGCGCGTGGGCCTTTGCGCACGCTATGGCCCGCTCCGGGTGCTCCAGGTGCTCCAATACCTCGGTACAAACCACGGCGTCAAAGTCGCCGAAACACTGTTGCCAATTCCAATCGTCCAGGTTGCACACCGCGCCGTCGATACCCCGCTCGGCTAAGTGCGCAATGGCCCAGGCGCTGTGATCCACCACGAACGGAATCAGCCCCCGCTTCTGGGCCTGCACGGCGAACCGCGAACAGCCGCCGCCCAGATCAAGCACCCGCGCGCCTCGTGGCAGCCGTTCGAAGATGGCCTCGTACAGCCCATCACGGCGCGGGTCGCCCGCATAGGCGTCGCGCTCCCGCTCCCACTTTTCGTCCCAATAGACGGGCGTGTTCGGGTTGCCCTCGGGCGCGCCCCACGAGACGCGCATGTGCTCGGCCACAACCACGTCGAGCCAATGAACGTGGAAACCGTGCTCGAACAGCGCATCGATCAACTGCCAGTCGCCGCGATAGTCGGCCCCGGCCAGGTGCGCATATGCCCGCCATACGCCCGACCTGACGAGAAAACAGGCATGGTCGACGTGGTCCTTGACGGGTCGCTCACCCCAGCCCTGATCGGGCAACGTGTGCCCGTCGGGAAACCGGCAGCGCACCATGATCACGTCCGGGTCGTTGGCGAAATGCGCGCCGCGAACGTGGTTGATCAGCCGCTCGTCAATCAGCCGCACGTCATCATCGAGCACCATCACCCAATCGCCGGTAACGTGCGGTATGGCGTCCACCAGCCCCGCATTGGCCCCGGTTACACCGATGCCCTCCAGGTCGATCAGGTAGATGTGTTCCCAGCGCTGCGACAATTGCGCCACCACGCTGGCCTTGTTGGCTTCCAGCATCCGGGGCCGCTTGTAGCACCGCGTAACGAACGATACCACGGGCCGCAGGTCACCCGCCGGTCGCTCTACCTCAATTCGTGAAAAACGTTGTCCCTCCGTTACCACTGTCCCTCCTCACACCGTCTGCTGAATCACGAACGTTACCACATAACCCGAATACCACAGCCCGGCGTACTCCAGCGGTTGCAGGCCGCCGTCACCCTCAATCCAGAAACGCGCGTCACCTCCTAACGTGTCGCCTAGCGTCGGCTGGGCCTTGAACGCATCGATCCATCGCCTCGTGTATGGCTCGGCGCGGTTGGCACGGATGGCGATGTCCGACGGCGAATTCATAGCCGTGATGAACACCCATGATTCGATCCGCCGCTCCTCATACACCACGCCGTGTGCAAAGGCGCGGTAGTCATACGTCACCGGCGCGATGCGATGAAGCACGCACGGCAGTTGCGCCGCCTTGATGCTGGACGGCGGATCGTCGTGTCCATAGCTGGCGTGTATGCCGCTGATCTCCGCCTCGATGGCCGCGATCGCGTCGATGCACTCTGCGACGGTTGCCGTCATCCGAACCTCCGATCCTTGTAGATCTCGCACACGCCCTTGACAAACGACGGCGCGTTAGGCGGTAGGCGTATCGTCCCGCCCTGGTCCACCGCCCCGGCCATCAGTTCGATTGACGCATCCCGGATGTTGTAGAGCCACTTGGCGAGCTGGCGGGCCGCCTCGTAGACCACCGCCATGGGCCGGTAGATATAGATCGTCGTGTCCGCATCGTGCGCCGCCGCCGTCGTGCCGTTCACCCCACGGCGCACGGTAATGGCGTTGGTTGTGTCGTTGCGGTCGGTGACGTGCATGTATTCGTCGCCCACCTTGATGAGCTGCTGCGCCTTGAACCTTGGCGTTTCCCCGTCCAGGTTGGCCCCATCAGCATCCGATACGGTGATGGACGTCCCCGCCGCTGTGATGCCGCCCGCGTTCTGTACCGTGTCGTTGCTGTCCTGCCAGGCGTTGGCCCAGTCCTCGTGATAGCCCCAGGTGGCCGTGAGTGCATTGGCCTTCTGGAGACGCCCGCTGTACAGCAGGTTGGGGTAGTCGCCATCGGGTATCATAACAATCCTGTTATATGGCGTGTAGTTGTAGGAGCCGCCGCACATCAGATAATAGTCATCGCTGCCAACCGTCACCTCGCCGTTTTGCGTGGTGAACGTGGTCACGGCCAGTAGGTCGCCGTCAACGCGCAGCACGCCCGGGTCCGCCGGGTGGTCATAGTAGTATGTCTCCAGCGCCGGGTAGAATTTGCGCTTGCACTCGCCGTCGATCATCCTGCTGGCAATGACGCAATACCCGCCGAGCAGCACATCGTCGGCATCGTCGGATGCGGTCAAGTCCACCGCCGCCTTTAGGTCTTCCATCGGGCAATAGGCGTTATCGCCGCGTGTTGCTGTCATGGTATCCTCCTCCACGCCTCGCCAAGTTCGGTATCGGCCCCGGTATCATAGTCCACCAGGCTCGTATTGCAGCCGTGCCACCAGTTCTGCGGCAACGGGTACGACTGCTGAAACCACGCATAGTGCCAGCCGTGCGCCTCACACTCCGCCGCCACTTGCTCCATCACCTGGATGGCCCAGGCCGTCCCGCCGGGCCAGCAGGGGTCAAACCCGTATTCCGTCACCCACAGATCGAGGCCCCATTCGTCGGCCCGCTCTCCCGCCTGCTGTAGCATGATGAGCGCCCCGGACGGCGCGTTCATGTAGATGTGGAAGCTGATGCCGTAGGCCAGGTGCGCCTTGCCCCGCGATTCCAGTTCCGCATGGAAATCGTCGATCCACCACAACTTGTCCTGGTGGACGCTGGGCAAAAACACCCCGCGATCTGGGTACGCCTCGGCCAGCGCGATCCACGCGTCCACATAGTCTGCCGGCGGCCCCGTCACCTCGTTGTAGGTGAGCAGGTAGGGACTTGGCGCAAACGGCCCCGTCGATCCCGTCCCGTAGGCGGTCGGGATGAACTGTGCATCCCCGCCCACCTTGTAGGACGTCGGCCCCCAGTTGTGATACCACGAGACGGCGCCCGGCGTTCGGTATTGCTCTGGCGTGTACCATGGCCCGGTGTACGTTGCCCCCACGCCTTTCAGTGGCGAGGGGTGATCCCAGTCCGCCGAGACGATAGGCGCATAGGATACGTAGCTGTCGGCGATCTTTGTCTTGAACTCGTCCCCGTCAGGTCGGCACATACGCAATCCGCCAATCAGCAGCCCGGCAAGCAGGGCCAGGGCCAGCAGGCGTTTCATCCGTGCATTGCCCCCCATAGCTGGGGCATCGTGTACCCCAGCGCGCTCACGATACCGACGATCTGCCGGTGCTCCGTGGTTGCCCCGCGCAAGATGCCCGTCGATGTGTAGCCTTGCGCCTCCATGTAGTCTGCGATGCGGTCACGCCGCGCCAATAACTCCGCCGCTGGATGGTCAAAGGCATCCATCACCGCGCTGTCATAGAACGTGCTGCCATAGACCAGCACCACGCCCAACAGCCCCCACGAGTCGGCGGGAACCATCGTCTCGTAGAGAACCGTATGGATCTGCATCAGGTTCAACTCATCTGACCATATCTCCCACAGCGCCGCGTGTGCGCCGATGTCGATCAGCTTCCAGGCGTCGCCCCGCACCGCTATCGGGAAATCGCCTACCTTCTGCGGTGCCAGGGCCAGCACCCGAAACTCGGCGTCAGGGTGTAGGCCGCCTTGCTGAATGTCCGTGCCCGGTATGGTAAAGTTCTCATCCACCCGTTCGCCTAGCTCCTGGATGACCTGCCGATTCGTCCAGTCAGCGGGCACAGGTGGCAATGATGGAAAATGCGCATCGGCCCAGGCGTCGAGCGCCGATTTGACCGCCCCCGTCACCGTTTCGTCCAGGCCGCCCAGTGTGCAAATACCTACCGTGTTGGCGTGCGCGTGGATCGCTGCAAGTTGCGCCGATGTGCCCATGACCAGGTACAGCCCCCATGCGCCTGCCATCGCGCCCAGGACATACCCCTTGAACAGCAGTTGTTCGCCGCCATCGTCCAAGTCCGGGTATCCGTTCGGTTTGTGAATCAGGAAATAGCCCCGCATTGGCCCTCCCTAGTAGAGATCGAGATCGGCGTACTCACCGCCTGTGCCCCTGGGCATCACCAAGAAATTGTCCAGCTGGTTGCCACTGTAGGTGCTGAACAGGCCATGCTTGGTGTTGCTGATGATCCCCGCGTCGCCGATGGTGGACGTTGCGCCTATCTTGGCGTTGTTATAGAACAGGCTATAGCTCGTACCTTCCTTGACCACGACCAGGTTGGCCCCCGCCGCATAGGTTACCACTGCGTTGATGACCGTGGTATAGGTTCCCGCTACACACTTTTCCAGCACGGCATTTGTGCCGTCATGGTAGGCGATGACGAAATTGGCCGGCATGTCCTTGTCGTCCAAGTTGAGCACGAGCCCGGCCAGGGTGTTGGCGACAACGGTGTCGAGTTCCACTTGCGCGTACACGTCGGAGGTTGCGGCGTCGTCAACGTCGGTGAATAGGGTATTGAGGGTGAGTTGTTTGCAGACGACATTGTCGAATGTGATATCGGCCGGGTCGACTGCGGTCCGAAGCCACAAGCTGGCGAGGGTGGCCCTGCCCGTCACCACATAGGCTCCCGCCGATGGGATGCCATAGGAGCCTATACCATATATCTGTAGTATCCCACTGACTGCCATGTCAACCGTGATCTCAACCCGATACCAATTCCCGGGTGTCAAAATCGCCTGCCGGATGATCGGATCAGTAGCCGATCCGCCCCCGCTGCGATAGATATTGCACATCCCCGAACCCACGCCCCCATGGCCTTCGCCCGTTCCTACCTCGGATATCTCGGTTGTAGCTGGGCTTTCTGTTACCGTCCAGCTACTAGGGTCATCCCCCACCCACGCAGAAAAGTCGCCGTTCTTCGCTGCCAGCAGGTCCGCCCCCTGAGTCGGCGTGTTCACCGCCTCGTTGCTGGCAATGGCCCACGTCGCGCCGCCTGATTCCCACGTCCGCGCCGTCACTACTTGCGACTCTGGCCCGGTGGTTTCACTGCTGCCCAGCGCCCCATTAGCGCGGGCAAATGTGTCGTAGGCGAGGAGGTCGGGAAGGAAAAGGGCGTCGGGGATACGGATGTAGTCTAGCGTATATACAGAAGCGCTATCGTCTGCCCCGATAATGGGATACAACGGATCGCCTGCCCCATTCGCATCTGCAAATAGCAAGGTCCAGGTCGCGAACGCGCCGCCCTTGATAAACACATATTCACCGCCCCCGCGTTCGACGATAGCGATCTGGTATGCCGTGGCCGTGCTGTATGCTCCAACCGCCAACCATGAGGCAGATCCTTTGTCGATGGCAACCGACGTATCATAAAACCGGATGGCGGACTGGCGCGTTGCCGTATTGGCATCGGACATGCCTACGATGACGCCTTCTGTCGTGATCGTAGCGGACGCAATTAATACGCGCCCAGCAAGTCGCGCTATAGAGCCGTAGGACAGGCGTGGCTCGTCTGTTCCCGCGCCGCCCGTAGCGATAGACAGCACCCCGCCCCCAATGGACAGTTTGCTATTGGCATCCACCACCACCCGCGTCCCAGGCCCTGGCGTCGCTGCCGTGCCGTTCACGCTGCCGGCAGCGCGGGTGTCGGTGAATTCGTCGCGGAGGAGGTAGGTAATGCCGCCCAGTCCCATCGGCCCACCGCCCCGCCACCCCCAGCCCCAGCCCGCCGGTTGTCCTCTACTCCCCATCAGTGCGCCTCATATTGGCAGAGCAGCGAGAAATCGAGCGTCCCGCCATTGGTGACTTCCTCGACCCACACCACGAGATCACCAACAGCCGGCATGACGTTGCCCGCCGGGCTCGTGCGGTTGGTATCGTTCTGCCAGTTGGCATTGTCCGCCTGGCTCTGCGTACAAGCGGTGTATTCCAGCGCCCCGCTCGTCACCTTGCAGTTGATGCCGTCGGGCGTGCCGCCGCCGTTGGTATAGTCGATCTGCCAAGCAAAACGGTCAGTCGAGTCGGTACTGTTGCCCACCGCCTCCAGATGAAATACCTGGAACCATTCTGCCGTGCCGACAGTCGCCGTTGTCGCCGTTACCACGCCCACCCAGATATCAAAGATGCCATCACTGGCCTTCTCTGACGTCAACGTGAGTCCCAGGACGTTGAGCCAATTACTGTCAACCGATCGGTGCGGGAATGTCCCGCCGCCATCCAGGTCCACCAGCACATAGGCCGTGCTGGCCGATACCGCTTCTGCGCCCAGGACGGCAGCAAACGTCGCCCGTCTTTGTGAGTCGCCCGTTGCCATGGTTTGTTCTCCTCAGTCGGGGGGCGGGGGTTTGTGTACCCGGGTGAACCCGGTTGACGTTGACCGCCCCGCCCCGTTTTGTCCTATTCGCCGCTCTCAGGCGGCCCGGTATAGCCGAATTTCTCGCACAAGGGCAGCAGGCCGATGTCCATGCGCTCCTGTTCGTCCAGCCAGCGCAGGGCGTCGAGCACTAGCCCGGTCGCCACCGGCCCCAGTTCAAGCGCCTTTGGTTCAGCCCGTGTTTCGTCCCAGGTGATGCGCTCGCCCTCCTGCTGGATGTCCCAGGCGATCAGCTCGTGCTCGGTAAAGCCCAAGTCCCCGATCAGGCCCAGCAGCGTCTTTTGCTTGATGAAACTGCCGTGCTGATGCGCCACGGGCAACACCTGGAGCAGCGCGATCCGTTCGTAAACCGTCAAGTCCATGTTATCCCTCCTATTGTTGGGGGGCGGGGTTTTGTGTCCTGGAGAGACCCCAGTTTACGTTGACCGCCCCGCCCCTGTTACTCGTCTGATAGCTCGGCCCGGATGGAGACGACGATAACGAGCTTTTTCCCGGCGGGACACTTGGTATCAAGCACGGTTTCGCCCGCTACCTGGATGGTAACGCCCTGCCCCGCCGTTAGGTGATAGCCGTCACAAGCCACGTAACGAGTATGCGCCTCTACGACCGTCGCCGTGATATCCATTTCGGCTCCTAGCTGGCCCCGGAGTAAACGCGTACCCAGTATTGGGTGCCCGTGTTCCCGTCGATGAACAACGGGACCGCCCCGATTTTGCCGTCATCCTCGGTAGCATCCACGGTGTAGCCCAGTTCGTTTGCCCCGTTGCCGTTGTAGATGAAGAAAATCGCGTCGGTCGTGTCGCCCGATACGTTGATCGAAAAAGGCGCGATATAGGACGCGGTCGCGGTGTTGATGGCCTGCATCCGGGCACCATAGATCGCATACCCGTTCGTCATGTCACCAGAGCCGCCCGTGTTGACATAGATGCCATCCGTGCGGGCACAGATCATTTGTCCGCCTGCCGCTACCGTGCCGTTGACGTTGACCCAGGCACTTGCCGCCGCGACGTGCCCAGCCGCGGCCCCGGTGGTCGTGATTTCGACCTCAGCGCCCCCGCCGTAGCCGTCGCCCAGGTTTGGCGCAGCCATGGAGGTTGTGACGTGCAGACCGCGCGTTGCCGCACCGCCCACGTACACCCCCTCAGTCGCCCCGGTGACGTACACGCCATAGCCCCACGTCCCAGTCGTGATCTGCTCGTCAACGTACAGGCCCGCCAGGATGCCGCCGCTAGATTGCGTAGCCGTGCCCGCGCCGGTCAGTTCGGCGTGCAGTCCAGCCGCGATGCCGCCGCTCTTCACGTCGATAGTCCCGCCGCTCGGAACGTCGATGCTGGAGTCCACACCCCAGTATTTCGCGCCGCTCTGCACGTCCGATTCGTCCACCAGCTCCATATAGCCCTGGACCCCGGCGTACACCCCAGGGCCAAAGTCCACCGCATCGGCGCTCTTGATCTGCCCGCGCGCGCTGACGATGGTTACGCCCGTAGCGCTCTTGAAGAGCATCGTCCGTGCCCGGATGTTGGTGTAGACGGCGTTGGTCAGGGTGACGTTGTTGTCATCCGCGAACGAGTCAAGGACGCTCGACTTTGCCGCCGTCAGGGCTACGCCGGTTTGTGTACTGGATGACAGGGTGCCCAGCCTCAGCCGCGCTGCCTCGAACACCAGTTCGTCACCCGACTCGTCCCACAGGACGTAGCTCCCGCTGGTCGCTCCGAAAAACTTGACATCGTAACCGGCGTCGTTGACGCCGACGGTCAGCGTGTTGTCAAGCTGAATTGCCCCGTCGATGTCCATTCCAGCATCGATGTCGAACGTCGCGCCGCTGGAGATTTCCAGCTCGCCGCCGCTCAAAATATCAATTTTGCCGCCCGATTCCACGTCCAGTCTTGCTCCGCCTTGAACCCCGTGGACGAGCGTGTTGTATGTGCTCATGTGTTGCCTCCTACCAATTCGTGTTTTGCTCGTATCCGAGCCGGATCAACCACCCGTCCCGGTCCGATTGTTTGAAAAGCCGCTTGTGCTCGGCGGTGAACACGTCTCGCCACCCGCCGACGTTGCCCCGGCGAAAGGTCGGGCTGTACTCTGTTTCCCGGCTGGACTTTGCCATCAGGTCGCAGGTGATCTTGTAGCCGTCGCCCACGTCGCCGATGCGCACGCCGATCAGCGCGCCTACCCGTGCCACGCCGTATTGCAGGATCTCGCCGGCCACGGCCTCAGTTTCCAGCCGCGCCCGCTCGAACCGCACGGGCAGCACCCAGGGCACGGACAGCCACGGCGCGTAAAGCGCCCAGCGGTCCAGCACGCCCGGCCATTTGTCTACGCCGCTGATGACCGCCGCCAGCACATCGTCGAAGCCCGGCATAGCGCGATACAGCGCCTTGCCCGGGTGGACAAACCGATCATCGTCCTCGTTTAGGATATGATGCGCCTGCGATACTGCCACGTCGCGCGGGTCGCGGTAGATGAACACCACCGCCGCGCCAAGCTTCCACAAAAAGTCCTCGATCTCTGCCGTGTGGCCGATGTGGCCTTTGAGATAGTGGCCGATTTGCACCTGGGACATCTGGTAATACATCAGATCCATATTGGCCCAGTCGTTCGACCAGCTATGCTCACGGAACGTGCCCGACCAGTGCCGCGCCCGGAACTGCCCCGGGGGCAACGGTTTGACGATAGGGCGCATCAGGTTGGTGACCAAGTGCAAGCCGCTCTTCGGGAAGCCGTTGAGTATCCACTTGGCTTCCAGTGAACGCGAACCGTCGGGGATGTCTCCCCAAAAGTCCGGATCGGCCATGGTGACGGTCTGCTCTTGTTCATCTTCCATCCGCGCCCTCCTGTTATCAGCCCTAGCCCGCAAACGTCAGGGCGTTGTCGGTCGGAATCGTCGCCGTCGCCTGGCTCACCGGCAGATGTCGCGCGCCGTGCAGCATAAACAACACGTCGGCATAGTCTGCCGTACTGCCCGCGCCAGTGATCTGGCAGGCCAGATAGTGATGGTTGGCGGTCAGCTTTTGCGTCTCCAGGTTGAAGATGACGACTTGTCCGTCATCGGTGTTGGTCGTCACCTTTTTGCACGAGGTGGCGTTGATGGTGTCGAGCGTGCCGCCGGTCGATGCGGTGTTCTGCTTGAGCATGATCGTCAGCGCGTTGGCCAGCGTGCCCAGGTGCACCAGCACGTCGACGAACTCATAGCCCGACACATCGATATAGGTCGTGGCCGGGAAATTCGCCGTCGATTTGGTCAGCGCCGTTTCGGGCAGGGTTTGGCCCCTGACGATCTTCACGTTCTTATAGAACTGGTTTTCCATGTTCGTATCTCCTTATACTAACCTAGGGCATCTCACGCCTAGGTGTGACATCTCTGAACGACGAATCGCCACGGCTCCACGCATTGCCCGCCCAGCCGGCGCCGGGCGAT
>Ga0307441_1000758_pt1 | contig 11352 bp, 11 predicted proteins | sample SalMarWE160420MG_FD_202149 | JGI IMG/M metagenome (GOLD analysis project Ga0307441, IMG submission 202149) | Salt marsh sediment microbial communities from the Plum Island Ecosystem LTER, Massachusetts, United States - WE1604-20 | ecosystem: Environmental > Aquatic > Marine > Intertidal zone >... | reverse complement strand
GCCGCCGTGGCGCGCCACCAGGGGCTCGGCTCGAGCGTCAAGGCCGAGCTGGAAGCGGCTGAACGGGTGCGCCAGGAGCTCAGCGGCGACGTGCCCGTCATCGAGACCATCTTCAGCCCGTTGACCATGCTGGCCAAGCTGTCGCCGGCGCCTCTGGCCTTCACCTTGATCGAGCTTGGCGAGCGCAGCCGGCAGGTGCTGGACAAGCTCGCCGAGGACGTCGTGGCGTTCGGGCAGGCCAGCCTCCGGGCGGGCGTGGACGGATTCTTCTACGCAACGCAGTGGGCCAACCACGCGCTGGTCGACGACGCGATCTACGACGAGTACGGGGTGGGCTACGACGAGCAGATCCTGCGGGCCCTGAGGCCCGATGCCAGCGTCATCATGCTGCATCTCCACGGCAGCCTGCCGCGCTTCGAGCTTGCCGGGCAACTGCCCGTGGACTGGGTCAACTGGGAGGACCGTGACAGCGTCCCATCGCTGGCCGGCGCCAGCCGGACGCCGTCCGTCGGCCTCGCGGCGGGGCTCCCCCGCGACGCGGCGCCCTACACGGACGACCACATCGAGCACGCCTGTGCGCGCTACGTCGACGACGCGGTGGTGGAGACCGAGGGCGCCCGGCTGCTGTTGGCGCCGGGTTGCGTGATGCACCAGAACGTCGGGCCGACGATCCTGAGCGCTCTCCGACGGACGGTGGACGGTTACGCCGCTGCGAACGGGGAGCGCTGAGGGATGCACATCCTCGTCGAGACGTTGGGCTTCAGCCTGGTGACGGCGGCGATCCTGGCGATGGGATCGGTGGGGCTCACGCTGCAGTTCGGCGTCACGAACTACCCGAACTTCGCCTTCGGCGACTTCATGACCGTGGGCATCTACATCTGCTGGCTGTTCGCGCACGACCTGCCGCTGTGGCTGGCCATCGTGCTGGGCTCGCTGGTGGTCGGCGCGGTGGCGCTGTTGTCGGCGGAGTTCGTCATGGGTCCGTTCGTGCGCAAGAAGTCGTCTCCGTTGATCCTCCTGATCGTGACGTTCGGACTGTCGTTCATCATCAACAACATCATCCTGGCCATCTGGGGCGCCCAGTCCAAGGAGCTGCCGATGGCGTCGGAGGCGCCGCTGCATCTGGGCTGGTTCCTGTTCACGCCCAGTCAGCTGGTGGTCATCGCCGGCAGCGTGCTGGTCATGCTGGCCGTTCACCTGATGCTGTCGCGAAGCCCTATCGGCAAGGCCATGCGAGCGGTGTCGGACAACAGCGAGCTGGCAGCGGTCAGCGGCATCGCCGAAGCGCCCATCGTCCGTCTGACGTGGCTGCTGACCGGGGTGCTCGCGGGCCTGGGCGGCATCGCGCTGGCCTACAGCACGGCCAGCTTCGACCCGGCGCTGGGAGAGACGTTCCTGTACGTGTTCTTCGCATCGGTCATTCTCGGCGGTGTCGGCAAGCCCTATGGCGCCATGCTCGGAGCGATCGTCATCGGGCTGGCGTCCGGGTTCACCGGGTTGGTCCTACCGCAGTACGGCAAGGATGCGGCCTTTCTCGTGCTGATCATCGTGTTGCTGTTCAGACCGGAGGGCATCATTCGTTCGGCAGGGAGGTCGCACTAACGTGTCCGTGGTGATCACTTTCGGGTCCAGCGTGATCATGTACGTCATCGTGTACATGATCCTGACCCTCGGACTGAACCTGCAATACGGGTTCACCGGGATCGTCAATTTCACGTACTACACGTTCGTCGCGGTCGGTGCCTACATCGCGGGCGTCACCGCGCTGGGCCGGCCGCAGCCGGGCACCGGCGAGCTCTACATCCTCGGCGCGAACCTGCCGTTCCCCATCCCCATCCTCCTCGCTGGCCTGGCGGCGGGGGCGCTGGGCGGGGCGCTGGCGCTGGTGGTGTTCCGGCGTCTGCGCAGCGACTACCTGGCCATCGTCACGCTGGCCGCCGGCACCGTGGCGCTGGACGTCGCCACCAACTCCAACTCCATATTCGGGGGCTCCAACGGCATCTTCGGCATCCCCACGCCGCTGGCCGGCGTCCTCGGCGTGCCGCTGCAGAACAGCTACATGGTGATGATCCCGATCGGCCTGGTCGTGCTGGCCATCTGCTGGTGGATCTCCCACTCGATCCGCAACTCGCCCTACGGCCGCATCCTCCGGTCCATCCGTGACAATCCCGACGTGGCCGAAGCCTTCGGTCATCGCGTGCTACGCCATCAGCTCGTGATGATGCTGGTCGGCTGCTTCATGGCGGGGGTGGGCGGAGCGCTCACCATCGAGTTCGTCAGCGCCATGAGCCCGTCCGGCTGGCAGGCCGTCGAGACCTTCATCGTGTGGGCGGCCGTCATCGTAGGCGGTTCCGGCAACAACCTGGGCGCGGCGCTCGGCGCCCTCATCATGCAGGGCGTGATCATCCAGGGCACCCTGTTCCTGCCGTCGTTCGGCAACCAGGAGCTGGTGCCGGCGATTAGGGCGCTGGCCATCGGCCTGCTGGTGATCCTGGTGCTGTACTTCCGGCCTCAAGGCCTCATTCCGGAGAAGCGCCGCTTCTACGATCACCTGTTGCCGGGCCGTCGCGGCGAGGCGAGACCGGAGGCGATCCCCACGCCTCCCGAGGGGGGCTGAGCGCGCCATGGCCGATGCCAGACACGGTACCGCCATGCTGTCGGTCCGCGATGTCGGGCACAGCTTCGGTGGCGTGCGCGCGCTCCAAGGCTGCTCGCTGGATGTCTTCGAGGGGGAGATCTGCGGGCTGATCGGACCCAACGGCGCCGGCAAGAGCACCTTGATCTCGTGCGTGGGGGGAGCGCTCGTCCCCGACGAGGGCGACATCACCTTCCAGGGGCAGGCGATCACGGGCCTCGCGCCCTCGCAGCGCTTCAAGCTGGGCGTTGCCCGGTCCTTCCAGCTCTCGCAGGAGTGGCCCAAGATGACGGTGCTGGAGAACGTGCTGGTGGCCCAGCCAGAGGACCAGCTGACGGGGTTGTTCGGGGCCCTGTTCCTCCGGCGCCGGATCGCCGAGGCCGAGCGCGCCCTGGTGCACCGGGCGATGGAGATCCTCGAGCTGTTCGACCTTTACCGCTTGCGCAACGCCTACGCGTCGGAGCTGAGCGGGGGACAGAAGCGCCTGCTGGAGCTGGCCCGCATCTGGATGGCCGACCCCAAGATCGCGCTGCTGGACGAGCCTATGGCAGGGGTCAATCCCGCCTTGAAGTCTCGCATCGCGACGCACCTCAAGGAGATGCGGGAGCACGGCATCACCTTCGTCTTGGTGGAGCACGACCTGCGGACCGTCGCCCAATTGTGCGACCGCGTCATCGTGATGGCCGAGGGCACCGTTCTGGCGTCGGGGACGTTCCAGCAGATCCAGCAGAACGAGTCGGTCGTGAACGCCTATCTGGGGGTGGCGCGATGACGGCGGCTCTGGAGGTCAAGAAGCTGACCGCCGGCTACCGGGGCTTTCCCATCGTCAACGACGTGGACCTCCGGATCGAAGCCGGCACGGCCGTGGCGGTCGTGGGGCCCAACGGTGCCGGCAAGTCCACGCTGCTCAAAGCGATCATGGGGCTTCTCGAAGGCACCGAGGGCATGGTGAAGCTCGGGGATCTGGACATCTCCGGCTGGAAGCCGCAGAGGATCAGCAGCCACGGCATGGGCTACGTGCCCCAGGTCGCCAACGTGTTCCCCTCGATGACCGTGCGCGAGAACCTGGAGATCGGCGCCCACCTCGATCGTTCGCTGTTCGCCCAGCGGGAGGAGGAGGTGCTGGCCGTCTTCCCGGACCTCAAGCCCGCGCTCAAACGCCAGGCGGGCACGCTCAGCGGCGGTCAGCGCGTCATGCTGGCCATCGGCCGGGTGCTGATGTCGCGGCCCAAGGTGATCCTGCTGGACGAGCCCACGGCGGGGCTGGCACCCAAGTATGCGGCCAGGGTGTGGGAGATCGTCGATACCATCGCCAAGTCCGGGGTGGGCCTCGGCATCGTCGAGCAGAACGTGGAGACGGCGCTGGAGGGGGCGCAACAGGTCTACGCGTTGATCAACGGCCGCAACGCCATGAGCGGCAGCACCGCCGAGGTGGACAGCGAGTCGCTCGGCAGACTGTTCATGGACAATCTCGAGGTCAGGATTTCGGGCAGAGATTGAACGCCTGCACCTGGGTGTGCTTCGTTCCTTGGAGGTGATCCGTTGAGCGCTCTGCGGTAGGGAGAAGGTCAAACGACTCGCGCGAGCAAAGGAGAGAGAGCCATGAGAGTCAGGTCTGTTCTTGTTTCCACCGGATTCACCCTGGCGGTCGGATTGAGCATGGTTGCCTGGGGCGCGGGGAGCCCGTTGAAGGTCGCCATCCTCGGCCCGCTGAGCGGACAGTACGCCTACGTCGGCAACTGGATGGTGGACGGCGTCAAGGCGGGCGTCAACGAGGTCAACACCAACGGTGGCGTGATGGGTCACCAGCTCACGACCATCGAGCACGACACCGCGGGCGACCCGGTCGACGCCGTGCCCGCGTGGAACCGGCTGTACTCCCAGCACCCCACGTTCGAGATCGGGCCGACGGCGCTCACCGCCGAGGCCATCATCGCGCGTTACGACAGCGCCAAGCTGCCGTCGTTCACGGTGGCGGGGTCGGACATCCTCGACCACATGAGCTACAAGTACGTGTTCCGCACCGTGCCGGGTGACTCCACCATGGCGGCGGCGATGGGGGCCTACGCCATCGACCAGCACCTCACGCACGCCTTGATCATCTTCTCCAGCGGTGTGAGCTCGCAGACGCTCATCCCGCCGCTCAAGAGCGGCTACCTTGCGCACGGTGGCCAGATCGTGGGGACGGTGTCGATCACCCCGGGCCAGACGTCGTACCTGAGCGCATTGCAAAAGGCCTTCAACGGCCCGGTTCAGCCGGACTGCATCTTCATGCAGCTCGACCCGAACACCTCCGCGACCGTGTTCAAGAACCTGCAGGAGCTGGACCACCTGAACATCCCCATCATCGACACGGACAACGGCACCAACCCCGAGATCGCCAAGAGCATGGGCTTCGCCAAGGCGTCGCAGCTCCTGACGGGCATGACGCCGACCGCGCCGTCCGGGGCGTCGTTCCAGGAGTTCCTCAAGAGCTATCAGCAGGTCTTCAACACCACGAACTACCACACCTTCACGCCGGCGATCTACGACTCCGTCATCATCGCCTCGCTGGCGATGGACGCGGCCAAATCCACCGACCCGAGCGTGTGGGTCAGTGACGTGACCACCGTCAGCAACCCGCCGGGCGTGGCCTGCAGCACCTACGCCGAGTGCGTGGCGGACCTTAACGCGGGCAAACAGATCGACTACCAGGGTGCGTCGGGGCCGGAGGACTTCAACCAGTACCACAACGTGTTCGCCGGCTGGACCGTCGACAAGTGGACGACGGCAGGCAAGCTCGAGCCCGCGTACAAGGTGCCGGCCGCCACCATCAGCAGCTACGCCAAGTAGCCGCCGTCAGGGACCGGAGGCAGGTCTAGCCTAAGGATCCACACGGGGGTAGCTCCCTTGGAGCTACCCCCACCGCGTCTCGTTCGCTCCGCATGTGCACTGGCACATCGCAACGCATTCCAGCCCAGTTCCGTCCCGCCCCGCCCAGGGCCGGCAACGAGGCATCGCCCGTGGCCGCGCGGGTACCGGGGAACGCTCGCGGTTCGACACGAAGGGTGTTCGTCCATGCATCCGAAAGACACAACGCCAGTGCGCGAGTGGCGTCGTCAGATCGTGGGGATCGACAAGAAGGTACCCGTCCTGAGTGGCGAGTGGGTGCCCTACATCAACGTGGACAATGCGGCGACGACGCCGGCGTTGACCAGAGTGCGCGATCAGGTCGTCGATTTTCTGCAGTGGTACTCGAGCGTGCATCGCGGCACCGGCTTCAAGTCCCGGTTGTCGACCTGGGTCTTCGAAGAGTCCAGGCGGGCCATTCTGGCGTTCGTCGGAGCGCCCGACACGCACACCGCTATCTTCACCAAGAACACCACCGAGTCGATCAACGTGCTGGTCCACCGCTTGCGCCTGACCGCGGATGACGTCGTGGTGTCGTCCCGCCTCGAGCATCACGCCAACATGCTGCCGTGGCGGGGCGGCCCGTGCGTGGAGTATCTGCCGATCGACGCGGCGGGGCGGCTGGACACGAGCACCCTGCCGGACATCCTGGCCAGGCATGGCAAGCGCGTCAAGCTGGTGGCGGTCTCCGGAGCGTCGAACGTGACCGGATACACGCCGCCGATCGGCGACATCGCCCGCATCGTTCACCAGCAGTCCGAGGCGGAGCTGATGGTGGACGGTGCGCAGCTGGCGCCGCATCGCCGCGTGACCATGTTGCCCGCCGACGATCCGGCGCACATCGACTATCTGGTAATGTCTGCACACAAGATGTACGCGCCCTTCGGTGCGGGTGCATTGATCGGTCCGCGCGCGCGCTTCGACACCGGCGAGCCCTACCTGCGCGGCGGCGGCGCCGTCAAGTTCGTCACGCTGGACAGCGTGGAGTGGGACCACCCGCCCGAGCGCGAGGAGGCCGGCTCGCCCAACGTCATCGGCGCGCTGGCCATGGCCACCGCCGCCAACACCCTGACGGCGATGGGCATGGATGCGCTGGAGGCGCACGAGCGCCGGCTCGACCGCTACGTGGTGGAGAAGCTGGCGCATGTCCCGGGCCTGCGCACGCTCGGCGATCCGCGCCAGATGGGCGAGGACCGGATCGGCGTGGTGTCTTTCGTGATCGACGGGGTGCCGTCGATGAAGGTCGCCGCCGTGCTCGGCCGTGAGTGGGGCATCGGGGTGCGCGCCGGCTGCTTCTGCGCTCACCCTTACATGACGGAGCTGCTCGACGTGAGTTCGGAAGAGGCAGACCAGATCCGCCGCGAGCTCCGGCACGACGACTGGAGCCACATACCGTCGGGCGTGCGCGTCAGCCTCGGCTTGTACAACACGGAAGAGGAAGTCGACCGGCTGGCCGCGGCGCTGCACCGGGTGGCGAACGGCGAGTGCCTGGGCGACTACGTGCTCAACGTGCACACGTCCGAGTATGATCTGCCGTCGGACGCGGACGACTTCACGAGGGTCTTTCGCGTGTCGTAGCGGGCCGGTGCCCCGCGGGCACGAATCCGCAGCCGCCGGCCCTGACGCGGCCGGCGCTCAAGGGGGAACCATGGCAGAGAGATCGCGGAGTCGACGAGGCGGCCCGCGGCGCAACCACACGCTCCAACTCATCGGGATCGTGCTGCTCGCGCTCGTGATCGTCGAGAGCCTTCTGGGCTCGGCGCTCATGACGCAGCGGCCGTTCGCCGCCGGCACGCTCGCCCTGCACATCCTGGTCGCCCTGGTGACGGTGGGCGTCACGGGATGGACGTTCCGGCTTGCGCTGCGCCGGCGGGGGTGGCGACCGTTTGCGGCTGCGGGGCTGGCGCTGCTGTCGGCGCTGGGCGCAACCGTGGCGGGAGCCGATTACCTGCTCGGCGGCAAGACGCCCACGGCGCTGCACTGGATGGAGGGCCTCACCGGCGCCGTCCTCGTCGCCGCCGTCCTGCTGCTGGTGTGGGGAGCCGCGACGATGCGCGGCGCCCAGGAACCCGCGCCCACGGCGACGCGCACCGAGTAGCCGAGAGGCGGACGGGGAGAGCGCCCAGGCCGCTGCCACGCGTCGGCATGGGCGCGAGCGTCGACAACCTCTCCCGCCGGCTCGGCAGCGCCTTCGGTGCCACCTGGCCGGACGACCGGGGTCTAGGCGCGCTTCAGCTCGTCGGCGTGCTCGGCGAGCTCGTGCAGCAGCCGGGTGGTCGCGAGCGTGCCCCGCTTGATCGTCTCGACCCGGAAGAACTCATTGGGTGCGTGGATGCCGTTGTCCGGCTCGCCGAAGGCGAAGAACAGGCACCACATCCCCAGCAGCGAGCGGAAGTCCGCCGACACGGGCACCGTGCCGCCCACCCAGACGGGCAGCGGCTTCTTGCCGTAGACGGCCTCGAGGCAGGTCGACGCGAGGGCCAGCGAGGGATGGTCGAGCGGCATCTCGTAGGCGCGTGCCTTGCCGGCCAGGCGCTGGACGCTCGCCGTGAGCCCGGCTGGCGTGAGCGTGCGCACGTGGGCTTCGATGAGCTCCAGGATGCGGTCCGGGTCCTGCCCGTCGACCAGGCGGCAGGTGATCTTGGCGTGCGCCGCGCACGGCAGCACCGTCTTCACGCCCTCACCCTGGAAGCCGCCCCACATGCCGTTCACCTCGAAGGTCGGCCGCACCCAGCGGCGCTCGAGCGGCGAGTAGCCCTCCTCGCCCGTCCACGCCTTCAGGCCGACCGCCGCGAGCTCCGCCCGCTCGTCGCGCGGAAGCGCAGCGATGGCGTCCCGCACGGCTTGAGACGGCTCCTTCACGCCGTCGTAGAAGCCGGGCACCGCGATGCGGCCGCGCTCGTCGTGCATGGCGGCCAGGATGCGTGCCAGCCCCTCGAGGGGGTTGGGCACCGCGCCGCCGTAGAGGCCGGAGTGGAGATCGCTTGCGGCCCCCTCCACGTCGATCTGGCAGCCGGCCAGGCCGCGGTTCCCCACCGTCAACGACGGCTGGTCGACCCCGAGCATCCCGCCGTCGGCGCTGATGGCGAGATCGCCCGCGAGCAGCTCCTCGTGCTCGCGCAGGAAGGTGGGCAGGTTGGGGCTGCCGATCTCCTCCTCGCCCTCGATGACGAAGGTGACGTTGACGGGCGGTGCGCCCGCCGACTCGGCCCACGCCTCGACGGCCTGGATGGCGATGAGCACACCGCCCTTGTCGTCGCCGGCGCCGCGGCCGTAGACGCGGCCGTCGCGCACCTCCGGCTCGAACGCGGGGGACTCCCAGAGCTCGAGCGGCTCGGGCGGCTGCACGTCGTAGTGACCGTAGATCACCACCGTCGGGAGGGCCGGGTCGACCTGCCACCGCCCGACCACCACGGCGTTGCCGGGTGTGTCGATGGTGCGCACCTCGGGCACCCCGGCGCGCTGCAGGCGGCCCGCCACCCACACGGCGGCGGCCGCGAGGTCGGGGCGGTGCTCGGGCACGGTGCTGACGCTGGCAATGCGCACGAACTCGATCAGATCGTCGGCGTATGACCCCGCCTGCGACTCGACCGCGCCGAGCGCTGCATGAAGCTTGTCGTCCATGGGTCCTCCAACCTCCGCTCGGCGTTAGACCGCCGGCTGTCGCTCCATCGGCGCCACGACGACCCCTGCGGGCCGGCGCCCCCGTGAACCTTCGAACTTGGGGTGCGACAGCGTCCAAGCTATCGCCGGGGCGGTGGCCCGTCAAGGGCCAGGCGCCGCCGCACGGCGCCTCCAGGCCTCTATTCGCGGCGCCGCGGCCCGAGCGGGCCGACGCCGGCCGTGCGGCGGGCAAGCCAGACGCCGAGCGCGGGCATTGGGCTTTGCGGAACGGAAGAAACCCTGAAGCGTCGGAGAGTGTTCACATGTCGGAAATATCCGACGTATAGTCCGGGCGTGAGCGAAGCCAGTGTGTTCTCCGCCCTCGCGAACCCGGTACGCCGCGAGATCCTGGTGCGCCTCCGGAGCGGCTCCCGAGCCGCCGGCGAGCTGGCGAGCGGCTTCACGATCGGTCGGCCCGCGGTCTCCGAGCACCTGCAGGTCCTGCGCAAAGCTCACCTCGTGCAAGAGGAGCGCCGCGGGCGCGAGCGCTACTACCACCTCGACCCGCGTCCGCTCACGGAGGTGACGCAGTGGCTCGACGCCTTCACGCGCTCTTGGAGCGATCGCATGGCCGCTCTGGAGGTTCTGCTCGACGAGGAGGCGAACCAGCCATGAATCCCGCCGTCATCCGGCTCGACCACGTCTACGCCCGCGCCCGTCGGCCGTCTGGAAGGCGCTCACCGACCCCGCTCTGCACGCACGCTGGTGGGCCGCCGGCGACGTGCGGCCGGTCGTCGGGCACCGCTTCGAGCTCGACATGGAGCAGTGGGGCCAGCAAGCCTGCGAGGTCCTCGAGGTGGACCCCGAGCGCCTCCTCAAGTACCGCTTCGGCGCGGCCGTGCTGGACACCATCATCACCTGGGAGCTGGCGCCGGAAGGGGCTGGAACCCGCCTGACGCTCACGCAGGAGGGGTTCGACCTGGACTCGCCGCTGGGCAAGCAAGCGTTTGGCGGCACCAAGCCCGGCTGGCCCGCCGTGCTCGGGCGGCTCGGCGCCGTGCTGGACGCCGAGAGAGCCGGAGCGCGGTAGGCTGCTGGCTAGTCCGAACTCGAAGCCGGGGGTGGTGGGACGTGGCCAAGGTCGTCTACGCCGTCAGCATGTCATTGGATGGGTTCGTCGCAGGCAAGGACCAGAGTGTCGAGAACCCGTTGGGTGAGGGTGGCGAGAAACTGCACCAGTGGTTGTATGCACTGTCCGCGTGGCGGGATGAGCATGGCCAGGAAGGCGGAGAGGAGAACGCCAGCTCGGCCCTGTTCGAGGAAGACGACGAAGGCGCGGTCATCATGGGTCGCAACATGTTCGGAGAGGCCCCGGGCCGTGGGGCGACGAGCCGTGGACCGGTTGGTGGGGCGACGAGCCTCCGTTCCACAAGCCGGTGTTCGTGCTCACGCATCATCCCAGGCCGGCGCTCGTGGCCGAGGGCGGCACGACGTTCACGTTCGTCACGGACGGGATCGACAGCGCGCTTCGTCAGGCGCGACTCGCGGCCGGCGATCGCGACGTCTCCGTGAGTGGCGGGGGGCATGTCGCGGCCCAGTACCTGGCGGCGGGGCTGATCGACGAGGTCCAGATCAGCCTGGTGCCTGCGCTGATGGGAGAGGGCGTGAGGCTCTTCGATCTGGTCGAGGGGGCGCCCATCCGGCTCGAGCAGACGCGGGTGCTGGAAGCGCCCGGCGTGACCCACATCACCTACCGAACGAGCCTGGGCTAGGCGCGCAACGTGATCGCTCCCAGCGTTTCGGGCACGTCGGGGAAGACCAGCGACGCCGGCGGCAGGCGCCGGTGCTGCGCGTAGCTCACACACCGGTTTTCGCGCGCCCCGCATCATGCTTTGCAGGCACCCGATTGGCTTGCAGCGCGCTCGACGAGCGGGGCAGCTTGTAGGCTTCAGCTCACCGGACGCACTGGGGGAGGAACGTCATGGATTGCGTTCGCGTTCACGTGGGCGGCGCCTGGCTATTGCTTTGCGAGCTCACGCCGCCGCCATGGGACGTCGGGCGGCCGGGTCCCGTCTACGCCTCGAGCGTCAGGCTCCCCAGGTCCCTCGGATAGACGGTCAGCCGCTCGATGCCGTCATCCGTGACGACGATGGTGTCCGAGTGGCGGAAGCCGCCCAGCCCCGGGACGTACAGGCCCGGCTCGACGCTGAAGACCATGCCGGGCT
>Ga0307441_1000757_pt1 | contig 11368 bp, 10 predicted proteins | sample SalMarWE160420MG_FD_202149 | JGI IMG/M metagenome (GOLD analysis project Ga0307441, IMG submission 202149) | Salt marsh sediment microbial communities from the Plum Island Ecosystem LTER, Massachusetts, United States - WE1604-20 | ecosystem: Environmental > Aquatic > Marine > Intertidal zone >... | reverse complement strand
TGTGGGGCAAGGCCTGTATGCAGGTTTTGATAACGGTCCCTGGACATATCCAATTCTGGCGGGACAGTACGAGGATGTTGAGCTGGTAGCAAGCCTTTTCCCTGCCGGACAGGGTGGCTCGGTCGAGGTGGTTGGTGGGGAAGACGTGGTCTTGTTTGAGCAGTCTGATGCCAAAGATGCCTCGGTTGAATTTATCCGCTTTTTACTTTCAGAGGAATACCAGTTGAAAATGGCCGAAGTGGGACAAATTCCGGTGCTCTCCAGTGCAATAAATTCTGATTACTTACAGGATCATCCCTATTATGGAATTTTCCTTGAACAACTTGCTACGGCAAAAGCCAGACCGGCCCATCCATTATGGTCTCAGATTGATGAAATCATGACGGATGCCGGACAGCTCATTTTGCGAGAAGAAATGACTGTTCAAGAAGCACTTGATGAGGCAGTAAGCAAAATAAATCCCCTTTTAGGGAATTAGCTGCACCAAGGTTGATATCGGGCAGGTTTCTAAAAACCTGCCCGATAAATGAATCGCATGATTAAAAAAAGTCTGCGTAATACTTTCACTGCATATCTTTTCATTCTTCCGGGATTGGTTTTCACCACATTGTGGCTGTTTTATCCAATGATAAGAGCGTTTCAATTAAGTTTTTATAATTGGAACCTGATGCCAAATATTCCCAATACTTTTATCGGTTTTGATAATTACTTGAGTGCTTTTCAGGATGATTTATTCTGGCTTACCTTAAAGAATACCGGCGTGTATGTGTTGGTAACCGTGCTGGGCCAATTATTTTTAGGATTATTATTAGCCCTTATTTTGGATCAGGTTACCAAAGGACGTGTCCTCATCCGGACGCTGTTATATATCCCGGTGGTAACTTCAATCGTTGTAGCAGCTTTATTATTTCGCTATTTGTTCAATTCCAGCGACACCGGCCTGGTCAACTATTTTCTTACTGACGTAATAGGAATCATTGCGAAACCAATTCCCTGGCTACGGGAGGCACAAACAGCCTTTATTCCAGTTTTTATGTTGGGAATCTGGAAGGGTGTGGGGTGGGCAATGGTGATATTTTTAGCAGCCCTTCAGTCTATCCCAGAAGAATACCGGGAGGCGGCTTCTATTGACGGCGCATCACATACCCAAATAATCACAAAAATCGTCATTCCGATCTTGATACCAACAATCCTGTTGGTAATGATTCTTCTGACTAACGGAGCGTTTAAAGTCTATGTGGAGGTGGCTTTAATTACTGGTGGGAATCCCCTGCATAGAACCGAGGTTCTCTTGAGCTATATTTATTATCAGGGTTTTGAAAGGATGAACTTTGGTTACGCCAATGCCCTTTCATTTATGTTGGCTGTTGTGATTTTCTCCATTAACCGGATCCAGCTCCGACAACAAAAGAAATTAACGCATGATATATAAATCAAAAAAATCCCCGATTTTCTGGACAGTCATCAGCTATTCTATCTTAGTGCTGGCCTGCCTGGTCACTGTTTTGCCAATGGTCTACATGATCGGGACTGCATTTAAAGGTCCAACTTATATTTTTGATTTTCCTCCCAAATTTATTCCCTCTGAACCAACTGTGGAGAATTTTATCTCTGCCTGGGAATCCAATCACTTTGAGCGTTATTTTCTAAATAGCGTTCTGGTAACAATTCTATCCACGTTTTGTGTGGTTTTATTTGCGGGGTTAATGTCTTTTGCTTTTGCTTATCTTGAATTTTGGGGTAAGGATTTGATATTTGGCTTGATTGTTCTGTTTATGGCCATGCCTATAATAATCTTGATTATTCCTCAATTTGAGTTGGTTGTTCAATTGAAGCTGATCGATACACTACCAGGATTAGTGGTGGTATATATCGCCCAAAACATTCCTTTAGCCGTGTTTATACTAACGGGATTTTTCAAACAACTACCTCGCGATCTTCTTGAGGCCGCGTATATGGATGGAGCAAATTCCTGGAAAACATATTGGAAAATTGTGTTCCCGCTTTCCAAGCCTGTTCTGGCAACTGTGACCATATTTGCATCTCTGGGAGCGTGGGATGAATTTATTTGGGCAAACACAATTATCAATACAAGCAGCAGGCGGACTCTTCCAGTGGGCATTGCTGCTTTTCAAGGGGTTCACACATCGAATTGGGGGCTGATTTTCGCTGCCTCAATGATTGCGATTACACCAATCATCGTGCTCTTTATTTTTATGCAGCGCTACTTCATCAAAGGAACATTTACCGGGGCAATTAAAGGTTAAGTATGAATTTCGTCGAGAAGAGTATAGAAATCATTCAAACATATCAAGATTCAGGGGGTGCCTACATTGCCGGCCCCTATTTCTCGCCTTACCAATATGGATGGTTCAGAGATGGAGTTTATACCGCTTATGCAATGGACCTCTATGGCTATCATCAAAGTGCAGAAAATTTCTACGATTGGGGTACCAAAATCATTGAAAAATACAGCAAGAAAATAAACCGGGTAATTCAAGACCCAGAACTTGTGCTGGGAAATAACCATGAATCTATTCTTCACTGCCGATTTACCCTGGAAGGAGATGAAATTATCGGTGGATGGTCAACGCACCAGCTGGATGGATTGGGTTTATGGCTGTGGGGGATTATCCAACATTGTAGAGCGCGGGGATTGCATTCCGTGCCAGAACGCTGGCGGCCAGCTATCAGCCTGGTTGTCAATTATATAAAAGCCGTGTGGATTTATCCATGTGCAGATTGTTGGGAAGAAAATGATGATCAGGTTCACACTTACACTTTAGCAGCCTTGGCCGGAGGGCTTGAGTCTTACCAGGAATTTACACACAGTGACCATTTGAACTCCGAGATTGAGCATATCAAGCAGTTTATTGCTCGGCAATGTCTGTCTCCCCGGGGTTTTTACCAGAAATCTGTCCGTCAGTCTATCGTGGATGCGAACTTATTGGGGTTGGTTTTTCCTTTTAAGATCATCACGGTAGATCATCCTTCTTTTTTACAAACATTGACCGTTATCGAAGAGGAATTGCGTGTTCCAGGTGGTGGATTAAAGCGGTTTCCCGGGGATACTTTTTATGGCGGGGGAGAATGGATATTGCTGACTGCCTGGCTGGGAAGTATATATTGCGCGCTGGGAGAAATTGGCAAAGCTGTAGAAATAAAAAACTGGATTGAAAACCAATTTGACTCAAATGGATCCTTGCCAGAGCAGGTGGTAATAAATGTTCAGGATCAGACATCCCTTCAATCCTGGATCAGTAAGTGGGGTCCTCCCGCGGTGCCTTTATTATGGTCCCACGCTAATTATTTGATCCTGTGCGATAATTTAAACGAGAAAGGGAAGCCGTGATAAAAATGCCAGATTGGGTAAGAGAAGCCGTAATCTACCAAATATTTCCCGACAGGTTTTATAACGGTAGCGACGCGAATGATCCTCCTGGAATTGCTGAATGGGGCGAACAACCTTTAAGAGATAATTATTTTGGGGGAGATCTGGAGGGTATTGCTCAAAAGCTGGACTACATTCAATCTTTGGGGGTAAATACAATTTACCTGACCCCAATCTTTTCTGCTCCTTCTAACCATAAATATGACACTCGCGATTATTACCAGGTGGACGATGTGTTTGGGGGAGCTTCTGCCCTCAATCGCTTGTTGTTGGATATGCACCAGCGTGGTATGAAATTAATCCTGGATGGAGTCTTTAATCACTGTGGCGAAGAATTCTTTGCTTTCCAGGATGTATTAAAAAAAGGTCAGTCCTCAACGTTTTCAAATTGGTTTAATATCTTTAGTTACCCATTGTCCAAAAATCCCTTAAATTACAAATGTTGTGGTGATGCTGGCTATCTTCCTAAACTCAATCATGCCAACCCAGATGTAAATGAATATTTTTTGGACGTTGGGAAATACTGGATTGAAGAATTTGATATTGACGGATGGCGACTGGATGTCCCTTTTAAAATTCAGAAAAGTTTTTGGAAGTATTTCCGCAAAATCATTAAAGCGGCAAAAGAAGATACTTTTTTGTTTGGTGAGGTTTGGCGCGATGGAAGGACATGGGTAAACGGCGAGACATTTGACGGAGTTACTAATTATTCATTGCGCGGATTAATATTAGATTATTGCATGACAGAATTCTTGGATGCTGAGGACTATCTGTATGAAGCGAATGCTTTACGCGAATCACTGGGAGATGCTGCATACTGTATGGTGAATTTACTTGGATCACACGATACCACAAGATTGTTAACCATTTTTGACGAGGACGTTAATAGAGCTTTACTTGCGTGGGTATTGCTTCTAACTGAAGTTGGAATTCCTTTGATCTATTATGGAGACGAGGTTGGCATGTTGGGAAACAACGATCCTGACTGCAGAAGAACAATGATATGGGAAGAAAATAAAAAGAACACGAGAATATATAATACAATTCGCTCGCTTATATCACTTCGAGAAAATTCCAAGGCACTTACTAACGGTGCATTCGAGTCTCTTTTTTCTTTTGTTGGGGTTGCTGCATATAAAAGACATTACCAAGACGAGGAAATTATTGTTGTCATGAACGCTCGAGAAGATGTACACAACATTAGGATACCCATTCGTTCAACAAGAACCACATATTATGATTATCCCAGCAAAAATGTTGTAAATGTAAAAGACGGTGAAATTCTTTTCAGTTATTTGCCTGCTCGTGATTTCAAGATTTTCACTTCCAAGATTATCTGAGAATCTAGTCCTGGAATCTATTAATTTCCAAAACCCTTTTCTTGATCATTTTCTAAAAACCAAAATGGTTCTGGATTGATTTTTCTTTTAAAGTATAATACTTACGTAAATCAGAATATAATCCGGTAAATAAAAATAAGGGCTGTCCCATAAGTGATTGGCACAGCCCTTATTCTATTGTTTTGCTTCAGGAGGAAAAGGAAAATGTCTGAATATTAGAATACCTGAAATGGTGTTCTGATATCCAAACATTTTCTAGGTCTAGAATTTAATCACTTCTCAGCAAATTGGACCAGCTAGTCCTAGTTGATTGCCAGATGAATGCTTTTTCTCTCTGCTTGTGCCTTGACAAATGGTGTTCTGTGTATTATATATGTTGATAAAGAACATAATATATACACATAACATCACTTTCTTGCCATGGTCACAAAAACCCTTGGCGCTACCAGCGCCCACTTGCTTACCGCGTTAGCCGAAAGAAACCAGCTTGTTTTTTCGATAACAGACGCCCAGGAGATCCTTGGTGGCAGTTATAATGCGACTCTGCTCGCCTTGGGCAGACTTACCGAAGCAGGTTGGCTAGTGCGCTTGACAGCAGGGCGTTACGCAATTGTGCCTTTATCATCCGGGGACGCAGCCATTCCACAGGTCAACCGCTATGTTATTGCCCGCGAATTATTGAGAGAATCACCTTACTATATCTCTCATGAAAGCGCGCTGGATATCCACAATATGCTGACTCGTCCAATCACGCGAGTTATCGCTACAACCCCCCGCCGCTTGAAAAAACGGGAAATAATGGGCATGTCCTACCGCTTCGTTTCTGCTCCTTTATCATCACTCTGGGGCTATGAGCCTAACTGGGTAACTCCCTACGAGCAGGTCAATGTCAGCGATCTGGAACGAACTATTCTCGATTGCCTGAATCGCCCTGATTTATGCGCCGGGGTCAGTCAGGCAGCTGTTGGCTTGTGGATAAGACAGGATGATTTCAAATGGGACATTCTGGGGCAGTATACCCAGAAATTAGGACGGCATTCTGTGGCTCAACGTTTAGGTTATCTGCTGGAGCTTTTTGATCTGGGCACACCTTCCCTGATTGAAGACCTTCAAAAAATGGTGGCATCTCATTATACAAGCCTTGATCCTTTTCTTCCTGAACAAGGACCCCGCCTGGCCCGCTGGCGGCTGCGGATCAATATTGAACCTGCGGCGCTAGAAACAATCATAAGGACATAAAATAATGATCCCACCTGCAGAGATTTCCCGTCAAGCCTTCCGGTTGGGGCTAGGGGATAAAACTATAGAAAAAGACTATATATTGACCTGGGTTCTTCTAGGCATTGCTAATTCGTCGTTAAGGGATCGTTTGGCTTTCAAGGGTGGCACGGCTATTAAAAAGATATATGATGCCGAGTATAGATTTTCTGAGGACCTTGACTTTACTGTGCTCGACGAAATTTCCAACGAGGAACTTTTTATTGAAATTGAGGCCTTATTTCCCTGGCTGCAGCGAGAGGTCAATATCACCCTGGATGTAAGGAAAACTGAAGTCCACGAGACCGGTAATCCGGCAATTTATTTAAATTATATTGGCCCACTGAGGGGAGACTTGACTAGCCGGTTTCTCAAGATGGACTTTACTCATAATGAGTTATTACTATTTCCCCTGGGAGAAGCACCGCTTCAAACACCATACAGCGATTGCCTGCAACGGGACGATATGCTGCTGGTTTATTCTCTGGAAGAGATCATGGTTGAGAAATTATGTGCTTTGTTGGGGCGCACCGAACCCCGTGATCTATTTGATATTCATTATCTACTCACGCAAAGAGAGCTGGATCTCGTTTCTGTAGCTTTTAGACTGGAAGAGAAGATGATTTCTAAAGAACTAGCAGTGGCTGATTTAATGGATGTGTTGGAGCGCAAACAAGGATCTCTCAGTCGTTTATGGGAACCGCGGCTGCGGGGACAGTTGCTCGATGATTTACCTCATCTTGAAGCGGTTATTCGGGAAACCAATCGGCTTCTACAGCTGGTAGGCATATTTTGAAATATTCCAAAACGGTGTAAATACCAAAGGAAGAGTAGGGCAGCCCGTCCAAAGAATACCAGCGGCTGCTTTAATGTTGGGATGGGCCCAGCGCTTACTTGACAATGACGACCAACTTATGTATTCTCATTGTATATCCTTTGACTGGTGACGACAACGAGGTAATTCATATGAGAAAAAAGGTCAATAAATGGGGGAATAGTCTTGGGCTGCGAATTCCGAAACTTGTTGCTGCTGAAGTCGGACTTGAGGAAGACTCCCTGGTTAACATAACAATCGTCAATGGGTCGATTGTAATTTCTCCCGCGAGGGAGACCCCGCTAGAACTCGAAGCGATACTTAATCAGGTGACAAAAGAGAATCATCATGGCGAAGCGAACACAGGTCCCTCTACAGGCAGAGAAGCGTGGTAAAGAAGGACAGGGACTATATCCCTGAACGCGGGGATGCAATCTGGATCACGCTGGATCCCCAGGCAGGACACGAGCATGCGGGAAGACGGCCCACTGTTGTTCTGTCTCCTAAGGCCTATAATGGTAAAGTGGGCTTATCCATTCTCTGTCCAACCACAAATCAGATCAGATCAAGGGTTATCCCTTTGAAGTAAGAATACCGCCTGGCTTGCCAGTTGAGGGGGTGATTCTAGCCGACCAGGTTAAGAATTTAGATTGGGAGATCCGGGATGCTGAGTTAATCTGTCAGCTGTCCAGAAGCACCATCGTGAAAGTGTTGGAAAAAATCAGTTTATTATTATCTTTTGAGGGTTGAGACAAAGGCCTTCATGCCCGGTAATAATCTGGCAGTATATTAATGAAGGGTGCTGGATCCTGAGAGGAAGCCGCTGATAACCAATCCGCGCTGCTTACCGGTAGATTTTGCCTTTATCAATCTTAGAAAGCCGCTCAGGCTTTCACAATCACCGCAGTTTCATAAGGAAAACTAATCGAATAATCATTGTTTGTAGCCTTTTTTATTTAATGTATAATACTTACGTAAACTGAAATATACGTAAGTATCACAAGGGGCAAATTAGAGGCCTTTTAGGATCCAACTATGAGCAAAACCAACGCCAGTTCTCTCTCCGAAATACCTGGTTTCCAGCACTTTGATCTGGGAGAATTTGTGGTCCGGGCCATTCAAAACGACCCCACGCTGCAGCCTTCCACCAAGCACCAATACATCAAAGCGATCCAAAACTACCTGGCCACCGGTGAAAGCCTGACGGATCCGCAGGCCCTGACCGAATATGCGTTAACGGTTGGTAGTTCTACACGTTCTTTTCTGGCAGCGGCCGTGACGCGCATGGCCCAGGAGCTCGAGCAGCTGGCCAAAGGCAGCGCTACGCCGGAGAATATCGCTGTCATCCAGGCAGCTGTGTTCCGGACCCAGGCGCTGCAGAGTGCAATCAAAACCCAGCAACCCCAGGGGGAGAAAGCCCACACCTGGCTGACCTACCATGAAGCGGAACAGCTGCTGGAGGCTTGTTATCGCAGACCAAGTGGAAAGAAGGAATTTGAGATCTACTCCCTGCGGGACCGGTTGGCCATTGGATTGATGATGGCCGCCGGTCTGCGAAGAGAGGAAGCGGCCAGTATTCAATTTACCGACATCGTCAAGCAGAATCAACGCTACGTGTTGAATGTGACCGGAAAGGGCGCAAAAAGCCGTGTTGTTCCCATTAATGAACGGCTGGCTGAAGCCATCATAGATTGGCAGTTCTTGATCGATACAGAAGGGTTGATTTTGCGCAGCTTGGGCAGAAACAAGACACCCAAGGAAAGCATCAGTACTGCGGGGTTATATAACATTGTTCAAAAACGGGGAAAAATGATCGGAAAACCCGAACTGCAGCCGCATGATCTTCGCAGGACTTATGCCGAACTTGGCAGGCGTGCGGGTGTCCCAATTTCCCAGATCAGCAAGCTTTTAGGACATGCCAGCATTGAAACAACTCAGGAATACTTAAATATTGAGCTTGACCTGGAGATGACCATCAGTGACTTCGTGCCGTTCTGATTATGCTTACAGCATAATGGCATACCAGAGGCACACATCGGGCATCACGATTTGCGCTTAGAAACGGTCTCTCCAGAAAAGAGTAGTCTTTTTCGGTCCCGGATTAGGAAGTTCCCTGAAAACGCCCTCTACGATGAGCCCTATTCAATTGGAACTTGAACTCATCCGTCTTTGCGGCTTTGAGGATAACTCCCTAACCGCCCCCTGCCCTATTTCCCCAATTCATTGCCACTTTAACATTTTGTCAGGAAATGCACTTTATAGTAAATAGATTACGGGTGCGTTGGAGATAGATTTCTTTGTGCTATAATGCCTATGCGCAGTCGCTCTGGTTTTTCTAACATAAAGAGTGGTACAAATTATGGGGGCGCGTCACCGGTACCAGCTGCGATCATGGTTCCTACTACCCGATTTCAGCCGATGGGATTAGCATAAGAAGGAGTGGTACAAATAATGGGGACACAGCTATCGGTCCAAATGAACCGATTGTTGCCGTTATTTAGTTCAAATTGAGCGATATCAACCGTTCTGCCAAAGGAAACAAAAGTGGTAACACAATTACAGACGACAGCACCCAATCATGAGCAAAATGTCCTGATCGAAGTTTCGGAATTAACTAAACGGTTCGATAACGTAACCGCCGTTGATAGAATAAGCTTCACTGTTCGGCAGGGAGAACTCTTTGGCTTTTTGGGTCCGAATGGCGCAGGCAAAACCACAACGATCAATATCCTCACAGGACTTGCCAGGCCAGATTCAGGAGTCATTAGAATCGGCAACCTGAATTATTCGAAGAACCCTAAAATAGTTCAACATCTTATGGGGATTGTTCCAGATGAGAGTAATCTTTATCCAGAGTTGTCGGGTTTCGACAACCTCTGTTTTTGTGCATCCCTGTATGGAGTGAGTAAGAGCGAAGGCCGGACGCGGGCGAGAGAATTACTGGAAACATTCGATTTGAAAGAAGCAGCTGATCGGAAATTTGCCGGTTACTCCAAAGGCATGAAGCGCAAACTGACAATTGCTGCCGGTATTATTCACCGTCCAGAGATCCTGTTTCTGGATGAGCCAACGACCGGGATTGATGTGGCGAGTGCGCGCCAAATCAGGCAACTTATTGCCGAACTTCACCGCGCTGGGACAACGATTTTACTTACTACACACTACATCGAAGAAGCTGAGCGACTTTGTGAGCGGATTGCTTTCATAGTGAAGGGTCAGATCGTGCGAGTTGATAGTGTCACGAACCTATTACAGCCCATCCAAGAAAGGAAAGCGATGTTGATTTCCTTTTTGAGCGGGGCGAACAATCTCTGCAGCAAGCTTGTTGCAACCTTCCCTGATTTCGAGTTCCAGTCCATTTCCGCCGAGCAGGTGCGCGTAGAGTCGGCAAACATCATCAACATCGGTCCCCTCGTGCGATTTATCGAAGACCAGGGAGCAGAAGTTACCGAAGCCCGTCGGCTAAGACCATCACTGGAGGAAGTTTTTATTCGGGTTACAGGTATCGAGTTGAATGCCATGAGAAGAGAAATAGAGAAAGGTAAGGGTAATCTATGAAACAGTGGATTGCATTTTGGAGTATTGTACACAAAGATATACAGGCTTATTATCTCAAGCCACCCAACATCAGCTGGGGGTTGATCTTTCCGGTGGCCTGGACAGGAATGTTCTTTATCAAGTCGGGCAGTGGTTTAGAAAGCATTCTTACACTTTTGCCCGGCGTGATAGCGATTTCAATCCTATTCGGTACCACTTCTATGCTGGCTGTAACAGTAACTTTCGAGAAAAAGAACCGCTCATTTGAACGATTGTTGCTCGCTCCTATACCATTGGAACTACTCATGTTAGCCAAGACAGGTGGGGCAATTTTGTTCGGCGTTGTTAATGCTTCTGTCCCGATCGTTCTTGCTCTGTTCCTCACCGATCTTTCTCAAGTTGCTTGGCTGACTGTATTTTTCGTCGCAGTGCTGATCGCAATATCATCAACATTCCTGGGGCTTTTTATTGCAGTTTCAGTCAGTGAAGTATTTGAAGCTCAAACATTTTCTAACTTTTTTCGCTTCCCAATGATTTTTCTTTGCGGGTTGTTCTTTCCGATTGATTCGATACCAGCACTCTTGCGCCCACTGTCTTATTTGTTTCCTTTAACCTATGGCGCTGATATTCTCCATGGCGCAATCCACGGCAAAAACATAATGCCACTACCACTCGACTTTGCGATCATAACTGTATTTTGTACGGTCCTGTTTTACATTAGCCTAAGAAACATAAACAGGAAATGGATTGTTTGAGTTTTGGCCTAACCCCGTTTGCAGCAGACCGGGGTAAAGCCCGGAGGGTATGCAGCGAGAAGAGCCAAGTTTGGTTATGGCGATAGTCTCGTCCGGAGCCAACCCCGAATTGGTTAATAATAGGGCTGTCCCAAAATAAAGTGGCACGGTCCCTTCCTCTAAAGACTCGGCAGGATTCGAACCTGCGACCTAGTGGAATCTGTGTTCCCATACTTTAGGCGCCGTCTTTGAAACAGCTCTTCTGTTATTCCCTCGCCCGTCAGCAGGTGATAGT
>Ga0307441_1000755_pt1 | contig 11374 bp, 6 predicted proteins | sample SalMarWE160420MG_FD_202149 | JGI IMG/M metagenome (GOLD analysis project Ga0307441, IMG submission 202149) | Salt marsh sediment microbial communities from the Plum Island Ecosystem LTER, Massachusetts, United States - WE1604-20 | ecosystem: Environmental > Aquatic > Marine > Intertidal zone >... | reverse complement strand
CCTGGGCTGGATCAGCATTGCGACAATTGCCAACGCAAGCGTATTATTAGTGTCCATGGGGTGGAACAGTTTCAGCCTGTCGGACCAGATATGGACGATTATGGTAATTATGGTGGGGATTACACTCGGTATATTGACCCTGTTTCTGCGAAATGATGTTTATTATACCGCAGTGATAATCTGGGCCTTTACCGGTATTCTGATCAAGCGCCTGTCCGATAACCCGTCCACGGCAATCGGTGTTATTATAGCGGTAATCGTGGGGATCGCCATACTTTGTACCTCCGCCGTGGTCCAGGCCGTACGCAGAAAAATCTAAAAAGAATTGCAAACGGTTACCGACAGACATTATATTATATGGTATGAAAAAAACCAAAAAAATCAAACGAGTGTTAAAAAGCGTTCCCACGCTGGAAGGCGCGGGGGTTCACCTAAACCGTGTATTCGGTTTTCACCAGGTACCATTGTTCGATCCGTTTCTGCTGCTGGATGATTTTCATTCGGGTAATCCGGAGGATTACCTGGCCGGGTTCCCCTGGCATCCCCACCGCGGCATTGAAACAATCACCTATATCCTGGAGGGCCGGGTTGAGCACGGTGACAGTATCGGAAACAATGGGGTCATTTCCCCGGGCGATGTCCAATGGATGACCGCGGGCAGCGGTATTATCCACCAGGAAATGCCCAAAGGCGACGACAAAGGCCGTATGGCCGGATTTCAACTCTGGGCCAACCTGCCCGCCGCGCATAAAATGATGGCGCCGCGGTACCGCGGCATCACCGGCGCCCAAATTCCCGAGGTTGAGCTCGCCCCGGGGGCGCGGGCCAAAATTATCTGCGGCCGTTTGGCCGGTACCACGGGCCCGGCCGAAGATATCGTTACCGGGCCGCAGTACGCGGACATTACGGTCCAGGCAAACCGGGAAATCCCGCTTTCCATAGACGCCGGGCATAATGTGTTTATCTACGTCATCGGAGGCGCGGCTTATTTTGATGAAAACCGGGACAAGTATGCGTTTGAAACCGCCGGGAAAAACTACTTTGATTTTCAGGACGACTGTAAAATGCGTCCGGGCACCTGCTTGTTGTTCTCTGACGGGGACATAATCCGGGTAAAAACCGAAGATGAAGAGGTGCGTTTTCTGTTTGCCGCGGGCAAACCGCTGCGTGAACCCATCGCCTGGTACGGCCCGATCGTCATGAACACCCGGGAAGAGCTGCGGACCGCCTTCCGGGAATACCAGGAAGGGACGTTTATCAAGAAGATCTGATAAGTATGGCATTTCATTTTTTTAAACGAAACAGAAAAATCGGTCTGGCCCTGGGCGGCGGCGCGGCACGAGGACTTGCCCACATAGGAGTGCTCAAGGCACTCAGCGAGGCCGAGATCCCCATTGATTATGTTGCCGGGACCAGCGTGGGCAGTGTTATCGGTGCGCTCTACTGTGCGGGGTATCCCTGGTTCGAGATCAAGGAAATCGCCGGACACCTTAACTGGGGCAAGCTGATTACACCCACCATTCCGGTCAGCGGACTGGCCAAAACCGAGAAGCTTGAACACTTTATGGAAAAGCTGCTGAAAGGGAAATCCTTTAAGGACCTTTCAATCCCGTTTTGCGCCGTTGCCGTGGATATCGAAAAAGGTCGGGAAGTACTGCTGCGGGAAGGTCCGGTGGCCAGGGCGGTCCAGGCCTCCAGCAGCATCCCCGGGATTTTTGAACCGACGACCATTGGCGGTAAAATCCTTGTAGACGGCGGGGTCATAAATAATGTTCCCTCGGATGTGGCACGTGAAATGGGTGCGGGAATTGTGATCGCCGTTGACTTAAACCATTACTATCCTAAAACCGGAACACCAAAGCATATTCTGGATATCATTTATGCCACGATGTTTATTATCATGAACAACAAATCCAATAGGGCGGATAAATTCTCCGACTACCTTGTTGCCCCGGATCTGAGCCGTTTCAGCTATTACAACCTAAAAAACATGGACAAGCTGATAAAAATCGGGGAAAAGTCTGTGGCACCGTATGTGGAAAAATTAAAGAAAAAATTATAAGGGAAGCACCGTATGAATAAAAATGCTGACGAATATATTATCTGCCTTATTTCCGTGCCGCCGGACCAGGCAGCACGAATTGCCGGACGGTTCGTCACGGAAAAACTTGCCGCCTGCGTGCAGATAATAAATCCCATTCAGAGCATCTATCGTTGGGAAGGGAAGATCGTGGAAGATAAAGAGGCGCTGTTACTGCTGAAGACCAAAACAACCTTAACCGACGGTATTAAAACGCTGTTAAAGGAAATTCATCCCTATGAGGTACCCGAGCTGATAATCATACCCGTAGGAGACGGATACGAACCCTACCTTTCATGGGTGGACAAAGTCCTCCTCTAAAACTGCGGGGATTATTCCAGTCCCAGTTTTTTCAATTTAGGATGAATCACAAAGGTGCAATACGGCACGGCCCGGTTTTTATCATAATAATCCATGTGATAATCTTCGGCGGGATAAAACTCCTTAAGGGCAACAAGCTCGGTAACGATCGGTTCTGTCAGGTGCAGTATTGCAGGGGCAGCCTTCATAGATTCAAGAGCCGCTTTTTTTTGTGACTCATCCCTATAGAGTATTATGGAGCGGTACTGCGGTCCCACGTCATTACCCTGCCGATTCGGCGTAGTGGGATCGTGCGCCAGCCAAAATATTTCCAACAGCTCCTGCAAACTGATCAGACGGGTATCGAAGGTTATCCGGACCACTTCCGCGTGGCCCGTCGTGCCCGTGCAGACCTGCTGATACGACGGATTTTTTACCTGCCCCCCGGCATACCCGGAACGGACCTCGGTAACACCTTCCACCCGGTCAAATATCGCCTCCAGACACCAAAAACAACCTCCGCCCAATACCACACTCTCCAGGTTCGTATCATTATCTTTCTCCATAATTCCCTCTACATAAAAAATAGTAAGAGAATTCCATAAGGTAAATAGAAATGTGAGTATATAGAGGAAAGACTATTATTACTGGATTGCGGGTATTCAAAGTTCACCACATCTTCGTACTTCTAAGGCGCTGAAACAAAACAAAGCGGGTACCCCACGACACCCGCTCTATTCACCCGCCTCCTAGTTTTCCCCGTAAAACACGATATCGGAGAAATAGACATAGCAATATCCGGCGGAACCGAACTCATAGCCGTGTATATAGCCAAGTATATCTATCCTGACATACCCGCTCGAATACGTACCCGCTACATTACGCAAGACCACGGGAATTTCAAGTGTTACCCCCGGCCGGTATTCTTCCTGCAGACGCAGAAGCTGCATTCCGCTCCCCGTATCCCCGGACGAACGATAGGCTATCCCGTCAATGTGTACGAAACCGTCCCGGTCTTTTGCCACGGACAGGTGTCCGCTCGCCTCCCAACCGGCGTTGAACTCGGGCAGGGGATTGGTGGAGAGACTGTAAGCGTTCACGTCGATCCATTCCAAATTGGATTCCGCAGAAAGCGCGCATCCGGCAATAATGACTGCCGCGCACAAACAAAGCAGTAAATTCAGTATGGTTCTTTTTTTCACATAATTCATACTATCCTCCTTTTCGCTAAGGTTTTTTAATACTCCTCTTCATCAACAGTACGTGCTTTGGGTAATGCTGTGTGTGTAATAATTAAGCAAAAAACATGCCATCATAGGACCAATACTTTTGCCGGAAAGCGGGTGAATAAAATAATTGCTTATGTCATTTGGAGTTATTCCGGAAAAAATATATTGCGTACCATGACTGTCAATGGGATCCTACGTTTATTAAAAGATTATTGACAAAATTTTGTCGGCGAATATTTATCACATGACGATTTGTTGCCGTTCCTGCCCTGTGTGATTTTGGTTGCTGTTTCCACTGGAAATTTGATTACCCTTACAAAGAGATGAAAAAAAGGGCGCGCCGTAAGAGGCGCGCCCATACGGTTGCTCCTTAACATTGAAAATTAATCATACTTGATAATCTGCCAGTATTTCCCGCCGCCGGTGGATCTGTTGATGATTTGACTTATCGGGGAATTTGCGTATATCCGGTAACTGGTGTTTCTACTGGGATTGATCACAAACAAAGTATTACCGCCGCTGTTGTCGTACAGGCGCCAGAGAGCGGTTGTATTGTTGCTTCTGTTAAAACTGAGTTGGGAATTATTCAAAGTACCGGCCGTGCAGTTCAAATAACAATAGGCCGAGCCCTCCGCCTCCAAACCAAGGTTTTTAAGCTCAAACAAACCGTCATTATCATCATCCACAAGCCTCCACAAGGCATTGGATCCCAATCGTTCCATAAAATCTTTTTTCAAATACACACCATTTTCTCCTGACTGTCGCGCCAGGTATGTTCCGTATTTCCTGTTTTTAATCACATAATACCCCGACTGCGTGCCTCTGAGTCTACCGTTCACGTGAAGCATTTCTTTCCAGCTGCACGTATACAGGTTTTTCATATTACCGCTGAGATAAAGCAGGCTGAACAGCCTGAGTGTATTGCCGTAATAGTTGAAAGGATGTTCATCGTCATTATAGTAGGGCTCCTTACTGGCCTTGACCATCTCGTACCAAGCCTGGCAGTCACTGTCGGAGAGGCCGATACTTGTCAGGCACACCGTGGCAAACATTGCGGTGAAGGTGGGACTTGGCCCCAGACCTCCTCTGACAACCGGTTGCCCTCTCGCGTTAAGAATTGTCGGTATGGCCGGCCTGGGACTTCTGCAATAATGACCGTCAAAGTTACGTCCCAATGAGGGATCATAATAGCCGTCATACACATTGTTCCAGTCCGCATACGCAAGGTCGAAGGGACCGCCGTTCGGCGTATACCCGTCTTTGATATTGGCCAGCCCGCCCTGGGATTCAATAAAAAGTTTAAGATTGTGGGGTAAGTATCGATCTTCATGCCAACCGTACCAGCTTGCAGCCAGGGACATCCGCCAGGGGACCCTGACCGCGTCGTAATAACAGTTGTAGGGCAACGGCCCCCTGTCGCTGGTTTCCAGCGACTGTACCGGATTGTTCGGATCCATCGTATTCACCCAATCCGGAAGAAGACCGTGGGCGCCATTGTGCGTGTCAACTTGGTATATAAGATACGCCATATCCGCGTATATCCTATTCCATTGCCCGGTTTGATACGTGGGATCATGCCTGGTCATGAAGGCCTCGAATATCGGGAACCAGGCCAGGGTCGCGTAAGACGGGTTCCAGCCCGACGGTCCGCCCCAGGATCCCCAACCGCCGCTGCCTGCCCCAATAATGAGCCGTCCATTGATCGTGTCTAAATACGTATCATTCTCAAGGATCGCCCGCAGCATATTCCTTGCATAATACGAATAGACTATACCTTGTCCGCGAGGATCTGAATCACCCCATCTTGCATAGGCAAAAATCAGGGCAGCGGCCATATCCAGGTCCGCGTCCGCGGCACTGGTTGGAGACCTTTTCATGGTATCGGGCCACTGCGGAAGCTGCTCTCCGGTATAGGCACTTACCTCGGTGACATCAATATCGCCGACACTGGGTATGCGAATAAATTCCCCCGCCGGCGCGGAAAGGTCCGGCATTTCGCAGACATTATTGCCGTATCGGTCGACCTTCCAGTGCATCAGACCGTTGCTGTTTGCATGCACGGTGGCATATCTGTATAAGCCGTCAAATGTAGCCTTGTCGTCGAAATACACGGCCAAGAGCATGCCGTAGCCGATGCCTTCCGAGACCGTGTCAAAATACGTGGCATAGTCCCGTTTGACCCTCAGGTATCCATTGGCTCCGTCCGATGTGATGTAATGATCCTTCCAGTCCTGATATTCACTTTCCAGGTATGACTCCTCGCCGAACGCCCCCGCCTCACCGGACGCGCCGTAAAATCCCGCCGCGCCGTGCGCGTACCTGCCGACCGGTACCTTCCAGCTTGATCCTCTATAGGGAGACAACCCCCGTGCCTGCGCGGAATCCGCTCCGGCAGTGGAGCCGTGCCCGTTCTGCGGCAGCGCGCACTCGAAGAAGCCTAAGCTCAACAGGACCAGCCCGATAAGCAAAAGCTTCATAATGTGTTTTTTCATTTTCTCCTCCTGTTCAATATTGTTGTCTGGTATAATGATAATTAAGCAAAAAACATGCCGCATAAGGAAAATACCGCTGCCGTAAAGCGGGATAATAAAATAATTGCTTATGCCGTTTGAAGTTATTCCGGAAAAAAATATTTCGCGTACTACTACTGTCTATGGGATCTTACGTTTACAAAGAGATTATTGACAAAATTCTGTCGTCAAATATTTATCACCTGACGATTTTTTGCCGTTCCGGTCACGCGCCGCCGTATTTCCGCGTGGCCACAACGGGTGTTATTCGATGGAAAGCTCCTTAATTTTATAATTCAGGGTCGTACGTTTTATGCCCAGTATTTTGGCCGCGATTGTTTTGTTTCCTTCGGCTTTTTTGAGTGCCCGGCGAATCAGTTCGACCGCGTAGCGATTGATCATCTCGTCATAATTTCCGTCAACCATAATTGCTTCATCACGCTTTATATCCGTGTCCGGTATTTTTTCCGTATCCTTGTTTACACTGCTGTCCCTTCCTGCCGGAAAGTGAGTCAACCGCAATACTTTCCCGTCTCCATCAGAAGAGGACAATACCGCCAGGGCACGGATAACAAAATTTTCCATTTCCCTTATGTTGCCGGGCCAACGGTAATCCAGTATTCTCTGCACTGCCTGCTTTTCCACTTCAATATCCGGCGGCAGATCAAATTCGGGTGAGTATTTTTTTATGAAATATTCCAGCAAAATGGGAATATCGTCCTTCCTTTGTCTCAGTGGCGTAATGTGTATCCTGAACACATTAATTCTGTAATACAAGTCCTCCCTGAAGCTCCCCTTTTTCACCATTTCTTCCACGTCACGGTTGGTGGAAAACACAAAGCGACATGCCGACGTACTCGTTTTATTGCTTCCTATCGGCCGATACTGGTTCTCCTGCAGCAGCCTCAGCAGCTTGGACTGTATTTCCGGAGGCATCTCCCCGATCTCGTCCAAAAACAGGGTACCCTTCCCTGCCTCCGCGATGCTTCCCTCCCTGTTCGTTTTGGCGTCGGTAAACGCTCCCTTTATATAACCGAACAGTTCAGCTTCCCATAACGTGTGCGGTACTGCCGCACAGTTTATAGTCACAAACGGTTCCTGCTTGTATTTACCCGAGCAATGAATCAGTTTGGCTATCAGTTCTTTGCCCGTACCGGTCTCCCCGGTTATCAATACCGGCTTGCCCACCACAACAGCCTGGTTTACCTTGTCCACTACCTCCTGTATTTCCCGGCTTTGATACACCAAGGAGTCTTTTCCGTCCAACAGCTTTTCACGTTTCTTTGAAATATGAACCGTGAGGTTTTCCACTTCACTTTCAGCTTTATCTTTCATAAGCTTCATTTTTTCATACAACCGCGCGTTTTCTATGGATATGGCCGCTTGTGCCATCATGGCTTCCAGGACATCTATATCGTCCCGCGAAAACACAGCCGCTGAAAGTGGATTGTCCAGATAGCATACCCCGATAATTCTATTCCTGTGTTTGATGGGCACGCACAGTATGGATTTCAACCTGTACTGCACAACACTTCGGTATCTGCCGAAATCCAAGTCTTTCTCCGCGTCGTTGGTCAGGACCACCTTCCTGCCGCGGGATACTGTTTCCACAATATTCATCGAATACTGCTCTTCCACCCCTTCCTTCGCCGGTACACTGTTTTTATTATGGTCGATACTTTTTTTGATTTTTAATACAAGTTCGTCCTTTTCCTCGTCTTTAATAAACAGATACCCCCTGTGCGCGCCGGTTATCTCCATAGCCAGAGACAGAATATGCCGCAGCAGCAGTTCCAGGTTCAATATTGAGCTGATTTTCCGGCCCACCTGGATAATCGAGGCCAACCTCTCCTGGTGCTTGAGTCTTTGGATGGACGCGATGCCCTCTTTTTCCTCCGGATCCTGTATACCGAGCAGCTCTGCTGTTTTGCCCAGGTATATCTTGGAGTCAATTTCCTTGAACACCGTGTATGCCGATTCAAGGTTCTTGTTCGCCTGTTCCGTTCTTCCCCTTTCCCTCAAAAACATTCCGTATTCGTACAGACTCATGGCAAGTTCGTATCTAAAATTTGTAGTCCGCGACAAATCAATGGCGTATAAAAACAAACGCTCGGCTTTTTTATTCCTGGAAATCAGAGCATAATACATGGCGTTGACGTACAATGCATACGCGTAATGAATTTTCCAGGGTTTGGATTTCATCAAAGCTTTAGCACACATCCGTTTGGTTTTAATCATTTCTTTTTTATTTACGTTGACCTTATCCCGATTTGAATCGATCACATCCCGTATATAGGCTTCGGCCAGACACGTATAGACAAATACGGTGTAAAATTCAAGTAAATTGTAATTCTCGCGCAGGTAACACGCTTTTTTTAAATACTTTATACTTCTTTTATATTCCCCAAGCTCTATATATATTATTCCCATAAGTATATGGCCCACACAATTTGAAAGGATCAACTTGTTGTCTTCCGCTATGGCGAGTAATCTTTTGGTATGTTTCAACGCCAGGTCATAGTCTCCCTGGCGATATTTTGTCAAAGCGGATACGGCCAAAGAGCTCCCTTTTCCGAAATTATCATTCAGCTTCTCACTCAATTTCATGCGCTGATTAAAATACTGTTTATTGCGGTTATAGTCCGAAACGTGGAAATAACTCATATCCAAACCGGACAAACTCATCTTGATTTCCCACAAATCACCGATTTTTTTAAAAATATGCAGGCTTTCAAAAAAGTATTTTATACTCTTTCCGTATTCGCCTTTCCATTGATGGCAAAATCCCAGGAACTGCAGTGATTGCGCTGTTCCCCATTCTTCATGGAGCTTCGTCCATAAGCGAAGGGCTTTTGCGTGAAGGTGTTCGGCGTGCTTAAACAACGGTATGGACATACAGATACTCGCGTAACCGGCAAGACCGACCCCGCGTTCAACGGAATCTCCTATCTTGCTTTCCGACAAATTAAGAAGTCGTAGTGTTGATCCTATAAACTTCAATGTATTACTCAGAATATACATCCAGTTCATTGACATATAAAAGGACAGAATCAATTTGTATTTTGCGTTATTCTTCTTTGATTTTTTTCTTATGAAGATAATCGGCAATATGGTATGGGTAATGTGGACAATGAATTCTTTTAAAACCCTGATACGCGCGGCAATCTTACCGACGGACAATTTTTCCCCCAGTAAAGCCAATCCCTGTTTTCCGTATTCTTCACAGTTCTGCCAATCACCTTTTTTCAAATAAGCTATGGTTATCTGTTTATAAATATCAGCCTTTTGAATTTTACTTTCCAGAAAAGGCAGTATGGTCTGGCTTCTTTCAATAGCCTCATCATTCCTCCCTATTACCAGGTAGATTTCACTGATATTCTTATTGGTGTCTATCCACAGTTTCCCTCCCTTGCCCTCTTTTTGTTCTATTATATTATGAACGATCTTCAAATATCTCAACGCGTCCTCATAGGCGTAATGCTCCTTGGCCCGAATACCGGCCGGAAAGGCGTATTTAAGTATTTTCTCTTGCTCGTCCCCTTCAATCGCGTGCCGGGCAAGCTCGAATATCACCTCATCGCGATCATCCCATCCGGTCCTCTCCATTGCTTCCATTATCTGCCTGTGCAGCTTCTTGCGTTCCGCCTCACCGCACTTTAAGTAAAACGCTTCCTTGATACTGTCGTGCGCGAATAATATCTTGCCCTTCTCCTGTATATCCTCCTCCAGAAACTGCAGTTGAATCGCCCGGTCTACAATGCCTATAATCGTCTCGGCCTTGTAATCCAGTAACCCGAAAAGTACTTCGACTTTGAACTTCCGCCCGATTATGGCGGCATATGAAAGCACTTTCACTTCCTCACGGTTCAAAAGGGAGATCCTCTTCATTACTATCTCCACTATTGTGGAAGCTATTTTCGCCCCCTTAAGTCTCTCCCGATCGATCTTCCACGTACCTTCACTGTAATTGATGACCTTTTCATCCAAAAACTGCTTCAAAATCTCCAACGCAAAAAAAGGATTGCCCTTGCTTTTCCTATAGATAACCTCCGATATGCTTCCGATATCCCCGTCTTTCGTGCTTAACAATGCCTTGACATACTCGTCCATCGCTTCCTGATTAAAAGCACCCAGGCATATCTCGCTGTACGGGTATCTCCTTTCGGCAGCCGTCTTCTTATACTGATTGATTCTGTGCTCCTGTTCAATTTCATCATTCCGGTATGTCCCGATGATAAACAGAGGATATTTCTGCAGCTCGGAGCTTATCTCGTAAAGCAAATCCATGCTTCCGTCATCCGCCCACTGCAGATCATCTATGAGCAGCACCAACCGTTTTTCTATCATGCTTAAATCAAGAAAAAACCGGCCGGCCACCATCAAAAACCGCCTCTTCTCCCTTTCGGTTTCCAGCTTTACCAATTCAGGGCATTTATTGAATATCACATCGGCCGCCGGATTAAGCTGCAGTATTATTCTGCCGAGTTCCCCCGTCATCCGCGTCAGCCTGTCCCTGATTTCCTTTTTTCTGTCTCGCGGATAATCCCGGTACTTCTTCAGGTAAATACTCAAAGCGTCCTTGAACGCACCGTACGGCGTCTTGCTTCTGCTTGAAAAACATTTGGCGTCGATAAATACTCCGCCTTTCCTGTATACGTAACTTCTCAACTCCTGGGCCAGCCGGGTTTTGCCTTTGCCTGCTTCTCCGGCAATAAAGCATACAGTGCCCTGCCCCTTCAGTATCTTGTTGTAACACGCTTTCAGATCATCCAATTCCTTTTCCCGTGACAAAAGCCCCGTCATGAACGACAGCCTTACCTGTTTGTCGTTCATGCCCAACGGAAAATCCCTCTCGCCGTTCCGGTATTTTTCCAGATCACGCTTCAGTCCCATTGCCGATTGGTATCTTTTCTCGGGTTCCTTTTCCATGAGTTTCAAAATTATTTTATCCAGCGTATCCGATAAAGACACTTTATGTTTCCTCGGGGCCACAGGCGGCATGGCTATCTGATGGTGCATTATCGATCCCGTACTTTTTCCCTCAAAGGGCAGGACACCGGAAACCAGTTGGTACATAATTATTCCCAGCGAGTATAAATCACTCCTTTCGTCCACACTCCTGTTTATCACCCGGAAATGTTCAGGAGACATATAACAGAATGTCCCGGCAATCTCTTCTGAGTCTTTTACGGCCGTAAATTCCTTTATAAAAGCCAGTCCGAAATCTATGACCTTTATATAATATCTCCCCTTCT
>Ga0307441_1000754_pt1 | contig 11382 bp, 9 predicted proteins | sample SalMarWE160420MG_FD_202149 | JGI IMG/M metagenome (GOLD analysis project Ga0307441, IMG submission 202149) | Salt marsh sediment microbial communities from the Plum Island Ecosystem LTER, Massachusetts, United States - WE1604-20 | ecosystem: Environmental > Aquatic > Marine > Intertidal zone >... | reverse complement strand
CCCGCTCCACACCGCGGAAGGTCTCGAGGGCGTGAAGGATCACCGGAACAGCGACGTTGTACGGCAGGTTCGCGACGAGGGCGTAGGGCACGCTTCCCCTCACGTCGTCACAGGCCGCGCGCGCATCCTCGACGTCCGCGGCCGTCACGCGAAGCGCGTCGCCGTGAATGACGGCGAGCCGGCGAGCCTCCTCGGGGGCGTGTTCCGCCGCAACCGAAGGAAGCGTGGCCGCGAGGCGCGGATCGATCTCGACCGCGGTCACGTCGGCACCGGTCTCGAGAAGCGCGAGAGTCAGCGATCCGAAGCCGGGCCCCACCTCAACAACGTGATCGCCCGATCCGACGCCAGCGATCCGCGCAATCCTCCGGACGGTACCCGCATCGACGACGAAGTTCTGTCCCCACTGCTTGGCGGGGCGCAGGTCAAGCCCGTCGGCGAGGAGCCGAATGTCCCTCGGCCCGAGCATCGTCGCCATCAGTACCAATGAGGCGAGCGGTAGGTCCACGCCGCCCAGGCGCCGCACGGGGTGCCGTAGCGGCCCTTGATGTAGCCGAGGCCCCACGTGATTTGCGTCGCGGGGTTCGTGAGCCAATCCGCGCCAGCCGAGGCCATCTTGCTTCCCGGGAGCGCCTGGGGGATTCCGTAGGCGCTGGACCATGGGTTATCGGCGTCAGTGCGCCAGCCGGACTCGCGCTCGAAGAGGTTGTCCAGGCACTGCCACTCGACGCCCGTCCACCCCCACGACGCCGCAAGCTGCTGCCCGATGTCGCGGTTGGACCCGGGCACGATCGCGGGGCGCGTGGGGACGACGAGCGAGCCGACGGACACGACATTGTGCGTGGGCTCCTTGACGACGACGGCGGCGAGCAGTTCCCGTCCGACCTCGACGCCACCGACGGTCGTGACCGAGTAGGTCGCGATCTGTTCCCCGGGATCGCCCGCGCTCACGACCCTCGTGTAGCCGACCGGCAGGTAGTTGTCGGTCTGCGTGATGGACTCGGGTTCGAGAGGAGTGCTCACGGTCTCGAAGGTCGTCGAGGTCCGCCCGACCGCGGCGACGATCGGGGGTATCGTCGCGGCGGCGTCGAGGGATCCTCCGGAGGAGGAGGGGTCGCCTGCGGCTCCCGAGGCGTAGACGGTGGAAGAAACCGCCCCGACGGCGAGGCCTGCCAAACCCGAGATCGCCACCACCCACGCTCCGCGCGCGCCAAGCCGGCGGCCCGCGAGTGCACGGCGCTCCGCACCGACGGCATTCCGCGCACGCTCAAGAGCGATGCGCGCGCGCTCGAGGGCGACGCACACACGGGCGGCGATCTCTTCCCGACTCACGTGTCTTCTCCCTCCTCGGGGCTTGCGTTGGCGCGGCGAAGCCCGCGCATGCCCCATCCGGACAGTTATCGGCACAACGATTGGCCCGCTTGAGAGGTGCCCTACCAGGGTGCGTAGAGCAGATCCGAGGTCGCGGAGACTGCGGTGCACGCCTCTGCGAGCGCCACGCCCTGGACGCGCGCGATCTCCCGCATGGTCAGGGAGGCGAGGTAGGGAGCGTTCGGAGCGCCACGATGAGGGTGCGGGGTCAGGAAGGGCGCATCGGTCTCGACGAGGACGCGGGACAGCGGCGTGACGGCGAGCGCGCCGCGAAGAGCATCGGAGTTCTTGAACGTGAGGGTTCCCGCGAAGCTCAGGTACCAGCCGCGATCGACGCAGAGACGCGCGAGCCCCGCATCCCCCGAGAAGCAGTGCATGACGGTGCGCTCCGGCGCCCCATCCCGGTCGAGAACCTCAACAATCTCGGCGTGGGCGTCCCGGTCGTGGATCTGCAGCACGAGGTTGAGTTCCTTGGCGAGCGCGATGTGGTCGCGGAACGCCCTGACCTGCGCGTCCCTCCCCTCCGGTCCCGTCCGGAAGAAGTCCAGTCCCGTCTCGCCGATCACCCGCATGCGCGGCTGGCGGGCGAGGTCGGCGATGACCGCGAACGCATCGTCGTAGCCGAGCCCGCTCTCGTGCGTGCCCGCCTCGTGCAGGGGGGCCTCGTTGGGGTGGATGGCCACGCCACCGACGAGCCTCGGGTGCTCCTCGATCGCCAGCGCCGTCCACCGGGCGCTTTCCACCTCGCACCCGATCTGGATGACCCGGTCAATCCCCACCGCCGCCGCGTCGGATAGACGCTCCTCGACGGTCTTGGGCTCGTCGCCCGCGGGCCACTCCAGGTGAGCGTGGTTGTCCGCCACCGGGACGGGGAGCGGTTCGGGGCTGGGGGGCCACTGCCCCGGACGAGTGATCGCCTACTCCTCCCCGCGCATGCGGGCGAGTTCCTCGTCGACGATCGAGTCGTCAAGTTTGGTGAACACCGGCACCGGCGCGGGAATCGCGGTTCCCGCGACGAGGTCGCGCCGTCCCCACGTGTCGCGGACGCCCGTGTAGTCGCCCGTGATGATGGGGTAGCTCCGGTCGGGCAGGTCGAGATCGTCGACCTCCTCCATCACCGGCATGGGCGCGAAGACTCCCTCGCCGCCGAGCGCCTCGTGGACGCGCTGCGCGGAATGCGGCAGGAACGGCGCGAGGAGCGTGTTGGCGTCCGAGACGAGTTGGGCCGCGACGCCGAGGACGGTGGCCATCCTGGCCGGATCCGTCGTTTTGAGCTTCCAGGGCTCCATCGCCGCGAGGTACTTGTTCGCGTCCTGGACGACGCGCATCGCCTCGCCGATCGCCTGGCGCTGCCGCTGCTGCCCGATGAGGGTCCCCACCGTGTCGAAGCCGATTACGGACTCGGACAACGCCTCCCGATCGGCACCCGTCAGGTCGGAGAGCGGGGGGATGGTCCCGACGTTGCGATGGAGGAGCGAGACCGTGCGATTGACGAGGTTCCCCCACGCGGCCACGAGCTCGTCGTTCGTGCGGCGCTTGAACTCCGCCCACGTGAAGTCCGAGTCGGATGTCTCCGGTCCCGCGGTGGCAATGAAGTACCGAAGGGCGTCGGGCTGGTAGCGCGAGAGCATGTCGCGCACGTAGATGACGTGCCCCCGCGACGACGAGAATTTGTTGGACTCCATCGTGAGGAATTCGCTTGAGACCACCTCGGTCGGAAGCTGCAGATCGCCGAACTCGCTGAGCGTGCCCCCCTTGGATCCCTGACCGTTGGCCGCGAGGAGTTCGCCCGGCCAGATCTGAGAGTGGAAGGTGATGTTGTCCTTGCCCATGAAGTAGTACGAGAGGGCCTCGGGGTCGTTCCACCACTTGCGCCACGCCTCGGGGTCGCCCGTGCGACGTGCCCACTCGATCGAGCTCGAGAGATAGCCGATCACGGCGTCGAACCACACGTAGAGACGCTTCGCCGGGTTCTCCTCCCAGCCCGGAAGCGGGACGGGGATGCCCCAGTCGATGTCGCGCGTCATCGCGCGGGGCCGCACGTCGTCGAGCAGGTTGAGCGAGAAGTTGAGGACGTTGGGTCGCCACCCCTGGCGCGAGCCGAGCCAGTCGCCGATCTGGGTCGAGAGCGCGGGCAGGTCAAGGAAGAAGTGTTCGGTCTCGACGAACTCCGGCGTCTCTCCGTTGATGCGGCTGACCGGGTTCTTAAGATCCATGGCGTCGAGCTGGTTTCCGCAGTTGTCGCACTGGTCGCCGCGCGCGCCGTCGTACCCGCAGATCGGGCACGTGCCCTCGATGTAGCGGTCGGGAAGCGTGCGGCCGGTTGACGGGCTCATCGCGCCCTTCGTCGTCTGCTCGATCATGTAGCCGTTCGCGTGGACGGCCTTGAACATCGCCTGGGCGACGGCGAAGTGATTGCCGGTCGTCGTGCGCGTGAAGAGGTCGTAGCTGAGTCCCAGCGCCGTGAGGTCCTCCGCGATGACCCGGTTGTAGCGATCCGCGAGCTCAAGGGGCGGTACTCCCTCCCGCTCCGCCTGGACGAGGATCGGGGTTCCGTGCTCGTCCGTACCCGAGATCATCAGCACGTCGTGCCCCGCCATGCGCATGTAGCGGCTAAAGACGTCGGACGGCACCCCGAAACCTGCGACGTGGCCGATGTGGCGAGGGCCGTTGGCATAGGGCCATGCGACGGCCGAGAGGATGCGGGACATGGTCACATCCTAGTGACGACGATCCGGGACCTCGCGGTCACTGCGGCGGCGCGGCCCGCGCCTCGAGCGCGGCGGCGTACAACTCGCGCGACGAGACCCTCGCGGCCTCGGCAATATCCCGCACGACGTCCTTGAGCCTCTCGCCCGACGACGCGCGCTCGAGCGCCTCCCCGACGAGGGTGGAGAAGGAGGCCCCGACCCTCGGCGCGCCGGCGACGACCACGACGATCTCCCCCTTGGGCGCGGCGGACTCCGCCCACGCGGCGAGCTCCGCGAGGCCCCCGCGGCGCGTCTCCTCGTAGGTCTTGGTCAGTTCCCTGCTGACGGAGGCGGGCCGGCCAACCCCGAAGGCCTCCACCATCGCGGCGAGCGTCGCGGCAAGGCGGTGGGGAGCCTCAAAGAACACCAGGGTGCGGGTCTCGGCGACGAGCGCCGCGAGCGCCGCGCTCCGCTCCCCCGCCTTGCGGGGCGGGAAGCCCTCGAAGCAGAAGCGGTCCGTCGCGAGCCCCGAGACCGCGAGCGCGGCGAGCGCCGCGCTCGGACCGGGAAGGACGGTGACGGTGACGCCAGCCTCCGCCGCGGCGGCAACGACGCGAAACCCGGGATCCGAGACCGTCGGCATTCCGGCGTCGGAGACGACGAGAACCGTGGCACCCGCAGCGGCCCGGGCCACGAGGTCGGGGGCGCGGTCCCGCTCGTTGTGGTCGTTGAGGGAGATGACGTCACCCGTGACCGTCACCCCGAGCCTCCTCGCGAGATCCCGAAGCCTCCGGGTGTCCTCCGCCGCCACCAGGTCGGCCGTCGCAAGCGTAGCGATGAGGCGCGCCGAGGCGTCCCCCACGTTCCCGATGGGCGTGGCCGCGAGGATGATCCGTCCTGGCATGGCCCTAGCGTCGCATACCGGGGCGCGCGCCTACGGGGACTCGGCGTAGTCCGTCGCGGCCGGGAGTCCAAAGAACTCCTCGAGAGTCGCCACCCCTGAGTCGTGCATCTCCGTCGCCAACTCCATCCCGATGTATCGGAGGTGCCACGGCTCCCAGACGTAACCCGTCACGTCTTCCTTGCCGTCGGGGTAGCGCAGGATAAATCCGAACTCCCAGGCATGCTCCGCGATGTACTGCCCCGCGGGTGTTGCTCCGAAACACTGACTGAGGCGGCACTCCGTCGTCGTGTAGATGTCCACGGCGAGGCCACTCTGATGCTCGGAGTAGCCGGGTCGCGCGGTCGTCCGGTCGGCGCCCGCAACCCCGCGATCACGGGCGCGGGGGTCGTAGAGCGCCTTCTGGAACGAGTAGCTGCGGTACGCGGTGGAGATCTTGAAACCCGCCCCGGCCGCCTGGGCCGCCTGGTAGAGCGACGTGAGAGCCGCGGCCGCCTCGGCCCGCATCTTCTGGTCGCTTCCCTCGGGAATCCCCGTCAGTGCCACGAGGTCCGTCGGCACCCAATCGGTCGGCGAAATCGGGAACATCTTGTTGACGATCACCCAGATGGAGGTCGGGTCGTCGAGCGGATGCGCGAAGGTGTCGAAGGTCTCCGTGGGGCTGGGCGTCGGGCTCGGGTGGCTCGTCACCGAGGGAGAGGGAGTCAGCGAGGGCGAAGGGGTCGGGCTCGGCGCGGGGTCCGAGCATGCGGCAAGCGCGCCGACGACGCAGGCGAGCATCGCGGCGCGAACCGGGAGAGCGGAGCGGCGCACGGAAATTACGATACGTCACCGTGCGGGCCCCCGTGGGCGCGGACGGGGGTCGCGGGCGGGCGGAGGGTTCCGAGAATCCTTGCGAACGACGCCCCCCGTGCGGCGGGCCCGCCGGGCCCCGGGATAGGCTGGCGCTCGTGCTTCTAGAACGCCTCTTTCGATGGCGCCTCGCCATCACTCTGGCCCTCGTGGGTGGGCTCGCCGCGATCCTACGCTTCGTCCATCTGGGATACCCCGACTCCCTGTCCTTCGACGAGCTCTACTACGCGCGCGAGTCGTACTCGCTCCTCCACCTGGGATACGGCGGCAGCTGGAAGGGCGAGAACCAGGCGTTTGCCCACGGGGACCTGAGCGGTCTCGCCACGAATGCCGACAAGGTCGTCCACCCACTCATGGGCAAGTACATGATCAGTGCGGGAATCTGGCTCTTCGGGCCGACCCCCTTTGGGTGGCGCTTCGCGTGCGCGGTCGTGGGAACCCTCTCGGTCATCTTGGTCGTGCTGATCGCGCGGCACCTCTTCACGTCGCTCATCTGGGGCGCGGTGGCGGGCGTCCTCCTCGCGATCGACGGCCAACACATCGTCATGTCCCGCACCGCGGTCCTCGACATCTTCCTCAGCTTCTGGGTTCTCGTCGGGTTCGGTCTGCTCCTGGCGGACCGAAGGCGAGCCCGGGCGACGCTCGCGAGGAAGGCTGCGGCCGATCGCTCCCGCCTCGGACTCGCGCCCGACGCGCAGATCCCCGGTTTCGCGGGCGGCCTGGGCGTGAGATGGTGGCGCCTCGCCGCCATCGTCGCGTTCGGACTGTCGACGGGCGTCAAGTGGTCGGGGATGTACTTCTGCGCGATGTTCATGGTTTTGAGCGTGCTGTGGGACCTCGTCGATCGCCGCGACGCTGGCTATCGGCGGTGGATCTCCGCCACGAGCATCCGCTCGATCCTCCCCGCCTTCCTCACCACCGTCGTCGTCTATCCCCTCACCTATCTGGCGACGTACTGGTCCTGGTTCGCGTCGTCCTTGAGCTACGACCGGCACTGGGCCGAGGCTCATCCCGGGGAGGGGGTGGGTTGGCTCCCGGCGACGCTGCGCTCGCTCTTCAGGTACCACCAGGAGATGTGGGATTTCCACACCAAGCTCACGACGCAGAATGGCTTCAGCCACGGCTACCAGGCCGACCCCTACTGGTGGATCTTCCAGTGGCGCCCGACCGCCTTCTTCTACTCCAGCACCACGAACTCCGACGGGGGCGGGCCCTGCGGATCGAGCAACTGCTCGTCAGCCGTGACGGCGTTAGGCCACCCGTTTATCTGGTGGGCGGCCGCGGCCGCCCTCGCCTTCGCCCTGTACCGGATCGTCGTGCGCGCCGACATGCTCGCCGCCACCGTCATCGCCGGCACCCTCGCGGGGTGGCTTCCGTGGTTCGTCTTCCCCGATCGCGTGGTCTTCACGTTCTACACGGTCGCCTTCGTGCCCTACGTCGTTCTCACTCTCGTCTGGGCTCTCCGACATCTCGCGCAACCGGACCGCCTACTGGGCGGGTGGTCGAGACGCGGGACGCTGGTCGTCGGTGGCTTCGTCGCCGTGTGTCTGGTCGTCGCAGGCTTCTTCCTGCCCCTGTGGACCGGACAGTGGGTGCCGTACAACTACTGGCTCATCCACATGTGGTTCTTCAACCAATGGATCTAGGGAGTTCGTCCCCGTCGACAGCGATCGGTATGCGCCCCGCTAGATCGCCGCGAGAATGTCGACGACGAAGACGAGCGTCGAGCCCGCAGGAATCGACCCCTGATCGGTGTCGCCGTATCCGAGGCTGGGCGGGATCACCAGAAGCACCTGGCTCCCGATCGGCACGCCCACCAGACCCTGAACCCACCCGAGGATCAGTTGGTCTTCGGAAAGCGTCAGGCTTGCGGGCACCCCTGAACTCCACGACGAGTCGAAGGCGGTGCCATCCCACAGCCAGCCCGAGTAGTGAACGACGGCCAGTTGGCCCTCGGTCAGGAGGCCTCCCTCGCCCTCGATCAGGACCTGCGCGACGAGGTCGGCCGGCGGGTCCGTCGCGGGGATCGCGACGGTCGGCTCTCCCGAATCCGCCAGGGTCACGACGGGCAGGCCGTCGACGGGCGATACCGCCGTTCCCTCCGCGCGCGCGAGCGGAGTTGCGACATCGGTCACGGTGATCGCGCCAAAGATGGGGACGAGGTCTGTGGTGAGTCCCGAGGGGTCCGTCGTGACATTTGCGTAGATGACCTCCGCGCCGACCTTGTGGCCGAGCAGGGCCGTGTAGAACACCGGATCGAGTTCCTCCTCGGTCAGGATGAGGCTCTGCGCTCCCAGCCCGTCCGCGTACGTCGAGGCGCTCACCGAGCCATCGACGCCACTCGTGATGGTGTAGTCGAACGTCACGAGGTCGCCATCGGCGATCTCCGCCCCGTCACCCTCCTTGACCAGGCGAGAAGCCCCCTCGGCCACCGAAAGGGGAGCGGCGAACACCAACAGGGGAACGCCAGCGTCGTCGACGCTCCACGTGATCGAAGCCAGAGCGGCGATGTCCTCCACGGACCCGATGGCGGATCCTGCGGGGGGCGACGAGGATACCTCGTCGGACCCGTTTCCGCATCCGGCGAGACCGAGGATCACGATGCCGGCGAGCGCGGCCGACTTGATTGCGTTCTTCTTCACGTTCACGTACTCCCTGCGTCAGGCGGTCGGCGGGCCCGGGTGCCCCGACTTCGCGATGAACCTACGATAGGCGACTGTGAGCGCTGAGTTCGCCCATTGTTCACAGGCGCATACGTTCGGCTTATGCTTCCTCCAGACGCCTCCCTCCTTCCGGGAGGCGTCCACTCGGCTCAGTGACGAACCTCGAAGAAGGAGATAGCCGTGGCGGACAAGCCCAAGAAGAAGGTCGTTCACGTCCAGCATCAGACGGCTGGCGGATCGAAGGACGCGACGTGGACGCCCACATCGGAGGCAAAGAGCAAGGCCACCACGCTGCGCGTCTTCGCGTGGATCCTGTGGCTGCTCGCGCTTGGTGGCGAGGCCGCCGCGATCTTCTGGCTGCTGAGGCAGGACCCCATCAACATGACGCACCTGATCATCGCGATCGTCGTGGTCGGCGCGCTCGCGATGACCGGCTCCCTTCTGTGGAAGCGGGCGAATCGCGCGGATCCCGCTCGCAGGTCCGAGCCGTTCCGCTTCTTCGTGCAGAACCAGCTCGGCGCGATCGTCACCATGATCGCGTTCCTCCCGCTCATTGTCATGATCCTTTCAAACAAGGACCTGGCCAAGAAGGACAAGACGATCGCCTCCGTCGTGGCGGGCATCGCCTTCCTCGTGGTGTTCTTCACGTCGATTGACTACAACCCGGCGTCGGTGGAGGACTACACGGCCCAGAACCTCACCTGCGCCCAACTCCCCGCGGACACCCCGGCCGCCGAGATCGAGGTGTGCAACACAGACGTTGCCCGCGTCACCCAACTCACGGGAAGCAACCAGGTGACCTGGACCAAGTCGGGCCAGGTTTACCACCTCTGCGAGGCGGCCTCGGCCGTCAACCTGGAGTCGCAGGACAACCAGATCTACATCGGCACCGTGGCGGACGCCATCGCCGAGGGCAAGGACCGCCTGACGCTTCAGGTGGAGCAGGAGCTCGAGCAGTGCGGCCTGACTGCGGACGCTGGCGCCTAGTCCATCATTCCCGAGGCGAACCCTTCACCCACGGAGTAGTCGCCGAGGCGGGGGTGCGAATGCAACCCCGCTGATGACGCATGGATGGAGTCTCGGATGCGCGCCCGGTGGTGGAGCTGAGGGGACTCGAACCCCTGACCTTCTCGATGCGAACGAGACGCGCTACCAGCTGCGCCACAGCCCCTCAAGCGACCTAAAGGCTACACCCGGGCCGCGCAGGATTCCACGCGCCAGCGCCCCCCGCGTGGGCGGCTCCTAGGCGCTCTGGCGCCGCCTGCGGGCAAGGATCGCATCGAGCGTTGCGGTGGCAGGCTGGGGGTCGGCATCGCGCTCCGTGGGGCGCTCGGCGACGGCCGCCGACCGCCGCCGCTCGGCCTCGCGCTGCGCGATCCGGCGATCCACGGCCTCCTCGGCGGCCCGCGTCCCGGCGGCGAGGTCCTCCTCGGAGATGGGGCGCGCCGTGCCCGGCTTGGCCGAAGGCTTGAGCGTGTACGACGGCACCGGCATGGTGTGGGGCGTCCAACTGGGGTCGTCGACGGCGGGCGCCACGACGCCGGGCAGTTCCGTGCCGGGCAGGTGCGCGGGCGAGGCGCCCGGGGAAAGGTCCTCGGCGAGGAGGGTGCGGATCGCCTGCGTCTCGGAGATGGTCGGGACGGCCCGGTGTCCGACGGCGCGCTCGGTGGACACGCGCTGGATCGCCCCAGCCGCGGTCGCGGCGACCATCACCTCGGTCGCGACGGGAATCAGAGTCGCGTCCGCGACCTCGTAGGCGCGGACGGCGCGGCGACCCGCCACGATGGACGAGCCGAACAGCGTCGAGGTCCCCACAGCCATCCAGGCCGCCCACGCGGGGGCGGAGGCCATCACGACGGATCCCCACAGCCCGGCGGAGCCCAGTAGGGCGAGCGTCGCGATCGCCGCGCGCCGGCGGGACTGCGCGCGGCGTCGGGCGAGGATCGTGGCGCGGTCGCGACGCATGGCGACCATCTCACGTCGGGCGCGCGTCGCCGCCCGGTCGAGTGGAGCTGCCGGACGGGTCATGACGCTCTCCCCTAAGGCGGAAATGGTCTTCCTTGCCGATTCGGGCGCGGCCGCGCTCCGGGTCGAGGTCGCGGGCCGCGCCTCCATACGGGCGACCGACGCTCGAATGACGCGCATGTCGGCGCTGAAGCGATCCTCGGTCCGGACCATCGCGTAATCGGCCCGTTCCCGAAGCCGCTGCGGCAGCGCGTAGACAAGCACGAGCCCCAAGGCTGCTATTGCGAGGAGTCCGACCGGGGGCATATACGAACGCTACGACCGCGCGGGCGCCCAGGCCCGCATCGCGGACGGCGTGTCAGTCGCGGCAGTTCCAGAGATCGCCGAGCCGGCGCTCATCCGAGGTGAGCGCGAAGACCCGATGATCGCGCCACTCGCCGTCGATGAAGAGGTACCGACGCCGCAACCCCTCGTCGCGGAAGCCCAGCTTCTTCGCGACGCGAAGGCTCGAAACGTTCTCCGGTCGTGCGGCAATCTCGAGTCGGTGAAGCCCGTGGGAGAAGCCGTAGTCGACCAGCATCACCACCGCCCGGGGCACGATTCCCCGTCCTGCGTGACCCTCGTCGATCCAGTACCCGATCGATCCGTTGCAGGCGGAGCCCCACTCGATCCCCGTGATCGCGATCCTGCCGACCAGCTCGCCCTCGACCTCAATCACCAGGGCGAGGGCGCGCCCCTTGCGCCACATCCGCCGATCGAAGCTCACGAAGGCCCGAAACGCCATCGTCGGCGCCGGGCGTCCCCCGGGGAAACTCGCCTCCCACGGATGAAGCCACGCGCGATTGCGGCGGCGAAGTTCCTCCCACGCGGCCTCGTCCGACGCCCGAAGCGGCCGGACGACGATGCTTCCGCACGTGAGCGACGGCGCACGCCGCCAGACGAA
>Ga0307441_1000753_pt1 | contig 11394 bp, 7 predicted proteins | sample SalMarWE160420MG_FD_202149 | JGI IMG/M metagenome (GOLD analysis project Ga0307441, IMG submission 202149) | Salt marsh sediment microbial communities from the Plum Island Ecosystem LTER, Massachusetts, United States - WE1604-20 | ecosystem: Environmental > Aquatic > Marine > Intertidal zone >... | reverse complement strand
TGACAACCGATTCCGCACCGAGGTATTCAAGTATTGTATCACTGATCAGAAAGGCATCATCGGGATAAAGGGAATCCTCCTGGACTGCCCCTATGGACTGAGAGCATAGAATCATAAGCACGAAAAATACTGTCGATTTCACGTTTTCCCCTTTCCCAAACAATGCAATCTAACCAGAGGTCGGGTTACGATTAATTAAGAGTAACGCAACGGTAAGCGATTTTGCTAAGACCTTTTCCGGATTCGTCGAACAGTTTTCTGAGGTGTTCATCCATGGTGAAATAGAAAACCTGCCATCCGCTTCTGGCAAGTTCTACTGTATGATCAACCAGGTTCTTCCTCCGTTGCCAGTCGGAATGCTGGAAAGCATCATCAAGAACAAGAAAGGCCGGCTCTCCTATTGATCGTTCTGCAAATCCAGTTCTCAGCGCAACGTAAATCTGTTCAGCAGCACCGGTACTCAACCGCTCCAAGGGATAACTCTCTTCATCTGGAGTCCTGAGTATCAGATACCCCTCATCGTCCATTTTCAATCCTGTGTAACGGCCGGTTATCCGGTACAGAGGGGATGTTATTTCTTCGGATTCAAGAGCCTCTTCAAGCCTGGTATTCTCCTTTGACCGGAATTCGCATACAGCACGGTAAACGGTATTATCAGCCAGAATTTTCGCCGTTATTTCCCTGTACCTGTTCCCTGCGGTTTCTCTCCTGCTCTTCAGAGCCGTTAGAAGTTGTCTTATATCCAGAGAATTCAGTCCGGTTGCTCTCGAAACATCGGTTTTCAGAGATTCAATATTCCTTTTTTCCCGGTCGAGATCAACCGTTACAGATTCAAGCTCATCCTTCAGCATCAGATACATTTTCTGATCCCATTCTTCGTGCGGAGCTTCGGTCAGATATGAATCAGATGCTACGTTAAGTGAAGCAAGAACGCCCTTAATAGAAATCACAGTCTCCTCGATGTCTCTTTTTGCCTTTCTGACCGATTCGATTTTTTCGTCCCAGAGATCCGCGTTTACGTTCTCTCCCGAGAATGCATGAATTCCGGAAAATATTTCAGTTTCAATCATCCTGATATCATGGTTCATCTGTCTGAAGCTTTCCCTGAGGCTCTCCAGATGGAAATGCTTCTTCTCCATTTTCTGGTATTCAACCTGCAATACGGCAGGATCGGTCAGTTCTCTGCTGAATCTCCGGTGAAATTCTTTCTCAATTCCGGTGCGACGCATTTCAGCAGGGGCGGAAACAGGTTCCGGCCTGATCCTGCTGAGCAATATCAGACAGATCAGTGCTCCAGCAGCTGATATCAGTGTTAAAGGCCTGCTGAAGAACCCCGCCGCCGCAGTCAACAGAATAAACAGAACAAGAAGTGAAAGAATAATCCTGTCGCTGAACAGCTTTTTTAACGGAACCTCAGGATGAGAAAGATACTCTTCACGAGCGGCTTTTATCCATTCGTAATTATCCTCCGGATCAGCAATATCTTTCAGCTTTTCCTCGATATCTTTCAGATTACTGAGTTTGACTCTGTACAGACTTATATCTGTCCCCAGTTTTTCCAGTTCATTCCCGGATGGAAGGGTATTCTTTTCGAGTTCGAGTTTTTTCAATTCGGAATTCAGTGAGAAAGCTTTAAATCTTTTCGCGTTCTCGAGTTTTTTCAGCTGTTCTTCAATATCCTTTTTCGTCTTCTCGAGCGAATTGACCGTACTGAGAGAGGCGTTTTCATCTACTTTCTGCTGAAGAGAATCAAGGAACTCGATTTCCTTTTGGATTTTCAGCCTGTCATCTATCAGCCCGGTTTGCTTCGCTTCGATTATCCCGCCTTCAATAACTGCTTTCTTGACAGTTTCCTGGCTGATGTTCTTTTCGATGTCATCCAGTATCCCCTTACCGGAGAGGTAAGTCCTGAGAATTCTGTCACCTACTCCATCCCGTTCGCGGGACAACCTTGTATCACCGCCTCGAACAACCATCAGTCGCGAAAGATCATCTGGAATATTTTCGTCTGAGCTTCCGAAATCTTCCAGCTTCCTGCTTCCCGAAGTGAAAACGGTAGTATCGTTCTCCAGGCCGGATACAAGTATCTTCCCGCGGGGATTCCACTTTCTGATCGTCGGTTCCTGTGCTCTGGTTCGATTGATTATCCAGGGAGTATTCTTCCCTGTCCTGAAGAGCAGTTCGATTATCGCTTCAACTATATAGGTTTTCCCTGTTTCGTTGTATCCGTAAATGAGGTTCAGCTCTTCCGGTTCAAAACTGAAATCGTTCCTGAGCGGGCCACCCCGGTTAATGTCTATCCTCTCTATCCGGATCCCCATTAAGAACCGCCCCCTCCATAAACTGACATAAGGGCTGCTTCAATGACCATTTCCTTCTGCGGCTCATCACCGCCTAATTCCCAGTCCAGCTCATCAATCAGCTGCAGGACTCTTCTTGCAATCGTATTCCGGCGATTGTCTTCCGCTATGTAGAGCTGAGAAATATCGGGCGCTTCCCGATTCAGAAAACTGTATTTTTCAAACACTTCCATCAGGCACCGCATAACTGCGCTCCTGTCAGATGCATACCCCGCGGCTTTTATCCTGATTACTGCTTTCCCTGTATCCTCCTTCTCGAGGCCCCAGCCTGAAATCCTTTCCTCCGCGTTCTTTCTCAGCCGCTCGAGTTCATTATCACCGGGTATAACCAGGAATTTCTCGTTGAAGAACAGCACATCGGTCTGTACATTCTCAGAGGTTACATGTCCGCTGGAAGTGTCAAAAACAATATATCGCCTTCGTCCGGTTTCGTTGATGTCAATCCCGCAGGGAGAACCAGGGTAATAAAGCCTTTCGTTATCCACAGGCATATGTATATGGCCGAGAAAAACTCTCCACGGAGAGAATTTCTCGATGTCCTTCCTGTAAAGAGGCATGTAAGTGCCTTTTTCGTAAGGGTTTTGCTGTTTCATACCCCCCGAATAATCACCGTGCCCAACCAGCACCCACCGCTTATACTCCACGGTCTCTTCGAGAAATTCTCCCATACCTGATGTGTCTCTGAATGGTACGAACATGAACTGAAGACCGTCAAACTCATTTAACCCGGGGGAATCGTATATGCTGATATTTCTACCTGTGATCGACCTGCTTGATATGTCAGGGTCGTGATTGCCAGGGATGATATGAAATTCAATCTGAGAGTATTGCCGGCATAAATCCTCAAAGCGAATGTATGTAAAACATTCCTTATCGAAAAGATCACCGGCTATTACCAGTGTATTTATGCCTTGCTTAACAAGGTTATCAAGAATATTAGAAAGGGCGTTATACCGTTCTGGATGATCGGAACCGGCTGTAAGGTGAACATCAGCGGTAACTGCGATTTTCATAAAAGGAACACCCCTGGATTCAGACTGTTAGAGGAAACTGCCATCATAATATTGATATCCTTAAAGCAAAACACAATCGTATACCAGAACTGTTTCAGCGGTTCTCAGTTACTGTCTTCTTTATATCGCAGGCTCTATCCTTGTCTGTGCCTGGTGTTTCTGCTAATCCGGGGATATTTATGAATTCAGTCAATGATGCAAGGTACCGCAGAGGTTCAAGGCCGATATGGCCTTCTCCCGGGCTGGCATGACGGTCTCTGTGACTTCCGCATTCACCCTGGGAATCGTTGATATGAAACGCTTTAATATTATGCACGCCAACAATTTCATCGAATTTCCCAACAGCTTCACTAACGGCCTCAACCGAGGAGAGATCGTATCCGGCGGCAAAGGCGTGACACGTATCGAAACAGATGCCTGTTCTTTCGGGAATGCCTGTCAGCTCGAGCAGCCTGGCAAGCTGTTCGAAGGAATATCCCAGAGTGGTTCCCTGCCCGGCAGTATTTTCGTACAGAATTCCCGTATCCTCCGGTGAATTGAGCAGCACTTTCTCAGCAATAGAGGATATCCTTCCTATGCCTGTTTCCTCTCCCGATCCCATATGTGCACCCGGATGCAGAACACACCACTTGATACCCAGCAGGTGCATTCTTTCAAGTTCAGTTTCAAGTGCGGCAATCGAGAGTTTTTTCTTTTTCCTGTCGGCAGTGGCGAGATTTATCAGGTACGATGCATGTGATACGATCGAAACTGATCTGCTGCTGTACCTGTCGACTTCGGATTCGGTGATGGCGCGGCCTTCCCATTGAAGCTGGTTGGATGTGAATATCTGGCCACAGGGAAGCTCCAGTTCGGTGAGCTTATCAAGTGCTTTATTCAGACCTCCACTTACGGATACGTGGATTCCGGGAATCATAATATCAGTGATCTCCGGTCATGACTGCAGACAGGTCTGTACGAAAAGTTCAAGGTTCCGTGTGCAATTTTCTGCGAGTTCATTCCTCTTCAAAGCCAGGGTCTGCAGAATATCCCTGGAGGTATCCCAGGTTCTATCGAGCAGCACACTCAATTCGGAATCCCAGTTTTCAGAAGAGGGATCTACCGCAAGACCGCCAATGCCGGCTTCTTCCATGAATCTGTAGCCCTTGGAGGCGTACGGTACTGCAATTGGAATCGTTCCGGTAACAACGGAAAGAATCGATCCGTGCAGAGGAACGGTCAGAAATACGCGGCATTCGGATATACCAGTCAGAAAATCCCTGATATCGGCAGGCATGATTACAGATGCTTGATCGCTGTGTTTCATCATGGCCATGACGGCTTCGCATTCCGAGTCATCGGAATTGGAAAGGCTCCCTGTATGAAAGGGGAAAAAGCGTACTTCTCCTCCATGAAGCTCTAAATGCCTGTCCAGGAGATCCGCCCATTTTCTGCGTACGCCTGTAACGTCCGGTTCCCTGTAGAGACCAAGTTTCCTCCTGATTTCAAGAGGGAGAACACTGCCCTGCCTGTTGGATACGTTTCTGACAGCTACTCCAAGAATTTCGGATGTGCTGTACGGTTGCGCGTAATCACCTGCCAGGGTAAAAGTCGAATCAGAGGCAAGTCTGACTTTTTCGGGATCAAGCCCGAGATTCAGCAGGATATCAAGGGAAGGCCTGTCACGGACGGTAACTCCACTGCAGTAACCCAGCCATTTCTTTAGCTGTGCAGGTGTCCACTTTGCCAGCTCATTCCCCTGGCCGATTCCCACCGACCATGCAAAAGCAGGTTTTTCGTAACGCCTGGCAAGTCTTAAAGGATGCAGGTTGAAAGGTGTATACAGAAGTGATGACCTGTCCTGGGCAAGCTCCCCTCCGCCGACTATCACAACATCGCACCACTTAACACCGTGGGTCATGGCCCGAAGCTTCCCCTTCGACACATCGAAGGGCTTTGCTCCGTAAACCTTTTCGGTCTTCACGGGAACAGCTGACATCACACCAACCTGAATGTCACCTATAGTGGAGAGGTCTCTTATCTGTGAGGCGAAAATCGCCTCGTCACCTACGTTCGAACCGCCTTTTTCAAGCTGTCCCCATGAGGAAGAGAATATCTTTTTCATACCGGCAATATACTGGATTATCAATCATGAATGCCTGAACAGAAATCACGGGCAGGAGTAAGTTACTGAAATTAGGCATGTGTTAATGGAAAACAGTTAAAAAGCGGTTTTTATGGCTCCCCAGGTGTCTTGCTCAATCCGGATTTCTGCGCCACCGGTCGAGTTTCACGTACAGGCAGGGCAGAACAACCAGAGTCAGAACCGTTGCCACCGCGAGGCCCCCTGCGACAGTCCTTGCCATCGGAGCCCACATTACAGCGCTTTCCGTAGCTCCAATGGCAAGCGGCATGAGTGCGAGAATAGTGGTTATCGCGGTCATGAGAATAGGCCGCATCCGCCTTCTTGCAGCGATTACAATGGCTTCTCTGGACGATATTCCATCTTTCCTTCTAAGCTGATTCGCGTAATCCACAAAAACTATGCCATTGTTTACTACTATTCCCGCAAGCATAAGCAGTCCAACAAGTGATGTGAGCCCCATATTGGTTCCCGTGAGAAGCAGAATCCAGATAACTCCTATCATGGCGAGGGGAACTTCTACGATAATGATAAAGGGCTCAAGAAGTGATTCGAACTGGGAAGCCATTACCATATATACAAGAATAATCGCGACACCTATGGCAATTGCCATACTCCCGAACGCTTCTCCCCTGTCCTGTATATCACCGAGTATTTCGTATCTGTGACCGCTGAGGTTCAGTGTATCCATCATTGCGTCAATATCGGCAGCTACTTCACCAAGAGGTCTGTCCGAGATCCGGCATGTAACCTCCACCACTCTTGTTCTGTTCCTTCTCCCTATTTCTTCGGGCACCAGTGTGCTGCGGAAACTGCCCCACGCATCGAGGGGCATGCCGTAGGCTACAAGTCCAGCAACAGATTCTCTGTTTGACCTCACCGCTTCAGTGTAATGGATGTTAACATCGAATTCATTGCTGTTCTCCGTATATGTGGCGGCATCCAGTCCAAGGACACCTATAGTTATTTCCGAACCTATCGAGGCTGGAGACTGTCCCCTGAGAAAAAGCACATTCTCATCGGGCAGGAAATCAACCTGCAGGAGCTGATTTGAGAGTGAAGAATTAAGATCGACAGTTCCAGGGATACGACTTATCTCCAATTTCACGGTTTCCCCGATATTTCTGAGTTCATCAATATCCGTTCCGTATATTACTATTTTTACAGGAAATTCGTTTCCGATAGGCATTCCGCTGGTAAGGCTGTATTCAATACCCGGAACTTCTTTCAGCACTTCGCGAATTGCATCATCGTAGTACTCAATGCTTCTGGATCTTTCGCTCTCCCTGACAAAATACAGATTGATTTCTCCACCTGCTGAAGATGATGAGCCGAAGAGAGCGCCTATACCTTCCTGCTTGCCGACGTTTATATATGAATTCTCCAGATCGCCAGGTTCCAGAACCTCCAGGATTCTGCCTTCAACAGCCACCAGAATACTGTCAGCGAATTCAAGCCCCGTGCCGGGTGCAAGTCGAATATCGATGTCAATCACGCCTTCTTTGGGTTCAGGAAGGTATGTCTTGGGAATGAACTGGAGCATGAACAGTGAAACAATGAAAACAATTATTACTGGAATGAAAACCAGCTTTGAATGCCCTGTAAACCAGTACACCGCTCTGGAGTATTTCTCCTCCAACCTGTTCAGCTTCTGCTGTATTCTGGAGGATAGAGAACGCTCCGAGTGTGGTTTTATAAGTTTTTTAGACCTTGAGGCAAGCAGCGGTATCAGAGACTGAGATACGAACAGCGATATGAAAAGCGCTGACGCGATTGTCAGACTGAGATCTCTGAAAATTTGCCCTGTCATTCCAGGAACGAAAAGCATTGGAATGAATACTGCAACAGTGGTTAGGGTTGAAGCGGTTACGGCCATTCCAACCTGCGCGGCTCCGTGTTCCGCTGACTTAGCTCTGCTTTCTCCCTGGCGACGCCATCTGTGAATATTCTCGAGAACGACAACAGAGTTGTCCACTATCATACCGACTGATATGCTCAATCCGGCGAGCGACATGATGTTAATGTTCACTCCGAGCAGATACATCATCGCAAAAGATGCCACAAAAGAAAGAGGCATGGAAAGGCTTACGATCCCTGCATTGGATACGGAGCCCAGAAAGAATGTAAGTACGGCAGCGGCAAGAATGATCGCCTGAACTGCGGTCAGCATGAGATCCTTTGCCGATCCTGTGATGAAACGTTCCTGGTTGTAGATAATCTCGGTTGTCAGTGTTCCGGAATAGTCCTCCGCGAGTTCATTAATTGCTGATTCAAGTCTTCTGCATGTATTAACCGTATTTGCGTCAGAGCTCTTCCTGAAAACAAGAAGAATCGCCTTGCCCTGGTTGAGATGAGTAAAGTCTGTCTGCTCCGCATGGCCGTCTACTATCTCTGCAACTTCGTCAAGTCTTACAGGCCTTCCTTCGTGAAATCCTACAACGAGTTCCCTGATACTGCTGAGATCATCAAATCCAGATTTTACACTGATGGCGAATTCCATGTTTCCATTCTCGATGTTACCGCCCGGCTGATCTCCATTAACCGCTCTGAGGGCACCATACAGCTGAGAAATGGGAAGTCCTTTTTCGGCAAGAAGAACGGGATCGACTTCAACGTTTATTTCCCTGACCTGTCCACCGCTGATATTGACTGAAGAGATGCCCTCGGTCCTGCCCAGTCTTGGTGATATCTCTTCGTCAACAAGATTTCTGAGCTGTGTCGCATTCATACGGTCACTGCTGCATGTTAACATGATAAGCGGCTTCATGCTGGATTCCATGGCCATTATCACAGGATCGCTCGAGCCTTCCGGAAGCTGGCTTTTTATCCTGTCGACAGCGTCCCTCACATCTACTTCAACCTGATCGATATCCGCACTGTTCAGAAGTTCGAGTGTAATCATGCTGACGCCGTTTTTGGAAGTTGAAATAACAGTTTCGACTCCCTCAACACCTGAAACCGCATCTTCTATCTTCTCGGTGATCAGTCCTTCAACTTCGGTTGGACCAGCTCCGGGGAGTACCGTAACAACAGCTATCTGGCCAAGGTCTACCTTGGGAAAGTAATCGATACCAAGCTGTGTTACGGCGAATAAGCCAGCTCCAGCCATAAGAATAAAAACCATCATAAAGGTTGTTCTTCGTTTTACTGCCAGTCCGGGAAGGTTCATTATTGTACCACCCTTACCGCTGATCCGTCATCTACAAGATAGTGTCCAAGGAAAACGACCGAATCACCGGGCAGAACTCCTGATGTAATTTCGCAATCGGTTCCGTTTACGATTCCGATTTCAACCGGTACGATCTCTACAACATTGTTCCTTACGAGAGCCACTTCCCAGAGGGATTCGTCTTTATGAAGCAGAACCTGCAGGGGCAGTACCAATGCATCCGTCGAATTTTCAATCCCGATAGTCATCATACCGGTCATTCCTGATCGAAGCCTCCCCGAATCATCGCGCAGCTGAGCTATCACGGAAACAAGTCCGGATACCGGATCGACAGAAGATGAGAATGATACCACCTCTCCTGCGAACAGTTCTCCCGGATAGTGAGAAGTTTCGAAGAAAACGGGCAGCCCTTCTGCCAGGTACTGTAGATGACGGCCTGCTATGAGCAGTTCGGATTTCATTATCCCGCTGTCAGTAATCGAAACAAGGGGCCCTGCGGAAAGGGATCCCTCCCTGGCCCAGACTCGTGAAACGGTGCCACTGAACGGAGCGAGTATTTGACCGTTTTCCTCCATGCTGCTGGCAGCTTCATATGCTGCCATAGCCTGCCTTACGCTTGCTTCTGCAGCGGCTGAAACAGACAGTGATATTTCATAATCGCTTTCGCTTATTGCCCCATCCGCTCTGAGCCTCTCTGCCCTGCGAAGATCAGCTTCCGCATTTGAAGCGAGAGTTCTCGCAGTCATAAGTTGTGCTGATGATGCAGATACAGCACTGCTGTACTGCTGATCTGTTGAAAGCTCCACAAGGATTTCCCCCTGTTGAACTTGATCACCTTCATTAACTGAAACTTCGAGAATCCTGCCCGGATTCAGAGAGGTAATGACAGCTTCGCTGCCTGATTCGAGCCTGCATGAAGCAACGACGATCGAACTTATCACCTGAGATTCAGGCACTATTACTGTAACCGGAACCGGAGCTTCAGCTGTTTTATCCGGCTGCCCACATGACAAGAAGATCATAAGGGCGGCGTATATCAGAAAACTCTGCTTCATTCTGTGGCTGCCATCCCTTCCAGGAGGATTTTCCCTGCAGCGTCAATGTACTGCTCACTCATTTCATCACTGTTCATATCCTCACCCAGCCATGCGGAAATTCTGTCTTTGGACATGAACCACATCTCGCAGATTGCCATGAAGCAGACAACGAACATTCTGGGATCAATATCATTCCTGAAAATTCCTTTATCCTGGAGTTTTTTCAGTTTCTCGATTACCTGTTTCCGCATCTCAAGCGGAGGATCCATCGGGAATACGCGTTCGGCGTTCAGCCAGGCGAGCATACGGACAAACTGAGGGTTATTCTTCATGAATTCAAAGTAAGTGGTGTGTTTTTTTTTGTCCCTTACCGCATCTAATCCTTCTGCGACAATTGATGATACTGTCTCTATCATCCTGTCAGGAAGCCTTGCCTGAGATACTCTTCTGTGAATGACTTCCTCCCAGAGTTCCCTCTTGGACGCAAAGTAATGGTAAAGAAGACTTTTAGCGACATGAGCCTTCTCCGCGATACTTTTCATCGAAGAGCCTGAGAATCCTTTGTTTACGAATATTTCCTCTGCTGCGTCCAGTATTTTGTCTTTACTGCTCATTTTTCACCTGTTTCTTATTGACTGACCGTTCGGTCAGTAAAGATATAACCGAATTTCTGTATGTCAAGTAAATCGGAATTCACAGGATTAATTACTTCAGATATTCTGTTTTCTTTTAAGCTCGGGATGTTCAGAGAGGTAGTCAATATAGATTTGGGGTGCCGCCATTTCAGGAAGAATTTCCTGTAATACCAGTTCTTCGAGATTGCTCAGGATTATACCGATTTCGGCAGGCATATCCGCACCAGCTTTTTTCCTGAGTATTACTCCCAGATCCCTGGGAAGCACCCTCCTGCGCGGCTGCGGCACCAGAATGAGCAATCTCTGCCTGAGCTCGGAGATTCTCGCTGCCCCTTCCGCCGCATAGGATGCAGAATGGGCAGCTATGTCCGCTGAGGCAAGGCAAAGCAGAGCGTCCAGGTACTCACCGGATTCCCAGGCCAGTTTTCTGACAGCCCTGTCCGACCATTCATCCGAATACAGAACGGGCCTCATATGGTTCTTCACAAGAAATGAAACACACTTTTTTTCTTTTTTTGAAAACCTGAATCTTAGAGCAATCTCGTCAGCGTAATCCGAACCCGATTTCTCGTGGCCGTAAAAATGTATCCTTCCGTCTTCACCTTCTGTCCTCGATGAAGGCTTCCCGATATCATGCAGGAGGGCTGCCCACCTCACGCATTTGCCGCAGCCTTTCAGATTCCTCACGGTATCGAGTGTATGTTCCCAGATATCACCGTAATGAGCTTTCCCCTGAAGTAACCCGTTCTGTCTGAACATCATTGAGAAAATGGGGATCAGATCTTCCAGAATACCTGTATCCTTCATCAGCTGCAGTACTCTGGAAACCTCTTCACCGTCACCGGTTGTAAGGAGTGAATCCATTTCCAGTTTCCATCTTTCCCTTGATATGTCCAGAATGGAGGTATGGTGTTTCCTGATTGCCTCAAGTGTTTCAGCATCTACTGTAAAACCAAGCCGGCAGGCGAAACGGAAGGCACGAAGCATCCGAAGCGGATCTTCACAGAAAGTTACCTCCGGATTCAATGGAGTTCTGATGATTCCTTTCTCAAGATCAG